>Ga0075364_10000766_pt1 | contig 16874 bp, 20 predicted proteins | sample EndMetdeltDD1764_FD_71517 | JGI IMG/M metagenome (GOLD analysis project Ga0075364, IMG submission 71517) | Populus endosphere microbial communities from Tennessee, USA - Endosphere MetaG P. deltoides DD176-4 | ecosystem: Host-associated > Plants > Roots > Endosphere | place: USA: Tennessee...
GGCCCGGGCGGTGGGCGTCGTCGCCTTCGACACCGAGACCGACGCGCTCTCCGCGACCAGCGCCGGGCTCTGCGGGCTCTCGCTGGCGGTGGCGCCGGGCGAGGCCTGCTACATCCCCGTCGGCCATTGTGAGGCCGAGGGCCTGGCGCTCGAGGCGCCCGCCGACCTGGACCAGATCCCGATCGAGGCGGCGCTGGCGCGGCTCAAGCCCCTGCTGGAGGACCCCACGGTCCTGAAGGTGGCGCAGAACGCCAAGTACGACATGGCGGTGCTTTCCCGGTACGGGATCCAGGTCTCGCCCATCGAGGACACCATGCTGCTGTCCTTCGTGCTGGAGGGCGGGGTGCACAAGAGCCACGGCATGGACGAGCTCTCCAAGCGCTGGCTTGGGCACGAGCCGATCAGCTTCAAGACCGTGGCGGGGGCCGGCAAGGCGCAGAAGAGCTTCAAGCACGTGGGGCTCAACGAGGCGACCTGCTACGCGGCCGAGGACGCCGACGTCACCCTTCGCCTCTACGAGCACCTCAAGCCCCGCCTGGCGCACGAGGGCCTGGCCACCGTCTACGAGACCCTGGAGCGGCCGCTGCCGGCGGTGCTGGTGGAGATGGAGCTGGCCGGCGTCAAGGTCGACCCCGAGCAGCTTCGCCGCCTCTCCCACGACTTCGGCGTGCGGATGGGCGAGCTGGAGGCGCAGGCCCACCAGCTGGCGGGCCGGCCCTTCAACCTGGGCAGCCCCAAGCAGATCGGCGAGGTGCTGTTCAAGGAGATGGGGCTGGCCTCCGGCAGGACGACCGCCACCGGCGCCATGTCCACCGACGCCTCGATGCTGGAGGACCTGGCGGCCCAGGGCCACGAGCTGCCCCGGGTGCTGCTGGACTGGCGCCAGCTCTCCAAGCTGAAGGGCACCTACACCGACGCCCTCACGGCCGCGATCTCGGAGACCACCGGGCGGGTGCACACCTCCTTCTCCCTGGCGGCGGCCACCACCGGGCGCCTGGCCTCGTCCGATCCCAACCTGCAGAACATTCCGGTCCGCACCGAGGAGGGGCGCAAGATCCGCCGCGCCTTCATCGCCGAGCCGGGCCATGTGCTGATCAGCGCCGACTACAGCCAGATCGAGCTGCGCCTGCTGGCCCACATCGGCGACATCCCCCAGCTCAAGCGCGCCTTCAAGGAGGGCCTGGACATCCACGCCATGACGGCCTCGGAGATGTTCGGCGTGCCGGTCGAGGGGATGCCGTCGGAGACCCGCCGGCGGGCCAAGGCGATCAATTTCGGCATCGTCTACGGCATCTCGGCCTTTGGCCTGGCCAACCAGCTCTCGATCCCGCAGGACGAGGCCGGCGCCTACATCAAGACCTACTTCGAGCGCTTCCCCGGCATCCGCACCTACATGGACCGGATGAAGCAGGAGGTCCGCGCCCAGGGGTTCGTCACCACCATCTTCGGCCGCAAGGTGCACATCCCCGCGGCCCAGTCGAAGTCGGCGGCGGAGCGGGCGTTCGGCGACCGCGCGGCGATCAACGCCCCGATCCAGGGCGCCGCGGCGGACGTCATCCGCCGGGCCATGGCGCGCATGCCCGCGGCGCTGCGCGAGGCGGGGCTGAAAGCGCGGATGCTGCTGCAGGTGCACGACGAACTGGTGTTCGAAGCCCCCGAGGCCGAGGCCGAGGCGGTGATCGCTTTGGCCAAGCGGGTCATGGAACGCGCGCCCGAGCCGGCCGTGGCCCTCACCGTGCCCCTGGAAGTCGACGCCCGCGCCGCCGCCAACTGGGACGACGCGCACTGAGGTGAAGATCCTCCCCCTCAGGGGGAGGTGGCCCAAAGGGCCGAAGGGGGTTTCAGCCGCGGACGTCTGAGTGGAAGCCCCCTCACCGCTTCGCGGAGCTCCCCCTGAGGGGGAGCATCGCCGCTATCCCGCGCCGCCCCGTTTCACCCGGGCCTGCATGACGCGGCGATCTTCCCCCTGCAGGCGCACGGCGGTGAGCACGCCGGTGGCGTAGGCGCCGGTGTCGACGCCCAGGCGGTGGGGCAGGAGCTGCGGCTCCTCGGTGGGGGTGTGGCCGTGGACGATCACCTTGGCGTGCGGCCCGCGGTCCTCGAGGAACTCGGCGCGGATCCAGAGCAGGTCCTTCTCGGCCTGGTGCTCGAGCGCGACGCCTGGCCGCACGCCGGCGTGGACGAAGGCGTAGTCGCCGGCGAGGCGCATCAGCTCCAGCCCCTGGTAGAAACGCAGGTGGTCGGCGGGCAGGGTGTCGGTGAAGGCGTCGCGCACCCGGCCCCAGGCCTCGGGATCGGTGCGGGTGGCCGCGGGCGTCACCCCGTAGGAGGTCAGCGTCGGCCCCCCGCCGTGCTCCATCCAGGTGGCCGCGAAGCTGGGCTCGTCCAGGAACTTCAGCAGGGCCTCCTCGTGGTTGCCCTTCAGCGCGGCGACCTCGAAGGCGCCGTCGGCGGCCAGCGCCAGGACGGTGTCCACCACCCCGCGGCTATCCGGCCCGCGGTCAACGTAGTCGCCCAGGAACACCAGCAGCGGCGCCTCCGAGGGCTTGGAGGCCAGGGCGTCGGCGGCGATGTCGCGCAGCAGGGGCGTGAGCACGTCCAGCCGGCCGTGCACGTCGCCCACCGCATAGACCAGGCGCCCGCCGGTGGAGGGCGGGGCTTGGCGCGCGGGTTTGCGTCCGAACAGTCGGCCGAACAAGGGGCTGGGATCCGTGGCGGGCTGGGCGCGGAAGATAGGGCGCGTCGGCGCAGGCGACAACGGCCCCCGGAACCGTGGCGGGATGGCTTGGTTAAGGCCTGGGCGAGGCGGCGCGCGTTGCGCGGCCGATGGAGGTTTTCATGCGCAGGGCGATTTTGGCGGCGACGATTGTCTCGATGACCCTGATGGGCGGCCAGGCGGCGTTCGCGGCCGGCCACATCGTCGGTGGCGCGGTCGGCGCAGCGGCCGCCGGCAAGCACCATCGTGTGGCCGGCGCGGTCATCGGCGGGGCGGTCGGCCATCACATGGCCAAGGCCAAGAAGCAGGCCGCCGCCGCCAAGCGGTAGAGACGCCTAGCCTCGCGACGCCGAGGCGAAGCGACGATTGGCCTCGGCCCAGGTCATCGCCTTCATGAACGCGTCCACATAGGCCGCGGCCTTGGCCCCGTAGTCCATGGCGTAGGCGTGCTCGTACATGTCCAGGACCAGCAGCGGGGCGCCGTCGGCCAGGGTCTGGGTGTGATCGGAGGCCCAGCTGTTCACCAGCCGGCCGTCGTGGCGGCTGAAGGCCAGGGTGACCCAGCCCGACCCGCCGCCAAGCGCCTTGCCCATCGCGGCGAACTCGGCGGCCCATCGGTCATGGCTGCCGAAGTCGCGCTCGAGGGCCTGGGCGAGAGCCGCGCTCGGCGCGGCCGGGGCGGCGAGGCCCGCGAAATAGATCTCGTGCAGCACCATCGAGTTCCAGGCCATTAGCTCCTCGCGCTTGAGGCCGTTGATGGCGAACACCGGCGCGCTGGCCAGGTCGAGCTTGGCGAAGTCCGCCCGGATCGCCCCCAGCCGCTTCACCGCACCCGCATAATTATTGTCGTGATGGCTGGTGAGGAGCTTCTCGGAGAGGCCCGGCACGCCCTTGGGATCGAATGGAAGGGGCGCGGGCGTGAAGCCGGCGGAGGGCGCTGGTTGTGCGGCGGCCGGCAGGGCGCCGGCCATGCCGACCACGCTCGCGCCCAGCAGCATCGCGCGTCGATCAAAGCTGGTCATCTCAGGGTCTCCTGCTGTCGCGAGGTGCGACGGCGGCCATGAAGCGCCCGACTTTCGCGCCGCGCCAGGGGTGGGCGGCGGCGACGGCTTGAAATCGGCGGGCAGCCTCAACCGCGCCCGGAGAAGGGAGCGCGCGATCGATCCGCGGGACGCAAGCTGATCAGGCGGCCGCCGGCCTGCGGCGTGCGTCTGCGGAATCCGTGGGTCGGGGCGAAAAGGTTCCTGGTGGAGCCGAGGGGAGGCGTTTCTGGGCGGACCTAAGCCGCTGAACTGCTTGTTTTTCCGTGGGTTGGGGGGCTGGACTGAGGCCCATGTTTCGGCCTAGCTGAGGCCCATGTCGAGTTCCAGTCCAGCTTCCCGCAAGGCCAACTGGCCCTCCCATCTGGTGCTTCGTGGCCGTCGCTTCTATGCGCAAGTCCGCATCCCGGAGAGCCTCCGTGGCGTGGTGACCGCCGGTAGGCAGACCCATCTCCGCGAGACGCTCCACACGTCGAGCGAGGCCGAAGCGATGCGGCGATTGCCCGTCGTGGTCGCCAAGCTCAAGGCGCAGATCGAAGCCGCGCGCCGGGAGCCCGATGGGTCGCGGAAGGGCAAGGACCCGGCCGCCCCGGACGTGGCTGCAGACGCCGCGTGGTGGCGCGAGCACCTGAAGGCCGAGGGCATCGCCCCTGCCCGCGCCTTCGATGATGTCGCGTTCTCGGAGACCATCGACAAGATCGCCGGGGAGCCGCTCTGCATCGAGATCGGGGAGGATGGCCGGGAGCACGCCGTCTACGACCCGCAGCGCGAGCGGCGCGCGATGGAGCTGGCGGACCTCGTGACGGGGCGGCGCGTGCCCGTCGCGGCCGAGCTGGAGCGGTTCCTGGAGGACAAGCGCGGCAAGAGCGGCGGCCCTCTCAGCTCCCGCTATGTGAGCCGCATCCGGCGCGCTGTGCGTGGCCTCGGCGCGTGGCTCGGGGAACGCAGCGGAGGCGACAACGTGGCGGCGGTCACCCGGTACGAAGCCGGGCTCTATGTCGAGCACCTGGGCCGCACCTGCAACACGGCGCAGACCGCCTCATCGCTCATCACGTCCCTCTCGTCCTACTGGAAGTGGATGGTGAAGCGCGGGGCCGCGACGGAGAACCCTTGGAAGGACCAGACCCCGGAGACACGCAAGTCGCCGCAGGACGCCGACAAGCGGCCGTACACGGATGATGAGATCAAGCAGCTCTTGTCGGGCGACACCTACTCGACCCTCCACGACATGATGCGGATCGCGGCGCTTTCGGGGATGCGCATCAACGAGATCGGGCGGCTCACGGTCGGTGACTGCGCCGATGGGGTCTTCAACATCAGGGAGGCGAAGACGGCGGCGGGCATCCGGCGCGTGCCGATCCACCCGGCGCTCAAACGGATCGTGGCGCAGCGCAGCAAGGGCAAGAGCGCCGGCGCCTTCCTGATTGAGGAGCTGTCCGCCCGGAAGGACCACGCCACCGACCGAGCCGCGAAGGCGAGCGAGCGGTTCACGGCCTACCGGCGGGAACTGGGGATGGACGAGCGCAAGGACGGCCAGCGGCAGTCGAACATCGACTTCCACTCGTTCCGGCGGTGGTTCGTCACCAAGGCCGAGGAGGCGGGCCAGCCGCCGCACATCATCTCCGCCGTGGTCGGCCATGCGGAGGGACGCCAGGGCATGACGCTGGGGCTCTACTCGGGCGGCCCCTCGGAGGCGCAGATGCGGGCGGTGGTGGAGAGCGTGAAGCTCCCAGACGGCACGCCCGCCGAGAAGCACGATGGTCCCCGCATGGGGGACGGACGGCGTGCTAAAGCGGGCGGCCGGGAGGCAACTTGACCACGCCGAGCTGCCGAAGCGGCCTGGACGGAACGAGGTGGGTCTCGGGGCAGATTCGCGGCCGCAAAGCAGGGCCGAACTACGCCCGGTGGTGATCGCGACAGCATGGTCGGGTAAGTTGCCATCAGGACCGCTTGCCCCTATCAGAACGCCGATCTTTGGAGGGGGCGGTCGAGATGGTGGATGTCGTCGAGTTCGATAAAATCGTTCCGGACCTGTACGCCTCGAATAGTCGTCATCTACTTCTTGGCAACGGCTTCAGCATCGCGCTCAAGCCAGACATCTTCTCTTATGGTTCGCTCTACGAGAACGCAGACTTCTCCGGAGCCGCGCACCTGCCCGCCGTCTTCGAGGCCCTCAACACGACGGACTTCGAAGTTGTCATTCGAACGCTTCAAGATGCGAGCGCGCTGATAACGCTATATGGCGGTGACACCGAGCTGGCGAAGGCGCTTCACAGTGATGCGCAGTACCTGAAAGAGGCGCTGGTACAGGCGATCGCCAAGCGACACCCCAGCAGACCCTACGACATACCGCCCGAAAAATACCAAGCTTGCCGAGCGTTCCTGAGCAACTTCAAAAATATCTACACCCTAAACTACGACGTGCTCCTGTACTGGGCGCTCATGCAGGACGAGGTCGATACCTTGGACCTGGCACCAGACGACGGCTTTCGACACCCCGAGGACGATTACGATCAACCCTACGTTTCCTGGCAACAAGCGCACACCGCGACTGTCTCCTACCTTCACGGCGCGCTGCACCTTTTCGACAATCGCCAGGACATCATCAAATACACTTGGTCGAAGACCGAAATACCGATCATCGATCAGATCCGTTCAGCTCTCAGTGAGGACAAATTTCCCCTCTTTGTTGCGGAGGGAAAGAGCAGTCAGAAGCGCGACCGAATTCTTCACAACGCATATCTGCACAAGGCGCTGAGAAGCTTCGAAGGGTGCTGTAATACAAAAAAGGCGAGCGTCACCATCTACGGCCACTCCCTGGCCGAGAACGATGCACACGTTCTCCGGTGCATCGAAAAGGGCAAGTGCGCCAACCTGTATATTAGCTTGTACGGGGACCCGCTCTCCGACTGGAACCAGCCGGTCATCAAGAACGCCGAATACCTTGTTCGCCAGCGGGAGCTGCACGATGAGCGAAGCCCACTAAAGCTCACATTCTACGACGCCGCGTCAGCGCGGCTATGGGGATAGTTGCTCACCCTCATCGGCCAAAGCTCGCGAAAAAAACTGATCCGGAGGGGCCTACCTCGTAAAACTCGCCGAGCCGGCAAACGTCGGAGGCCTCCACAGGTCCAGCTAAGCGCCGGCATATGGAGGCCCCCTTTTTACGTCCCCGGCTAAGCGGCGAGCGCCATGTGCTCCGCCCGCACAGTCGCGCCCTTGGCGTTGCCGCGCGTGACCTCCAGGTTGCGGCGGCGGAGGTCCAGCCGGTCGCCATTGCGGTAGGTCACGATCCAGCCCTTGCCCGGCCGCATGATGCGGGGCGCGACGCTGGCGAGCCTTCCGGCGACGCCGTTGCGGGTGAAGCGGACGTACTCCAGCCCGGAGCCGTTCCGGTTGACGAACCAAGGCGGGGTGACGCCCCCGAGCAGGAGGTCCTCGAAGTCGATCAGGTCAACGAGGGCGAACCAGCCGGGTCGATTGCTCATCTCGATCTTCACGATGGGGGTGCCGTCCACGTCGAGGGCGTGAACGATCTTCGGCGCGTGCGTCATCGCAGCGTTCCTTCTGATGCGCGAACGGCCCGCCAGGGTTGATCCTGCGGGCCGCGCTGCGGGTGGTGATGTTGGTTGGGTGGTGGTGGTCAGGCCGCCGCCGTCGCGGGGCCAATTGCGCGTTGCGCGCCCCATAGGAAGGAGCAACTCGCAACGCTCAACCGACGAGGACCAAGTCCTCCTCGGAGGTGTCGCAAGGTGCCCCTAGAAGTCCGTGTCGGCGTCGCCCTCGGTGTCCTCCGCAGAGAACTCCAGGGGGCCTTCCGGCCGGGCTCCGCAGTCGGTGGCGGCCTTCATGGCGCGCTCCCAGTCGCTCTCGCGGATCAGGCCCTTGCCGATGGCCTTGGCCTTCATGCGGGTGATCTGCGACGGGTGGACCTGGAGGCGCTTGGCGAGGTCTCCCTGAGTGGGGAACTCCGCCGAAAGCACGAGGTCGCATAGGGTCTGCAAGCGGCCCTCTTCGGACTGCTCCCAGGCCCACTTGAGGCCGCCGCCCGGCTCCTCTTCGAGCCAAGCCGTGGTGGGGACGTGCGTCCCGTTTCGCTTGTCCCGGTACTTCGTGAACACGAGGTCGAAAGCGGTGCCGTGGCTGGCGGTCTTCACGGTGGTGGTGGCCTTCAACCCGACCACCGCCTCAAAGGTCGCCTCGATCTTCGACGACCCTCGGTAGGTGTCCCCGCCCTTGCCGGAGTGGTGGACCAGGATCGTGGCGAGCCCCGCTTGCTTCATCTTCAGGAGGAACGCGAGGACCGGCGACATGGCGGACGCGGAGTTCTCGTCCTCGACCTCCGCCAAGGTGGAGAAGTTGTCGAGGATCACGAGGGCGGCCCCCAGCTCCTCCGCCAGCTTCCTCACGAAGTCCTGCCCCTCGGTGGTGGCGAGGTCGGGGAACGGCGCGTCGGGGTCCTGATCCTGGCGGGCGAGCACGGCGATGTTATCCCCGGCAAGCCTCGCGTCGCAGCCGACAGCGCCCCGCAAGAGGGCCGCGAGGCGGTCCCGCAGGTCGCCTACGTTCATCTCGCCATCCACCACCAGGACGCGCCTGGGGGTCCGCACGGGCCATCCCAGGAAGGCACCTCCCCCGGCCGCCGCGAGAGCGATGGAGAGGGACGCCATGGTCTTCCCAACGCCCGGCGCGGCCCAGAGCATGAGGCTGTCCCCGGTCTTCATGAGGCCCTCCAGCAGCGGCTCTCGCGGAGGGAGGTCGGCGCTCAGTAGGGACGCGAGCGTGCGGTAGCGCAGCCGAGGTTGGCCGCGCCCACGTGGTGGGTCGGTGGTCATGTGATGGGTTCCTGGAGTGGAGCTGTGAGGGGCCGGGGCGCTGATCGCCTACACGGCCACGAGAGACTGATAGACACCCCACGCCAGAGGCGGGCTCGGTGATCTACCAGCTAATGCCGCACGCAACCGGCGCGCATCGGGGCCTACACGGCCGAAGGGACAGGAGCGACACCCCACGCGGCACGCGCGCGGATGCACACAAGTGCGGGCCGGGCGGTGCGCGCCGTCAGTCCTGCCTAGGCCATAGGGACCGGGCGGATGTGAGGTTTTCGTCCTATAGGGCTGACTAATTCTAACTATCAGAATTTTCGTTTGAATTCTCAGTCCGCTTGTTCGCGACGTTCCGCGCCTTCTTCTCCGCCTTCCGCGCCTTCTCGCGCGCCTCCCAGCGCGCATCGCAGAGGGCTTTGTGCTCCGCCTGTCGCCTGGCGTGCTGCGCGGCGGCGTTCGCGCTAAGAGCTTTCCGGAGGACCGCGTTGCCCGCTGCCAAGCACAGAGCATGAAGGCGTCGCTCGTCTTCATCCGTGGCCACGCGAAAGCCCTCGCCAATCAGCCGCGCCTTCTCCGCCGCATATGCTTCCGCCATCAACGGGCTGACCTTGCCGCTTGTGGGAGCCCATCCCTTGCGGAGCACCACCTGATCTCGCCTTTTCCTCGGGTGCTTCATCTTCTGTCGCGCCACGCTCACGCCACCGCCTTCTCGTCGGCCGCGCAGTACCGCTTCACGGTCGCCTCAGAGAGCCCGAAGTGCTGGGCCGTTCCCTTGATGCTCGCGCCGTTCGCCTTCCGCCACGCGACCACCGCAGCGCCGTCCTGGGCCTTGGGGCGGCCAAGGCTCTCCTTCCCCCGGTGGGTCCTGCCGGTGGTCTCCAGCGCAGCCCTCGCGGCCACACGCCCGGCCTCCGTCCGCTCCAGGATGCGCCGCCGCTCCATGTCCGCTACCTGGGCCAGGACCGCTAGGATCAGTTCGCCGACACCGCGCGCGATGGTCCCCAGTCCGTGGACCTCGACCGCGACGCCCTTGTCCAGGAGCCGCCGCACGGTGGCTTGCACGTCCAGCGCATCGCGCCCCAGCCGGTCCACCGCATACACGCACACGGTGTCCCCCTCCCGGACCATCTCCAGGAGCTTGGCAAAGCCCGGACGGTCAGCGGCCATGGTGCCGCCGCTGATCCCCTCATCGGAGAACTCGCGGTCGAAGGTGCCGCCCATGGCATGGCGCTGGGCCTCGATGCTCTGATCGGCTGTGGAGACGCGGTAGTAGGCGAGACGCATGGCTGGCTCACAAGTTAGGGGTGGTCTATGGCCTAGCTCAATAGGTGGCTCAGAACCATCGGTCAAGTATGTTGTGAGCCCCAGCGCAGAAGGTACAACTTGTGCGCCGTTCTTCAGCCGAGCAGCAGCAGCTCCCGCGTCCAGCTCGGTTCTACGACCCACTCGACCATCCGGTCGGGGCGGATGTTGAAGTTATGATTGCGAAGAACGGCCGCCTGATCCTTGCTCAGGCGCATCTTGGTCCCGTGGCTTCCACTGCCGTCCAGGTTGACCACCCCGATTTCATTGCCCTTCCGGCCATAGATGTGGACGTGTGTCTGGCCCACCCCGTGTGTGGCGTGATCGATCCTCATGGTGTCCGACGTTCCTGTCGGTATCCATTTCCCCTCATCGATCCGGTGGGCTTCGTCGGTCTGCGGATCGAACAAGACGAGTTCGTCGAGAACCAGCTCTCGGTAGAGGACGTCTTCGGCAGCTTCGATCAGGCGGCGAAAGGCCGGGGTGTCCATTCAGAGTTCCTCCGTTTCGCGCGCCACCAAGGGCGCGGGTGGAGCCCGGCCGCTACTCAGCCGCCATGGCTGCTGTTTTCAGTACTAGGGCGCGCAGCGCGTTGAGATCGGATGGGTCCGCCAACCGGTGAATGATCGTGTGGCAGTTCGGGCAGAGGACCGCGAAGTCGTTCCGCAGGTCAAAGGTAGTTGGCGTGCCTGCGTCCAGGGTGCTCAGCGGCTTGAGATGGTGGGCCTCAATGCATCCTTCGCCAACGGTTCCGTATGTCTGCGCGAGCGACGTATCACATCCCTTGCATACATAGCCCTGCAGCTGTTTGACCTTCTTCGACACTCCGGCCCGGCGCTCAAGTTTGAGGTGTCGGCGATACCTCTTGCGCTCCGTTACCGATAGGTCCGCCTCATCCTCGGCCCCGTTTCCGTCGGTCGACGGGTCGAACAAGTCCAGCCCGATCAGCCGATCATACGCATCCAGCGCGGCCCCGATCGCTTCGACGATCTGTGTCCCGTCGATGGCTGGGAGGCTGAACGATCGTCCCCAGATGTGCCCGGCCTCGTAAAGCTCGCTGCGCGCGCTGCGCCCTCCAAGGACCGGAGCGGGCGTGACGGACAGCCCGAGCGCAGCTCGGTAGAGGTCGGCTTTTGCCGCGATCACCTTCAAGGCGCGCGGCTTACCCAACTCGCTCCGGACCTGATCGCATCCCTGGTTTAGGGAAACGTGCAGGGTCCCGCCGTCCGAAGCGAAGAGGAGCACCACGTACACGCCTTGTTGCGGAACGGCGTTTGCTCGGTCGTCGAGCATCGCCACCCACGGGACCTCCGCCCAAGTGCCGAACTTCCCCAGTCCGGACCGCACCTTCACTGTCGGCGATAGGGGACCGGCCTCAGCCTTGAGCGCCTCCCGCAGTTCTGCCAGCCGTGCATGCATCGGGTGGCCGTCGAACGGTTCCGAGGTGGCGGCCGGGTACTCACGCCCCACCGTGTTGATTGTTTCGATCAGCCCCAAAGTCCCCTCCCACTCCACCGGCAATTGCACGGAGCGTGGGCGGTCTCGTCAAGAAGGGGGCCCCGAGCTGGCCGCCGCGCCGAAGTACGGGCCGGAGGGGGGGAGGCCGCGCATTCGTGATCCATCATCCCGCCTGACAAATGCGCGGCAAAATACATCGGGGGCGGCCTCCACTCGTCACGCGGGCTGCGGCCGTCGCGCAATCAACTCCGCGAGCTCCGCATCGAGCTGCGGGTTCTCCGAGTCTTTGGCCGCGATGAAGGCGCTGAGCGCGCGGCAGACATCTGCCGTTGGGAACTGACGGTCGCGGAGCGTTTGCGCGATCAGGCGCTGCTCCGACGCGCTGAGCGTGGCGATGAACGCCCGGGACTGCTCCCACCCGGCGATGGCCTTGATCTGGCGGAACTCGTCATCGGGTGTGTCGCGTACGGCGTTCACCGCCTCGATGGACGTGGCCTGGAACAGATTGACCGCCCGCATTACCCGCGCCGTGCTGCCGAGTGTGTGGAACACGAAGCGCCCGACGACGAGCGCGCCGATCACCGCCAACAGAACCACCATGCCTTCCACCTCATAACTCCCCTTCCGGTGCTCGGCAGAGTGTTATGGCTCGATGCGAATGGGTCGTAAATGCCGTGGTCGCAAAAGCCGTATCGCCGGAGCTTGGCGGCCATGGCGAGAGTGTCGGGCAAGACGGACAAGGACCAGCGGCTCAGGCTGCTTGGGCAGTCCATCCGCGCACGGCGGGAGCAGCTGTCGGTCAGCCAAGAGGCTCTCGCAGACGCCGCTCAGATGGACCGGGCGCACATGGGCAAGGTCGAGCGTGGTGAGCGGAACGTCACGCTCCTCAACCTGCTCAAGATTGCGGCGGCGCTGCGGTGTCGGGCCTCGGAGATCATGGCGGCTGCGGGGCTCTGAGGTACGCTCCGGGGTGAACCGCGCCGGAGGAAACCATGGCCAGCGTCACACTTCATGCTGACGGCCGCGTCGAGTTCACCGAGCCGCCGACCCCCGAGGAGATCGCCGAGGCTGAAGAGGGTCTCCGCAGGGTGGCGGCCGCCATCATGGGCATGGCGATTGCGCAGCTCGAACGTGAGGACCGGGAGAGGGCCACCGCCGCACGCGCCGACAACCAAGGCGGGGCGGACGCCGACGACATCTGACCGGCGCGCCTCTCCAGGAAGGACGGGCACGGGGGGACGCCGCGCGTTCGTGTTCGATCATGTCGCCTCGAAAATGTGCGGTGAAAAAAGCCGGGCGGTCTCGCACGGCTGGCGGCGGGATGCTGGGGCTGGCATGTGGCACCCATGGACACCCTCACCCCGGAAGAGCGAAGCGAGCGCATGGGGCGGGTCCGCAACAAGGACACCAAGCCCGAGCTGAAGGTCCGGCGTCTCCTCCACCGGATGGGCTACCGGTACCGGCTCCACGCGCGAGACATCCCCGGCCGACCGGATGTGGTCTTCCGCAGGAGGCGCAAGGCGATCTTTGTGCATGGATGCTTCTGGCATCGGCATCCCGACCCAGCCTGTCCTCTGGCGCGGACGCCCAAATCGCGGCACGATTTCTGGTCAGCCAAGTTCGCCGCGAACGTCGCCAGAGACGCGCGCGTGACCGACGAGCTGTCTCAGTTGGGATGGGACGTGTTCACGGTTTGGGAGTGCCAGCTCCGCGACACTGGCGACCTGGAGAGGCGACTGCGGGAGTTCTTGGGGGCATGAAGTCCGTCGAGCTGTTTGTGGGGGCCGGGGGTCTCGGGATTGGGCTGCATGACGCGGGCTTCCGCGCAGAGCAGGTCATCGAGTGGGACCGCTACTGCTGCGACACGATCCGGGAGAACCAGGCGCGGGACGTTGAGAGCGTCTCCGACTGGCAGTTGACCGAGGGCGACGTGCGCTCGGTGGACTTCTCTCGGCATGAGGGGAAGCTCGACCTAGTGTCGGGTGGTCCTCCCTGCCAGCCGTTCTCGATGGGCGGCCGTCACCGCGCCTACGACGATGCGCGCGACATGTTCCCTCAGGCGATCCGCGCCGTCCGTCAGGCGAAGCCCCGCGCCTTCATCTTCGAGAACGTGAAGGGCCTGACGCGCGCCAGCTTCCGCAACTACTTCGAGTACATCCGCCTCCAGTTGGAGCACCCAAGCGTCACGGCCAAGCGCGGCGAGAGCTGGGAAGACCACCTCGCGCGGCTTGAGCGCCACCACATCGCCGGCACGCGCTCGGACCTCCACTATCGGGTAGTGACGCGCGTGCTCAACGCGGCCAACTACGGGGTCCCCCAGCGCCGCGAACGGGTCTTCTTCGTGGGGTTCCGCGATGACCTGAACATCGAGTGGAGCTTTCCGGCCGAGACGCACTCCGCCGAGGCCCTCCAGTGGGACAAGGCACACGGCGACTACTGGGACCGCCACAAGGTCCCGCAGAAGGAACGCGAGGCGGTCCAAGCCCCGAAGCACTTCGACGCTGGCGGCATGAAGTCGTGGCTCACCGTGCGCGACGCGCTCGCCGGTCTCCCCGACCCGGAGGACCACCCCGTGGCCTCCCGCAAGTTCCTGAACCACCGCTTCCAGCCCGGCGCGCGTCCCTACCCCGGCCACACCGGGAGCCCGCTCGATGAACCGGCGAAGACCCTCAAGGCTGGCGTCCACGGCGTGCCTGGGGGGGAGAACATGCTGCGGCGGCCGGATGGGTCCGTGCGCTACTTCTCCGTTCGCGAGAGCGCGCGGCTGCAGACCTTCCCGGATGACTTCCTGTTCCATGGGTCGTGGAGCGAGACCATGCGCCAGCTCGGGAACGCGGTACCCGTCCAGCTTGGGCGCGTGGTCGGCAGCGATGTGGCCCGCCATCTCGCCGAGGCGGCGTGAGGAGGCCGACACCCGCGTCAGAGGTCAGCCGTCTCCGGGCAGACCTCGCCACCCTTCTCCGCGCTGCATCTGAGGGGGAGCTGACCGGACCCGCCCGGAAGCAGCTGAACGAGGAGATCCGCGCGGCCATCGCCGACCTTGATGGTTTCCTCCGGGACCTGGACCCGATCCGGCAACCGTCCTCGATGTTCGATCCGAGCAACCCGAAGGTGATCGGCCGGTTCGTGGCCCTTGCCATGGTGGCCCAACAGCGTCACCCGCTCGCCGATATCCCGACCGTCTACGGCGCGGGCGTCTATGCGATCTACTACAAGGGCCCCTTCGAGCTATACGAGGCGTGGTCTGGGACAGAGCACCCGCTCTATGTCGGACAGGCCGCGCCCGCAGACCGCAACGCGCGCACGCCTACCGACCAAGGGCCGCGCCTCTCAGCGCGCCTCAACGAGCACAAGAAGAACATCAGCAAGGCGACCTCGACGCTCGACATCAACGACTTCGAGTACAGGTCCCTCGTGGTTCAGAGCGGGTGGGAGACCGCCGCCGAGGACTACCTGATCCATCTCTTCCGCCCGATCTGGAACAACGAAACGGCGATCCTCTACGGCCTCGGCAAGCACGGGGACGCGGCCACCACGCGCGCGAACAAGCGGTCGCCGTGGGACACGATCCATGAGGGTCGGGGCTGGGCTGCGGCATCAACCGAGGACGCGAAGAGCCCCGCGCAGATCGGCAAGGAAGTGGCGGAACACGCGACGACCTTCCCGATCTACAAAGACCTAGACGCGGTGCTGGCGAGCTTCCTCGACGAGCTGCGCCAGTAGCGGCCATGCCTGCGACGCGACCGCAAGGTTTTGCTGAGTTAGAATTTGACCTTCCGTCGGCACTCCTCAAGAGCGTTATCAGCCACCTCGACGGGATAGATGCGGTCGAACTGAACGCCGCCAACACGCTCGCCTTGCCCGACGCCCAAGGCGTCTATCTCCTGTTCCACAACGGACAGCCAGTCTATGTCGGAAAGACCGATGGAAAAGCAGGTCTTCGGCGTCGACTAGCTAGACACAGTCGGCGCATCTTGCACCGAAACGGCCTCGACCCCAGCAGCGTGTACTTCAAGGCCCTGCGCGTCTACGTGTTCACCGCAGTCGACATCGAGACCGACCTGATCGAGCACTACCAGGCGAGCGGCGGACTTCTCTGGAACGGAGGAGGTTTCGGCTCAAACGATCCAGGAAGAGAGCGCGACACGTCCAGGAATAAACCAACCAACTTCTTCGCCCTCTACCCGATCGACATCGACAGGCAGATTGATTTCCGCCTTCCCGCCACGACCACGGCGGCTGACGCGCTTGCCCAAATCCGCGCCAAGCTGCCCTATGGTTTTCGGTTTGAAACCGTCGGAGGAAGGAGCCGCACGCCCCATGCCGACCTCACGAGCACGACAGTCACGTGTACGACAGGCGCCATGACGGCGCGGGAAGCGATTTCGCTGGTGGTTCGCCAGCTTCCTTCCGGATGGCAAGCGACGAAGCTTCTGGGCTACGTCATCCTCTACAACGAACGCCGTTCATACGCCGAAGGCAGCGTGATCGCGTCGAGCTAATGCGGACCGCTTGAGCGCGTCGATCCGCCCACAAGAAAGCGAGGCGCGCGCTGAGGCCCATTTTCGAGCCAAACTGAGGCCCATCGCGTTCACCGCGACAAGCCTAAGTGTTTGATTTTCCCGGAGAACGACCACCCCGAAAAGGGATGGTGGAGCCGAGGGGAGTCGAACCCCTGACCTCCTCATTGCGAACGAGGCGCTCTACCAACTGAGCTACGGCCCCAGGAAGCGGCGGAATAACCCTTTTGCGCCGGCGCCTGTCAAGCCGCCATTCCGGCGGGGGCCGAGCGGGGCCGCCTTTGCGACGCGGGCAAAGCCCGTTAGAACCGGCGCCATGGGACAGTTCCTCTACTTCATCGTCCGATCCCTTCTGGATCTCCTGATCTGGGCGATCATCCTCAGCGCGATCATCTCGTGGCTGGTGGCCTTCGACGTGATCAATCTGAGGAACCGCTTCGTCTACAACCTGGCCCGGTTCCTGGACGCGGTGACGCGGCCGGTGCTGCGGCCGGTGCAGCGGATCATCCCGCCGCTGGGCGGCGTCGACATCAGCCCGATCATCGTCATCCTGGTGCTGCAGGGGATCGCCACCTACCTGCTGCCGCTGATCTTCGGCCCGCTGATCAACGCCCTCGGAAGCTAGGGGGCCTTGCGGCTCACCGTCCGGGTCACCCCGCGCGGCGGCCGCGACGCCGTCGAGGGCTGGATCCTGGACGCCGCGGGCCGGCCGGCGCTGCGGCTGCGGGTCGCCGCCGCGGCCGCCGATGGAGCCGCCAACACCGCGGTCGCCGCCCTCCTGGCCAAGGCCCTGGACCTGCCGCGCTCGCGCATCGCCATCGTCCGCGGGGCCAGCGCCAGGCTCAAGCAGATCGAGATCGAGGGCTTCACCGAGGGCGAGGCCTGGGCGGCCCTCGGGGCGCCGCCGCCCACCGGCTGAGCCTTACTGGATTTTTCCGCGCATCGCCGGAACTTGCCTTTTGAGCGCGTGTTGATTGGACGACCCCAGCGGATCCCGCGATCGGTCACAGAT
>Ga0075364_10000767_pt1 | contig 16873 bp, 18 predicted proteins | sample EndMetdeltDD1764_FD_71517 | JGI IMG/M metagenome (GOLD analysis project Ga0075364, IMG submission 71517) | Populus endosphere microbial communities from Tennessee, USA - Endosphere MetaG P. deltoides DD176-4 | ecosystem: Host-associated > Plants > Roots > Endosphere | place: USA: Tennessee...
CTCTATGCATCACGTGCCGGAGAAGTATGGCTGACGCTGCCTCATCTGGTAGATAACGGCGAGGGCTGCAAGGTTTTCGAACGATCACCCGCCTTTTACACCAGACAGCCCGTGTCGTCAAAGACCCTTGCGGCATTGGCCGCACGGCTCGCCAGCACTTATGGCCAAGAGTAGTCGGTGCTCGACACGAATAGGCCCCGGGCTTAAGTCCGGGGCCTCGTCACGTCCTAATCTTGTACGGTGATAACGACTTTGCCTTTATGTTGGCCAGTTTTGACGTATTCGAGTGCTTCGGCTGCTTGCTCGAGCGGGAATGTTTTGTCGACATGAACCTTTATCGCGCCTTTGTCGAGCAATTCGACGATGTGCTGCAAGCGGTCGTGAGTTGCTTCAGACGAGATATAGTGGGCGGTCACATTGTGGCGTTGGGCAAGTTCGTCGTTATTTTTTTCAACCATTGAGGCAATATGGCCCCCGGACTTAAGAACGCCAAAAGAGCGGGTGTAGGTTTCGCCGCCGACGGTGTCGAACACGGCGTCAAAATCGCGCAGTTTTTGATCAAATTGCTCTGTTTGGTAGTCTATTACTTCATCTGCGCCAAGTTCTGTCACGTATGCGGTGTTGGCTGCCTTAGCTGTTGTTGCAACGTGCGCGCCGAGGTGTTTTGCAATTTGAATAGCAAAGCTGCCAATACCACCCGCGCCACCATGCACAAGAATACGCTGGCCTGCTTGCACCTGAAGTGTTTCGACTACCGCCAAGTACGCGCTGGCCGAAGCAAGCGGAAGAGCTGCCGCCTGTGTGAAGCTGAGATTTTGCGGTTTGAGGGCAAGCGTTTTAACAGGTATAGGTGCAAACTCCGCAAAAGAACCATTGCCGCCAACAGAGTTGGCCTCGCCAAACACTTCTTGCCCTACAGCAAAGTCGGTAACGCCTTCACCGAGCGCTACAATCACGCCGCTAAAATCGCCACCAAGTGTTGCCGGAAAGGTGAGCGGTGCCCATTGCTGCATAAATCCTTCGCGAACTTTCCAATCGAACGGATTAACGCCCGCCGAGTGGACGGCGACAAGCACTTGGCCGGGAGCTGCCTGGGGCTTGGGCGCATCGGCCGTGGTGGCCATGGCGTCTTTATTGCCATAGCTGTTAATTTGGGCTGCTCGCATACAAAAGACTCCTTTAGGCTATTAATTTTATAGTACCACGGATAAAGAGGAGGCAAAATGCTTACGCTGGTGGTATACTCGAGGCATGGCACGGTATCACTATCGCGATGGCGTTACGCTTGAAAAAAAGCGGGGACGAGCGCTTTTGGTTATTATTGGTATCCTTATTTTTGCTGTTGCGGCATATGTGGCGGCTATTTATTTGGCGCCCCAAATGGTAACGATACCGTTTACTTCTATGACGCCCGATGCAGTTGGCCAAAAAGTGCAACAATCAAAAGCCGGACAATATGGCGATCGCTTGTTTTTGCCGCAAATTAACGTGGAATTACCTATTGCCGCCGGTGGTAGGGATGCGCTTGAATCTGGCGCTTGGCTTCGAAACACTTCTATTGGTGAGCCAGGCAAAAACGGTAACGTAGCGCTTAGCGCATATCATTTTACTTGGGATATGACGCCGGTATGGTCTAAGCAAAAATCGCCCTTTTATAACCTGAGCAAGATTAGCGAAGGTGACGATGTGACCTTGGATTACAAAGGAACACGGTATGTATACAAAATTGACAAAAAAGTCGAAGGTGTTGCTCGCACACAGCTTGAGCAAAAGACGGATGACGCACGATTAACCTTGTACGGTGTCGACGGCAGTGGGGATACTGCTGTTGGGGTGGCTATTAGCGGCAAACAAATTAGCCCCGTAAGGCGCGAAGTCAGCAATGCCGATTAGCCGGTGTCGTATTTGTATTTTCTTTTTAATTATGTCATAATGATTTACCACGCATTACGCGTGTAAAAGCTCGTACCTCTCATAGATTGGACTTCATCATGCCGTTTGAAGCAGATTTGTCCCGCCGAGCGAAGCGCTCCTGGCATCTCAGCGAACTGGCCTACGGCCTGCGTGCAGAGGCTCGGGGGCTTGACGCGAAGCTCAAGGGAATGCGCGCAACGCGCAGCAGGATCCAGCGTCGGTTGTCGAAGCTCTGTGACAGCGCCAACCGCACTCACGAGAAGTCGTGCCGCGCACGGTACGTCTCTCCGGGGCGAGTTCGCGCCTGCAACAACCGCTACGACCTGATTCACAGGATCATCGAGGAGATCTCCGAGACGCTACTGGATCTTCAGGAGCAGATCGACGAAGCCGAAATGGCGTACGACACTTTGCGGTGCCGCGCCGAAGCGGCTACGCTGATGGCCGAACAGGCTTCTCTGAGCCTGAAGAAGTTCGGCGAAGACAGGAAGCACCTTGTTGCGTGGCTTGCCGGCGTGCCGGACGCGCAGCTGCAGGCCGGCCTGTACAAGGTGCACATCAACTCTCGTGAACCCAACAAGATCGATGTGTACTACAACCTCATGGGCTTGGAACCGCTGGGCGAAGGCCACGGGCACATCGTTCTGAGCTTCGACTGCAGCGTGCGTGAACACAGGCCACCTGCGAAGACGGAAGGGGGAGTCCGACGAATCGCTCCCAAGCCCAGTCCGGGCCTGTTCCGGCGGGCGCCCCGGCAGCAGAGCGTGCCCCTGGCCGCTTAACAGAGACGAGTAACGTCGTGTGGGCCAGCCAACGAAGAGTTGGCCCACACGACTGTGGACAATTTAGGTATTAAATTGTACAAGTATTGAAATTATTTAAAAAATGTGATATAGTTAGTTCAAATAACGAGTATATTTGGATGGATGCTATATCTGTTACCCCTGCTATACCTTCTCGACGCCGCCGATTGGCGCTCCTTTTGCCTGGCCACAATGAAGAACTAATTATCGCTACAACAATCCGTTCGGCGGTTGTAGCTGGTTTAGATTTGCAAGATATTTATGTGGTAGACGACAATTCGTCTGATGCCACCGCTGTAGAGGCCCACCGTTTGTTGCCTTCAACAAATGTCCTGAGCGTCGCGCGTAGCGGTAAAGCGCTTGCCGTTCAAAAGGCTATTCGACACTTTAATATCGAGCAGCGCTACGTGTGGCTGCACGTGGCCGACGCCGACAGCGTATTTGGTCCGGATTATTTCCGTATTTTCAAAAAACAGCTGCAATCAAAGAAATATGCTTTGGCAATTGGTTTTGTGCAGAGCCAGCGCGGTAACTGGATTAGTAAATACCGCACATTTAGCTATACGTATGGCCAGCAAGTATATCGCCGCGTACAGGATAAAATCGGCGCCGTATCTGTTTTTCCGGGTCCAGTTACTTGTTTTCGGACTGATATTATCAACAAACTCGACTTTACCGTTGATAGCTTAACAGAAGATTTTGACCTCACACTTCAGTTCCACCGCAAGAAATTGGGAAAGATTCGCTATATTCCAAAAGCCATCAATTACACGCAGGATCCGCAGACATATCGTGATTTTTCTAAACAGACATTGCGGTGGTGGCGCGGTTTCTTCCAGGGAATGGTTCGACACCGTATTGGCACAAAGCCTCGTATTCTTGATATGTACATTGGGTATCAGGTGCTACAGACGTTTCTGTATCTGATGCAACTACTCGTAGCTATTCCGTATCTGTCGTTCGCGACTCATAATCCATGGCTTTTGCCGATGGCGCTTGGTATTAACTTCGGCATCATGTCGGTGCTAGCGGTTGGTGTGGCGGCAGTTGTAAAACGCCCATCGATTCTCCTTGGTTTACCTGGTTTTTACCTGTTGAGTCTTACTGAATTGGCTCTGTACTTCTGGGCATATGCCGAAGTTGTGATGTTGCGCCGTTTTCGTGGCAAAGTCGTAGGCTGGGACACTGAAGGCCGCCGATATGCACTCAATAGCGCCGCACTGCAAGACGCGGCTGTGTAGGTGTTATTTACTTATTCTGAAAAATAGTTTAGGCTGAAAAGCGGCAAGATTTCCTCGAGCGAAGGGCACTATTCAATGCCGTCTCATAGCCGTGAGCCGCGTATCGCCGGCAACGCGATCACGTCGATCAGCTGCTCCAGCACGAGCGTATACGTGACATTCGCGCGGCCCTACGTGAAGGGCGACGACAAGGAGGGCGATCTGACGCCTCTCGCCGAAACCGTCCTCGGCCGCATTGCCGACGCCACCGGCAGTTGTCAGTGGCGTCGGATAAACAAGAGCACAGTCGAACTGCTCGGACAGGCACAGAACGACCGGGTGAACACGCTGGAGGCGGTTCGTCAGACGATCTGCGCGGCGCCTCGCATGGCCGAAACGCCGCTGGTGAGCGACCGCAAGTTGACCGCTGCGAGCTGGGCGCTATGGCGCGGCCAGCCCGAACAGGAGGAGCGGATTCTCTCCCTGCGCGGTCTGCCCGAGGCAACACCTGTTCTCGTCGATCTGACGTTGACGGCCACCACAGGCAGCCTCAAGAGGAGGGAGGTCGAGGCAATGCGCGTCGCGCTGCAGGGGACGCAGTACACGCTGCTGACGCCGAACGGCCCGCGTACCCCTGTTCTGCGGTACTACACCACCCAGCGTGACGACACGGGGCTGGCCAACGAGATCGGCGAGCTGATTGAGCTCCTGGGCAAGGTGCTCTGACGCAAAAAACCAGGCCCCGTATGCTGCGAAAGCGTACGGGGCCTGGCGCAAAAAAGCTTTGATCTTATATATTTATATTACAATTTGTCGACTTTAGTAAAGTCCAAGATAAAGAACTTGCGGTTCTCAGAGAACGTACCAACGCATGTCTGCAAAAGTAGCCGAGGTGAGCCTGTGTAGGCTAAAATGCCAGTGTTCTGTGGCGTGACCACCTCTGTTTCTTTAAGGGTGTAGGTAAACTTGTAGCCATTGCTGGTGTATACCTCTACTTGGTCGCCCACGTGCATGTTAAGTAGTTTGCCAAATACTTTTTGCGTGGCATGGCCGTAAATAAAGGTTTGACCTGATTTATTGTTTGGCTCAGTCGTCATGGTACCAAACATGGCTTTGTCGTCGCTGAGCGTCCATTCCTTGCTGGTATTGTTATAAAAGCCGTCTACGACGTTCATATCAACGCCGACAGTTGACGCAACAACCCGAACAGGGTGGCCGCTAATACTATCAGGAATTTCTTCTTTTACCACCTGTGTTGGAGTGGTTGTGGCCTCTGTGGTCGTAGGCGAGGCGGCAAGAGCAGGACTGCTGTTGTTGTACAACGCAGGAATAATACCAATAAGACCCAAAACGGTCATAGCGAGACCGATAATTGCGATCTTTGAAGATTTGTCTAAATTGTTCAAATATTTCTTAAACATCTCCGTAAACTCCTCTCTTACCACTTGGGGTGGCGCCCGGTGCAGAGGCCACCGGACACCCCAAGCGTTGCAGTTACCCTAGGCGCGCTGACGAGCAGCGACGATCAAAGAGGTAACGATGGTTACGATACCAACTGCAGTTACTGCCAAAGCAGCAATAAACAGTTGACGCATACCACCAGTGTTAGGAAGTACTGCAACACCTGTAGCGGTTGTTGCAATACCAACACCTTTACCATACATAAGCTAATACTCCCGTATGGTTACGTTGATATGAGAATTAGTAACTGGGACTCCACCCAGCAAGGGCAAAGTGCCCTCGCTAATTCACTGATTGCTACTATATCACACATTCTAAGATTTGTAAATACTACTCATGATACTGCATATGGTTAGGCATACTGTTGACATTCAATAAAATAGTGGTATTCTAGCCTTAATAACTAATCGCGAATATCGCGAGTGAGGAATCATGCCATGAAGATGGCTTTAAAAAAGATTGCATTGTCTTTGACAGCGCTAGCAATTGTAGCGTCACCCCTGGCTAGTGTTCAGCGAGTTTTCGCTGCCGCAGGCCCAAATCTCCTATCAAACGCATCTGTTGAAACAACAGATAGCAATAATTTGCCAACAGATTGGTTTAAGGGCGGTTGGGGTACTAACACCGCTAACTTATCGGTGAGTACTGATGCTCATACTGGCGGCAAAAGTATCAAGGTAGATATTACCAGCTATACCGACGGCGATACTAAGTGGTACGCCAAGCCTGTTTCTTTGGTGGGCGGCAAGCAGTACACTTACAGTGATTACTACAAAAGCACGCTCGGAACGGCAGTTATCGTGCAGTTTAAGAGCAAAACCGGCACCTATAGCTACGCCGATATTGCGTACCCAACCGCAAGTACTACCTGGAAGCAGGTGAGCGGCGCTTTTACGGCTCCAACAGATATAGCCGAAGCAACCGTCTTTCATATTATTGCCGGTACGGGTTCACTTACTGTGGACGACGCTTACCTTGGCTTAACTGATGATGGCACCACAACGCCAACCGACCCTACCACACCTACAACGCCAACCCCTCCAGTAACTGGCGCAAACGCCGTTGCCAACCCATCTGTTGAGACGGCAAATGGCGCTACGCCTGCCAGCTGGGGTACATCTGACTGGGGCAGCCACCAGGCTACGTTTACCTACGAAAACACCGGCCACACCGGTAGCCGCAGCGTAAGCACGAATGTTACCAACTATTCTGGTGGTGTTTCTATGTGGGCTCCAGCTGCCGCCTCTGTTGCGGGCGGCAAATTGTACCAGATTAGCGACTACTACAAGTCAACCCTCGACACCGAAGTTGACATGATGGTAACCATGAAGGACGGCTCTGTTGCCTACTATCTTCTTGGTACTGCCGCCGCTAGCACTGATTGGAAGCAATTTACAGCCCAATTTACTATGCCGGCAAATGCCGCCTCGGTAGTTATGCAGCACATGGTTATTGGTAACGGCAAACTTACTATCGACGACGCCGCAATTGGGGAATACACGCCAACTGGCTTTAACCGCGCTATTGTTTCTTTGACCTTTGACGACGGTTGGAAGAGTATTTATACAAATGCCCTACCTCTGATGAAGAAGTATGGTTTGACCTCTACTCAGTACATTATCACCGGTGTTGTAGGTACAGATACTGAGTACATGACCAAAGCACAGATCAAAGCTTTCCAAAGCGCTGGCCATGAAATCACTTCACACACAGTGACGCACCCACACCTGCCACAGCTAACTGCTAGTAAACTCACTGCCGAACTCAAGAACTCGCAAGCCTCGCTTAAGAGTTGGTTCGGCGTTACCTCCACCGATTTTGCCTCACCATACGGTGAATACAATGCTAATGTTTTGACGCAAATCAAGAAATACTACACCTCTCACCGTGGTGTGGAGAGTGGCTATAACAGCCGGGATAACTTCGATGTATACGACATTAAGGTGCAAAACATCGAAGCTACAACCACGCCAGCCGAAGTTGTCGCTTGGGTTGCCCAGGCGCAAAAAGACAAAACATGGTTGGTATTGGTATACCACAATGTCGATAACAGTGGTGACGCATATGGCGTGACTCCTGCGAACCTCGACACCGAGCTCAGTAACATTAAAAATAGCGGCGTATCTGTTCAGACGATGACGCAGGCTATCAAAGAAGTTACCCCGCAGCTTACAAAATAGCTCTTTGACCAGAAGCAATGTAAAACCGCCTCGTTCATGAGGCGGTTTTATGATATATTTGCAAGCGACCACATTCGATCTGAGAGGTGAAATGACGTGATCCTGCTGAAGAAGCTGTATGCCAATCTGCCCGGACACTCCACGATGAGCTCGCTACATGCCGTGTGGGAGCGGGCCGTGCGGTGTGCGAACCCGGCCGACAGGTTCAATGAGTTCGACGATTTGCGTGTCGATCTCAGTCTCGGTCAGGACGGTGAGCCACTGGTGTTCGACGGCTGCGAGTCGACGTACTACTTGGGGTCGGCGAGGGGTCTCCTGGTCTTCGCCATTGTGCTCTGCGACGATGTGCCGCACTGGTTGGGCAAACTCCTCGGCGTCGATGCTGAGGCCGAGCAGATGGCCGGCAGGCTCCCTGGCACGAACGAGGCGGTATACATCATCGCCCCGAACACGTCGGGCCTGTTGGTCGACGCGTACCTGGCGATGCCGGATGGTGCTGTGGGCACATGGGATGCGCAGCGCTACTGGCCGCAGACTGCGGATGAGCTGACGCCTCTGCTGCTCGAGGCTGGTTTGTAGGCGCATGGGGCGGGCTGGGCATTTGCTGCCTGGCCCGCCCCTATATTTTTGACATAAAAATACTCCCTGTCACGGGAGTATTTATTTTTACTAAAGCATTTTAGATCTCGCGGAAGACTTCGATGCTAGCCCCAAGCTCGTTTAGACGGTCTGCGAGATCCTCGTATCCGCGGCTTATACTGTACACATTGCGCAAAATTGACGTGCCAGGAGCGGCAAGCATACCAATCAGCACAAGTACGGCTGGACGCAGGGCTGGTGGGCAGATTACTTCGGCGGCTTTCCATTTAGTTGGGCCGGTCACATAGGCGCGATGTACGTCAGCGAGCTGGACATTGGCGCTGAGCTTGTTGAGCTCGGTGTAGTAAATGGCGCGGTTTTCGTAAATCCAGTCATGGATGAGCGTACGGCCTTTGGCGGCAGCAGCAACGGGTACAAAGTAGGGTAAGTTGTCGATGTTAAGCCCTGGGTATGGGTGGGCCTCAATTTTGTCTTCGAGGGCAATTAGCTGAGGTGATTCGTGACATTGAATGTCAACCAGGTCGGTCCGACCGTTGTCTGCCTTGTAGGGTTCGCTGACGGTAAAGTACATGCCCATTTTTTCGAGCTTCATTAGCTCGAGGTCCAAAAAGTCGATAGGGCAGCGAGTAATTTTGATAGGCGAGTTGGTGGTTGCGGCAATACTCAGAAAGGTCATAGCCTCGATAGGGTCTTCGCTGGGGTTATAGCTGACGTTTTTGTTGATATCTTTAATGCCGTGGATTTTGAGTGTATGAGTGCCAATGCCTTCAATTTTGACACCTAGTTTTTCAAGGAAAAAACAGAGGTCCTGAACCATATAGTTGCTGCTCGCCATCTTGATGGTGGTAACACCAGGCGTTCGTGCCGCCGCCATAATGGCGTTTTCTGTGGCGGTGTCGCCGCTTTCGTACATCACTACCTTGTCGGCTTGCTTGAGGTTGACGCTGCAGGTATACCAACCGGAATGAGTTTCGACGTTGAGGCCGAACTCTTCGAGCGCGTAAAGGTGTGGGCGAATGGTTCGTTCGCCCAGCTTGCATCCGCCGGCGTACGGGATGCGGAAACTTTTAACCATATGCATGAGCGGCGCCATAAACATAATGACGCTACGGGTTTTTCGGCCGGCTTCGGCGTTCATTTCATCGAGTGCAAGTTTTGCTGGAGGTTTGATCTCGAGGTCATTGTTGTCATTGAGCCATCGAGTTTGTACGCCAATGCTGGCGAGTACCTCAAGAAGGCGGTTGACTTCCTCGATACGAGGCATGCGACGCAAGGTGGTTTTACCCTTGTTTAGAAGTGCCGCGCAAAGGAGCACTACGGCTGCATTTTTAGAGGTTTTAACGCTGATTTCGCCATGGAGCTTGCGGCCACCTTCGATGCGGAAGTTAAGTGTGCCTGGCTTGTTAAGTGATACGATTTCGCTATTGAGGACGTCGCTGATACGCGCTAGCATTTCCATGCTGAGGTTTTGACCGCCGTTTTCTATGCGGTTGATGGCGCTTTGGCTGGTGCCGAGCGCCTTGGCCATCTGAGCCTGAGTTAAGCCGCGATCTTGGCGGTTTTTCTGAATAAGTTTACCTATCTTCTCTTTGTACGATGTTTCCATAACACGTTTAGTATATCACAATTGATATAAATACAATGATTTTATGGCAAATGTTGGGTGTGCTGGCGGCCCGCGTGGGGCCGCCAGCGCTAGGCGTCAGCTTTCGCCCGTACCGGGGCTGAGCTCGCAGTACTCGATGCCCTCTGCCGGGTTGTGCAGCCCCAGCCCATGCAGAGTGGTGGTCAGTACGTCGAACAACTCGGTGCGCTCTGTGGCCTTGCAGCGCTTGAGGTCGAGGTGGACGATGCCGTTTTCGTCGAGGTTGAGCCCCTTGACCAGGCCAAAGCCGGCCAGCGCTTGGTGCAGCCGGTCGCGTACCTGGGTGCCCCACACCTCGTCGAACTCTTTGGGCATATTGCCCGGAGTGATTTCGTAGTAGTTGCCGCGTTTCGCCTTGGCGATGACGGTTTGCATCAATCCTCCTGAAGGGGGTACGGACTGTCCGTACACCTGGCCCTTTGGGTCTACAGACACCTTGGACTAAAAAATTATGCCATAACAGATGTTATTATGCAATGTCATGCTATAATTTGCTCATGATCTAGCTACATCGACTCACCAGATAAAAACCATATAAATGAAAAGGATTTTGATGATTGATAAAGATGTAGCTCGCCTTATTGCCGCCGAAGAAGAACGCCAGCGTGATGGCTTGGAACTTATTCCCAGCGAAAATTATGTGAGCCGTGATGTTTTAATGGCGCTCGGCAGTGTATTTACGAACAAATATTCCGAAGGTTTTCCGGGCCGACGCTACTATGGCGGCCAAGAAAACACCGACCAAGTGGAAACGCTGGCAATTGAGCGCGCCAAGCAGTTATTTGGCGCTGACCACGCAAATGTGCAACCACTCAGTGGGGCGCAGGCCAATGAAGCGGCATATCACGCCTGGATGGAGCCGGGCGATACCATCTTGGGTATGGAGCTCAGCCACGGCGGCCACCTTACGCACGGGCGACCTGGCACGGTGCTGGCCAAGCTCTTTAATTTTGTGCGGTATGGCATGAAAGACGTTGAAACAGGGGAGATTGACTACGCCGAGCTACGAGATTTGGCGCTCAAGCATAAGCCCAAAATGATACTTGCGGGCTTTAGTAGCTTTCCGCGTGAGCTCGACTACAAAAAATTTGCAGATATCGCCAATGAGGTTGGTGCTGTTGCAGTAATGGATATGTCGCATATTGCTGGGCTTGTTGCGGGCGGTGTACTGCGAAATCCATTTGATGACGGCTTTCATATGGTGACAACTACCACGCACAAAACATTGCGTGGTCCTCGCGGCGGTATGATTTTGACTCGTGGCACGGCCGGAAACCCCCTTCGTGCGCCAGAAAAAACGATTGAAAATCTGCCAACCTTGGTCGATAGAACAGTATTCCCTGGGGTGCAGGGCGGTCCGCACATGCATGTAATTGCCGCTAAGGCGATTGCATTTGGCGAAGCCGCAAAGCCAGAATTCAAAACATATGCGCAGCAGACGCTCAAGAACAGCAAAACACTCGCCGATGAGCTAATGAAGCGCGGTTTTAAGCTTATTACAAACGGCACCGATAACCATATGGTAGTGGCCGATGTGCAGACTAGCTTTGGGATTCACGGTGGCGAGGCTGAAAAAGCACTCGATAAAATCGGCCTCAACCTCAATAAAAATGTCATTCCAGATGATCCGCTTCCGCCATTTAAGCCAAGTGGTATTCGGCTGGGTACGCCAGCTATAACCACGCGCGGCTTAAAAGAGGGGCACATGGGGCAGATTGCCGATTGGATGCTTGCCGGCATTCAGTCACGCGCCGACGATACAAAGTTAGAAACAATAAAACGCGACGTTGTCGCATTTGCTCGTGAATATCCATTACCGAGCGATAGATAGGAAACTATGAAACAAGATACATCACCCGTTGTTTTTCAGAAGATAGAAAGTGTTGCAATTGCGCTTTCGGCATTATTTATTTATGCCAAAATGGGATTTGCATGGTACTGGATTCCGTTGATATTTATAGCCTTTGATCTTTCGGCGCTAGGCTACGTGCTGAACACAAAGGTCGGCGCTATAATGTACAACGCGGTCCACAACTATTTTTTGCCAGTTAGTATTTTGTTGTTTGGCTATGCCTCGGGCAATATTCCTGCCACGGTTTGGCTGGTGTGCTTGGTGTGGATGTTCCACATCGCGGCAGATCGTATTATGGGGTATGGTCTCAAATATTCGGACGCTTTTACGCATACGCATTTGGGAACCATTGGCAAGAAATAGGTTTGTTTCTCAGCACACCTTCAAGCAGGCGCAGTACTATTTGAATGTTGTCGGTTACGGCAACAGGGGCAAGGACTGCATTTCTGTGGAAGGAGGTGAATCAGGAGGGGAGAGTATGAATCAGACGTCGCGGAGTGCGGCGTCTGATTCACTTTCTGCGCGGCGTACAAATTTAAGGGCGCTCCAGGTATCGTCGATTGCGCATACCTTTACGTCAACCCAGCCGTGCGGCAGCACGATGTCGCGGAGCTCTTGCTCGCTGAGGTTGGTATGGATGCCGCTGCCTTTTTGGGGCCAGCTTATCCAAAAACCTTTTTGAATCTCATTGAATTTAAGATGTCGCATAAAATGTTCGAGTTGCTTGGAACTGGTTGCAAAAATATGTAACCACTCTGTTGGCAGCTTGGCGTGAGTGTGTACGCCGTTGCCGCGTAAATATTCAAGGAACCATTCCGGCGCATCGACGGTGTCGACGGCTTCATTCGACGTATAGCCAAGTTTTTGGATAAGGGGGGTGTGATGTTCGGGTTCGTTTTGCATTAGATAAGCTCCGGTTCTTGTTCAAGGGTGACGCCAAATGTATTGAAAACAAAGTCGATAACTTCTTGGCGGAAAGCCGCGAGGTCTTCGTAGGTGTCGGCTGATTCATTAATAAATACGAGGGCGTTTTTTTCGTATATTTTCATGCCGTGAGCCCGGTGGCCTTTGAGTCCAGCTTTGTCGATGAGCCAACCGGCCAAAAGCTTTATACGACCGTCTTTCATTTCATAAAACGGCATGTCGGGGTAGTCGAGCTGAAGGTCGGCTAATTTGCCTCGAGTAACGAGGGGGTTTTTAAAGAAAGAACCAGTGTTAGCAATAAGTTTGGGGTCTGGCAACTTTTGGGCACGAATAGCCACAACTGCACCGCGCAAGGCAGCAGGCGAGTAGTCTGAAATGCGATTATCGTCAAGATATTTTTGGAGCGATTCGTAAAAAGGCGGCGTGGGTGGCTGCTTGCTAAGGCTGATTGTAATGCTGGTGATGATATACCGGCGGTGTTTAAGTGATTTAAAGATGCTGCTGCGGTAGCTAAAGCCGCAGTCGGCATTTTGGAGCGTAATGACTTTTTTTGTCGTGGTGTCGTAGGCTTCGAGTTCGATTAAGACATCAGCAATCTCGGCGCCATATGCGCCAACGTTTTGAACGGGTGTTGCGCCGGCCGTACCGGGGATGGCCGAAAGTTTTTCGATGCCGCTCAGGCCTTGGGCGACAGTGCGCGCTACAATATCGTCCCAGTTTTCGCCCGCGCCGATTTTGAGTGTTGCGCCTTTATTGTCTTCTGAAATAATGTCGAATCCATGGAGGGCGTTAATGATAATAAGCCCTTTGTATCCATCGCTAAAAATAACGTTACTGCCACCCCCCAACATCAAATATGGTTTTTTGTTTTCATGGGCCCAGGCGAGGGCTTTTGCGAGGTCGGCGGTCGAAGTAACGGTTGTAAGCGCATCGGCGGTGCCGCCCAGGCGCATGGTCGAGTAGTCTTTCAGTGAGACGTCAGTGTGGATCTTCATACTACGGTTATTATAGCTCTAACTATTACAGATTGTAATAGGAGTGGGTTCATGCAAAGCAAAAGAGCATCGATGGCTAAGCCGGATCTGCTGTTATAGAATCGTTATATGTACGCTCGAGATATAGACATTCCATCCTACAGCAAAACCCACACTTTGCGCCTAGTTAAGCCAGACCCAAAACATATGCCAATTACCATGAAGTGGATCGGCCAGAAAGAAGTAACCCAATACTTAGGCGCCGATTTTTCTAAGATGAATGAAGATGATGAGATAAAGCATCTTCAAGGCATGGTCGAAGATGGTGACCGTTACAGCTGGATGATTGAGCGCGACGGTGAAATTGTTGGTAACGTTGAGATCAACGGAATTAAAGAACTCAGTGAAAAATACGGTGTAAAAACTGGTGCATTCTGCACGCTTGTCGGTGATCCGCAAAACTGGGGCCAAGGACTGGGTAGTTATGCCAAACAAGCTACATGCAACTGGGCTTTTTCTGAGGGCGGCTTCGAACGCATTGAGGCGAAAGCCTATGTTCAGAATGTGCGCAGTTGGAGTGCGCTTGAAAAACTTGGTTATCACTATGAAGGTATCGAGAAAGGCGAAGTCGAGGGCAAGCCGGTGGACTGGAAGGTTTATACGCTCAAGAAGGCTGACTGGGAAAAGCTACATTGGCCAACCAAACTGGACACGCCTGCGGCTGAATCTGTGCTCCAAGATTAAAATTCTAACGCTGTTTTTTCAAAGCCGAAACTTCTTTGATGCTCTGACATCTCCAGCACAGTACGTGAATTTTTAAGAAACGAAAAACAAAAGATTCTCCTGGCGATAGGTCAGAACTCTGTATTGTTTAATGGAAAACTGCTTATTACTCCTAATGAATGGTTGGTTTCGGTTCAGGCTCATGCAAAAACGATAAAAGAGCATCTGAAGTTGGTTAGAACCATGCCCGATATACGGGAGGAGTATGAAAGTGCTTTGATGAAATCTTGGTACCCCCGGCAAGACTCGAACTTGCGACCAACTGGTTCGAAGCCAGCTACTCTAATCCACTGAGCTACGGGGGCGTACGTTTGGCTATTATAGCATGCAATACCCCAGTTCGCTACCGAACAATTTTTGTGGTAGAGGGAGTAACGAGCCGGAGAAGGGCGCGTCCAAGATTTTGGGGCGGCGTACACCACATGCTTAGACTTTTAACCAAAATAATAATATCAAGAGTCAGGCAGGCATTTTTGAGGTAAAAAGTATCCCATACATAACGCGCCCTAAGGTATTCTTTGGACTGCGCTATGTACAAGCGGCTTTGTCTGCTAAACGCACCCATCCAGCCCGGCCGGCAAGCAGTATACGCCGTCACCCAGTCTTGATACTCTTGAGGGCTGAGCGCGAGCGACATCTTGGTGAAATCTTGTGGAACAAGTGGCCTGGGGCCAATCAGCGCCATGCGGCCGGTCCAAATAGTATAGAGTAATTGGGGTGTTTCGTCGGCGCCCAAGATCGCAACGAGGCTGCCCATGCGCGTAAGCTGCCTGTCTCGTGTCATAGTTCGCAGCTTATGGATGGTAAATAGACGGCCATCTTGGCCAACTCGTTTTTGGGAAAATATGACGCGTGTTCGATGCCGAGGCAGCAAGGCTAAAAGCGAAAAAGTAGCAATACAAACAGCGAACGGCATAAGGCAGGTTAATAAAAATAAATCCAGTAAACGTTTTCGGCGGCTGCGTATCCAAGCGGGGCCGCTGAGGCGCGGTTTGAATGGCATCGTCGCTATATAATAGCAAGCTTTTGACGTGTTTTCAGCGAAGGGGATTAAAGAACGCGAAAAGTGCGCTAACTTTTATCTTTGTTATGATGATTTGTCCTTTTGGAGCGCCTGCATAATACGCAGCAACTCTCGGGCGGAGTTATCCCAGCTAAACTTTTGTGCCTGCTGAAGCCCGGCGGCAATACGCGCGGCACGGACTTTTGGGTCCTCCAAAGTGCGAATGCGGGCAGCGAGCTGCTCGGGTGAATCGGCGTTAAAGTAAAGAGCCGCAGTGCCGCCGACCTCATGAAAGATCGGCATATCATTTGCCACGACAGGTGCACCCACTTGCATAGCCTCGATAAGCGGTAAGCCAAAACCCTCTGCCTTACTAGCGCTTACTAGCGCTGTTGCGGTACCGAGGATGCCGGCATAGTCTTCGTCGGAAATGCCATTCCAAAATATGACCTGCGATTTGTTGTGGATAAGTGTTTCGAGTTCGGCGCGGCGCTGGGGTGTGATGGGGCTGGTGAGGTGCAGCTTGTAGTCGGGTAGCAATGGCAGCGCGCCCAAGATTGCCTCAACATTTTTATAGGGCATGAATGAACCCATATATACGAGCTCTTTTTTGACGGCTGTCTCTTTGGTGGGCTTTTTTTGAACAGATGGCGCGTTGTAAACCACACCCACAGGGCGGTCGGTGAGGCGCGCGGCAAGAATTTCTTTTTTAGACTCACCACTTACGGTCGCAATATAGTCAGCTTGGTTAAGTAGGAGCCGCTGCGGCCAATACGCCTGGTGAAACAGCCACCATACAAGCCGGACGTGCGGCGGTAAAAAGGTGGGTGGTTTAGGGTTTTTGTAGTAAATCAAATCTTGGAGCGTCAAAATAAGCTTGTATTTTCGGCCCCATATACCCATGACTTGCAGCGGACTAAACACAACGTCGGCTCCGAGCTTGTTCAGCTTGCGGGGCAAAAAGAGCTCCGCGGGCGACAGCGGATCGTTAACTAAAATATAGGGGATGTCTTTGGGGAGGAGTTTGAGCTGGTCGGAGTCGCAAATAAGAAGGGTAATCGGGTGGATCTTTGCCAGCGCCTGTGCAAGCTCTGCGCCGTAACGGCTCACGCCATCATGGCGAAGCGTTCGTGTCCAGCGGGCATCAAAAAAGACTTTCATAGTGTTTTTACTCTATCATATTTTGCCGAGGTGACGGCGGGAGTGGGGGCAAGGGCGGTATGCATAGACTTACGTATGGATTTATTGTATAATATGTAGGTTTGGGCCGCACTTTGTGGCCCGAAAGAGACGATCGAATAGCCCAAAGGGGGCCAAAGCATGTTTGGTTTGCGCCAGAAGAGGGACTATACCTGCGGCATGGGTGTCGAGGTGGATTTGCCTCGCGCAGTCACGCGCTACGAGCTGGAGGCCGCCATCAACCGCGTCCTCAAGGAGCGTTACGCGCGTGAGCTCTGGACCGAGACCTGTCGGGCCGAGCTCGATGACGTCACGGACGACAACCACTTCCGTAC
>Ga0075364_10000768_pt1 | contig 16856 bp, 15 predicted proteins | sample EndMetdeltDD1764_FD_71517 | JGI IMG/M metagenome (GOLD analysis project Ga0075364, IMG submission 71517) | Populus endosphere microbial communities from Tennessee, USA - Endosphere MetaG P. deltoides DD176-4 | ecosystem: Host-associated > Plants > Roots > Endosphere | place: USA: Tennessee...
GGGTTTGCTGATGCCTTTCGTCAATATGCCCAGGGAGGATGGCAGGGGCTGGCGCACCCGGAAAAATGGGGTGGGCAGGGTCTGCCCAAGGTGGTGGCGGCAACCTCGTGCGAAGCCATCAATGCAGCCAATATGGCGTTTTCACTGTGCCCCTTGCTCACTGATGGCGTGATCGAGGCGCTGCTCACGGCCGGCAACGATGCGCAGCGTGCCCGTTACGTGCCATCGCTCATTGCGGGCGAGTGGACGGGCACGATGAATCTGACCGAACCCCAGGCAGGCTCTGACCTGGCCCAGGTGGCCACCCGCGCCGTGCCGCAAGGCGATGGCACCTACCGCATCACCGGGCAGAAGATCTACATCACCTTCGGCGAGCACGACATGGCCGGCAATATCGTCCATCTGGTGTTGGCGCGCACACCGGATGCGCCGGCTGGCGTCAAGGGTATTTCTTTGTTCATTGTGCCCAAGTATCTGGTGAACGAGCAGGGTGAGGCCGGGGCACGCAATGACGTCTGGTGCGCCTCCCTGGAGCACAAGCTCGGGATCCATGGCAGTCCGACCGCAGTGCTGCTCTATGGCAGTGGCAAAGGCGATGTTGGCGAAGGCGCCGTGGGTGAGCTTGTCGGGCAGGAGAACCGTGGGCTGGAGTACATGTTCATCATGATGAACGCAGCGCGCTTCGCGGTGGGGCAGCAGGGCATCGCGCTGTGCGAACGAGCCTATCAGCACGCCCTTTCCTATGCGCGTGAGCGCGTTCAGGGGCGTGCGATCGAGGGATCCAGTGGGCCGGTCGCCATCGTGCGCCATCCTGACGTGCAGCGTCAGTTGCTGACCATGCGCGCCCTGACCGAGGCCAGTCGGGCCGTGGCCTATGTCGCTGCGGGCGCCTGCGATCGGGCACGTCACCATGCTGATCCGCTCGTGCGTGCGCGCGAGCAGGCCATCTACGAGTATCTCGTTCCGGTCGTCAAGGGGTTCAGCACCGAGACGTCGGTAGAGGTTGCCTCGCTGGGCGTTCAGGTGCACGGTGGCATGGGCTTCATTGAAGAAACAGGGGCGGCACAGTTCTACCGCGATGCACGCATCCTGCCCATCTATGAGGGAACGACCGCCATTCAGGCCAACGACCTGGTGGGCCGCAAGACGTTGCGCGACGGCGGGCAGACAGCGCATGCTTTCGTGGCCGCGATGCGGGAAACACTGGCCGCGCTGGAAAAAGCATCGCAGACTGAGGCGGGTGCTTCCTTGAAGCGGCTGCACGCCCCGTTTTCCGACGCGATCGATGCCTACGAACACAGCATCGACCGCATTCTTGCCTTCGCGCAGAACAACATCCGGGCAGCGTTCGGTGCCAGCGTGCCTTACCTCATGCTGTGCGGCGTGGTGCATGGCGGGTGGCAAATGGTGCGCAGTGCGCTGGCCGTGGGCAGTGAGAGCAAGGCCGGCAGTACACCTGCGCGTTCGGCCCGCTTCAATGCGGAAAAACTGGCGACCGCCACGTTTTACACGGTTCACATTTTGCCCCGGGCGCGCATGTTTGCCTGCGCCATCGAGACTGCCGATGTGGCTGATCAGGCAGGTGAACTGCTCGCGAAAGAGTGATCATTTTTATAACTTATGGAAATATAGAAAGCGCGAAATCGGGGCTTTCGGAGATTAGCAAGAGCCGATACCATGGGTCTTTGACTGTCTGATCAGGAATTTCCTCATGAGCACACTGCGTCTGGGCGACACCGCCCCCGATTTCGAACAAAAATCGTCCGTGGGCACGATCAAGTTTCACGAGTATCTGGGTGACAAATGGGGTGTGCTCTTCTCGCATCCTGCGGATTTCACGCCGGTTTGCACCACAGAGTTGGGCTACACCGCAAAGTTGGCCGATGAGTTCGCGCGCCGTAATGTGAAGGTGCTGGCCTTGTCTGTGGATAGCGTGGAATCGCACAGCAAATGGGTGCCGGATATCAATGAAACGCAGGGCACTTCAGTGAACTTTCCGATCCTTGCAGATGAGGATCGCAAGGTTTCTGAGCTCTATGACATGATTCATCCGAATGCCAACGCGACGCTTACCGTCAGGTCGGTATTCATCATCGATCCCGCCAAGAAAGTGCGTCTGACGCTGACCTATCCGGCCAGCACCGGGCGTAATTTCAACGAGATTCTGCGCGTGATCGATTCTCTCCAGCTGACCGATAGCCACAGTGTGGCAACGCCAGTGAACTGGCAGGATGGCGATGACGTCATCATCGTGCCTTCGCTCAAGGACGAGGCCGTCATCAAGCAGAAGTTTCCCAAGGGGTATCAAGCTGTCCGGCCATACCTTCGCGTGACGCCGCAGCCTAACAAGTAGATCGCCGGTGTGGTGACCTTGCTCTCAAGGAACCCCACATTGCCCGGCGCACGCGGCACACCGCAAGCCGCACACAACGCCATCGATTCAAAAAACCACTTCTCAGCGAAGTGGTTTTTTTTCTACGCTCGGTTTCTATATTGCCGCAAGCGATGAGCAATCAAAAAATGATTCGTTCCGTTTTGAATGCGCCGTCGTCACACTGCATCAACTGAAAAAATGTTGGAGTGTGAACATGGCATTGAAGAGAATTGCGGCGTTGACGCTGTTACTGACCAGCGCAGCCTTTGCCGCGCCGACCGTGGCGTGGGCGCAGGACAAACAAACCCTGCTCAATGTCTCATATGATCCGACGCGTGAGCTGTACCGTGCCATGGATGATGCGTTCATCAAACACTACAAAGCCACGGCCGGTGTCGATCTGACCATTCGTCAATCGCATGGCGGTTCCGGGCGACAGGCCCGTAGCGTCATCGATGGTTTGGATGCCGACGTGGTGACGCTGGCACTGGCCTACGACATCGATGCGATTGCCGAGCGCGGGCTTCTGAGCACCGACTGGCAGAAGCGGTTGCAAAAAAACAGTTCGCCCTACACCTCCACCATTGTGTTCCTGGTGCGCAAGGGCAATCCCAAGCAGATCAAGGACTGGGACGATCTGATCAAGCCGGGCGTGTCGGTCATCACTCCCAATCCGAAAACGTCAGGCGGGGCGCGCTGGAATTACCTGGCGGCCTGGGCCTACGCCCTGGAGAAGAACAATAACGATGCGCGTGCTGCCAAGGACTTTGTGGGTGCCTTGCTCAAGAACGTGCCAGTACTGGATACGGGTGCGCGCGGTTCGACCACGACGTTCGTCGAGCGTGGTCAGGGTGATGTTCTGCTTGCCTGGGAAAACGAAGCTTTTCTGTCGATCAAGGAGTTGGGTCCCGACAAGTTCGATATCGTCGTGCCGTCGCTGTCGATTCTGGCTGAGCCGCCGGTCGCCGTCGTTGACAAAGTCGTCGATCGCAAGGGCACCCGCAAGGCGGCACAGGCCTATCTGGAGTGGCTCTACACCCCTGAGGCACAGGAGATCATTGCTGCCAACTATTACCGCCCCACAGATGCTGCGGTGGCTGCCAAATACGCGTCCACTTTCCCGAAGGTCAAGCTAGTCACCATCGATTCAGTCTTCGGCGGCTGGGCGCGCGCTCAGAAAGAGCACTTTGGCGATGGTGGCACGTTCGACCAGGTCTATCAGGCCAAATGACGATCTTGGCCTTCGGACATTCGTCATGACAGTCATGGGTAGCGTTCACGCGCAGGGGCAGGCCGAGCCTGCCATCAAACGGAAGTCGACGCCGGGTGTTTTGCCGGGGTTTGGCCTGTCCATGGGCTACACCGTCTTCTATCTCAGTCTGTTGGTGCTGATCCCCCTGGTCACCCTGCCGATCAAGAGTGCTGAATTGGGCTGGGCCGGATTCTGGGCCACGGTCACCGCGCCCCGGGTGGTGGCGTCGTATCAATTGACGTTTGGGGCATCGTTCATTGCGGCGAGCGTGAATGCGCTGTTCGGTCTTATTCTGGCCTGGGTGCTCGTGCGCTATCGGTTCCCCGGCAAGAGCGTGGTCGATGCCTTGGTGGACTTGCCTTTTGCCCTGCCCACTGCGGTGGCAGGTATTGCCATGACCGCGCTATATGCGAATAACGGATGGCTCGGCCAATGGCTTGAGTCCACGCTCGGATTGAAGGTGGCCTACACGCCGATCGGTATCACCATCGCGCTGATCTTCATTGGCCTGCCGTTTGTCGTGCGCACGGTGCAGCCGGTGCTCGAGGACCTGGAGCGTGAGCTTGAAGAGGCCGCTACCAGCCTGGGCGCCACACGCATTCAAATTTTTGCACGTGTCATTTTTCCGACCATTCTTCCTGCGCTGGCGACCGGGTTTGCACTCGCCTTCGCGCGTGCGATCGGGGAATATGGTTCGGTTGTCTTCATTGCCGGCAATATGCCCTTGGTCACAGAGATCACGCCCTTACTGATTATTGCCAAGCTCGAGCAATTCGACTATGCGGGTGCGGCGGCGATTGCGACCGTCATGCTGGGCTTCTCATTCGTGCTGTTGCTGATTATCAACCTGCTGCAGGCTTGGCAGGCGACACGCGCCGGGAGGTCGTCATGACGCCGTCGCGCCGTCCCGGTCATCTGGATGAGCCCCGTTGGGTGCGGGGCGTGCTCATCACGCTTGCCTTGCTGTTCCTCGCGATTTTTCTGCTCATGCCGGTCGTGCTGGTCTTCACGGAGGCGCTGCGCAAGGGGTGGGCGCTCTACCTCACTGCGATCACCGAACCGGACGCCATGTCCGCAATCAGGCTGACCTTGCTGGTCGCCGCGATTGCCCTGCCGGTCAATGTGCTCTTCGGCGTTGCTGCGGCGTGGGCCATCACCAAGTTCCAGTTTCGAGGCAAGCAATTCCTGATCACCTTGATCGATCTTCCATTTTCGGTGTCGCCGGTGGTCGCTGGCCTGGTGTTCGTGCTGCTGTTCGGATCCCAGGGCTGGTTCGGACCCTGGTTGCAGGCGCATGACATCAAGATCGTCTATGCCGTGCCGGGGGTGATCGTGGCGACCCTGTTCGTCACGTTCCCATTCGTGGCCCGCGAGCTGATTCCGTTGATGCAGGCCCAGGGAACGGAAGAAGAGCAGGCTGCACTCACGCTGGGCGCCAGCGGGTGGAAGCTCTTTCTGAGGGTGACCTTGCCCAACATAAAGTGGGGCTTGCTCTATGGTGCCATTCTGGCCAACGCACGGGCCATGGGCGAGTTTGGTGCCGTGGCCGTGGTGTCGGGCGGTGTACGCGGGCTCACCAATACGATGACGCTGCACACCGAGATTCTGTACAACGAATACATGTTTACGGCGTCGTTTGCCGTCGCTTCCCTGCTGGCGCTTTTGGCGCTGCTCACGCTGGTCGCGAAAAGTTTGGTTCAATGGCGTCACGCCCGTCTATCGGGCGACACCGTCCCCGCCCTACATTCTCACGCCGCGCCTCTTGTGCCTGCGGCGGCATAACGGAATCCAAGATGAGCATCGAAGTCAGGAATCTATCAAAGCAATTCGGAAACTTCCGGGCACTGAATGACGTGTCGCTGCATATTGAAACAGGCGAGCTCGTCGCGTTGCTGGGCCCATCGGGCTGCGGCAAAACATCGTTGCTGCGCATTATCGCGGGGCTGGAAACGCCTGATCAGGGCAGTGTGTGGTTCAGTGGGTCCGAGGCGACCGACGTCGATGTCCGCAAGCGCCAGGTCGGATTCGTGTTCCAGCACTATGCGCTGTTCAAGCACATGACCGTTTTCGAAAACGTGGCTTTCGGGCTGCGTGTCAAGCATCGTTCCGAGCGTCCTTCAGAGGACAAGATAAAGAGCAAAGTGCACGAGCTGCTCGGGCTGGTACAGCTAGACTGGCTGGCTGATCGCTATCCCTCCCAGCTCTCGGGCGGGCAGCGCCAGCGCATCGCTTTGGCACGCGCACTGGCCGTCGAGCCGCGTGTCCTGCTGCTGGACGAACCTTTCGGCGCACTCGATGCCAAGGTTCGCAAGGAACTGCGTCGCTGGCTGCGGCGTCTGCACGACGATTTGAATGTCGCCAGCGTGTTCGTCACCCATGACCAGGAAGAGGCACTCGAGGTCGCCGACCGGGTCGTGCTCATGAATGCCGGCCGAATCGAACAGGTGGGCACGCCGCGTGAGGTCTGGGAGCATCCCGCCACGCCATTCGTCTATGGTTTTCTGGGCGACGTCAATCAATTCGAAGGGCATGCCGACAATGGGGTCTGGCGCAATGATGGTTTGACCCTGCCCGCCCCGGAATTCTCGGGGCCGCAATCCCGTCGGGCGCTGGCCTACGTGCGCCCGCACGAGTTCGACATCGAGAAGTACTCCCCTTCGGCCAGTGGACTGGCGGTGCGCCTCAATCACGCATACCTGGCCGGGCCCAGCGCGTTTCTGGAACTCACGCTCGCAGACTCGGACAAGCTTATCGAGGTCGAATTGCCCGAGCACGTTTATCGCACGCTCGATCCTGCGGCAGGTGACACGCTGCTGGTTCGTCCACGCAACGCCCGAATCTTTGCGGCGCCCGAGATCGCGTGACCGTGCGGCACACCCAACATCGATCATGACGCTTCTCGACTCTGCCCAATCGCCGCCAAGGAATGTTCCGGCGCTGCCCGCCGCAACGGCGGCGCGCTGGCATGCCTTGCAGTCGTGCCTAGTGGTGATCTCACGCCAGTACCCGGATGCCGCGTTTGCGAGTTCTCTGGGGGCGGAAGATATGGTGCTGACCCACGCCATCTGGACGGCGAATTTACCCATCGCGGTGTTCACGCTGGATACCGGCAGACTGCACGCCCAGACGCAAACCATGATCGAGACGGTCGGCCAGCACTACGGCCGCACGCTTGAGGTATTCAAGCCCGATGCGCGGCAGGTCGCCCAGCACGTCGCCGAGCACGGGTCGTATGCCTTCTACGAGAGCGTGGCGCTGCGTAAAGCCTGCTGTGCGATACGCAAAGTCGAGCCACTGCGTCGAGCCCTTGCGGGTCGTGGCGCCTGGTTGACCGGGCAGCGACGCGATCAGGCGGCCACCCGTGGCGAGTTGCCCGAACATGAACATGACCCCGTCTTCGGCCTGTACAAATTCAATCCGCTGGCGCAGTGGTCCAACACGGATGTCTGGTCCGTCATCGAACATTTCCACATTCCTTACAACCCTCTGCATGACGAGGGCTATCCATCGATCGGCTGTGAGCCCTGTACACGTGCGGTACGCGAGGGTGAGGACATCCGTGCAGGGCGATGGTGGTGGGAGTCGGCAGACGCCAAAGAGTGCGGTCTGCACGCGGGCAACGCGCGCAGCATGCCCGTCGCGCTGCGCAAGCGCTGATCTCCCTGCGGGCGACGTAATTTTTCTTGTTTGAGGGCACCATGACGACCGTTTTGACTCGCACGCATCTGGATTCGCTGGAGGCCGAGGCGATTTATATTCTGCGAGAAGTTGCTGCAGAGTCCGCACGTCCCGTGCTCCTGTTTTCTGGTGGCAAGGACTCCTGCGTACTGCTCAGGCTCGCGGAAAAAGCTTTTCGTCCGGGGCGTTTCCCTTTTCCATTGATGCACATCGACACCGGGCACAATTTCGAAGAGGTCATTGCGTTTCGGGACCAGCGTGTTGCCCAATTGGGTGAGCGCTTGATCGTTCACAGCGTCGAGGATTCGATCGCACGGGGCAGTGTCGTGCTGCGTGCCGAAGGTGATTCGCGCAATGCCGCGCAGGCGGTGACTTTGCTTGAAGCCATCGAGGCTCACGGGTTTGATGCCTGCATTGGCGGCGCGCGCCGGGACGAAGAGAAGGCGCGGGCGAAAGAGCGGATTTTTTCGTTTCGCGACGAGTTCGGGCAGTGGGACCCCAAGGCGCAACGGCCCGAACTGTGGAACGTATTCAACACGCAGGTGCATGCCGGTCAGAACATGCGCGTCTTTCCGATATCGAATTGGACCGAGATGGATGTCTGGCAGTACATCCAGCGAGAAAGCATTGAATTGCCCTCGATCTATTACGCACATGAGCGGCCCGTCGTGCGCCGCCGTGGATTGCTGGTGCCGGTCACGCCCTTGACCCCGCCCGCCACAGGCGAACTGGTCGAAAGCCTGATGGTGCGTTTCCGCACCGTAGGTGATATTTCGTGCACCTGCCCGGTGGCCTCGGACGCTGCGGATCCTTACGCCATCATTGCCGAGACGGCGGTCAGCACCATCACCGAGCGCGGCGCGACCCGCATGGATGACCAGACCTCGGAAGCCTCCATGGAAAAGCGCAAGCGTGAAGGCTACTTCTAAATTACTCCAGGCTCACCATGAATGCTTTGAATGAATCCTTTCTCTCCGGTGCGCAGTCCGACGTGCTGCGTTTGATCACGGCAGGTTCGGTCGACGATGGTAAGTCCACCTTGATAGGTCGTCTGCTCTACGACAGCAAAGGGGTCTTTGCCGATCAGCTCGAAGCCATATCGCGCGCCAAATACAAGCGTGTGGCAGAGGGTGAAATCGACTTTGCCCTGCTGACCGATGGGCTGGAGGCCGAGCGCGAACAAGGCATTACGATTGATGTCGCCTACCGATATTTTTCAACGCCGACGCGTAAGTTCATCGTCGCCGATGCGCCGGGACATGAGCAGTACACCCGCAACATGGTCACAGGTGCGTCCACCGCTGAAGTGGCCGTCATCCTGATCGATGCGACCCGTGTCGAAAATGGGGTGCTGCTCGCGCAGACTCGCCGTCACAGCACCATCGCCAAATTGCTGGGAATCCGCCACATCGTGGTGGCGGTCAACAAGATGGACCTGGTTGACTGGGATCAGAACCGGTTCGAGCAGATTCGCGCATCGTATGCGGCGCTGGCCGATCATCTGGGCATCGCGCAGTTTCATATCCTGCCGTTGTCGGCACTCAATGGCGACAATGTTGTTGCCCCCTCGGAAAACGCCCCCTGGTACCGCGGGCCCACGCTGCTCGCCTGGCTCGAAGGGCTGGACGTGTCGCACGATCGCACCGCGCAGCCGCTGCGTTTTCCCGTGCAGTGGGTATTGCGTCACGGTGGCGATCAGGCAGAGGATTTCCGTGGTTACGCTGGCCGCGTGGTCAGTGGGTCGGTGCGCGTGGGTGATGACGTCACCGTACAACCTTCGGGCCAGCGCGCCGTCGTGGCCTCGATTCGTCTGCTCGACGAGCGTCGCGAGCTGGCTCTGGCAGGTGATTCGGTCGTCATCGTGCTTGATCGCGATATTGATGTGTCGCGGGGCGACGTCATTGCTGCGACGGCATCGCCGGCCAGTGTGGCGCGCGAGTTTTCTGCCGAGGTGTGCTGGCTGGATCAGCAGCCGTTGAATCCATTGCGCAAATATCTGCTCAAGCAGGGTACCCGATTGACGCATGCCAAGGTGCAGCGTGTGCTGACACGGCGCAATGTGCTGGAGCTGGAGCTGGAGCAGGAGCAGGGCGAACCTGACACGCTGGCGATGAATGAGATCGGCACCATTGCCTTGCAGACGCGTGAATCGTTGGCCTATGACCGCTACGACACCTGCCCGGGCACCGGCGCGTTTATCCTGATCGATGCCGTCACCCATCAGACGGCAGCGGCCGGCATGTTGCGTTAAGGCGTCAGGCCTGGGCGGCACCCGCATCGGCCCCAGGCCTGCGGCCTGCCGTGCAACGATCCCTCTACTGCGCCAGGGGCGGGGACATGCGACGGACGGGCGGCCTCTCGGGGCGGGCGTCGGGGCGTAGCGAGCGAGGCTGGATCCGCGCGCCAGTGTCGCAAGCGCTTGCAATGTGCTTGCCCTAACGTGCCGGGTGGATTAAAAACAACTGTGGATGCTTGCCAAGAGTACTGGATATTTGTACAGTACTGGCTATGGCAACGCTCAATCGCTCCTCTCTCGCCGGAACCGGGTCCCCGGCCAACGCCCCCGCCGCTTTGCGCGGCAGGGGCGCTGTTGCCAACGTCCTGCATCGTTTCGACAGCGTCTCTCGCGTCGCACTGGATGACGGCTGGGCCCATGGTGACGAGGGCGACGACATTGCGCCCGGTGTGCGTCCCACGGTGGTGGAAAGCGAGCAGGCCCGACGTCTCATCTCCCGAAACGTCTCGCCTGATGTTCCCTTCGAGACGGCGGTCAACCCCTACAGAGGGTGCGAGCATGGCTGCGTATATTGTTTCGCGCGGCCCACCCATGCCTATCTTGGCTATTCCCCGGGGCTGGATTTCGAAACCCGGCTGATTGCCAAGCAGAATGCCGTATCGGTATTGCGCAGCGAACTGGCTCGACCAGGTTATGTGCCCAGTCCCATCAACATCGGGTCCGCCACCGATGTCTATCAGCCCATCGAGCGCGATTGGCGCCTGACGCGCGGGGTGCTCGAGCTGATGCGTGAAACCGGTCACCCTTGCACCCTGGTCACCAAAAATGCATTGGTCGAACGCGACCTCGAAATTCTGCGCGACCTTGCCCGAGATCAGCTCGTTGCGGTGTACGTCAGTGTCACCAGCATGGACAACCTGCTGTCCAGCAAGCTCGAGCCCCGTGCCAGCGCCCCTTGGCGCCGCCTGCGTGCCATCCGCATGCTGGCCGATGCGGGGGTGCCCGTGGGCGTGCTGGTGGCGCCGGTCATTCCCTTTGTCACCGATGAACACCTCGAACACGTGCTGCAGGCGGCAGGGCAGGCGGGCGCGAGCAGCGCCAGTTACACGGTGATTCGCCTGCCGTATGAGGTCAAGGACATCTTCCAGGCCTGGCTGCTTGCGCACTTTCCCGATCGGGCCGAGCGCGTCCTGCACCGCATCGAAGACATGCGTGAAGGCAAGCGCAATGATCCGCGCTTTGGCTCGCGCATGCGTGGCACGGGCATCTGGGCCGATCTCCTGCAGCAGCGCTTCGAACTGGCGTCGCGTCGCTTCGGGCTGAACCGAAAACGCTTGCCCCTCAATTCTGATTTGTTTGTTCCGCCTGTTGCCGACACGGCTTCCGGCATTCGTCGCACACCACCTTCAGTGGCATGCGAGACCGTCCAGCTCGGACTGTTTGATTGATTCAAAGGTTAGTCATCATGAACACTGCCCTCGGCATGAACGCTGCACTTTCCCTTGATGCCACTGGCGTCAAATGGCCCTTCGCACCGCAACGGCGTCCGGTCGTCCAGCGCCCCTCCACCCGTGCGCCCGGTTCGGTTTCTTCAGGGGCCGGTCGGGGCGTTGCCCCGGCTGGGCAGGAGCAGCATGCTGACCCGTCCATGCCAGGCATGTCGTCAAGCGATGCCGAACGCGCGCCCTCGTCTGCGTCACGGCAGGCCTTACGGGCGGCGCATCCCGCCCACGTGGCCGGGTTAGGCGGCCACAGCGCGGCCCAGTGGCAATCGTCGCCCACGGCTGCCCGCGTGGGTGCGTCCGCCGTGGTGCAGGTCACCCGCCGTCAAATGATCGGCGACGTCGCGCTGGTGGCTGTGTGGGCAGCCATGATTCCAGGGATGTTGTGGTTAGGGCACGCGGCTGGCTTCTGATTGTCAAGGGCGAATTTGTGTACTAGAATGCTGGGTTGCCACCGCCTCATCCTCTTTTCGCCGTCCATTTAAAAAACCGGCAACTGTAAACAGCGCGATATGTTGGCTCTGCCACATGCTGCATACAGCAGACACTGCGAAAATGATGTTTTTGGAATGTCCATGAATCTGATCGAACAGCTCGAAAACGAAGAAATTACCCGCCTGTTGGCTGCAAAAAACATTGAAGCCATGCCGACGTTCGCGCCTGGTGACACCGTCATCGTCAGCGTCAACGTTGTTGAAGGCACCCGCAAGCGCGTTCAGGCATTTGAAGGCGTTGTGATTGCCAAGCGCAACCGCGGTCTGAACTCGGCTTTCATCGTCCGCAAGATCTCCTCGGGTGAAGCAGTGGAACGTACGTTCCAATTGTTCTCCCCCCAGATCGCGTCGATCGAAGTCAAGCGTCGCGGTGATGTGCGTCGCGCCAAGCTGTACTACCTGCGTTCGCGTTCGGGCAAGTCGGCGCGTATCAAAGAAAAACTCGTTAGCAAGAAAGCCGCAGCCGCCAAGGCGTAATTGCGTGTGGCTGACATCGGAGGTCACTTATTGCTTCAGAGCTTCAAGTGATTCCGGGTTAAAAAGGCACCTCAGGGTGCCTTTTTTGTTTGGGCCAACCAAGGACATGTCAGAAATACCAACTTCCTCACGCCCGCGTCGCGCACCGGTGCGTCCGGGCTTCGACCCACGCGATCAGCCCTCGGTTCAAGCCGATGTCGGCTTGCCCGCTTTGTCGGCTGACACGCTGACACCGCAGCGAATCAGGCAAGTTCTGGCGCAGCGCGAGGTATGGTCGGTTGTTCTGCCGCTGGATAATGACACGCGATATCCGGGCAGGGAAGGGGCACCCGTGCTGGCGGCCGTGCTGATTGCACTGGTGATGCGCGATGATGGCATCCACGTGGTACTGACCGAGCGTGCCTCCCATTTGCATGACCATGCCGGGCAAATCAGTTTTCCGGGCGGTCGCATTGAGGCGACTGATGCATCGCCGGAAGCTGCAGCGTTGCGCGAGGCTGACGAGGAAACCGGACTACCGCCTTCACACGTTGAAGTTCTGGGCGTGATGCCCGACTATCTGACGGCAACCGGCTTTTCCATCACGCCGGTCGTCTCACTGGTGCGGCCTGGTTTTGATTTCACGCCCGATGCCTTCGAAGTCGCTGAAATTTTTGAAGTGCCACTGGCCTTTCTGATGGATCCGGCCAATCATCGACAGCACCAGGTCGATCTGCCCGACGGACGCAGCCGGCATTACTACAGCATGACGTGGGGCCGGTTCTTTGTGTGGGGTGCGACCGCCGGCATGCTGCGCAATCTTTACCATCTGCTGCGTCACGCCCAAAGCGTCTGAGCACACGGGACTCGACCAACCGCTGCCTTGCGGTGGTCGGAAGGGGCTGAGTGCCGCCAGCGGGCCTGTCAATACTTGTCGCGACCCGCTTCGTTTTCGGCAACGATACGGCCGTACAGCGCGTATCGATCTGCCGTGATCTCGCCCTGTTTCAATGCCTGCAGCACGCCACAGCCCGGCTCATGCAGATGTTTGCAGTTGTAGAAACGGCATTGCTCCAGATAAGGCGCGAACTCCGGGAAGCCCCGCACGATGTCGCTTTGTGTCAGGTGCTGCAGGCCGAATGCCTGAAAGCCAGGCGAATCGATCAGATATCCGCCGTCAGGCAAGTGGTAGAGGTGCGTACTGGTCGTGGTGTGCTTGCCCATATCCAGTGCCACCGAATGCTCGCGGGTGGCGGCCATTGCGGTTGGCACCAGGCCATTGAGCAGGGTGGATTTGCCCATGCCACTTTGTCCCAAAAGCAGACTGGTCTTGCCTGCAAGATAAGGCAAGAGCTTTTCGCAAGTGGCCTGTGTATCGTGCGCGCACGCCTCCACCACAGGCACGCCCAGGCTGGCAATCGGTGCCAGTCTGGCCCGCGCCTGATCCAGGCCATCGACCAGATCAACCTTGTTCAGCACGATCAATGGCGTGATGCCCGCGCTCCATGCGCCAGCCAGGGCGCGCCCGGTCAGATCCTCCGAAAACTTCGGCGCCACGGCCACGACAATGACCAGCTGATCGACGTTCGCGGCGAACTGTTTGCTGCGCATGTCGTCGGAGCGATAGAGCAGATTGCTGCGCGGTGCGATCGCCTCGATGCGACCTTCGTCGCGCCCCTGTCGGCTGATGGTGACATAGTCACCCACGGCGGCGCCTGCTTTTTTGCCACGAGGGAAACACTTGGCCGTGGTGCCGTCAGGGAATTCGACCGTGTAATGGCGGCCATGCGCCGCGATGATTCGACCTTCCACCGGTGCATTCATGCTGCAGCACCTTGCGTCTGTAGATGCTGAATGCGGATGGTGGCTGGCGGATGGCTGTCGTAGAACGCGGAGTGGATGGGATCGGGCGTCAGGGTGGCGGCATTGTCGTCATAGAGCTTCACCAGCGCCGAGGTCAGGAAGCTGGCGTTGCTTTGTGTGGCCGCATAACGATCTGCCTCAAACTCATGGCGCCGTGAGTACCAGCTCGCCAATGGGGTCAGCATGAATGTGCACACGGGCAGGGCCAGGAAAAACAGAATAAGTGCCATCGCATCGTTGCTGCCAGCCAGCCTGGGTGTCACACCCAGTGTTTCGTAGAACACGGGCAAACTGGCGAGCTGACCCAGCAGCCAGAAGAACAGAAAGGCGAGCGCAAAGCCCAGCACGATGCGCTTGGTGATGTGGCGATGCGAAAAATGACCCAGCTCATGGGCCAGTACCGCTTCGACTTCATCGGCATTCAGGCGACTGAGCAAGGTGTCGAAAAAAACGATGCGCCGCGATTTTCCGAAACCGGTGAAATAGGCGTTGCCATGGGCCGACCGCCTGGAGCCGTCCATGACGAACAGCCCTTTCAGGGAAAAGCCACAGCGCCGCGCCAGGTCACCCACGCGTTGGGCGAGATCAGGATTGTCCAGGGGTTTGAATGTGTTGAAGAGGGGCGCGATCACCAGAGGATAGAGCAGCGAGATTGCGATGTTGAACGCGGCCCACAGCCCCCATGCCCATATCCACCAATGCGTGCCCGCGGTGTCCATCAGCCAGAGAATGGCCGCAATCAGGGGCGTGCCGAGCACCACGCCCAGTGCGATGGCTTTGATCGAGTCCGTGGCGAATAGCTTTGGGGTCATGCGATTGAATCCAAAGCGGGATTCGAGCGCGAATTGACGATAGAGCGTAAAGGGCAGACCAATGATGCCCAGCAATGCAACGACCGCACCGATCAGTAACAATTGGCGCAGCAGTTCGTGTTGCGTCATCAGGCTGCCCACCAGCGTGTCGATGACCTGCAAGCCGCCCATGAGGGTCAGGGCGATCAGCACGGCTGCATCGACCACGCGCTCGACCATGCCCAACTTTGCGCGAGCAATGGTGTAGCTTGCCGCACGCTGATGACTGGCCAGCCCGATACGCGCAGAAAATTCGGCCGGCACCGCGTCGCGATGGGCTGCGACATGCCGGATCTGGCGGGATGCCAACCATAGCCGGATGCCGACATCGATCAATAGAAGTGCAACGAACGCATAGGTGAGCATGTGGTCTTTTGGTTGGCTGTGCGAAAATCGGGTTTTATAGGCAAACAATTATATGGCTGCAAACGAACACCGCCTGGTATGGCTCGATATGGAAATGACGGGCCTCGATCCTGAAAAGGAACGCATTATTGAAGTTGCCGTCGTGGTAACCGAACCTGACCTCACTGTCGTGGCTGAAGGGCCGGTGTTGGTCGTGCATCAGTCGGACGCCTTGCTCGACGCCATGGACAATTGGAACAAAGGTACGCACGGCCGAAGTGGGCTGATCGACAAGGTGCGCGCCTCGCAGCTTTCCGAAGCGCAGGCAGAGGACGCGTTGATCGCCTTCCTGTCGCAGCACGTATCGCCCGGCAAATCACCCTTGTGCGGAAATACGATCAGCCAGGATCGTCGCTTCATGTACAAGTACATGCCCAAGCTGGAAACGTTCTTCCATTATCGCAATCTCGATGTCAGCACCCTCAAGGAACTGGCCAAGCGCTGGCGCCCGGACGTCTACAAAGGGTTCGACAAGAAAAGCAAGCATGAGGCACTTGCCGATATTTATGAATCCATCGGCGAACTGGCGTATTACCGCGAGCACTTCCTGAAAGTCTGATCCGCGCGCGTCCTAGCGCGCGGTCACGGGCGCGTGTGGGCGCGTCGCTGCCGAAACGACACGCCAGAACCACACGTGCAGCAGGATCGCCGACAACGCCAGTCCAAGCATGGACATCAGCCACATCGTGCCCGCGCCTTCGGGTGCGCCCGGTAGTATCCATGCCAGCACGCCTGATAACTGGCCCCGACCAGGTCCGAAGCCTAGCCACCACCCGCCGATCAGGCCGATCACCGACAGCGCGATCACCTGGATGATCAGGGGAACGACCGCAATCTTGTAGGCGCGCAGCACGTAAGAGTTGATGCACTGCATCGAGTCGAACAGATGAAACAACGGAATCATCGGCAGCAGTGTCGCCGCGACCATGGCAATGTCTGCGTTGTTCGTGTAGGCGGCAATAATTCTTGCCTGGCCGCCCAGCAGAATGGCCGACGTCAGCAACGCCCCCACTATTCCCAGCACCATGCCGCCCAATGCGATGCGTTTGGCCAGCGCGTGGTCCTGTCCCCCCACCGCCTGGGCGGTCAGCGACGCGGTGGCCACGCCAAGCGCCATGGGCATCATGTAACACAGGGCCGCCAGATTCGACATGATCTGATGGCCGCCTGACACGAAGGTGCCTTCCCGTGCCACCAGCAATGCCATGAAGGTGAAGGCGCAGACCTCCACCAGATACGAGCCGCCCATGGGGATGCCCAGGCGCAGCAGTTCCTTGAGGATCTTCCAGTCTGGCCTGCCGATACGCAGCCTGAATTGGCGATAGAACGGGTCGCGCCAGATGATGAGCATGCCGGCTGCCACGCTCAGCCAATACACGACCGCTGTAGATAGCCCGGCACCGGCGGCACCTAGCTCGGGGAACCCCCACGCACCGTAGATGAAGGCGTAATTCAGCGCCGCCTTGATCGCTACGCTGCACAGCCCGATCAGCATGACCAGCTTGGGGCGCGACACCGCCGTGCCAAGCGAGTAGATGGTGCGAAACACCAGGGCAGCGGGCAAAGCGAGAATAAGCGCGTAGAGATAGGATCTGATGTTGTGCCGCACCTCGGGGGCGATATCGCCCGAGAACGAGAGCCACATATCGGGAAACGCCATGAGCAGGCCGCCCACGACCGACAGCCCCAGCGCCAGCCATACGCCCTGGCCCCACGCCGCCCCGACATCGTCCAGTCTGCGCGCG
>Ga0075364_10000769_pt1 | contig 16847 bp, 12 predicted proteins | sample EndMetdeltDD1764_FD_71517 | JGI IMG/M metagenome (GOLD analysis project Ga0075364, IMG submission 71517) | Populus endosphere microbial communities from Tennessee, USA - Endosphere MetaG P. deltoides DD176-4 | ecosystem: Host-associated > Plants > Roots > Endosphere | place: USA: Tennessee...
CGCCTGGTCGACCAGGCGGACCAGCTGCGAGAGCCGTGTTTCGCTGCCGATGCCGGTGACACGGATCCGTGCCGGCTGTTCGCGGCACACGGTGCCGGCATAGACCGTCGCGCCGGCGCGCTTGTGCACCGGTGCCGATTCGCCGGTCAGCAGCGCTTCCTCGAACCAGGCATCGCCGTCGAGCAGGTCGCCGTCCGCCGGGACCGCATCGCCGGCGGCCACGCAGGCCACGTCGCCGGCGGCGAGCATGCCCAGTGGCACCGCCTCGCGGCTGCCGTCCGCGCGCTCGCGCGTGGCGAAGGCCGGCCGCGCACGTGCGAGCGCATCGACCTGGGCGGTGGCGATGCCGCGCGCGCGCTGTTCGAGCATGCGCGCGGCCAGCAGCAGGAACACGAACATCACCGCGGCGTCGTACCAGACGTGCGGGCCGCCGCGGATGGTCTCGGCCAGGCTGGCCAGATAGGCGAGGAGGGTGGAACTGGCGATCAGGGTGTCCATGCCGACGTGGCGCTGGCGCAGCTCGCGCCAGGCGCCGGCCAGGAACGGCCAGCCCGAGTAGAACACCACCGGCGCGCACAGCAGGAAGGTCAGCCAGCGGAAGAAATCCCGCGTCGGCACCGGCATGCTGTTGCTGAAATCCAGGTACAGCGCCTCGGCCAGCATCATCGCCTGCAGCGTACCGAGGCCGGCGATGCCCAGGCGCAGGATCCAGCGCCGTGTGTCCTTGGCGCGCGCGCGCTCCAGCGCCTCCCCGCCGGCCAGGTAGGGCCGGTAGCCGAGCATGGCCAGCCGCTGCAGCGGCCGCGACAGCGCGGTGCGCTGCGGATCCCAGCTGATCCGGATGCGGCCGGTCACCGCATTGGCGCTGCTGTCGAGCACGCCCGGTTCGCGCGCCAGGGCGCGGTCGATCAGCCAGGCGCAGGCGGCGCAGCGCATGCCGTCGGTCAGCAGGGTGATCTCGCGGCCGCCGGCGATCGCACGGCTGTGCTCGGCCTGGACATCGTCGCGGTCCCAGACCGCGAGGTCGGGCAGTTCGGTGCCGACCTTCGTGCCGCCAGCGGTACGCAGGCGGTAATAGCCGTCGAGATCGGACTGGCGGATCCATTCGGCCGCCGCAGAACAGCCATGGCAGCAGAAGCGCTGCTCGCGTCCGTCCAGCTGCAGTCGCTCGAAGGACGCCGGAAGCGTCTCGCCGCAGTGGTCGCAGGTTCCGGCAGCGGCCATCGCGACCGGGGCGGGAACGGTGGCGTCCATCGCGTCCGCCTTACTCCCGTCCGCCCAGCGAGGGGGCGAGCCGGGTGGCGTGCTGCTGCTTGGGCAGGCGTCCGTGCAGGCGCCAGCTGCCATCGGCGGGCAGCAGTTCGATGGTCCAGTCGTGGCCCGGATCGATCGCGGCCTCGGCGCGCCAGCCGGTCGCCGTGGCCGGCAGATCCAGCCGCACGTCCTCGGCGGCCCTGATCGGATGGCCGAGCACGATCCGCAGCGGCGCATTGCGTTCGAACTCGCCGGTCGCCGGCAGGACCTCGACCACGCCGTCCTCGATCCGCAGCACCGCGCTCAGGCCGCGCTTCCTGGCGGCGGCATCGGGGCCGAGGTTGGTGGTCTGCACCTGCGAGACGCGCTGGACCTCATCGTTGACCGCATCCGCGCCGCCGGCATTGACGGCGATGAAGACCAGGCCCACGCCGGCCACGATCGAGGCCAGCGGCAGGCCGATCACCAGCCACATCACGGGAATACGCCACAGGGGCTTCTTGTCGTTCATTGCACCGGTCCGAAGAAACTGCTTTCGATCTCGCGGCTGGTCCTGCCGTCGAGGCTCTCGACGACGATCCGCACCGCATGGCGTCCGCGCACGTCGTCGTCGGGTGCGGCGGTGGCGGTGACCGGCAGCGACAGCACCTGCTCGGGGCCTGCCTCCACGACGATGTCGCCATCGCGCAGCATGATACCCGGCGTCGCCGACTCCAGCCGGATCCTGTACTCGCGTGCGACCTGCGCCTTGTTGACCAGCTTCAGCGTGTAGTCGTTGTCGACCCGGCCATCGCCGCCCTGGCGGTACAGCGCGTTGCGGTCGCGCAGCACTTCGGCGATCAGATCGCTGCGGTTGCCAACGCCCCAGCCCCAGCCGACGATCAGCGCCAGCAGAATGAAGCCGTAGACGAAGATGCGCGGCCGCGCGACCTTGGTGGTGTCGCCATCGATCGCGTTCTGGGTCGAATAGCGGATCAGGCCCTTGGGATAGCCCATCTTCCCCATCACGTCGTCGCAGGCGTCGATGCAGGCGCCGCAGGCGATGCACTCGTACTGCAGGCCGTTGCGGATGTCGATGCCGGTCGGGCAGACCTGCACGCAGATCGTGCAGTCGATGCAGTCGCCGAGCTGGTCCAGCTCGAACTTCGGCAGCGGCTCGGCCTTCTGGCCGGCGCCGGCCAGGGCGATCGTGCCATGCGCCTGCAGGCGGTTGTCGGCGGCGGTCGGGTGCTTGCTGGTGCGGAACACGTAATCGTAGGCGGTGCGCACGTCGAGCAGGCCACGGGCGCGCTCGAGCACGCTGCCGAGGCCGCGCTTGCGCGGACCGCGCGGCTCGCCGCGCATGGGGTCGTAGGCGATCAGCAGGGTGTTGCGGTCGAACATCGCGCTCTGGAAGCGCGCGTACGGGCACATGTACTTGCACACCTGCTCGCGCAGGAAGCCGGCGTTGCCCCAGGTGGCCAGTGCGTAGAACAGCACCCAGAAGGTTTCCCAGCCGCCCCACTGCCAGGTGAAGAGACGGCTGCCCAGTTCGGTGATCGGGGTGAAGAAGCCGACGAAGGTGAAGCCGGTCCACAGTGCGAACACCAGCCACAGCGTGTGCTTGGCGCCCTTGCGCAGCAGCTTCTCGCGTGTCCATGGGCCGGCGTCGAGCTTCATCCGCTTGGCGCGGTCGCCCTCGGTCCACTGCTCCATCCACAGGAACACTTCGGTCCACACCGTCTGCGGACAGGCGTAGCCGCAGAACAGGCGTCCGGCCAGCGCGGTGAAGAAGAACAGCGCCATCGCCGCGATGATCAGCAGCAGCGCGAGGAACAGGAAATCCTGCGGCCAGAACACCAGGCCGAACACGTAGAACTTGCGTGCCGGAAGATCGAACAGCACCGCCTGGCGACCGTCCCACGGCAGCCACGGGAACACGTAGAACATGCCCAGCAGCCAGATCACCGCGGCGACGCGCAGCCTGGCGAAGCGCCCGGACACGTCGCGCGGATAGACCTTGCGCTCGCTGACATAGAAGGAGTTGCCCTGGCCGTCGACGACGTCCAGCGGGATGCGTTTGCTCATGGGTGCCTTCCTGCGGGCGACGACGCGCGTCCGCGAGGGCGGACCGGCGTGCTGGCGTGGGCGGATGAAATCATGGTCTGGGGCGTCGCCGCATCGAGGCGGCGTGGCGAGCGGAACGGGGTTTCCGCGATGTCCAGTATCCGGCGACGCCCGCGTGCGCGGTAGCGTCAAATTGTCGCAGGGGGGCTCGCGCAGGCGAGCCCAAAAAGCCGCTTATTTCTCGGGCGGCAACGCGTGGTTGAAGCGACTGGACGGACGCAGCAGGATCCAGGTGAACAGGCTGGACGAAGCGGTCGCCAGCCAGAACACGAAGAAGCCCAGCGAATAGCCGAGCTCCCGTGAAATCTGCAGGTCGGGGAAGGTCATGTCGCGCAGCATCAGCGGGTCGACGAAGGCGAAGAACACCATCGTCGCCACGCCGGCAGCGAAGAAGCTGGGCCAGGCGATGGCCCCCACGCGCTGCGCGAGCGGGCGTGGGGGGTGATCGAAACGTGGCTCGCTGAAGTCGCTCACTGCGCGTCAGTCCTTTGCCGGGGCGCTCCCGGTTCCGGCCTCATTATGCGACAGCGACCAGACGTATGCAGCGACCAGGCGGGCGCGGGTTTCGCCGAGCAGTTCGCGGTGCGCGGGCATCACGCCATGGCGGCCGTCGGTGATGGTCCTGGTCAGGCTTTCGCGGGTGCTGCCGTACATCCAGTAGTCGTCGGTCAGGTCGGGCGCGCCCAGTTCCTGGTTGCCCTTGCCGTCGATGCCGTGGCAGGCCACGCAGACGCCTTCGTACAGCTTCTTGCCCTGTGCGGCCATGAAGTTGTTCTGCAGCGTTTCCGGCGCGGACAGGGTGCGGACGTAGGCGATGGTGTAGTCCACCGCGTTGTCGCCGCCCATGCCGGTCAGCACCTGGCCCCAGCCGGGCATGATGCCGTCGCGGCCATCGAGCACGGTTTCCAGCACGCGTTCCGGGCTGCCGCCCCAGTGCCAGATGTCGTCGGTCAGGTTCGGGTAGCCGATCGCGCCCTGGCCCGAGGAGCCGTGACAGGTGGCGCAGGTGTTGCTGAAGATCGAGCGCCCCAGTGCCAGCGCCTTCTGGTCCTTGGCCAGCACGTCGATGGCCTGGTTGGCGAACGGCTTGAAGGTTTCCTCCAGGCGCGCGTCCTGCACGGCCTTCTCGTCGGCGTGCTCGCCGGCCGAGGACCACTTGGAGTAGCCCGGAATCGCGCCGAGGCCGCCGTACCAGAAGATGTAGCCGACCGCGAACACGATGGTGATGTAGAACAGGTTGATCCACCACTTCGGCAGCGGCTTGTTGTACTCGGTGATGTCGCCGTCCCAGGTATGCAGGGTCTCTTCCGGGCCCGGGTCGTTCGGGCGGCGACGCGCGGTCCACCACAGCAGCCAGACACAGCCCAGCAGGTTCAGCGCGACGATCGCGATGACGTACCACGTCCATCCGGTGCTCATCATGCCCGGTTCCCCCTGTCTTCCTCATCCAGCGGCAGGCGTGCCGCATCCTCGAACTCGCGCTTGCGCTTCGGGCTCCAGGCCCAGATCCAGCCGCCGACGAACATCGCCAGCAGCATGGCGGTGACGATTCCCGAGATCATTGCTGGCCTCCACGCGGCGCATGCCGTCCAAGTCCCTGCAGGTAGGCCACGACCGCATCCAGCTCGGTCTTGCCCTCGACGTCGGCCGGCGCCTGCGCGATCTGCTCGTCGGTGTAGGGGTCGCCCAGGGTCTTCAGCGCACCCATGCGCCTGGCCACGGTGGTGCCGTTGACCTCGGTCTTCTCCAGCCACGGGAAGCCCGGCATGTTCGACTCGGGCACCACGTCGCGCGGATTGATCAGGTGCACGCGGTGCCAGTCGTCGGAGTAGCGGCCGCCGACACGGGCCAGATCGGGGCCGGTGCGCTTGCTGCCCCACTGGAACGGCCGGTCGTAGACCGACTCGCCGGCCAGCGAGTAGTGGCCATAGCGCTCGGACTCGAAGCGCAGGGTGCGCACCATCTGCGAGTGGCAGTTGTAGCAGCCCTCGCGGATGTAGATGTCGCGCCCTGCCAGTTCGAGCGCCGGATAGGGTTCGACCCCTTCCAGCGGCTCGATCGTCTCGGCCTGGAACATCAGCGGCACGATCTCGGCCAGGCCGCCGAACGAAATGGCCACCGCGATCAGCACCGCCATCAGGCCGATGTTCTTCTCGACTTTCTCGTGTGCGTTGTTGTTGTCGTTGCTCATGTCGGTCCGTCCTCAGGCACGCGCTTCGGAAGCGTCGGGCGCCATCACCGGCGCGCCGGCCAGCGAAGTGGCGGTGCGGTAGGTCTTGTAGGTGTTCCAGGCCATCACGCCCATGCCGGCCAGCACCAGGAGACCGCCGCCCAGGCGGATCAGGTAGTACGGATAGGTCGCGTTGAGCGCCTCGACGAAGCTGTAGGTCAGCGTGCCGTCGTCATTGGTGGCGCGCCACATCAGGCCCTGCATGACGCCGGCGATCCACATCGAGGCGATGTAGAACACCACGCCCAGCGTGTGCAGCCAGAAGTGCAGGTCGATGGCCTTGATGGAGAACATCTGCTCGCGGCCCAGCAGCTTGGGCAGCAGCGCGTAGATCGAGCCGATCGAGATCATCGCCACCCAGCCCAGCGCACCGGCGTGCACGTGGCCGACGGTCCAGTCGGTGTAGTGCGACAGCGAGTTGACCATCTTGATCGACATCATCGGTCCCTCGAAGGTCGCGATCATGTAGAACGAGATCGCCACGATCAGGAACTTCAGGATCGGGTCGGTGCGCAGCTTGTACCAGACGCCCGACAGGGTCATCACGCCGTTGATCGCGCCGCCCCAGCTCGGTGCCAGCAGCACCAGCGAGAACACCATGCCCAGCGACTGCGCCCAGTCCGGCAGGGCGGTGTACTGCAGGTGGTGCGGGCCGGCCCACATGTAGACCGCGATCAGCGCCCAGAAGTGCACGATCGACAGCCGGTAGGAGTACACCGGGCGTCCGGCCTGCTTGGGCACGAAGTAGTACATCATGCCGAGGAAGCCGGCGGTCAGCAGGAAGCCCACCGCGTTGTGGCCGTACCACCACTGCACCATCGCGTCTACGGCACCGGAGTAGACCGGGTACGACTTGGTCAGGCCCACCGGAATCGACAGGTTGTTGACGATGTGCAGCAGGGCGATGGCGATGATGTACGCGGCGTAGAACCAGTTGGCCACGTAGATGTGCTTGACCCGGCGCTTGGCGATCGTGCCGAGGAACAGCACCGCGTACGCCACCCAGACCACCGTGATCAGGATGTCGATCGGCCATTCCAGCTCGGCGTACTCCTTGCCCTGGGTGTAGCCCAGCGGCAGGGAGATCGCGGCCAGCAGGATCACCAGCTGCCATCCCCAGAACACGAAGGCGGCCAGCTTGTCGGAAATGAGCCGCACGTGGCAGGTACGCTGCACCACGTGCAGGCTGGTGGCGAACAGCGCGCTGCCACCGAAGGCGAAGATCACCGCATTGGTATGCAGTGGTCGCAACCTTCCGTAACTCAGCCAGGGCAGGTCGAAATTGAGCGCTGGCCAGTAAAGCTGTGCGGCGATGATGACGCCGACCAGCATGCCTACGATGCCCCAGACCACGGTCATCACCGCGAACTGACGCACCACCTTGTCGTTGTATGTCCCCTGCACGCTTTGCATGCGGTCCGATCCTCAGTCTGAACGGGGGCGATCATCCGCCCATGAACGTGCCCGGGCATTGATCGTGATCAATGCGCTAACGGACCGTGTCGGGGTACCCATTTAAATGGCCGTCGCCATGCCCGACGGAAGACCGGGATGCCGGGACTGCCTGCGTTTGCTGGGGTGGCCCTTGGCGGGCAGCTTAGGCGCGCGGGCGCGGCACCGCCTTGGACAGATTGACCGATGGGACAATCTGTCCAAGGGTCGGAGCCTGTGCCGCAGCAGGGTAAGGTGTGCCGGAATGCTGACGAGGACGCCGCCGACGCGATGAGTACCTACGCCCTGGAATCGGTCTTCCGGCCGCGCTCGGTCGCCATCGTCGGTGGCAGCCCGCGCGCGCGTTCGGTCGGGCGTACCGTTGTGCGCAACCTGCGCGAAGCCGGCTTCGCGGGGAAGATCGGCGTGGTCAATCCGCGCCATCCGGTGATCGAGGGGCTGGCCACCGTCGCCCACATGGCCGACCTGCCGTTCTCGCCGGAACTGGTGGTGGTGACCACACCGGCGGCGACCGTGCCCGACGTGATCGCCCAGGCGATCGCCTGCAAGGCCAAGGCGGCCGTGGTGATCACCGCGGGACTGGGCCAGGGGCCGGGCTCGCTGCTGGCGCGGATCGAGGCGCTCGCGCGTCCGCACGGGCTGCGCATCGTCGGCCCGAACTGCCTGGGCGTGATGGCGCCGCACGCGAAACTCAATGTCAGCTTCGCCGCCCGCGGCCCGCTGCCAGGGGATCTGGCCCTGCTGTCGCAGTCCGGCGCGATCGCGGCCGGGCTGATCGAATGGGGCGTGGAGCGCTCGGTCGGCTTCTCCGCGGTGGTCTCGCTGGGCGATGCCCTGGACGTGGACTTCGGCGATCTGCTCGATTACTTCGCCCAGGATCCGAAAACGCGCGCGATCCTGCTGTACGTCGAATCGATCCGCGATGCCCGCAAGTTCATGTCCGCCGCACGTGCCGCCGCCCGTTCCAAGCCGGTGGTGGTGGTCAAGTCCGGACGTCATGCGCAGGGCGCGCGCGCCGCGGCCACCCATACCGGCGCGCTGGCCGGCGCCGACGCGGTGTACGACGCCGCATTCCGGCGCGCCGGCCTGCTGCGCGTGCTGGCGCTGGACGAGCTGTTCGCCGCGGCCGAGACCCTGGGCCACGTGCGCGCCGCGCCCGGCCGGCGGCTGGCGATCCTGACCAACGGTGGCGGCGTTGGCGTGCTCGGCGTGGACCGGCTGGTCGACCTGGGCGGCACCCTGGCGGCGCTGTCCGAGCAGACCGTGCGCACGCTGGACGCGGTACTGCCGTCGACCTGGTCGCGCGGCAACCCGGTGGACATCGTCGGCGATGCCGATGGCGGGCGCTATGCGGCCGCGCTGCAGGCGCTGCTGGCCGACCGCGACAACGACGCGGTGCTGGTGATGAACGTGCCGACCGCGCTGTCCTCCGGCATCGAGGCGGCCGAGGCGGTGACCCGGACGGTGGCGGCCGCGCCGCGCGGCGGCAAGCCGGTGTTCGGGGTCTGGCTGGGCAACGAACTGGTCGCGGTGGATGCATTGAACCGCGCCAACATTCCCACCTACGCCACCGAGGCCGACGCGGTCCGCGGCTTCATGTACCTGGTCCGCCACCATGAGGCACAGCAGGCGCTGATGGAGACGCCACCGAGCCTGCCCGAGGATTTCGTCGTCGATACCGCCGCCGCGCAGGCGATCGTGTCCCGGGCGCTGGCCGCCGGGCAGCAGTGGCTGGACCCGATCGCGGTGACGCGGCTGTTCGGTGCCTACGGCATCCCGATCACGCCGGTGATCCTGGCCCGTGACGCGGCCGAGGCGATGGCGGCCGCCGCACCGCTGCTGGCGCAGGGCAGCCCGGTCGCGCTGAAGATCCTGTCGCCGGACATCGTGCACAAGTCCGATGTCGATGGCGTGCGCCTGAACCTGGTCAGCGCGCAGGCGGTCGGCGACGCGGCCGAGGCGATCCTGCAGCGCGCGCGCGAACTCCGGCCCGGGGCGCGGATCGAGGGCGTCACCGTGCATCCGATGATCGTGCGGCCGAAGGCGCGCGAGCTGATCGCCGGCATCGCCGACGACGCCACGTTCGGTCCGGTGATCGTGTTCGGCCGCGGCGGCACCGCGGTCGAGGTGATCGACGACAAGGCGCTGGCGCTGCCGCCGCTGGATCTGCGGCTGGCGCATGAGCTGATCGGCCGCACCCGGGTCTCGCGCATCCTGAAGGCCTACCGCGACGTGCCGGCCGCCGACGAGCGCGCGGTGGCGCTGGTGCTGGTGAAGCTGGCGCAGCTGGCCGCCGACATTCCCGAGATCCGCGAGCTGGACATCAACCCGCTGCTGGCCGACCGCGACGGCGTGATCGCGGTCGATGCGCGGGTTTCCGTCGCCCCGGCCGGTGCGTTCGGCGCCAACCAGAAGGGCCCGTGGCATTCGCGTTTCGTGATCCGCCCGTACCCGAAGGAGTGGGAGCGCCATGTCGACCTGCTGCAGGGCCGGCGCATGTTCGTGCGCCCGGTGCGGCCCGAGGACGATGCGCTGTTCCGCGAGTTCTTCGCCCGGGTGACCGAGGAGGACCTGCGCCTGCGCTTCTTCCAGGCGGTGCGCCATTTCAGCCATGAGTTCATCGCGCGCCTGACCCAGCTCGACTACGCGCGCTCGATCGCGCTGGTGGCGATCGACCCCGGCAGCGGGCAGATGCTCGGCGCCGTGCGGCTGCTGGCCGACGCCAACTACGAGCGTGGCGAGTACGGCATCCTGGTGCGCTCGGACCTGAAGGGCTACGGCATCGGCTGGCAGCTGATGCGGATCATGATCGAGTACGCCGGCGCGATCGGCCTGCGCATGGTCGAAGGCCAGGTCCTGCGCGAGAACGTGACGATGCTGGCGATGTGCCAGCACCTGGGCTTTCGCACCGAACCCGACCCGGACGACCCGACCGTGGTCAACGTCACCCTGCCGGTACACGCCGAGGACGCCGGCGGCTAGGTCGACCCTGGCGGCGGCTGAGTGCAGCGTGCGAGCGAGGCGGGCCGCCAGCGTGAGGCAGGCGGGGAGCCCGACCTGCCGACGGGACGCGGACTGGTCGATGGGCGAGCACGCCGGTCACCACCCGGCATCGCGGCCGGCCCAACGCAAAAGCCCCGCACTGGGCGGGGCTTTCGGCGTCTCTTCGCGGTGGTGGCTATGGGTGGACTCGAACCACCGACCCCAGCATTATGAGTGCTGTGCTCTAACCGGCTGAGCTACATAGCCCCGCGGAGAACTGGCAATTTTTCCTGCTTCGGGCCCGCTTGTCAACGTGCCGCTTGCTGGCCCGCTTCCCGGCGTGGCACAGTCCCCGACAGTCGAGATTTCTCAGGAGTCCGCATCGTGATCGATCCGGACGGATACAGGCCGAACGTCGGCATCGTGCTCATGCGGCCGGATGGACAGGTGTTCTGGGCACGCCGCGTGCGCCGGGACGGCTGGCAGTTCCCGCAGGGCGGCATGCGCAGCGACGAGACCCCCGTCGAGGCGATGTACCGCGAGCTGCACGAGGAAACCGGGCTGTCGCCCGAACATGTGGAAGTGCTGGGCGCCACGCCCGGCTGGCTGCGTTACCGCCTGCCAGGGCGGGCGGTCCGGCGCGACGCGCGCCAGGTCTGCATCGGCCAGAAGCAGGTGTGGTTCCTGCTGCGCCTGGTCGGGGCGGAGTCCGAGGTCCGGCTGGATCTCACCGAAACCCCGGAGTTCGACCACTGGCGCTGGGTGGACTTCTGGTACCCGGTCGAGCACGTGGTCACCTTCAAGCGCGGTGTCTATGCGCGCGCCCTGCGGCATCTGGCGCCGCTGGCACGCGGGACCGGTGCGGTCGTCCAGCAGATGCCCGGGACCGCGCAGGAGGCCTGGATGCCGGGCAACGCGGCAGCGGGCCACGATCGTCCGCGCAAGCGTCCGCGCGGCAACCGGGGGCAGCGAACGGCTTGATGGCCGTTGTCCGGCGCGTCAGGCGACATTGCCGGCCGCGTCCGGTAGTGGGGTCCGGCTTCCCCGGGGCATGCACGACGAATGGCTGAATGCGTTTACGGCTGGAATTGACACCCATTCTCATTCGTAGTCGAATGGCATCACGTTCCGTTGACTGTTCCGAGCCGCCGCCGTGTACGTCTGCATCTGCAATGGAGTCACCGACCGTCAGATCCGCGAAGCCGTCGAGAACGGCTGCTCCAGCGTGTCCGAACTGACCATGCGGACCGGCTGCGGCGCGACCTGCGGCTCCTGCCTGGACATGGCCGCCGGCATGATCGACGACATGCGTGCCGCCCTGCCGCTGCCGGTACTGGCCGCCGCGGCCTGAATCACGCGGCATGGCCGGCGTCGTTGCCGGCCTTCGGCTGATCCCCACACCTGCCTATCCCCAGCGCGTCGATGCTGACGGTGGGCGCGTGTGATCAATCGGCCTTCCTGAATGGCGTGATCGGGATTGGTGGACGAGCGCGTCGATCGGCAGTTCCATCGGCGTGACGCCTGCGACGTTTGCTCGTGTCTGAAGAAGAAGCAGGGCGTTGCCGTCTGCGGTGGAGATGGCCGCGGACACGATGCGCCCGTCACCAAGGACAGGCGAATCGCCATGGGCGTTGTGTCGCCGCCGGCCATCGGCGGGGCGCGGCATGGTCGCCGAGGAGGAATCGGCCGGAGTCATGGGTGGATCCTCGCGCAGGCGCCTTGCCGGGAGTCGTGGCGGTCGATCTGCCGCGTGGGCCGAAGTGTCCCGAAGCGGCGACGAATGAGCACGATTCGCGTTCCTTCACCTGCACCGATGAAGCGCTAGAGTGCGCCCGTCCCCGCACTAACGGAGCGCAGCCATGAAGGGCGACGCCAAGGTCATCGAGTTCCTCAACAAGGTGCTCTACAACGAGCTCACCGCGATCAACCAGTACTTCCTGCACGCCAAGATGCTGAAGAACTGGGGCCTGAAGGAACTGGCCGAACACGAATACAAGGAATCGATCGACGAGATGCGCCACGCGGACTGGCTGTCCGAGCGCATCCTGTTCCTCGAGGGCCTGCCGAACTTCCAGGCGCTGGGCAAGCTGCGCATCGGCGAGAATCCGCGCGAGCTGCTCGAGTGCGACCTGGCGCTGGAAATGGACGGCATTCCGCTGCTGCGCGACGCGGTGGCCTACGCCGATTCGATCGGCGACTACGTCAGCCGCCAGCTGTTCGTGAAGATCCTCGATTCCGAAGAGGAGCACGTGGACTGGCTGGAGACCCAGCTGGACCTGATCGGCCGCATCGGCGAGCAGAACTACCTGCTGAGCAAGCTCGAAGACTGAGAGCGCTCCAGCGCGATCGCGCGACGTCGGCGCGATCGCACCGGTGGCGGTCGATCACGTCCCGGCGATTCCGTCGCGTGCGTCGGGTGCAAGGCACCCCATCCGTGACCGCGAAGCAGTGCGTCATCCTGCTTCGCATCACTTCGCGCCATGTCGTGTGGCCCGTGATACCGCCGTCACCATGCTTCCCGCCCGACGGAAACAGTGCGCGGCCGATCGGCCCGTCGCCCCCAGATCAGCCCGCCGGCGCGGCATTCGCCGACAGCCAGCCCTGCAGTGCCACGCGCGCGCGCGCGAACTCCGCGATCAGCAGCGCCACCGCGACCGCGGGGCGATCCAGGGCATGCGCGCGGGCGGCCAGTTCGATCCGCTTGGCCGCTGCGGAGAGGGCCAGCGCACCGACGTTGGCGGCAGACGACTTGAGCGAATGAGCGGCCTCGCGCATCGCGTCCAGATCCGGCGTGGCCGATGCCTGCTCCAGCTGCCGGACCAGGCGCGGCGCATCCTCCAGGAACAGGCGCACGATCGAGGCGGCTTCGTCGCCGGCGATCTCGCGCAGTTCGTCGAGCATGCCGGGATCGAGCACGGTCGGCTGCGCGTCGTAGCCGGCTTCGGCGGTCCCGCGCTGTGGATGCGCCGCTGCTGGCTCCACCGGTAGCGCTGCGGCAGGTGGAATCGTGGCAGGAGCAGGAGCAGGAGCAGGTGCAGGAGCAACCACTGGAGCCGACGCTGGCGCTGGAACCGGGGTTGAAGCCGACATCGGCATCGTCGGGGCGGGCGTGACCGGCGCGACGGCCGGCGTCGCCGCGGCCACTGCTGCCGGCTCGGGCGCAGATGCGGGTGCAGCGATTCCCGGCTGTGCGAGCCAGTGCGCCAGGCAGGTGGCCAGCTGTTCGCGGGCGACGGGCTTGGGCAGGTAATCGTCCATCCCGGCGTCCAGGCAGCGTTGGCGGTCGCCGACCATCACGTTGGCGGTCATCGCCACGATCGGCAGGTGCGGGCCGGAGGGGCCGGCCTCCGCTTCGTGGGCGCGCCAGCTGCGGGTGGCGGCATAGCCGTCCAGGACCGGCATCTGGCAGTCCATCAGGACCAGGTCGTAGTGGCCGGCCTGCATCATCGACAGTGCGACCTCGCCATTGGGCGCGGTATCGCAGCCATGACCGAGCACTTCGAGCAGGCGCTGGGCCACGCGCATGTTCACCGGGTTGTCCTCGACCAGCAGCAGGCGTGCGTTGCTGATAGGCGTTGCCGCTGCCGCGAAGGCGGGTGCCGGCGAAGGGGCGGGTGTGACGGGCGCAGGTGATGCGGCAGGCGCCACCGGGGCCGGCCACGCGGATTCGGTGGGCGGGGGCGCGACCGTCGTGGCAGCCGGTGCGCTGCGCGGTTCCGACAGCAGGGCAGCGCGCAGGTCGGCATCGGCCGACTGGCGCGGCAGCAGTGCGGCGCGGGCACGCAGTTCGTCGGGGATGTCCTCCTCGCCGTACAGCCAGACCAGGCGGACGCCGTCGTGTTCTGCATTGCGGGTCAACACCCGGTGCAGCGCCCGTGCGCTGTGGCGCAGGCCGTCGAAATCCGCGATGACGGCGGCGTGGGCGACCGGCTGGCGCAGGCGCTCCAGCGCTTCCTGGGTGGTCTCGACGATGCTGGCGGTCAGGCCCCACTGCGGCAGCACGCTGGCCAGGCGCTGCCGCAGCCGCAGGTCCGGTGTGATCGCGAGGATGCGCGGCCCCTGCGCCGGCGCCATGCGTGACTGCACGTCGCCGATCACCTTCAGCAGCGGGATCTCGAACCAGAAGGTCGACCCCTGCGCCGGTACCGATTCGACCCCGATGCGGCCGCCCATCAGGTCGACGATCCGCTTGCAGATCGCCAGGCCCAGGCCGGTGCCGCCGTACAGGCGGGTGGTCGAGGCGTCGGCCTGCGAGAACGCGTTGAACAGCCGCTCCTGCTGCTCGGGTGCGATGCCGATGCCGGTGTCGCGGACTTCGAAGCGCAGCAGGTGCTGGACCGGCGTCTCGCCGAGCCGGCGCACGCCCATCCGGATGCCGCCGCGCTCGGTGAACTTCACCGCGTTGCCCAGCAGGTTGCTGAGCACCTGGCGCAGGCGGACCGGATCGCCGCGCACCGGCAGGCGCACGCCCGGATCGATCTCCAGTTCCAGCCGCAGCCGCTTGCCCTCGGCCGGGCCCTGCATCAGCTGCTGCACCGCTTCCATCAGGTCGCGCAGGTTGAAGCTGGTGATCTCCAGCTCCAGCCTGTTCGCCTCGAGCTTGGAGTAGTCGAGGATGTCGTCGACGATGCGCAGCAGCTGCAGCGAAGATTCGTGCGCGGTGTGCAGCATCTCGCGCTGCTCGGGCGCCAGGTTGCCACGGGCGACCAGCTCGAGCATCGGAATGATGCCGTTGAGCGGGGTGCGGATCTCGTGGCTCATCGTCGCCAGGAACTCGCCCTTGGCCAGCACCGCCGACTCGGCCGCCTGCTTGGCCTGCAGCAGCTGCTGTTCGAGCTGGTCGTGGCGTTTGACGTCGCGCTGCAGCAGCGCGCGGTCGGCCTCGGCCGCTTCGGCGCGGGCGAGCGTGTCGCGCATCCTGGCCCCGGCCCGTGCCGCGGCGACGATGCCGGTCACGCCACCGAGCAGCGCCAGGGCGCCACCAACGGCCGCGGCCTGCGGCCACCACGCCGGCAGCTGGCCGGACAGGCCCAGCCCGCCGGCACCCACCGCGGCGGCGGCTCCGGTCAGGGCCAGCCAGGCGGCGATGCTGGAAGCGCGCGATGCGGCCATGCGCTACAGCACCGCGTTGCGGAAATCGAAGTCCAGCTCGCTGCCGACCGAGTGCACCAGGTTGCCCTGGATGTAGTCGATGCCGCCCATCCACATCGCCGCGGCCGCCTGGGGATCCTCGATCTGCTGGCCGATGACCTGCAGGCCGAGCCGGTGCGCCTGGTCGATCACGTCGCGCAGCTGGTCGCGCAGCTCCGGGTCGTTGTGCGCGCCGGCATAACGGCCTGCCATGCGGACGTAACCGAGCGGCAGCTGGGTCAGCAGCGCCTCGGCCTCGGTGCCCGGCTCGTACTGGCTCAGGCAGAACTGCACGCCCACCGCCATCAGCCGCTTGCAGAACGTGCCCAGAGTGACGCTGTGGATCAGCGCGTCGGCCAGGCGCAGGTCGATCACCAGCGCGGTGCCGTCGATCCTGCGCGTGGCGATCGCCTGCTGCAGCCAGTCGGCGAAGGCCTCGCGGGCCAGCGTGCGCGGCGACTGCGACAGGAACAGGCGCAGCGGGCTGCCGGTGTCCTTGCGCTCGGCGATCAGGTCCAGCGCGTGTTCCATGACCTGCTGGTCCAGGTCGGCGATGCGCCCGCTGGCCTCGGCGGCCGGGACCACCTGGCCGGCCGAGAGCAGGGTGCCGTCCGGCTGGCGCAGGCGCAGCAGCACCTGGTACTGGGCCTGGTCGTTGCCGGCCACCGAGACGATCGGCTGGTAGGCCAGTTCCAGCTGGCCTTCGAGCATGGCCATCCGTTCCTGGGTCTCGTGCTCGCTCGGGGCGAGGTAGGCGGCGATGCCTTCCGGCTCCAGCCTTGCCTGCAGCGCGCTGCGTTCGGTGGCTTCCAGTGCCGAACCGGCATCGTCGAATCCGGCCGACAGCGCGCAGTAGCCGATCGCGCTGCGCAGCTGCAGCAGTTCACTGTCGCGCACCTGGAAGCTCTCGTCCGACAGCCGCGTGCGGATGGTACCGGCGCGCGCCTCCAGGCTGCGCTCGTCCAGCGGCGCGGCCAGGGTCAGGAAGCTGTTGTCGTTGAGCCGGGCGAGCGGGTGCGGCGCGACGATCTGCGCCAGGCGCCGCCCGGCCTCGGCCATGACCCGCTCGAACGCGGCATAGCCGTAGCGTTCGCGCAGGCTCAGCGCGCCGGCGATCTCGATGAAGAACAGGCCGCCGGTGGTGCCGTCGCGCAGGCTCTGCTCGATCCGCTGCAGCAGCCAGGCGCGCGTGGCCAGCCCCGTGTCCGGATGGTGCCGCAGCGCGCTCTGCTCGCGCTCCTGCAGGCGCGGCTGGGCGCGGCTGCGCATGATCCGGTTGGACACCGCCGCGATCAGGTGGCGCGGCCGGATCGGCTTGGTCAGGAAATCGTCGGCGCCGCTTTCGAGTACCTCGAACTGGCGTTCCGGATCCGGATCGCCGGTCAGGAACACGATCGGCAGCAGCTGCAGCCCCGGCTGCTGGCGGATCAGCGTGGTCAGGCGCATGCCGTCCAGGCCGGGCATGTGCAGATCCATCAGGATCAGGTCCGGGTCGAAGCGGGAGATGGTTTCGATCACGCCTTCGGGATGGTTCTCCACCTCGGCGGTCATCCCGGCGCCATGCAGCACGCTCTGCGCGAACAGCGCCTGCGCGCGGTCGTCCTCGACCACCAGGATCCGGTACGGCGCTTCGGTGGCCGGGGCATCGTCCGGTGCGGCGGCGGGTGTGGTCGCAGGCGCGGCCTGGCCAGGC
>Ga0075364_10000770_pt1 | contig 16842 bp, 17 predicted proteins | sample EndMetdeltDD1764_FD_71517 | JGI IMG/M metagenome (GOLD analysis project Ga0075364, IMG submission 71517) | Populus endosphere microbial communities from Tennessee, USA - Endosphere MetaG P. deltoides DD176-4 | ecosystem: Host-associated > Plants > Roots > Endosphere | place: USA: Tennessee...
GAAGGGCACCAGCCTGGGTGCCGCTTCCGGTGCCGTCGCGGGTCTCGTGGCGATCACCCCGGCCGCCGGTGCGCTGTCGCCATTCGGCTCGATCTTCCTCGGCCTCGTCGCCGGCGTACTCTGCGCATTGGCCGTCGGCCTGAAGTACAAGCTGGGTTACGACGACTCGCTCGACGTCGTCGGCGTCCACCTCGTGGGCGGTCTTGTCGGCACCCTGCTGATCGGTCTGCTCGCCGTCGGCGACGGCCTGTTCTACGGCGGCAACCTCGACCTCCTCGGCAAGCAGTTTGTCGCGGCGGCCGCGGTCCTGGCCTACTCGTTCGTCCTCACGTACGTCATCGGTAAGTTGATCGACGTGACGATCGGCTTCCGCGTCTCCGAAGAGGACGAGGTGACCGGCATCGACCAGGTCGAGCACCTGGAGACGGCGTACGACTACGGAAGCAGCACCGGCGGGTCCAACCTCTTGAAGGAGCTCTGAGCATGAAGCTGGTTACGGCGGTCATCAAGCCGCACAAGTGGGAAGAGGTCCGAGAGGCCCTCGCCGCGGCCGGCGTCGCCGGCATGACGGTGACGGAGGCGAGCGGTTACGGGCAGCAGAAGGGCCACACCGAGGTCTATCGCGGCGCAGAGTACGACGTGTCGCTGGTGCCCAAGATTCGCCTCGAGGTAGTGGTCGACGACGCCGATGTCGAGAGCGTCGTCGCCACGATCACCAGCTCGGCGCAGACCGGCAAGATCGGTGACGGCAAGGTCTGGGTCATCCCCGTGGACTCGGTGGTGCGGGTGCGCACCGGCGAGACCAACGAGGCCGCCCTCTAGCCGCACCTGCACGTCCCCAGGGCGGTGCGCCAGCGTCCATCTCGCTCGACGAGGTGGACGCCAGCGCACCGCCCTGGTCGTGTGCGCGGTCCTCTAGCCTGTGGACGTGACAGATCTCGCTCAGCGCCGTGCCGAACGGGCGCTCGAGGCCGACCGCCGCCTGCGCCAACTCTTCGCCGATGTGGCTCCCGCGCAAGGCGACGACCCACGCGAGGGGTCGGGCCTGGCGCTTGTCGCGGTCGGCGGTTACGGGCGCTCTGAGCTGTCGCCGTTCAGCGATCTCGATGTCGTCCTGCTGCACGACCCGTCGATCGACGGAGCTGTTGTGCGAGAGGTCGCGGAGGGCATCTGGTACCCCCTGTGGAATGACGGTGTGGCGCTCGACCACTCGGTCCGCGACACGATTCAGATGCGGGAGGCCGCCGCGACCGATCACCGCGCCGCGATGGGCATGCTCGATGCGAGACCGGTGGCAGGCGACGCCGGGCTGGTGATGTCGCTGCGCTCGCAGGTGTTGGCCGACTGGCGGCGGGATGCGCGCACCCGCGTCGAAGAAGTGCGCACCGCTCGGATCGCGCGCATCGAACGGGCCGGCTGGCTCGCGCACGCCGCCGTGCCCGACCTCAAGGAGTCCGGCGGAGGACTGCGCGACAGCGTGACGTTGCGGGCGTTGGTCGCGACCTGGCTGATCGACGTCCCGCACGGTGAGTCCGAGATGCTGCGCAACGAGCTGCTCGACATCCGGGACGCCCTGCACGAGACGGCCGGTCGCCGGGTCGAGCGACTCGACGCCGACGTGATTCCGGATGTGGCGCAATTGCTCGGCATGGGGCCTGTCGAGCTTGACCTACATGCCCGTCAGATCGGACGGCGCATCGCGCACCTGGCGTCCTTGGCCTGGCGCAAGGTCGACGACGCCCTGGCACCGATCACCCGCAAGGGCGCGTTCACCGTGAAGGGCCCGCTGGTCGTGACGGTGGCCGACGGCGTCGGCGTGCTCGACCGGGAGGTCATCGTCACCAAGGACGCCGATGCATCGACTGATCCCGAGCTGGCTCTACGAGCGGCGGCCGCGGCGGCGCGTCAGGGTCTGCCGATCAGCCCCTCGTCAGCGCGGCGGTTGGCGACGACGATGGGCGACCTGCCCGACCCGTGGTCCGCTTCGTCGACCCGCCACGTGGTCGACCTCCTGACGGCCGGCCCGGGTCTGCTGCCGGTGTGGGACGAGCTGGACTTCGCGGGCGTTGTCGACCGACTGCTCCCCGAATGGGGGGCCATCAGGCTGCGCGGCTCGTCCTCACCCGTGCACCGTTTCACCGTCGATCGGCACAGCCTCGAGACATGCGTCATCGCGGCGGGGCTCAAGCGGGACGTCGCGCGCCCCGATCTGCTTGCCGTCGCAGCCTTGCTGCACGACATCGGCAAAGGGGTCGAGGGTGATCACAGCGTGGTCGGGGAGCCGATGGCCGTTCAGATCGCGACCCGCTGGGGCTTCGATGCCGACGACGCCGCGCAGATCGGCCGACTCGTGCGCTGGCACCTACTGCTGCCGACCATCGCGACACGTCGCGACATCGAGGACCCATCGACGGCCGCCAACGTGGCCGAGATCGTCGGCACCGAAGACTTCCTCGACCTGCTGAGTGCCCTGACGGCCTCCGACGCCCGCGCCACCAGCCCCACGGCCTGGTCGGGATGGCGCCAGGGACTGATCGAGGGGCTGGTCGCCAAAGTCCGGCGGGTGCTCGACGATTCGGTGCCGACGCCGGACGCCACGACGTACGAGGGCTGGCCCGAACACGTCCCCATCCCCGACTTCGGCACCACCGGGCCGTCGGACTTCACCCTGACCGTCGAGAACCACCGCGGCGGTTCGCTGCTGACCATCGTGACCGCCAACCGGCCCGGAGTCATCACCGACCTCGCCGGTGGACTGGCACTCGCGGGCCTGGCGATCCGATCGGCGCGCACCGTCACGCTGGGTGATGCGGCGGTGTCGCTGTGGGAAGTCACCCGATCAGATGTCGACCCCGCCCGCCTCGGTGACCGACTCCGACCGGCGATGGCCGGCGAGCTCGATCTGGCGGGGCGGCTCGAACTGTCGTCGATCGCCGATGCCCCCGACGCACGCGTCCGTCTGCTGAGCAACGTGACGCAGACCGCGACGCTTCTGGAGGTGAGAGCCCACGACCGTCGTGGGCTCGTCTGGACCGTGTGCGATCGCATCTCCTCGTCAGGGCTCTCGATCCGCTCCGCCCACATGTCGACGTATGGCGATGAGGTGCGCGACGTGTTCTATGTCGTCGACGCCGAGGGGCGCCGGCTCGACGACACCACGGCCGAGACCGTCCGCGATGCCGTCGCCACCGCGCTCGCCTGACCGGGAGAGCCGCGCCCAGGCCCTCGGTTAGAGTTGACCAGACCCCTTTTCTTCCACCTGAGGACGACGCAGCCCCATGTTCGACACCCTGCAAGACCGCCTGCAGTCAGCGTTCAAAAATCTGCGCGGCAAGGGTCGGCTCTCCGAGGCTGACATCGACGCGGTGGCACGTGAGATCCGGGTCGCCCTCCTCGACGCGGATGTCGCGGTGTCGGTCGTGCGCGAGTTCATCGCGAAGGTCAAGCAGCGCGCGCTCGGCGCCGAGGTCAGCCAAGCGCTGAATCCCGCGCAGCAGGTCATCAAGATCGTCAACGACGAGTTGATCGAGATCCTCGGCGGCGAGACCCGGCGCATCCGCTACGCCAAGAACGGGCCGACCGTCATCATGCTGGCGGGCCTGCAGGGCGCTGGAAAGACAACTCTCGCCGGCAAGCTCGGGCTCTGGCTCAAGGAGCAGGGCAAGTCGCCGCTGTTGGTCGCGGCCGACCTCCAGCGTCCCAACGCCGTCACTCAGCTGCAGGTAGTGGGCCAGCAGGCCGGCGTCAAGGTCTTCGCGCCCGAGCCCGGCAACGGGGTCGGCGATCCCGTCCAGGTCGCGACAGCCGGCCTGGCCGAGGCGGAGCGCACCCTGCACGACGTCGTGGTCGTCGATACCGCCGGACGTCTCGGCATCGATGCCGAGCTGATGCAGCAGGCGGCCGACATCCGGGCGGCCGTCAACCCCGACGAGGTGCTGTTTGTCATCGACGCCATGATCGGTCAGGACGCGGTCGTGACGGCCGAGGCGTTCCTCGAAGGCGTCGACTTCACGGGTGTTGTCCTCACCAAGCTCGACGGCGACGCCCGCGGTGGTGCCGCGCTGTCGGTGCGCTCGATCACGGGCCGGCCGATCATGTTCGCCTCCACCGGCGAGAAGCTGACCGATTTCGACGCGTTCCACCCCGATCGCATGGCCGGCCGCATCCTCGACATGGGCGACATGCTGACCCTGATCGAGCAGGCCGAGAAGGCCTTCGACTCCGAGCAGGCCGCCAAGGACGCCGAGAAGCTCATGGGTGGGTCGTTCACGCTCGACGACTTCCTCAAGCAGATGGAAGCCATCTCGAAGATGGGCTCGATGTCCAAGATCATGGGCCTGATGCCCGGGATGGGTCAGTACAAGGACCAGATTGAGAACTTCGACGACCGCGAGGTCGACAAGATCAAGGCGATCATCCTATCGATGACCCCCGCCGAGCGCGAGAACCCCAAGATCATCGACGGCTCTCGGCGCATCCGCATCTCCAAGGGTTCCGGCACCCAGGTCAAGGACGTCAACGGTCTCGTCGACCGGTTCTTCGGCGCACGCAAGATGATGCAGCAGATGGCCAAGGGTGGTGGCTTGCCGGGTATGCCCGGGATGCCCGGCCTGCCCGGCGCCGGCAAGCGGGCAGGGGCCAAGCAGAAGCCGCAGCAGAAGAAGAAGGGCAAGCGGGTGTCGGGCAACCCGGCGAAGCGTGCCGCGGAGGCCGCGGGTGCGCCGCCGAAGGCCGACGCCGCGAGCGCGTTCGGCTTCCCGGGCCAGGCTGCTGACGACTTCGAATTGCCCAAGGAGCTCAAGGACCTCCTGTAGCGGGCCGTCCCCTGACACTTCGTCGAGACGGAGCGGGATCTCGCTGATTCCCGGCCTCGGCTGTAGGCATCTCGACACGAAAGTCGTACCAGCGTTCGCTGTCGGAGTGTGCGAGGCATACCGTCGTGCCATGGGAGCAACACCGCTGGTCGTGGTCATGGGTATTTCCGGAGTCGGCAAGTCGGCGGTGGGCCATGAGCTCGCCGATCGACTCGCTATCGACTACGCCGACGGGGACGATTTCCACTCCGAGGCCAACATCGCCAAGATGTCGGCGGGCACCCCGCTCACCGACGACGACCGATGGCCGTGGCTCGAGGACATCGGGGCCTGGCTGGCGGCTCACGACGCCGATGGGGGAGTCATCAGCTGCTCGGCGCTCAAGCGCGTCTACCGTGACGTGCTCACCGCGGCCGCCCCGCGCACGCTCTTCCTCCACCTCACCGGCGACCATGAGCTCATCAAGACCCGCATGGACCACCGCGAGCACTTCATGCCCTCGTCGCTGCTGGAGTCGCAGGAGAGGACCCTCGAACCATTGCAGGACGACGAACGAGGGTGGTCCTTCGATATCACACCGCCACCCGACGAGATCGTCGATGAGTTCATCGCCCGCGCCGGGCTGTCCGATGGAGACGACGCATGATCGCCACGTTCTCCACCGCCACGGGTGACCCGGTCCAGGCTGTCGCCGGCACCGGCCAGCTCATTACTGCGGCACTTGTCGGTATCGCCGTGCTGGTCGTGGCCATCACGCTGTTCAAGCTGCACCCGTTCCTGGCCCTGATCCTCGGATCGCTGACGGTCGGCGCGATCGCGGGGCGCAACATGCTCGCGGTGGTCGACTCGTTCAGCACCGGCGTGGGCGACACCGTCTCCGGTGTCGGCGTGTTGATCGCCCTGGGCGCGATGTTCGGCAAGCTCTTGGCCGACTCCGGCGGGGCCGACCAGATCGTCGACACGATCGTCGGTCGCTCGAGCCCTCGGATGCTGCCGTGGTCGATGGCGGCGATCGGCGCGATCATCGGGCTGCCGATGTTCTTCGAGATCGGCCTCGTCCTGCTGATGCCGGTCATCTTCCTGGTCGCCAAGCGTGCGGAGCGCTCGATCATCTCGCTGGGCATCCCGGCCCTGGCGGGATTGTCGGCGATGCACGGCTTCGTGCCGCCCCACCCCGGTCCGCTCGCTGCGATCGACGCCGTCGACGCCAACCTGGGGCTGACCCTGGGGCTGGGCATCATCGTCGCGATCCCGACGATCGTCGTCGCCGGACCGCTGTTCGCGCGCTTCGCGGACACATGGGTCCCGGTGCCGGCCGGTGATCTGTACGACGCCTCGCCCGACAAGCGCGAGCGCCGCCCCAGTTTCGCCGCGACACTGGCGACGGTCCTGTTGCCGGTGGTGCTGATGATGGGCAAGGCGTTTGGCGACATCCTGGTCGACGACGGCACGACACTGCGCAGCGTCCTCGACTTCATCGGCGAGCCCTTTGTGGCACTGCTCATCGCCGTGATCGTCGCGATCTTCACCTTCGGCCTCGCGACAGGGATGTCGAAGGAGGATGTTTCGGACGTCCTGGCCAGCTCGTTGCCGCCCATCGCCGGCATCATCTTGATTGTCGGCGCGGGCGGCGGATTCAAGCAGACCCTCGTCGATACCGGCATCGCCGAGGTGGTCGCCGACTTCGTGCGTGACAGCGGGGTTCCGGTGCTGATCATCGCGTGGCTCGTCGCGGTCGTGATCCGGGTTGCGACTGGATCGGCCACCGTCGCCACGATCACGGCGGCCGGCATCATGGCTCCCATCGCGGCCGATCTGGCCGGCGCCGAGGTGTCGCTGCTGGTGCTGGCGATCGGCGCGGGCTCGGTCTTCTTCTCCCACGTCAATGACGCGGGCTTCTGGCTGGTCAAGGAGTACTTCGGGCTGTCCGTCGGCCAGACGATCAAGAGCTGGTCGATCATGGAGACCGTGCTGTCGGTCTCGGGACTGGCCGCTGTGCTGCTGCTCAACCTCGTCGTCTGAGAGCGCTACGCCCTGAGCGAACCGCGTCCTTGGCCCTGGGGATCAGTCGCCGGTCGCGGCTAGGGTGAGGTAATGCTGATCCCGCTCCTACGGACGTATCTGAGTCCGTACAAGCGGCCCATCGCCATCGTCCTGTTCTTCCAGTTGGTGCAGACGTTGGCCAATCTCTATCTGCCCGGGTTGAATGCCGACATCATCGATCGCGGTGTCGTAGCGGGTGACACAGGCTTCATCGTCCGCACCGGTCTCGTGATGCTCGCGATCACGGTGCTGCAGGTGGTGTGCACGATCGTGGCCGTCTACTACGGTGCTCGCACCTCGATGGCTCTGGGCCGTGATCTACGCGCCGGCGTCTTCGGCAAGGTCGAGACGTTCGCCGCACGAGAGATGGCCGAGCTGGGCGCCCCCACCCTCATCACCCGTTCGACCAATGACGTACAGCAGGTCCAACTCATCGTCTTCATGGCGCTGACACTGCTGGTCACCGCACCGATCATGTGCTTCGGCGGTATCGCGATGGCCCTGCGCCAGGACGTCGAGCTATCGGGTCTGTTGTTGCTGGTGATCCCCGCACTCGTCGTCAGCATCGGGCTCCTGATCCGGCAGATGCGTCCGCTGTTTCGACTCATGCAGGTCAAGATCGACACCATCAACGGCGTGATGCGTGAACAGATCATGGGCATCCGCGTCATCCGCGCCTTCGTCAAGGAGGACTGCGAGGCCCAGCGTTTCGCCGACGCCAACCGCGACAACATGGAGACCGCCATCGCGGTCGGTCGACTCATGGCCATGATGTTCCCGATTGTCATGCTGATCATGAACGTCGCGGTGGTGCTCGCGACCTGGTTCGGCGGCTACCGCATCAGCAGCGGCGACCTCGACGTCGGCACCTTGACAGCCTTCCAGAACTATCTGGTCCAGATCCTGATGGCGGTCATGATGGCGACCTTCATGCTGATGCTGTGGCCTCGCGCCGAGGTGTCGGCCGAGCGCATCACCGAGGTGTTGCGGACCGAGCCGAGTGTTCAGACGTCCTCAGATGTCCGGCACGTCACCCTCGCCCAGGGCCGCATCGACATCCAGCGTGCCTCGTTCGCCTTCCCCGGCGCCGAGAGCGATGTCCTGCACGAGATCGATCTGATCGCACGACCCGGTGAGACAACGGCGATCATCGGGTCGACCGGAAGTGGCAAGTCCACGCTGATCGGGCTGATCCCACGACTCTTCGACGTCACCTCCGGCAGCGTCCGGGTCGACGGCCACGACGTCCGTTCGCTGCATCCGGAGGATGTCTGGGCAGCGATCGGTCTCGTACCCCAGAAGCCGTTCCTGTTCTCCGGCACCATCGGGTCCAATCTGCGGTACGGGCGGCCCGACGCCACCGACGACGAGGTGTGGGCGGCGCTCGAGATCGCCCAGGCGAAGGACTTCGTCGAGCGGATGCCCGAACGCCTTGAGGCGTCCATCGCGCAGGGTGGCACCAATGTGTCCGGCGGCCAGCGTCAGCGTCTCGCCATCGCGCGAGCCATCATCAAGCGTCCGGCGATCTACCTGTTCGACGATTCGTTCTCGGCGCTCGACTACGGCACCGATGCGGCTCTGAGGGCGGCGCTGAAGTCGGTGACGGCCGAGTCGGCGATGGTGATCGTCGCGCAGCGGGTCTCCACGATCCGTGGCGCCGACCGCATCGTGGTGCTCGACGAGGGCCGAGTCGTGGGCACCGGCACCCACGCCGAGCTGATGGACACCTGCGATGTCTACCGCCAGATCGTCCTGTCACAGCTGACCCTCGAGGAGGCTGGCGCATGATCGCCCGCGAACGCCTGGGGTGGCGACGATGAGCGGAGTACGGCCCGGAGGACCGGCGCTCGCCGGCATGGGCATGGGCCCCCAGCGGGCCAAAGACTTCAGGGGCACCCTGCGGCGGCTCGCCGACCGTCTGCTCCGCGAACGCATGCTGGTGTGGGGTGTGGTGGCGTTCGGCGTCATCGCCACGGCGCTGTCGGTGGTTGGCCCCAAGGTTCTAGGGCACGCGACCGACATCGTCTTCACGGGCTATCTGTCCGACCAGTTCCCGGCCGGGGCGACCAAGGCCGAGGTGGTGGCTCAGTTGCGCGCCGACGGCGACGACCAGCTGGCCTCGTTGGTGTCGTCGGTCGACCTCGACCCGGGGTCCGGCATCGATTTCACCGCCTTGTCGTGGGTGCTGGGCGGAGTCCTGGTGCTCTATGTGCTGGCATCGCTGTTGCAATGGTTTCAGGGACGGGTCACCACGATGGTGGTTCAGCACACCGTGGCCGACCTCCGCAACGACGTCGAGGCCAAGATCAACCGCCTGCCGCTGTCGTACTTCGATCGCACCGAGCGGGGCGAGGTGCTCTCGCGCACGACCAATGACATCGACAACATCGCGCAGTCGTTCCAGCAGACCATGAGCCAGTTGTTGACATCCTTGCTGATGGTCATCGGCACGCTGGTCATGATGATCGTCATCTCGCCGCTGCTGGCCCTGGTGGCGGTCATCACAATCCCGTTGGCCTACGTCATCACCAAGGCCGTCACCAAGCGCTCGCAGCCGGAGTTCGTCAAGCAGTGGGCCAGCACCGGCCGCCTCAACGGTCACATCGAGGAGATCTTCACGGGGCACGAGATCGTCAAGGTCTACGGACGCCAGGCGGAGGCGCGCGCCGAGTTCGACGCCCGCAACGATGCCGTGTTCGCAGCCTCGTTCAAGGCGCAGTTCATCTCCGGCGTGGTGCAGCCCGTCATGATGTTTGTCGCCAACATCAACTACGTGCTGGTCGCCGTCATCGGCGGGTTGCGCGTCGCGTCCGGCACCCTCAGCATTGGCGACGTCCAGGCGTTCATCCAGTACTCGCGTCAGTTCACTCAGCCGCTCACGCAGGTCGCCGCCATGATCCAGACGCTCCAGTCGGGCGTGGCCTCGGCCGAGCGGGTGTTCAGCCTGCTCGACGAGGACGAGGAACGCCCCGACGAGGTCGACGCCCCCTTCCCCGATCCGGTGCGCGGTCGAGTTGTCTTCGACGACGTCTCGTTCTCCTATGCGGCCGACGAGCCGTTGATCGAGCACCTCGACCTTGTCGCCGAGCCCGGGCAGACCGTTGCCATCGTCGGCCCGACCGGTGCCGGCAAGACCACCCTGACCAATCTGGTGCTGCGCTTCTACGACGTGCAGTCGGGACGCATCACGCTCGACGGCGTCGATATCGCCCGGATGGACCGCGGCCCGCTGCGCCGCAACTTCGGTGTCGTCCTGCAGGACACCTGGCTGTTCCACGGCACGATCCGCGAGAACATCGCCTACGGGGCGGGCGGTGCCACCGAGGCTCAGATCCTCGCGGCCGCCGAGGCGGCATTTGTCGACCACTTCGTCCGCACCCTGCCCGACGGGTACGACACGGTCATCGACGACGAGGGCACCAATGTCAGTGCGGGCCAGAGGCAGTTGCTCACCATCGCCCGGGCGTTCCTGGCCGATCCGTCGATCCTGGTCCTCGACGAGGCGACGAGCTCGGTCGACACCCGCACCGAGACGCTGGTGCAGGGGGCGATGGAGCAACTGCGGTCGGGACGCACGTCCTTTGTCATCGCGCACCGACTCTCAACGATCCGCGATGCCGATCACATCGTGGTCATGGAGGACGGTCATATCGTCGAGCAGGGCACCCACGACGGACTGCGAGCCGCCGGCGGAGCGTACGAGCGCCTCTACTCCGCCCAGTTCACGACCCCGTCCTAACCCCGCTCCAAGATTTGGCGGATCCGGCCCGCCAGATCTCATGATTGCCGAGAATTGGCGGGCTGAATCCGCCAAATTTTGGAGGGGCGGGCCGGATACCGGGCTCAGGTCAGGAAGGCCGTCACCCGATCTTTGGGGCGTCCGATGATGGCCCGGTCGCCACGTACCAGGACGGGACGCTGCATCAGTCGGGGGTGCTCGACCAGCAGATCGGCCACTGCTGCGGACGTTGTGTAGTCGTCCGGGTCGAGACCGAGGCCCTTGAAAAAGCCGTCCTTGCGAACGAGATCGGCCGGCGGGTCCTCGAGCCTGTCGATCAGGTCGAGGAGCGCCGAGCGGTCGAGCGGCGCCTTCAGGTACTGCACGATGTCGACGTCGACGCCCGCCGTAGCGAGCACGTCGACAGCGTGACGAGACGTGGAACAGCCGGTGTGGTGATAGAGGGTCAGATCAGCCATACGACCACCTTAGGATGACGTCGCGATCCCGACCATGGACCCAATTGGAGGAGGCGCCGGTGTTCTGGCAGAATGACCCCTTGCGTCCGGTATGCGTCGGGGACCCTCTCATCCTCGTGCGTCCGGCTCACCGATTTCGTCGGCCGTGTCCCCACGCGGCACCGACTGGTCAACCACATACACACATCTGAGGAGACACCACACTCGTGGCAGTCAAGATTCGCCTGAAGCGTATGGGCAAGATCCGTACCCCGTTCTACCGAGTTGTCGTCGCCGATTCGCGCACCAAGCGCGACGGCCGTGTCATCGAGGAGATCGGCACGTACAACCCGAAGGCCGACCCGTCGATCATCAAGATCGACGGCGAGCGCGCCCAGTACTGGCTCGGAGTCGGCGCACAGCCGACCGAGGCCGTCGCAGCCCTGCTCAAGATCACCGGTGACATCGGTGGCAAGAACACCCTCAAGGTCGCTGACGAGAAGCGCAGCAAGGAAGACATCTTCCAGGACGCGCTGAAGGACCTCCACAGCGAGCCCAAGGCCAGCGCCGTCACGAAGAAGGCCGCTGCCAAGAAGGCCGACGAGCCGAAGGCCGATGAGCAGCCGAAGGCCGACGAGGCTCCCGCCGAGGAGCCCAAGGCTGAGGAGACCCCGGCCGAGGTGCCCGCCGCCGAGTCGGCTGACGAGGCGAAGGCCTGAGCATGGCCGCCCCCCTCATCGAGGTCATCGAGCACCTCGTCTCCGGCATCGTCGATCATCCCGACGATGTTGACGTCCGCGCCAAGCAGACGCGTGGCGGCGAGCTGTTCGAGGTCCGGGTCAACCCGGACGACCTCGGCAAGGTCATCGGCCGTCAAGGTCGTACGGCCACGGCCATCCGCAAGGTCGCAGGTGCCATCGCCGGACGTGGCGGTGCGCGCATCGACTTCGTGGACGTCGACCGTCGTAGCTAGACGATGACCATGCAGGTCGTCATCGGCCGCATCGGCCGTGCCCACGGCATCCGCGGTGAACTCAACGTTGAGATCCGCACAGACGAGCCCGAACGGCGATTCGCCCCGGGCTCGTCTGTCGTCTGCGGTGGTCGTACGTTGACCGTCGCGACGTCTCGGCACCACAGCGGACGCCTCGTGGTGTCGTTTGTGGAAGTCCCCGATCGGACGGCGGCCGAGAAACTGCACGGGACCGTCCTGGAAGCGGTTGTCGATCCCGACGACACCCCCGACGATCCCGACGAGTTCTACGACCACCAACTGGTCGGGCTCGAGGTCCGCCGCATCGATTCGCGGGGAGGCTCCACCGTCGTCGGCACCGTGACGGGGCTCGTCCATCTGCCCTACCAAGACACGTTGACCGTCGCGATCGACGATCGTGAGGTGTTCATCCCGTTTGTCACCGAACTGGTGCCCGTCGTCGACGTCCGAGCCGGGTTCGTGACGGTGCAGGACGTCGACGGACTGCTCGACCCGTCGAAGGCGGAGAACGCCGCATCCGACCTCGTCGAGGGCTGACGTGCGCATCGACGTCGTCTCGATCTTCCCGGGGTACCTCGACGCCCTCCAGCTGTCGCTCGCGGGCAAGGCCCAGTCGTCCGGGCTGCTGGACATCGCGGCCCACGATCTGCGCGAGTTCACACACGACCGGCACCGCAGTGTCGACGACACTCCCTATGGCGGCGGTGCGGGGATGGTCATGAAGGCCGAGCCGTGGGGCACGGCGCTCGACACCCTCGCGACCGACGAGGCCGTCATCGTTGTGCCCACCCCCTCCGGGGTCCCGTTCACCCAACGCGCGGCCGAGCAGCTCAGCGCCGAGCAGCATCTTGTGTTCGCCTGCGGACGCTACGAGGGCATCGATCAGCGTGTCATCGACGAGGCGGGCGAGCGCTGGAGAGTCGAGGAGATCTCGCTCGGTGACTTCGTGCTCAACGGGGGAGAGGTGGCCGCGCTCGCGATCATCGAAGCCGTGGTGCGGCTGATCCCTGGATTCATGGGCAATCCCGAGTCGCTGCGCGAGGAGTCGCACGGCGAGGACGGCCTCCTGGAGTATCCCGTCTACACCAAGCCTGCGTCGTGGCGCGGTCGAGACGTCCCCGACGTGCTGCTCTCGGGCCATCACGCCGCCATCGCCGCGTGGCGCCGTGAGCAGGCGGTGGAGCGCACGCGCCTGCGTCGACCCGAACTGCTGGGCTGACGACCGCAGCGTTTCGCCACACGGAATTAACACGAACGTCCTGCGTGTAACCAGGACGTAACTCTGAGGCGACTCTCGGGGAACCTCGCACCGCCATGCTGTCGAGCAATTGCGCAGCAACGGAGCTGCCTTGCCCCGATCGGTGCCCCCGCCGGCCGCTCTCACAGGAGATATGAATCGATGGAACTCAGTACATTCTGGCTGCTCATCACCGCAGCCATGGTGCTCTTCATGACGCCGGGCCTGGCGTTCTTCTACGGTGGACTCGTTCGCGCCAAGAGCGTCATCTCGATGATGATGCTCAGCTTCGGCTCGATCGGTCTCGTCGGCGTCCTGTGGATGCTCTACGGCGCCAACATCGCGACCCTCAGCGGGGGGAGCGGCGACTGGATCAGCGAAGTGCTCGGCGATCCGTTCGCTGACTTCGGCCTGCGGGACGCGGCCGCGTCGGGCGACGCAGTGACGCTGGCCAGTGCGGCCTTCGGCTCGACCTTCGCGATCATCACGGTCGCCCTCATCTCGGGTGCCATCGCCGACCGTGCGCGCTTCTTCCCGTGGATGCTGTTCGCCGGCCTCTTCGCCACAATCGTCTACTTCCCGGTTGCCGGCTGGGTCTTCAGCTTCGACGACGAGGGCATGACCGGCTGGATCGGTCGCCTCGGCGGCCACCTGGGTCTCGAGACCAGCACGATCGACTTCGCCGGCGGCACGGCCGTCCACATCAACGCCGGTGCTGCTGCCCTGGCCCTCGCGCTGGTCCTCGGCAAGCGGGTCGGCTTCAGCAAGGAACTGCAGAAGCCCCACAACGTCCCGCTGGTGCTCATCGGTGCGGCGATCCTGTGGTTCGGTTGGTTCGGGTTCAACGCCGGCGCTGCGGTCGACGACGCCTCGGCTGCGCTGATCGTCGTCAACACCATCGTGTGCCCGGCTGCGGCGCTGCTCGGTTGGATCATCGTCGAGCACTTCCGCAGCGGCAAGGCCACCGCGGTCGGTGCTGCCTCGGGTGTCGTCACGGGTCTCGTCGCGATCACGCCGTCCTGCCTCAACCTGTCGCCGATCTGGTCGATCGTCCTGGGTCTGTTCGCCGGCGCCGTGTGCGCCGTCGCGATCGAGCTCAAGTGGAAGCTCGGCTTCGACGACTCGCTCGACGTCGTGGGTATCCACCTCGTCGGTGGTGTCATCGGGACGCTGTACCTGGGCTTCTTCGCCACCGGCAGCGGCCTGTTCACGGGCGGTGGCAACCTGGACCAGTTCATCAACCAGCTGATCCCCGCCGTCGCAGTCGGCGTCTACTCCTTCGTCGTCGCGTTCATTCTGGGAACCGTCATCCAGAAGACGATCGGATTCCGTATCAAGGAGGACGAGGAGGCGGCCGGCATCGACTCGGTGCTCCACGGCGAGGAGGGCTACTCCTTCAGCTGATCTCCAGCTGCTGCCTCACAGCAAGCGACGCGCCCGCCGGATCATCGGCGGGCGCGTCGCCGTCTGTCAGCGTGACGGCCGATTGGCTCCGCACATACGGCGTGTGGCAACATTGACCCTTGGCGCCGGACGCTTCTGCCACAGGGGAACCGTCGAGCAACGCCGAACCCATCCTTGATCCAACCCCATCCGTGGGTGACCTGTGGCACCAGCGAGGAGCAGAACCATGACCAACATCATCGATCAGGTCGCCAGCCAGTCGCTGCGCACCGATCTGCCGACCTTCCGCGCGGGCGACACGCTCGAGGTACACGTCAAGGTCATCGAGGGCAGCCGCTCGCGTATCCAGGTCTTCAAGGGCGTCTGCATCAAGATCCAAGGCTCGGGCGTTGGCCGCACGTTCACGGTTCGCAAGGTCAGCTTCGGCGTCGGCGTCGAGCGCACCTTCCCGCTGCACACCCCGGTCATCGACCACATCGACGTCGCTATCCGCGGCGACGTGCGTCGTGCCAAGCTCTACTACCTGCGCAACCTGCGCGGCAAGGCCGCCAAGATCAAGGAGAAGCGCGACATCTGAGTCGCCTCCCACTGATCGCACCCGGAGCCCCCGTCGTTGTCGACGGGGGCTCTTGGCATGCGTCCGCTCGGGCTAGGCTCTGCGGGTGCCCACGACCAAGCGACGCCTCCCGGTCTGGCAGGAGACGATCCTTCTCCTTGTCATCGCCAGCGTCATGGCCGTCGTGGTCAAGACGTTCCTGGTGCAGGCCTTCTACATTCCGTCCGGCTCGATGGAGCCGACCATGATGATCGACGACAAGATCCTCGTCCAGAAGGTGTCGTACTGGGGCGGCGAGGTGAAACGGGGTGACATCGTGGTGTTCGACGACCCCGGGGGATGGCTGACTGCGGCCGACTCCGCTCCCGGCAACGGCCTGCAGCGCACCCTGGAGAAGGTCGGACTGTTCCCCAGCGGAGGACACCTCATCAAGCGGGTGGTCGGGGTCGGCGGCGACCACGTTGTCTGTTGCACCGACGCCGGCCAACTGACGGTCAACGGGGCCACTATCGACGAGCCGTACCTCGCCGACGAGACGTCCACAGCCGACGACCCGTTCGACGTGACGGTCCCCGAAGGACGGCTGTGGGTCATGGGTGACAACCGTGGTGACTCGTACGCCTCGCCGCAGCACATCGGCGACCCGGGCGGCGGCTTCATCCGCGAGTCGACCGTCGTCGGCAAAGCGTGGCTGAGACTGTGGCCGCTGGGGCGGGCCGGCTTCGTCGACGGGACATCGGCGTTCGACGACGTCCCCGCCTCCTGACGCCGCGAGCGAACACGTTCCAGCCGTGCGTCACCCTGTTGAGTTCTGGGGCTAGGCTCTGCGGGTGACCGACACGAAGAAGCGGCAGCTCCCGGTCTGGCAGGAGTCGATCCTTCTCGTTGCGACGGCGATGGTGATGGCCGTCGTGGTCAAGACGTTCTTCCTCCAGGCCTTCTATATTCCGTCCGAGTCGATGGAGCCGACGATGCTGGTCGACGACAAGATCCTCGTCCAGAAGGTGTCGTACTGGGGCGGAGACGTGAAGCGCGGCGACATCGTCGTGTTCGACGATCCCGGAGGATGGCTGGGCGCCGACGAGTCCAAGCGTGCCAGCAACGTCGTCCAGGGAACCCTCGAGAAGATCGGGCTGTTCCCGACCGGCGGGCACCTCATCAAGCGGGTCATCGGTGTCGGCGGCGACACCGTCGTGTGCTGTTCGGATGGCAAGCTGACCGTCAACGGCACGCCGCTCGACGAGCCGTATCTGTTGGACGAGACAGCTACAAAGGACCAGACGTTCGAGGTCACGGTCAAGGAGGGGTACCTCTGGGTCATGGGCGACAACCGGGGCAACTCCTCTGATTCCCGCGCGCACCAGGGTGACCCCAGCGGTGGCCAGGTGTCCGAGAAGTCCGTCGTCGGCAAGGCCTGGTTGCGAGTCTGGCCGCTGGGGCGCGCCGGGTTCATCCATAAGCCCTCCTCCTTCGACAAGGTCAACAACCAGTGAGGCGGGCCCTGCGATGACCCGCCTGGCCAAGGGATCGACGATCCGTCGCGATGCCGGCCTCTACGGGTACGAGCGCGCCCTGTCGCGACAGGGCGCGCTCGTACCCGTAGAGGCCGGCATCGCGA
>Ga0075364_10000771_pt1 | contig 16831 bp, 14 predicted proteins | sample EndMetdeltDD1764_FD_71517 | JGI IMG/M metagenome (GOLD analysis project Ga0075364, IMG submission 71517) | Populus endosphere microbial communities from Tennessee, USA - Endosphere MetaG P. deltoides DD176-4 | ecosystem: Host-associated > Plants > Roots > Endosphere | place: USA: Tennessee...
CCGGGCAGGAAGCCGATGTCCTCGCCGACGCTGACCGTGGCGCGGGTCATGATGATCTCGCGGTAGCGCTGCTGGTCCATCGTCTGCGCCAGGCCGGCGGCCAGCGCCAGCAGGGTCTTGCCGGTGCCGGCCGTGCCGAGCAGGGTGACGAAGTCGATGTCCGGGTCCATCAGCGCGTTGAGCGCGAAGTTCTGCTCGCGGTTGCGCGCGCTGATGCCCCAGACCGCGTGCTGGCCGCTGCGGAAGTCGTCGACCAGGGTCAGGGTGGCGCGGCCGTCCTCGACCTTGACCACGCGCAGCTCGACCTCGTCCTCGCCCGGCAGGTACAGGTACTGGTTCGGGTGCCAGTCCTCGTCGTCGCGCAGCTGCACCTCGTAGCTGGTGCGGCCCCGGTCGCTCCAGCTGCGCAGGTCGGTGCCATGCCGCTTCCAGAAGTCCTCGGGCAGCTCGGTCGCGCCGGTGTAGAGCAGGCTGAAATCGTCGAGCGCGCGGTCGTTCTCGTAGTCCTCGGACACGATGCCGGCGATCGCCGCCTTGATCCGCAGGTTGATGTCCTTGGAGACGAACACCACCGGCACGTCCGGGGTCTGCTCCTTCAGCGCCAGGATCGCGCCGAGGATCGCGTTGTCCGGGATCACCGCGCCGAAGCTCTTGCCGGCGTCGAAATGGCTGGTCTGGAAGCGCAGCTTGCCGGCGCTGTGCTTTCCGCGCAGCTGCAGGCCCTGCGGGCGCAGCAGCGGGATGCCGTCGGCCATGTTGTCCAGGCCGGAGGCCTGCACCAGCTCGTTGAGGAAGCGGCTGACCTGGCGCGCGTTGCGGCTCGCCTCGGAGGTGCCCTTCTTGCCGTTGTCCAGCTCCTCGATCACCTGCATCGGCAGGTAGACGTCGTGTTCCTCGAACTTGAACAGCGCGGTGGGATCGTGCATCAGCACGTTGGTGTCCAGGACGTAGATGCGCTTGCCTCGGGTCATCGTGGCTTCCTGATGGGGGTGAGACGGACAGAGGGGGTGCAGGGTGCGGCGGAGCGGGCCGCGATCGGGCGGCCTGTGGCGGGGAGGAGCGAAGTGGCCGGCATCCGCGCACGGACGAACCGCCGCGGCCTGCGGGGCAGGGCGGCGGTCGGCGTGGTGGAGGCGGTCGTCACTGGGTGCGGGCGGCGTTCAATGCGTCGAGCACGGCCTGCGCGTGGCCGGGGACCTTCACCTTGCGCCAGCTCTGCGCGACGCGGCCGTGAGGATCGATCAGGAAGGTGCTGCGCTCGATGCCGAGCACCGTGCGCCCGTACATGTTCTTCTCGCGGATCACGTCGAAGGCGCGGCACAGGGCCTCGTCGCCATCGCTGACCAGCGCGAACGCGAACCCCTGCTTGGCGCAGAAGTTGTCGTGCGACTTCACCGAGTCGCGCGACACGCCGAAGACCTCGGCGCCGGCGGCTTGGAACTGCGGCAGCAGCGCGTTGAATTCCAGGCCCTCGGTGGTGCAGCCGGGCGTGGAATCCTTCGGGTAGAAGTACAGCACCAGCCAGTGGCCGGCATGGGCGCGCAGCGTGGTGGTCCGGCCGCCGGACAGCGCCAGCGGCAGGTCGAGCGGGGCAGCGGGCAGGGGAGCGGTCTCAGTCATCGGTCTCGTCGGTCTCGGGATCGGTCGCCGGGCCGACATCCATGCCGTCGTAGGCGGCGACCTCGAAGGTCCTGGCCAGCGCCTCGAAGCTGCGGTTGCGCAGCTCCAGCGACCAGGTGGTGTGGGCCTCGATCCGCTCCACGTGCAGGAAGTACATCGCCTCGTCGCCGGCGTCCAGGGTCACCGCGCTGCCGTCGGACTCGATGGTGAAGATGTCGACCTGGCGGTAGCCGTCCTGCACCAGATGGTCGCCCAGGCGCTTGAGCCTGTGCGGGTCGGGGTCGGCGAAGAAGTAGCCCCAGCGCATGGGGCCGTCGATGTTCCAGTCGGTCTGGTCGCGGATGTCGGCGAACATCTGGTCCACGGAGGACATGTCGATGGCCATCGGTACCTCCGTCTTCAGAACTTCATCGGATCCATGATCGCGTCGAGGTTCAGGTGGTCGCAGAACTCGAGGAAGTCGTCGCGCAGCGCGGCGATGTGCATGTTGGCCGGCACGCCGATGGTGACCTGGGCCGAGAACATCTCCGCACCGGTCTGCATCGCGCGGTAGCGCGTGCTCTGCAGGTTCTCGATGGTGATGCCCTGGCGGTCGAAGAAGTCGGCCAGCTGGAACAGGATGCCCGGCTTGTCGGCGGCGATGACCTCGACGATGTAGGGCAGCAGGTTGGACTGGCTCTGCTTGGCGCCGGTGCGGTACCAGTTCAGCTTCAGGCCGTCCTCGCGCTCGAGCCGGCCCAGCATCGCTTCCAGCTTGGCCACCGCGTCCCAGGACCCCATCGCCAACGCCGTCATCGACACGTCGCGGCCGACCGTGGCCAGCCGCGAGTCGACCAGATTGCAGCCGCTGTCTGCGATGCGCCGCGTCACCGCCAGCAGCGGCGACTCCGGATGCGTCGTATAGGCGTTGATCAGGAGGTGGTTTTCGTTCGGCGAAGGCCGGGACTGGGCGTCGGTCAAGGGAGCTTCCGGCATTGCGAGAGACTGAATGGCAGGCGGGCAAAGCCCCACCGCTGCCGCGCAGCATACTTGCCCGTGCTTTCGGGCCGCAAGTATGATCGGGCGTCCCAGAAACCGGTCCGCGCCAGCCGCGGAGACCGCATAACCAGAGCGATCCGCTTTGCATCCGTCCGGCCTGATCACCGCACTCGCCACGCCGTTCGACGAGGCCGGCGACATCGACCTGAGCGCCTGGCGCCAGCTGCTGGAACGGCAGCTGGCCGCAGGCGTGCAGGGTGTAGTGGTGGCCGGCTCGACCGGCGAGGCGGCGATGCTGGACGACGCCGAGTACGAGCGTCTGCTGCGTGCCGCGGTGGAACTGGTCGCCGGGCGCATCCCGGTCTGGGCCGGTACCGGCCTGTCCGGGACCGCACGCACCATCGCCCAGACCCGGCGGGCGGCCGAGGCCGGCGCCGATGCGGCGCTGGTGGTCACCCCGCCTTATGTCCGTCCCACCCAGGACGGCCTGCTGGCCCATTACCGGGCCGTGGCCGACCAGGGCGGGCTGCCGGTCGTGCTGTACAACGTGACGGGTCGGACGAGCTGCGACCTGCTGCCTGCGACCGTGGCGTCCCTGGCCGCGCATCCGCGGATCGTCGGAATCAAGGAGGCCAGCACCGCGCCCGAGCGGATGGCCGCGCTGCTGGCCCTGCGTGGCGACGGCTTCGCGGTGCTCGGCGGCGATGACGCGACCGCGGCCCGGGCGATGCTGGCCGGCGCCGACGGCCTGGTCTCGGTCGGTGCCAACGCCGCCCCGGCCGCCTATCGCCGCCTCTGCGACCTGGCCCGCGGCGGACAGGCCGAGGCGGCCGCGCACTGGGATGCCGCGCTGGCGCCGCTGCATGCATTCTGCGGCGTCGAGCCCAACCCGATCCCTGTCAAGGCGCTGCTGCAGCAGCAGGGCATCGGCCAGGGGCTGCGCCTGCCGCTGCTGCCGCTGTCGGCCCATCATCATGGCGAGAGCGTGCGCATGTGCGCGCTGGCCGTCGAACTCGAAGCACTCTGCGGCCACGAACGGCTCGCGGCCTGATCCACACACCTACCGAATCCGGAGATTTGCCGATGTCCCTGTCCTCCCGCGCACCCCGCGCCATCGCGACCCTCGTGCTCGCCACCACCGTGGTCGCCGCGCTCGGTGGCTGTTCGTGGTTCCGCAAGGGCCCGAAGGGCGATTACGCGCTCGAGCAGCAGGCGCGCCCGCTGGAAGTGCCGCCGGATCTGAACCTGCCCGACACCACCGGCGCGATGCCGCTGCCGCAGGCCGGCGCCCAGGCGCCGCAGGTCGGCGCGGCGCCGGCCGCATCGCCGAGCGGATTCACCGTGGCCGGCACCCGCGACGCGGTGTTCGCCCAGGTCGGCGAGGCGCTGGAAGCGGTCGACGGCGTGGAGATCGCCAGCCGCGCCCAGCTGCTGGGCAGCTACGACGTGGCCTACGAAGGCAGCAACTTCCTGGTCCGCGTGACCGCCGTCGAGAGTGGCGTCTACGTGGCCGCGGTCGACCCGCGCGGCCTGCCGGCCACCGGCGCCGCACCGGTCAAGCTGATCGCCGCGCTGCAGGCCGCGCTGGCCAGCCGCTGAGGTCGATCCATCGCATGTGTGATTGAAGAAGGCGCCCGCAGGGCGCCTTCTTCGTTCGTCCCGACGGGCCAGGCGGTTCCGGCAACGCGGCGGCACGGGCGGGGCTGGCGGCTGCCGTGCGGCTGGGGCCCCGGCTCCATCCAGCCTGGACGACCTTCCGGACACGAAAAAGGCGCCGATCGGCGCCTTTCGTTCGTCGGCCGACGCGGGCCCGCGTCAGCGCTGCAGGAAGGGCAGCTTGTCCGGCTTGCCGTCCCACTCGGCGGCGTCCGGCAGCGGCTCCTGGCGCACGGTGATCACCGGCCAGTCCCGCGACAGCTCGGCATTCAATGCGACGAACTGCTCCTGTCCGGCCGGCACGTCGTCCTCGGGGAAAATCGCGTTGGCGGGACACTCGGGTTCGCACAGGGTGCAGTCGATGCACTCGTCCGGGTCGATCACCAGGAAGTTCGGCCCTTCGTGGAAACAGTCGACCGGGCACACCTCGACACAGTCGGTGTACTTGCACTTGATGCAGTTCTCGGTGACGACGAAGGGCATGGATGGTTCCGTGGGACCGCGACAACAGGGCCGGTATTCTAATCCCTGCGACCGGCGCGCGTCGCTGTTGCGACGCATGCGCAGATTGTCCCAGGGCGACGACGCCGGCCGATGGGACGGCTCCGGTGGTGATGCGGCAAGGCGGCGCGCGGTATCGCCGACGCCATGCGCGTGCGGGCTGCCCGCGCCCGGTGATCGTTGGCATGCGCGGGTGCCAGCTGTGGACCGCCGGGCTCAGCCCAGGCCGCGGGCCCGCGCGAGCGCCTGCAGGCCATGGGCGGCCAGGTCCTCGTGGTGCCGCCGGGTCTGGACCTGGCGCCAGGCCAGCGCGTGCGCGTAGCGCCCGAGCAGGGCGTCGCCGCCGAGCAGGTGGACCGTCCCGGGCGCGTCGGACAGCGCATGCGCCAGCTCATGGCCGATCAGCAGCCCGGACAGGTAGGACGGGAGTGCGTCGGCGGCGAAACGGTCGAACAGCGCTGCGGTGCGCACCCCGAACAGCTGATGCGCCAGCCCGTCCTGCGCGTGGCCGCGTTCCAGCCCCGCCTCGAACGCGCCGGCATCGAAGCGGGCGTCGTGCGCGGGCATCGTGCGGCCCAGGATGCTGTGGCCGCGCAGCAGCGCATACAGTTCGCCGGTCATCGCGGTCGCGACCTCGACGATGCGGCCATCGCGGACCCGCACCCATTTGCTGTGCGTGCCGGGCAGACAGACCTGGTGTTCGCCACCGTCCAGGTGGGCGAGCAGGCCGGCGATCTGGGTTTCCTCGCCGCGCATGACGTCGCTGGCGGCGCGGCCATGGTCGGCCACGCCCGGTGCGCACCACAGACGGCGTCCGCCGAGCGCGGCATCGGCGGTGTCCACGTCCAGCGGCACCAGCGCGGCGGCCAGTGCGTCCAGGCCGGCCGGGCAGTCCGCGTAGGGAACTTCCTGCCAGCCGCCGCGGGCGCCGACCATGCCGCACATCAGAACGAGCGGGTCGTCCCAGTCGTGCAGGTGCGCGGCCAGCACCGCGCCGAAGCGGCCGGCGCAGGCCAGTGCGCCCTCTGCGCTGCGGCGCTGGTCGACGATGGTGCCGGCGGCGTCGAGCCGGTACAGGCGCAGGCTGCTGCCGCCCCAGTCGACCGCGATCACGTGAGCTGGACCCGGCTTTCCGGCAGCCCGGCCGGCCCGTCCAGCGGCGCGGCGAACAGGCTGCCGGACTCCGGCGCACGTTCCAGCGCGTCCTGGTCCAGGCCCAGACGCGAGCTGATCACGTACAGCGTGTCCAGCGCCGCTCCGCCGATCGCGCAGCACGACGGCTGCGGCACCGGAACCGGGACGATCCGGTCCACCTGGCCCTCGGGCGTGTAGCGGACCACACGCGCCGCGCCCCATTGCGCGTTCCACAGGCTGCCGTGCGCATCGATGATCGAGCCGTCCGGTTCGGCGCCTGCCACCTCGGCGAACGGCCGCGGTGCGGACACGGCCGCGCTGCCGGCGTCGTAGTCGCAGCACTGGATCGTCGCCTGCAGCGAATCGCAGAAGTACAGCGTACCTCCATCGGGCGAGAAACAGATCGAGTTGGGAATGGTCGCGCCCGGCAGCTCCAGCGGACGCAGGCCATGGCGGGCCGAGAACTGGTAGAAGCGGCCATCCGGCGCCCGCGACGGATGCTCGTTCATGGTCCCGAACACGAAGTTGCCGCCGCGGTCGGCGCGGCCGTCGTTGCTGCGCGTATGCGGGTTTTCCGGTTCGATCCGGGCCAGGTGGCGCAAGGGCAGCGGGACCAGCGGGTCGGCCAGCGCCGCGTCCAGGTCGGCCAGGTGGATGTCCTTGGCCAGCACCACCAGCAGCGCGCCGGTGTCGGTCAGGCCGATGCAGCCGGGGCGGTCCGGCAGCGCCCAGTTGCGGGTGGTGCCGTCGGCCGGGACATGCATCCACAGGCGCAGGCCGGCGATGTCGATCCACAGCAGGGCGGCGCGGCGGTCGCACCAGAGCACACCCTCGCCATGCGCGCAGCGCGAGGGAACGGCGAGGGCGGCGGTGGGCAGCAGCACGGGCATCGCCTGCGTTTCTACCATTCGGCGACGCTGCCGTCCGCATGCCGCCAGACCGGGTTGCGCCAGTCCGGCGGATTCTCGTTGGCCGCGCGCAGGCGTTCCTCGTCGATCTCCACGCCCAGGCCGGGGCCGGGCAGGGCCGCGATGTCGCCATCGACGCAGGTGAAATCGTCCTTGTTGAGCACGTAGTCGAGCAGGTCGGCGCCCTGGTTGTAGTGGATGCCGATGCTCTGCTCCTGCAACACCGCGTTGTGCGAGACGAAGTCCACCTGCAGGCAGGCGGCCAGCGCCACCGGACCCAGCGGGCAGTGCGGCGCCAGCGCCACGTCGTAGGCTTCGGCCATCGATGCGATCTTCAGGCACTCGGTGATGCCGCCGGCATGCGACAGGTCGGGCTGCAGCATCGACAGGCCGCCGGCGGCCAGCACGTGCTTGAACTCGAAGCGCGAATACATGCGTTCGCCGGCCGCCAGCGGGATCGGGCTGGCCGCGGCCAGGCGCGGGTAGTACTCGGCCTGTTCGGGCAGCACCGGCTCCTCGACGAACAGCGGTTTGAACGGCTCCAGCTCGCGCAGCAGCACCCGCGCCATCGGCGCGCCGACCCGGCCGTGGAAGTCGATGCCGAAGTCCACGCTGTCGCCCAGCGCTTCGCGGATCGCGGCGACCTTGGCCACCGCGGCGTCGACCGCGCGCGGGCTGTCGACCAGGCGCATCTCTTCGGTGCCGTTGAACTTGAAGGTATCGAAGCCCAGCGCCTGGTAGCCGCGGATCTGGGCGACGATCTCGGCCGGCCGGTCGCCGCCGACCCAGCGGTAGGTCTTCATCCGGTCGCGGACCAGGCCTCCGAGCAGCTGGTAGACCGGCACGCCCAGGTCCTTGCCCTTGATGTCCCACAGCGCCTGGTCGATGCCGGCGATGGCGCTCATCAGGATCGCGCCGCCGCGGTAGAAACCGGCGCGGTACAGGGTCTGCCACAGGTCGTTGATCCGGCGCGGGTCGCGGCCGACCAGGTAGTCGGCCAGTTCGTGCACGGCCGCTTCGACCGAACGCGCGCGGCCTTCGATCACCGGCTCGCCCCAGCCGGCGATGCCGGCGTCGGTCTCGACCTTGAGGAAGAGCCAGCGCGGCGCGGCGTGGAAGGTGGTCAGGCGGGTGATCTTCATGCGGCGTGGTCCATGAGGGCCTGCCGGAACGCCAGCGCGGCTTCGCGCGTGCGTTCGACCGGCTGGCCGGGTCTGTAGAGTTCGCCGCCGATGCCGGCGCCTGCGGCGCCGCTGGAGAGGTAGTCGGCGAGCGTGACCGGAGTGATGCCACCGACGACGAACACGGGCACCTCCGCCGGCAGGACCGCGCGCAGCGCGCGCAGGTGTCCCGGGCCGTAGCTGGAGGCGGGGAAGAGCTTGAGCATCTGCGCACCGGCATCGAGCGCGTCGAAGGCCTCGCTGGCGGTGGCGAAGCCGGCCACCACTTGCAGGCCGGCCGCGACCGCATGCCGGATCAGCGCCGGGCGCGTGTTCGGGGTGACGATGAAGCGCGCGCCCAGGCCGTGCAGTGCATCGACGTCCTGTTCGCGCAGCACGGTGCCGCCGCCGATCCAGGCGCTGGCGCCGTGGTCGCGGGCGAGCGCGCCGATGCTGGCCTGCCAGTCGGGCGAGTTCAGCGGCACCTCGACCGCGTCGTAGCCGGCCTCCAGCAACGCGCGCACGTGGATGTCGGCATCCGCCGGGCCGATGCCGCGCAGGATCGCGATCAGGGGCAGGCGGAAGGGAGGGTGCGGGGCGTCAGTCATGGTAGACCTGCGAGCGGCCGCCATCGATCAGGATGTCGGTCGCGTTGATGAAGCGCGCTTCGTCGCTGGCGAGGAACAGCGCGGTGTGGGCGACCTCGTCGGGCTCGCCGATGCGGCGGCAGGGCAGCAGCTGCTCCTGCGCGCGGCGGGTCGCGGCCGGGTCGGGCGTGGCGTCGAACCAGGCCTGGATCCGCGGCACCATGATCAGGCCCGGCGAGATCGAATTGACCCGGATGCCCTGCGCCGCGTACTGGATGCCCAGCGAGCGGGTCATGCCGATCAGCGCGTGCTTGGCGACCGGGTAAGGAAAGCTGTCGCGGATGATGCGATGCCCGTGCACCGAGGCGATGTTGACGATCGACCCGGCCTGGCGTTCCAGCATCGACGGCAGCACCGCGCGGATCAGGTGCCAGGCGCCCTTGAGGTTCAGCGCGAAGCAGCGCTCCCAGTCGGCGTCCGACAGCTGCAGCGGGTCGGAGAACACATCGGCACCGGCGTTGTTGACCAGCACGTCGATGCGGCCGTGGCGGTCCAGCACCGCGGCGATCGCATCGGCCACGGCATCGGCGTCGGTGATGTCGACCTGGCGATGGGCGACCCCGTCGGCATCGGTGGCTGCGGCACGATCCAGGCCCACGACCTGTGCACCGTGGGTGGCGAACAGCCGTGCGGTCGCCGCGCCGATGCCGGACGCGGCGCCGGTGACGACCGCGGTCTTGCCTGCCAGCCGCCCGCTCATGGGCGCGCCTGCCTGCCGGTTGCTGTCATGAACTCCTCCCGGAACGCGAAACCATCCGCAGCGCCCCTTCCGGCGGCGCTGCGATGGCGTTGTCGTGGTCCGTCCCCGTCGGAACCGGTGCCGTGCGACAGGGCCAAGCGTGGCCGCTGGAGATATGTTGGACAAATGAAATTTTCGCCATAATCTATTCCGGCAGTGAATGGGTGGAGGGCCCATGAGCAAGCCGATCGGCAGTACGCACTGGATGAATCCGTCGCGTCTGAAAACGCGGCATCTGTTGTTGCTGATGCATCTCGACGAACAGGGCTCGGTGCTGCGCGCCGCCGAAGCCGCGCGCATGACCCAGCCGGCGGCGTCCAAGCTGCTGGCCGAGATGGAAGCGGTGCTGGGCGTGAGCCTGTTCGAGCGTCACGCCCGCGGCGTGCAGCCGACCTGGTACGGGCAGGCGCTGATCCGGCGCGCGCGCTCGGCCCTGCTGGAGATCGGGCGTGCGCAGGAGGAGATCGCGGCGATGCGCGACGGGCGCATGGGCCAGGCCTCGATCGGCACCGTGGTCAATCCGGGCACCAACCTGGTGCCGCAGGCGGTGGCCGCGGTCAAGCGCGAGTTCCCCGACATCCTGGTCCGGATCGAGATGGACTACAGCCGCCCGCTGGTGGCCAAGCTGCTGGACGGCCAGCTCGACCTGGTGGTCGGGCGGATCATGGGGCCGGAGGGCGGCGACGACCTCTCGTTCGAACCGCTGGCCGACGAGCCGCATGCGGTGATCGTGCGCGAAGGCCATCCGCTGAGCCGGCGCGGCCGCGTCTCGCACGAGGATCTGGTCCACTACGGCTGGGTCCTGCCGCCGGGCGAGAGCGTGCTGCGCTCGCGGCTGGAGGCGATGTTCCTCGAGCGCGGCATGGCCCGGCCATTGAACGTGATCGAGACCGCCGCGCTGCCGGTGGTCACCAACCTGCTGCGCAACAGCGACCTGCTGACCGCGCTGCCGGAGGATGCGGTCTCGCCCTACATCCAGGCCCGGCTGCTGACCGTGCTGCCGATCGACCTGGGAGTGCGCATGTCGTCGTTCGGCATCATCGTGCGCCGGCACCAGCGGTTGTCGCCGGGCGCCGAGCGGGTGCTGGCGGCGCTGCGCAGCACTGCGCGACGGCTGTACGGGGCGTCCGCGGCGGGGATCGTGGACGGATACGACTGATTCGCATGGTCTATTTCGCCAGGGAATAGACGAAGACGAAAATATTATTGGTAGGGAATGGGTCGGGCTCCTATGCTCCGGCACATCCACCGGAGCGTCTCGTGTCCGGTCGATGTCCGAGACGGGGCCACACGAAGACCCGCCGGACAAGTGCCTGACCGCGGGCCCGCCCGCACGACAACTCGAACGCACGTACATCTGTCCTGGGAGGGAACAGTCATGTCCAAGCAGCATCGCCAGGCCCCGGCAGGCCGGGGCGTGAGCGCGGCCGATCGCCAGCGCTTCCGCCGCTCCGCCATCGCCGTCAGCATCGCCGCCCTGCTCAGCGCGCCGGCCTTCGCCCAGGACACCGCGTCCGGCAGCGCGGCCAGCGCGGTCGACCTGGACCGCGTCCAGGTCACCGGCACCCGCGGCAGCCTGACCAAGGCGCAGATCATCAAGGAAACCAGCGACCAGATCGTCGACTCGATCGTGGCCGAGGACATCGGCAAGCTGCCGGACAACAACGTCGCCGAAGCGCTGCAGCGCATCACCGGCGTGCAGATCACCCGCAACAAGGGCGAGGGCAGCGACATCATGGTGCGCGGCCTGACCCAGGTCCGCAGCGAACTCAACGGGCGCGACATCTTCACCGCCAACGCCGGCCGTGCGCTGAGCTGGGAAGACGTGCCGGCCGAGCTGCTCGGCGGCGTCGACGTCTACAAGAACCCGAACGCCGAGCTGATCGAAGGCGGCCTGGGCGGCCTGGTCAACCTGCGCACGCGGATGCCGTTCGACCAGGCCGGGCAGAAGATCACCGGCAGCTTCACCGTCAACCGCTGGGACCTGCGCGGCTCCGAGCAGCCCTCGGCCTCGTTCCTGTTCAGCGACCGCTGGCAGACCGGCGCCGGCGAGTTCGGCCTGCTGTTCAACATCGCCCACCAGGAAACCCAGTACCGCGAGGACCGGATCAACTTCGGCTCCTACCTGGCGTTCGACGACGTGCCCGGCTACGAGGGGCGGAACGTGGTCGTGCCGAGCGAGGTCGGCATGTACAGCCACTTCGGCGACCGCGAGCGCGAGGGCCAGTACGTGGCCCTGCAGTGGAAGCCCAACGACGACGTCGAGGTCTACGCCACCGCGCTGCGTTCGGACTACAAGTTCCGCAACCGCGAATACAGCGTGCGTACCGGCAACCTCAACAACAACGCCGACGACCTGGTGAACTGGTCGGGCAACGGCTGGGGCTTCGTCTCGCCGTCGATCCCGGGCTATTCGGCCTTCACCGATCCGTTCGGTTTCGATGCCAATGGCGAGTTCCAGTACGGCACCTTCAACAACGCGCTGGTCACCACGACCTCGCGCATGGACTGGCGCAACTCGGTCACCAGCGACTACGCCATCGGCCTGAAGTGGCAGGTCAACGAGCGCCTGCACGTGTCGACCGACCTGCAGTACATCGACGCGACCACCGAAGGCGTCAACTACTGGGTCGACCTGCTGGCCGGCCAGGTGGATCCGGACGACTGGCGCGGCTGGAACGGCCTGTTCGGTGTGCCGCCGGTGCGCGTGGATACCCGCGGAGGCTATCCGTCGGTGACCGTGCTCGACCCGAGTACCGGGCAGCCCATCCCCGGCTACATGAGCGACATCGCCAACTATTCCGGCTGGTACTCGCATCTGGACAAGCGCGACAACAACGACGGCGACCAGTTCGCCTGGCGTGCCGACCTGCGCCTGGACTTCACCGACAGCGACATCCTGCGCGACCTGCGCGTGGGCGTACGCATGACCGACCGCGAGGCGATCACGCGCAGCTCCGGCTGGAACTGGCAGAAGATCGCGCCGGCCGGCAGTGACAACGCCTGGGGCAGTTTCGCCGCCGCGCCGTTCGCCGGTTACCCGGATGCCTGCTACCGGCTGTTCCCGTTCTCCGACCACTTCCGCGGCAAGAGCGGTCTGCCGACCGGCTACGTGGCCTGCGACGAGATGGTCGCCGACTACGAGAACACCGTGCGCATGTTCGGCCACGACCCGATCGACTACCGCGCTTCGAGCGACATCCGCCGCTACACCGAGGACACCTACGCGGCGTACGCGATGCTGCGCTTCGGTTCGGATGCGGGCCGCTTCCCGTGGGACGCCAACGCCGGCGTGCGCGTGGTGCGCACCGAGACCACGGTCAACGGCTGGGAGCGGAACGCGGACGTGCCGAGCCTGTCGTTGAGCGAGGTCAGCGTCAAGCACGCCTATACCGACGTGCTGCCGAGCGTGAACTTCCGCATGTTCCTGACCCCGCAGCTGCAGTGGCGCTTCGCGGCCTCGCGCGCGATGTCGCGTCCGGACTTCGACTACCTGGACCCGTACATCCATCTCAACAACACGTTCTTCGACTTCAACACCGGCGGCAAGTCGTACGCGATGCGCGGCAATCCCGAACTGGAGCCGATGTACGCGGATCAGTTCGACACCTCGCTGGAGTGGTACTTCGGCCAGGGCTCGATGCTGTACGGCACCGCGTTCTACAAGAAGGTCGACGGGTTCTACTACTACGACACGGTGTCCAACCAGCAGTACTGGGATCCCGATTACGTGGTCCGCGACGACCAGGGCAACCAGATCGCGCAGGGCGCCCTGCGTCCGTTCGAGCTGCAGACCCGTACCAACGGCGACGACGGCAAGATCAAGGGACTGGAAGTGGGCTACCGCCAGTTCTTCAGCTTCCTGCCGGCGCCGTTCGACGGCCTGGGCTTCGAGGCCAACTACACCTACGTCGACAGCAGCGCGCCGGCGCCGGATGCGATGAGCACCGACGGCATCGAGATCCGCCAGCTGCCGCTGGAAGGCCTGTCCAAGAACAGCTACAACGCCGTGGTGTTCTACGAAAAGGGCCGCGTGTCCTTCCGTGCGGCCTACAACTGGCGCGACACCTGGCTGGTCACCACCCGTCCGCCGAATGCCGGCCACGTGCCGCAGTACCACGATGAGACCGGCCAGCTGGACGCCTCGATCCGCTTCAACCTCAGCGACGTGTGGTCGATCTCGCTGGACGGCACCAACCTGCTGGACGAGACCCGGTTCGACTACTACGGCACCACCAGCCGCCCCAACGGCTGGTACATGAACGATCGCCGCTACGGTCTGTCCATCCGCGCCAATCTCGATCGGTAACGGCGTGCACGCACCCCGCCCGGGACGCACCGCGCGTCCCCGGGCGGGCCACCCGGCAAGGGAGGGAAGCTGGTGTCGAAGCTGTACTGGAGGTCCGTCGGCGACGCGGTCGTCGCGGGCCGCACCATCGCGCGTGGCCTGGCCGCATCGCTGCTGATCGCGACCGCCGCGCTGGCGCCGTCCACCGTGCAGGCCGCGCCTGCGGCCGCGGCGGAGGCCTACACCTGGCACAACGTCGCGATCGGCGGCGGCGGTTTCGTCACCGGCCTGGCATTCCATCCGCGCGAAAGCGGGCTGCTGTATGCACGCACCGACATCGGTGGCGCCTATCGCTGGCAGGCCGACGGACAGCGCTGGATCCCGCTGCTGGACTGGATGGGCCATGAGGACAGTGGCCGCTTCGGCGTCGAGAGCCTGGCCCTGGATCCGTCCGATCCCGATCGCCTCTACATGGCGGTCGGCACCTATCTGCACGCACGCGGCAGCACCGGCACGATCCTGCGCTCTTCCGACCGTGGCGCCAGCTTCCAGCGCAGCGAGCTGCCGTTCAAGCTCGGAGGCAACGCGCTGGGCCGCGCCAACGGCGAGCGCCTGGCGGTGGATCCCAACGACGGCCGCGTGCTGTTCTTCGGCACCCGTGCCGATGGCCTGTGGCGCAGCGACGACGCCGGCGCGCGCTGGTCGGCGGTGCCGGGTTTCCCGGCCGCCGCGCGTGGCGACGCGGCGACCGCGCCAGGCTGGAACGGCGCGCAGGCGATCGGCGTGGTGTTCGTGGTGTTCGACCCGGCCAGCGGCCGCGCCGGCGCCGGTTCGCGCACGCTCTACGCCGGCGTCTCGACCCGCGACACCAGCCTGTACCGCTCCGACGACGGCGGCGCGACCTGGCAGGCCGTGCCCGGCCAGCCGACCGGACTGCGACCGAACCACATGGTCCGCGATGCGCGCGGACATTACCTGATCAGCTACGGCGACGAGCCGGGACCCAACCACATGGGCGACGGTGCGGTCTGGCGCTACGAACCGGCGGCCGGGCGCTGGACCGACATCACCCCGGCGCCGCAGTCGACCGACCTGCAGGGCGATGGCTTCGGCTGGGGCGCGGTGGCGGTGGACGCGCAGGATCCGGACCGGATCGTGGCGACCACGTTCAACCGCTTTGCCCCGCACGACGAGCTGTTCCGCAGCACCGACGGCGGCCGCAGCTGGACCGCGACCTTCCCGCGCTCGCGCTTCGACCATGCGAGTGCGCCGTGGACAGAGGATGCGAAGCCGCACTGGATGGGCGTGGTCGAGATCGACCCGCACGATCCGGACCGTGTGCTGTTCGTCACGGGCTACGGGATCTGGGCCTCGCGCAACCTGCGCGGTTTCGACCGCGGCGCGACGCTGGAGTGGGAGTTCCCGATGCGCGGCTTCGAGGAGACCGTGCCGTTGGCGCTGGTCAGCCCGCCGCAGGGCGCGCACCTGGTCAGCGGCCTGGGCGACATCGACGGCTTCGTCCACGACGATCTCGACATCCCGCAGCAGCGCTTCTCCGGCCCGCGCTTCTCCAACACCGAAAGCCTGGCCTTCGCCGGACAGGCGCCGCAGATCATGGTGCGCACCGCGCATTTCCATCGCCGGCCCGACGGGGCGATGCGCGCCGCGCATTCGGCCGACGGCGGCCGCAGCTGGACCGCGTTCGCCAGCGAGCCGCCGGACGGCGAGGGCGCCGGCCACATCACCATCGCCGCCGATGGCAGGCGCGTGATCTGGCGCACGAAGAACGGCGGCCACTGGCTCACCGCCGATTTCGGCGGGCGCTGGCAGCAGGTGCGCGGACTGCCGGCCAGCGCCGTGGTCGAGGCCGACCGGGTCGAGGCGGCGGTGTACTACGGGTTCGATCCGGTCGGTGGAAAGCTCTACGTCAGCGGCGATGGCGGGGTCGCGTTCAAGGCCGTCGACGGCGCCGCCGATGCCGGCGTCGGCGACTGGTACCGGGCCGAGATCCGGCCGCACCCGGCGCGGGCGGGCGAGGCCTGGGTGGCCGCATCGTGGCGTGGCCTGCTGCACTGGTCGCCCGGCCGCCTGCAGCGCGTGCCCGGCGTCGACAACGTGTATTCGGTCGGCCTGGGCCGCCCGGCCCGCGACGGCGGCCCGCCGGTGCTGTTCGTGTTCGGCGAGGTCGCCGGCACCCGCGGACTGTATCGTTCGGACGACAACGGCGGCCACTGGCGCAGGATCGACAACGACGCGCAGCGCTTCGGTGGCGTGATCCGCCATGTCACCGGCGATCCACGCATCGTCGGCCGGGTCTACGTCGGCACCGAAGGCCGCGGCATCTGGTACGGAGAATCGGAATGAGAGCACTGCTGCTCCCGCTGCTGCTGGCCTGCGCCGCCGGCGCCGAGGCGGTCGAACTGCCGCGCGTGTTCGGCGAGGGCATGGTCCTGCAGCGCGACCAGCCGCTGCCGGTCTGGGGCCGCGCCGACGCGGGCGTACAGGTGCGGGTCGAGATCGCAGGGCAGGCGGCGACGGCGCGTGCGGACGCGGAGGGGGCCTGGCGGGTCGTGCTGGCACCGCTGCCCGCGGGCGGTCCGCATGTGCTGCGCGTGGATGACGGACGCGCGCCGGTCGCGCTCGGCGACGTACTGGTCGGCGATGTCTGGCTGGCGTCGGGCCAGTCGAACATGGAATGGCCGATCGGGCAGTCCGCCGATGCGGATGCGCAGATCGCCAGCGCCACCGACCCGCGGATCCGTCATTTCAAGATTCCCAAATCCTGGTCCGGCGCGCCGCAGTGGCAGCTGGCGGGTGGCGTGTGGGAGAAGGCCTCACCGCAGGTGGCCGGGCACTTCTCGGCGGTCGCGCACCAGTTCGCGCGCGAGCTGCGGCGCAGCACCGGCGTGCCGATCGGCATCGTCGACAGCACCTGGGGCGGCAGCAGCATCGAAGCCTGGACCGACGCCGCCACCCAGGGGCTGGACCCGGCCGCGCAGGCCGCACGCGCCGAAGCCCTGCAGCGCAGCGACGCGCAGGCGCTGGCGCAGACCCGGCGCAACCTGGCGCGCTGGCCGGAGCTGCCGGCCGACGACAGCGGCTGGCAGGCGGCGACGCTCGATGAAAGCGACTGGGTACCGATCCAGGTACCGGCGCTGTGGGAGACGGTCGGCTGGAACGGCATGGACGGCGTGGCCTGG
>Ga0075364_10000772_pt1 | contig 16830 bp, 12 predicted proteins | sample EndMetdeltDD1764_FD_71517 | JGI IMG/M metagenome (GOLD analysis project Ga0075364, IMG submission 71517) | Populus endosphere microbial communities from Tennessee, USA - Endosphere MetaG P. deltoides DD176-4 | ecosystem: Host-associated > Plants > Roots > Endosphere | place: USA: Tennessee...
GCGACAACGCCGAACTCGCCGAGCAGCTGGCGTTCCTGCAGAACTCCGCCGGCGCGGTGCAGGGGCCGTTCGACAGCTTCCTCGCGCTGCGCGGCCTCAAGACGCTGCACCTGCGCATGCAGGCCCATTGCGAGAACGCGCAGGCGCTGGCCGAGTTCCTCGATGGTCACGACGCTGTCGAAAAGGTGATCTATCCCGGCCTCGCTTCGCACCCGCAGCACGCGCTGGCGAAGCGCCAGATGGACGGCTTCGGCGGCATCATCTCGGTCCGCATCAAGGGCGGCTTCGAAGCCGCGAAGCGCTTCTGCGAACGCACCGAGCTGTTCACCCTGGCCGAATCGCTGGGCGGCGTGGAAAGCCTGCTCAACCATCCAGCGGTGATGACGCATGCCTCGGTGCCGGTGGAGCGGCGGGCGACGCTCGGCATTGCAGATGATCTGGTGCGGTTGAGTGTGGGGGTGGAGGGTGTCGAAGATCTCAGGGATGACCTAGTGAATTCGTTGAAACCTCGCTAGCGGTCGCCCTGGGACTGAAATGGATCGAAATACGTTTGAAGCAGGTGCAATCGCTGGATCCGGTGTTTCTGCGAAGAACTGCCGGAGACCAGGGAGGCGGTCGATATAAAAGCAGTCGATGAGTTAGAGGCGATCATGTTCGTTGGCCTATGTCGTCTTGGAAGCTGAGGGCATTCGTCGGCGCGTTCCAATGCGTGATTTGGTTCGATCCCAGAGGTTGGAGGTCGCGGTATTTGGCGCCTCTGTATGTGTTGGCTCCCGCTCGCGCGTTTGGTTTTAAACGAGGCTCGTAGATTGAAATCGCTCAGGTCAAACAGTTGGTTCCTGCTTCGACAGCTCGCTGTCAGGGATTTGGAGTCAAAGCACAAGGGGACTTTTGGTGGCGTGTTCTGGCTGGTCGCCCAGCCGTTGCTCATGCTGGCGATTTACACACTCGTGTTCGGACTGATTTTTCAGCCGCGCTGGAAAGGGATCGAGTCGATCTGGGATTATGCACTGATTCTTTTTCTGGGAAAGATTGTCTACATCTACGTGCTTGAATCAGTTGGCCGAGCGCCCTCGGTGATCGTTGCGCATACGTCGTATGCCAAGCGCACCCAGTTCCCGCTGGAGTTGTTGCCGTACATGACGCAGGCGACGGCAGTTATCGGGGTCGTGATTTCACTAGCTGTGTGGCTCTTCTTCTACGTGCTGATCCATCGGGGAATGCCTGCTGCGCAAGGCCTGCTGATCCCAATCCTGTATCTTCCCTTGTGCCTGTCGTCTCTCGGGGTGAGTTTCCTGTTGGCATCCTTGGGGACGTATTTTCGCGATGTGGGTCAGATCGTCCAACCTGTGCTCTTCTCGATGATGTTCCTGTCGCCCGTTTTCTATCCCATCGCGCAATCCCCACGGTTGATGCAGCCCTGGCTCAAGCTCAATCCGATGAGCCAAGTGATCGAGCAGTCGAGATCAATCCTGTATTTCGATACGCCGGTAGATTGGCAGTGGTGGGCTAGCCAGATGCTATTGGGTGGCGTACTGCTCGGGGTGGGCTGGTTATGGTTCCGCCGCACCAAATCCGGGTTCGCGGAGGTTCTATGACAAGTGTCATCCAGTGCGCCAACCTCGGGAAAGCGTTTCCCATGGGGAAGCGTCAGCCTGCTGAAGTGCTGAAGCACGAGTTGCTCGGCGGAGGCACGAAGTACGCGCAGACTTTCTGGGCGCTTCGGCATTGCGATCTCACGGTGCGCGAGGGGGAGGCTGTCGGGATCATCGGTCAGAACGGCAGCGGGAAAAGTACGCTTCTGCAGATGATTGCGGGCGTCTACCCTCCTTCCGAAGGCAGTCTGCAGGTCCATGGCAAGATCGCCGCGCTTCTGGAGCTGGGCTCGGGATTCGACCCGGAATACACGGGGCGGCAAAATGTCTTCATGTCCGGCGCCGTGCTGGGTCTCTCCAAACAGGAAATCGAGGCGCGTTTCGATGACATCGCTGCGTTTGCAGATATTGGCGATTTCATCAATCAGCAGGTCAGAACTTACTCAAGCGGGATGTTTGTCCGATTGGCATTTTCCGTAGCGATTCACGCGGACGCCCGGATTCTGATCGTCGACGAAGCTCTCGCGGTAGGGGATGCGCGCTTTGCTGCCAAGTGCATGCGCCGGATATCGAAGCTGCGGGAAGATGGCGTAACGCTGCTTTTTGTCAGTCACGATGTGTCCGCTGTTCGTGCCTTGTGTGATCACGCAATGTGGTTGCATGGAGGGATGACGAGAGAATTTGGTGACGTGCCTGACGTCACCGCTCGGTACTCCGAGTACCTGTTCGCGGATGAAACGAGCGACGGTGAGACGCCTGCCCAGGCCGCGAGTGGCGGTCCCGGGGACACCGGTTCCCTTGTGGGGCAGGTTCATCCAGCTGAGGGCCCGTCAACCGAGGAAGCGGTGCACGCGGAGAAGGATGCGGAAAAGCTTCTGAGGTCAGGGATTTTGAACCATTGGGGGACGCGTCTCGGTTGCGTCACCGGCTTCCGTATCGAGGGTGCCAAGGGCCTGGATCGTGTGTTCGAGTACGGTGAGGACCTCCACGTATCCGTAGAGTTGGACATCCCCGATGGTATAGATAATGCAGGCTTGAGCGTCGCGTTCGCGATCAAGGATCTTCGCGGTGCGGATCTGCTTGTCTGTGCGACGGCTCTCGAGGATCCGGGCCTGTTTGTGGGCCAGTCCGGCCGGACTATCGTGAAATTCCGATTCAAGAATCTTCTGACTGAAGGGAAATACTATTTTGCCGTCGCGGTCGAGGACCGATCGGAGCCGGCAATTCATTACTTCGAGTACATCGAAGGCGTCGAATATTTCGCCTCGCTATCCTCAGCGGCGCGTTTCGGCGTTTTTAACGTACCCGTCAGCGTGGAGTTGGGAGAATAGAATGAGTGGTGAGATGAATAGCCGCGAATACTGGGATGGCCGGTTTTCGGGTGATTGGAAGAGTGCGCAGGGCCCGTTCCAGACCGAAATGTTCGCGCGCGTCGCATTGCGCGCGCTGCCGCGATGGCTTCGTGACGACATCCGCCGAAGTGCGCTTTCGATTCTAGATGTCGGTTGCGCCGAGGGCGAGGCGGTCAATCTTCTGGCCCAGGAACTTGGTGTTTCCGATGTGTGTGGATGCGATTTCTCACAGGTCGCAATTGACAGCGCAAAGCAGAAGTTTCCGAGTTACGAGTTTTTTTGCCAGGACGCGACCGCGATGTCGCGGTCGTTCAATGTCGTGTTCTGTTCGAATGTCGTGGAACACTTCCAGGAGCCGATGGCGCTTGTAGGGCGCCTTTCCGACGTTGCATCCGACCACGTGATAGTGCAAGTCCCGATCTGGGAGATGCAAAGGCACGAAGAACATGAGTCCACGTTCCTGCTGTCTTCTTTCCCCGCGATTCTGGGGGACGGAAAGGTCATCAGCGCGTTCGATGTGGTCAACACTGCGGCTTACCCGGTGGCGTTCTGGAATGGTTGGCAGGCGATCGTCGTCTATAGCGCTCCCGAGGCAATTGCGCGTTGCGGCCTTACCGCGGCTGACATGGTAGAAGGGTTAAGCCTGCGCAGCCTTCCGTTCAGCGACCTGCAGCAGGTGACACAGGTCGATCCTAGCGTTGCGCGCCAAAGCGGTTCTGCGCCTGATCGCGGTGTCGCAGATGCGGCCATTCTGACCAGCCTCGAACGCAGTGACTCACGCCGTGAGCAGATCGGCTGGGCGGTCAAGGAGCAGAGCGCCTCTTTGCATTCTGAGCTTAAATCCCTGTTTATGGACGAGTTGACGCAGCTACGTCGCTTGATCAGTGCTCGAGCAGAGGAAATCAATACTGCCGAGCGTGCGATCACAGAAGATCTGCGGGACCAGCTGAACGCTCTGCGTGGAGAATATGCTCGCCTGGAGTCCCGTCATGACGGGGAGCTGGCAGCAGCGCGCCAGCGAATGGCTGACGAGAAAGCGATCGCAAGCCAAGCGTTGGATAGGCTGCGCTTAGAGATGCGGGCGAAGGAGGCCACAAACCTGTCGGCCGCTGAGGATCGAATCGCCAAATCAGCAGCAGAGGTCAGGAGCTTGGAGCGGGCGTTGGAAGTGGCGACCATGAGGCTTAGTGAGCTTCACCAGAGTACTTCTTGGCGGATTACAGCCCCGGCGCGTCGACTGATCACAGGTGCTCGCAGTCTCGCCGGGCGTGCACCGTCACCACGGACCGTGAGTGGCTCCACGGCGACGGCAAGTGAGGTCGGTGGCGTGTCCGCCCTGCCTGATCCCAACGTAGTGGAGCTCGACCGTATCGTCGCCCGTCATGCAGGCAAGCCGATCATCGTGCTGCCTGCGCTGGTTGACTGGGATCTGCCGCTGTTCCAGCGGCCGCATCATATTGCCTCTCAGCTTGCAAAGAAGGGCTATCTCTACTTTTTCTGCACCTGGAATGTGTCCGACAAGATCTACGGTTTCAAAGAGGTCGAGGACGGACTTTATGTCACGGACCAGCACTACTTGGTGGAAAATCTGCCGGGGAAAATCCTCCATCTATACTCCACTGACAATCTGAGGACGCTGGATTTCATCGATCCGCGCCGCGCCGCGGGCGACCCTGTGCTGTACGAATATATCGACGAGATTGATCCGACGATTTCTGGAATGGAGATTCCAGAGAAGGTTTGGGAAAAGCACAAGGCGCTTGTTTCCGATTCAAGCGTCGTCTGCGTCGCCAGTGCCGACAAGCTCCTTAATGAAATTCTAGAGTTCCGGCAAATTAATGTAGTCACTGCGACCAATGGCGTTGACATTGCCCATTTTCGGGAGGTCGAAGATTGCATTCCTGAAGAGATTGCTGGGCTAGTGGCCTCTGGCAGGCCGATTATCGGCTATTTTGGCGCTTTTGCCGTTTGGTTTGACTACGATCTTGTATGCAAGGTCGCCGAAGCTTATCCGGATCACGAGATCCTGCTCATCGGTGTTGATTATGATGGTTCGATTAAGTCTTCCCGTATCGGTCAGTACGAAAACATTAAGGTTATCGGGCCCATTCCTTATCTTGTGCTTCCGCGATACGCGCAGCATTTTTCCGTGTCGACGATTCCATTCGTAATCAACGCAGTCACGGAGTCGACGTCGCCCATCAAGCTGTTCGAGTACATGGCTCTGGGGCATCCCATCGTAACGACGGCTATGCCGGAATGCAGAAAGTACAAGTCTGCGTTCATTGGTGAGGATCACGACGACTTCGTACGAAAGGTGGGTGACGCTCTCAACTATCGTACCGATGCCGCATATTTGCGACTACTCGACGAAGAAGCGCTTCAGAATACGTGGGCGTCGAAAGCGGCGGCGATCGATGCTGCGGTGTCTAACCTTTCATCGCGTGCCTAGCTGCTCTCGAGCGGTAGCATCGGAAGATCTCGGGTTGTCCGGTCGGAGGGGGAGCGGCACGCTGCCAGTAGGGCTTTGAAGTATTTCAGGTGCCTGCTGAGGGCCTGGCGAGAATGCATTCGTGCGGGCTGAGGTTGAGTTTGAGTATTTGTGTGGCCTGGAGATTTGAGTGGCGATATCGATGGATCGAAGCGTGCAGGCGTCGGAAAAGTTTCGTTATATCAGGGCGAGTTATGGCCTGGGCATGCCCATCTTATTGATGGTGCTATTTGTGTCCTTCGTGACTCTGCTTGATAGCGCGCCGCCCTTGTTGTGGGAAGGGATGTTTCCACCTCGTGCATTGATACTCAACTCCGCGCCAGGGCTCATCCTTGCGACATTTCTGACGCTACTGACACGGCGCCCTGTATTTTCGTTCATTGTCAGCGGATCGATCTACTTGGCTATGTACTGGGTCAGTCGGGTCAAAACAGCCCAGCTGGGCGCTCCGCTGATGCCCCAAGATCTGCAGATCATCTCGATTTCTTCGATTGGTCTTTTTGCGAACTATATGGAGTTCGGCCTCAAGGGGGCGATTTCTGCTCTGAGCGTCTTGGCTGCGTTCTACGCCCTGTTCAAGATCGAACCTAGGATCTGTTCGGCGCTCAATCTGGTAGGGGGGCTATTGGCGCTGTCGGCCGCATGCTTGTTCCACTTCTGGTGGAATGGTCTCGACCCTTCGGGCGACGCACTCGATCGCGCCGGCATCAAGTTCGAAGCTTGGACGCCGCAAATGTCAGTCGATGGATCCGGTCTGATCAATGCGTTTACAATTTTTGGACGCATTCGAGCGAAAAGTGGGGGCGCGTTCGACGAAGACGAGGATGAGTCTGCGCATTTCGTGGGGCGTTTACTCCCTGTTGTCGGCGAGCGTGCAGGTTTGGACGGGGAGCGGCCCGACATCATTGTTATTCAGAGCGAAGCGCTTTTCGATCCGGCACGTATCGAAGGGATGCAGGGGTTCTCCTTTATGCCGAAGCTTGTAGCCCAAGGATGGCGCTCAGGTGGTCCCATGTATACGCCGACATATGGAGGTGGGACAATCCGAACCGAGTTCGAGGCGCTTACGGGAATCTCCTTAAGAAATCTACCTGGAGTCCAATACCCTTACCTGGAGCTTGATATTGACTCTGCCCCGTCGATCGTAAACCTCTTGGCCGACACCGGCTATCGCACGTTTGCTATCCACCCAAATAACTCCGATTTTTGGCGTAGAGGGGACGTGTTCCGTTCTTTCGGTTTCGAGGCAAGTATCTGGAAGAATGGCTTCTCGGCGCCAGTGGTCAATGATGGTCCATACGGGTCCGACGAATCGTTAATGGATGAGGCGATCTCGTTGCTGCAATTGCAGTCCGAAGCTCCAGTTTTTATGTTCTTGATTACGATTCAGAATCATGGCCCTTACCTCTGGCACTACTCTTTGACTGACGAGCAGTTGTCGGATTTCTGGGTTCCGGCTTCCTTGTCGGCAGACGGCGCCAGGGAGCTCAGAACCTATCTATATCATCTCGCGAAAGGCGAGGCGCAGCTGCTAAGGCTCGTTGATTTTCTCAGAATGCGAGATCGGCCAGCACTAGTTTACGTTTACGGGGATCATCTTCCTGCGCTGCCGAACGTTTTTGGCGAGCTAGGGATTTCTGGAGAACATAGCGAAACCTCTGCGCCGTCGGTCTGGATGTGCGTGGAGATCAGTGCAACCGGCTGTCCTCCGGACTCGATGAAGATGGCGTCGTGGAAGATCCCGGGATTCATAAAAAACGCCTCAAACACGCCTGGGGATTTCTACTACGCGATGAAGTACGCGCTGCCTACGGAGATTGTTACACTCACGCGATCGCCCCAAGCACCCCCTGCAAGCCCTTCTCACTGGGTTTCAAGTCTCGATTCGGCTCACAGGAGTGTCGATGCAGCCAGAATGAACGGCGATTTCCCTCGTAGGCTAGATAAAGCGCATAGGGCCTTTTCCGTGAATTTCGGTGAAGTGGTCGATAGAGTTATCGTATCGCCCCTCGTGTTCGGGCGTTATGTTGACAGCAGATATCGGGTCGTCGGGGTGTCCGAAGAGTTCAGCGAAGGGGAAAGATTCTTCGGGTATCTGGATATTTCTGGATTTGTAGATGATTTGAATCTGGAAATTGTAATGAGGGCCTCCGGCGGCAGGGTTCTCCATCGTGTCGCTTACGATGCTGGCGGTGTGTTGGGGGCTATTCGGAAGAATTTTGATTTTGAAGGGGTTGAGCTGCCTTCCGGTGAGTACCTAGTTGATGTTGTCGTGGAGGGTGTTGCTCTCAGCACCTCTTCGATCCGCATACTTTAGATATTTCTATTCGGTTCTGTCGCGGTCAAACGAGAAGCGTCCGCTTGCGCTCGACTTGGCGTGGACCGATGAGTCTCGAGCTTTGAAGGGCTAGGCTCGGTTCGGATCTTCACCTTCTCATTTACCTAAGAAGCCATTGGGGCGCAGCGTACGCCCGCATTGGACAGCCACGACAGGGGATTCTTAGAGGCCTTTTTTGGTCGCGCACAAGCAGCGTTCGCCCGCCCGTCATGAAGCTGTGGTGTGCTGGCATAAGAGGCAGTTCGGTTACCTCTTCATTGCCGCCGGGCTTCGAGTCACGATGTCTAGCTATGCGGTTAGAAGGGCGTGTTATCGGTATTCTGGATGGGCTCACAAGCCGCTTTTGCCGCTCGGCCACGCAGGATCCTGCATTGGGCTCATGCACGGGCACAAGAGCCGCAATATGATCACTTGGTATCCAACGCCCCCTACGTTCTCAACACCGGAGTGTGTCAATGCCCTACGCCCGTGACAAAGCGATGTTTCTTGTCAGGTTCTGGCTATGCCGCATTGAAGAACTCGCAAAGGTTTGCGTCTTCGTCGTCGCGATTGCGCTCGTCATGCTCCTTGTAACGGCGCTCATCTTCAACGTGACATTACGTTTCGACCGAGTGACAGCGGGGCTGGTTTGGCAGGTTGATGCTTTGGCTCTGGTGGCCCTGGCGGTTGCCGCTTGCGTCACAGTTCTCCTGCTTCAGGTGAAGTCCCGTCGCGTTGTCTGCGCTGTCGTCAGTGCGCTAGCTCCTTTGATCGCAGCGCTCGCGTCAGTCTTTTTTCTGCGGCCGGAGTGGATCAGCGACTTCGCAACGATGTGGGCACGTGCGCAGGAGTTCAGGTCGGTTGACCTTGTGGTGCGCGATATCTATGACCAGCGGGTGCAGTTGTTGTTGGTTCCTGCAGTACGTGCATTGGGTACGAGCGAGTGGGTGGTTCCAGTACTCAATCTTTTCTGCCTTGGCGCTGCACTGTTTGCAGGCAGCATCTGGGTGCGTCGTGTGGCTGGGCCAGCTGCAGCTCTGCTTTTCTGTATCGTACTGGCTTCGGTTCCTGAACTTCTGCTCGCACTCGGGATCCCGACACACGACATTTGGGCACTGCCTTGGATCGTGCTCTCGGCGCTGGCCATCCAGCAATCACTGCGCGAGGTGAAATGGCAGAAGTCCGTGCTGTGGGCGGCGGTCGGTGCGTTTGCCATGGTCCTACTGCAGGTTCAACGCGAGATTGGTCACGTGGCGTTCCTGGCGGCGTTGCTGTCCTATATCGTGACTGCGGCCTTGGTCCCTAAATCCCCACTGGGTCAGCAAAGCGAGGTCCTGCCGCATCAAAGCCGACAGGCAGCCGCCAGTGCGCTTGCGTGCGCCTTGGCGCTGGTTCTGATCTATCCGGCTGGGTCCGCGGTTGCGCGGAGCATTGGGATGTTCGCCGATTACCAAGATCTAGTTCATGCACGGGTGGGCGGAGTGACGCCATCGGCTTTCCGCGGTACCTATGGAGACGGACGGGTATTCGCGGACAATTTTCTAGAAGTTCTTGATCCGTCTGAGCGTGGCGATTTTGCAAGCGATGTAGCCTTGTCTGATACGGTGCTGCAGCCAGAGCGTCGTGTGCCGAATGCACTGCACAGGATGAAGACACTTTCCTATCTGGGTAGCCAGACCTATTTTTATGTACCCGGACTGGACAGAGAGCACCCTAGGCTGGCCGCGGGCATCGCCAGTCTCACAAGCTGGCACGCAGCGGCATTTGCGTTGCTCGTCCTCTGGTCGCTCATCGGTATGTGGCGGGGCGGGTACTGGCAGCCCTATCTGTATCCCATCCTGTTCTCGTCGATCCTTGCAGCAGGCCTTGTCTTGGTGGGCGAGGTGCAACCCCGCTACCTGATTCCCCTGTGGATTACAGGATCAATGATGGTGGCATCTCTCGCACCACAGGTAACGCGCTTGCAGCCGTTCCGGCTGCTGAAACCCGTGGCGTACCTTGCCCTGCTGGGCTTGTTGGTCTACGCCGGGTGGAAGATTGTCGACCGCCGCTATTCCCATATGGACGGTCGCGTCCTTGAGTGGTCACTTCCCGCTGGGCGGCCTGCGCAGGGTGCGGCTTTTGCCGCGCTGATGGGTGACGAACGATTCAATGCGATCGGTGCACTTGGATTTGCGATGCAATTGCCGGAATCTTCTGGGCCTGTGTCCGGCGAGGCCCAGTCACAAGCGTGCACCGCAAGCAAGAGTACGCTGGAGTTCTTCTACTACATGCCTTACCACCAGACCTACGCGCTTGGCTACTTCGATCTGACTCTGCTTGTGGATGGCACTCCGCGGTGGAGTGTTGCCCTTCCAAGCGCTCCGGGCATCCAGCATGCGGCCGTTGATCTTCCGGAGGGGTGCCTGGAGTTTACCTTCCGGTTGTCGGCTGACAGGGGCACCTCTGATGCGTCGTGGGTCAACGCTTCGCGAACGGAGATCTACTTCCCTCGGGTGGTCGTGCACTCCGACTAGTCCAAGACTTGGTGCTTTCAGCGCCGCACGCGATGGCGCCAGGACAATCATCCCGCCGTGCTGGGGCTGTGCATAGAGCAGAGAAAGGCACTGTTCAAGAGCATGCAAGGTATCAGGGGGAAGTGAAAGTGCCGCAGACCGATACTATGCCTTGGGGAGCGCAATCCTGCGTTACCGGGTTGAGCGCAGAAGAGAGCGCGTCAGTAGAAAATTGAAGGGCAGGACGACTGCAGTCGCAACGACGGGAGCTATTCGTGGATCGAGCAAAAAGAATCGTACGCAGATGAAGATCACCGCCAAGCCCAGAGCGTAGTTTGTAAGATGCACCAGCGGGAATGCTGCCAGCTTCCTCCATGACCATGTGCAGCGGAACACGAACCATGTATTGATTGCGAAGCCTGTAAAAATTCCAGCTGCATAGCTGAGGGTGTAAGCAGCCCCATAGGCAAGCCAAGACAGTAGAATCCAGTAGAACAGGTATGTCAGGAGGGTATTGAATCCGCCTCCTAGCAAAAAGCGCAGTGACTCCCCGCGGAGTCGTGACCTCTGTGTCGGATGTGAAGCATCCATCGGCACGTCAGCTCGGCCGCTTCATGACGTCGGCATAGGCGACTGCGGCCAGGCCGTTCCCCGCCTGGTTCAGCTGAGCGACAATTCGGTAAGTGCCCCGCTGCTCGTCGTATCTTGGAACCGAAACCCGGACGACGTACTTCCTTCCGGGATAAACCGGCGCCAAGTAGACGCAGCTGCTCCACAGGTAGATCGTGCCTGCGCCAGGAAATTCCGTACCCAAGAGCCGGGTCAGCCAGCCGTTGAAAATCATGCCATGGCTGATGCGACCCTCGAACCCCGATGCGCGCGCGGCTTCATCATCGAAGTGCACCGGATTCATGTCTCCGGTGATCTCACCGAAAGCCCTCACTTGATCATGGGTCACAACATAGCCGTACTCCTTGGGCGGGAGTAGCGAGAGATTCAGTTGTGGCAACAGAAGGCAGGCATGCGTCGTCGAGCCCGCGGTTGCCGCCGCTGGGGCGACAGGGTAGCCGAGGCGTTGCACCGTCTGAACCGTCAGGAGATCCGATGCCAGGACGATCACTTCGTCGACCCGTTCCGTGACGATATGTGCGGCCAGGTCACGAAGTGGCGCCTCGTCTAGATTCCACGTCAATGCGCGCGGATGCGACGTCACAGAAGCCTCCTGAATATGTGCTCCCCTTTACCGAAGTGGTAACCGATTTTCTCCCAGCTTCGGATCACCGCATTGTTCGTGATCTGGGTGACCAGAAAGGAGTGCTCGGCGCCGCTGCTGCGCAGGTGTTCGTCCAGTTCGGTGATGATGCGTACGTACCAGCCGCGATGCCGCGGGGCAACAGCGCTGAGCACCGGCTGCGCAAGCTTGAGCTTCCAGCCGGCCCAGTGCTCGCGATGATATTTCGCGGTACAAAAGGCCTCGGGCTGATCCACGTCTGGAACGATGGTGGCATCCGCGAAATCGTTCAGGATCGACGCCTCTACCCAACGTTCCATCATGCGGTCTGCATCGGCAGGCGGGATCGCAGGGTCGGCATGGAATCTGTCGAATGGGTTGACCATTGTTCTGGCGGCTTGCGCCAGCGCCGCGACGTCATCAGGCGTCGCCAAACGAGTGGCGAAGCGTTGCTGGGGGGGTGCGATCAGTGCGCGATGATAATGACAGCGCGTCTCGATGAGCTCGAAGCCGCTTCCGGCGAGCGCCCGCAGGAAGTACAGGTCGCCCGGTGCTGCCGGGGACAGGACGTAGTCGATGCCGCGGCGCTTTGCTTCGGCTAGAACGGCACTGAGTGCCTCCGTCGCCGGCCGGCTGTCCTCACGGAGGTCAGCCACGATGCCGGGGCGAACCACCGCGTTGAGCCGCGCCATACCGCGGCCGAAGAACTCCGAGTCCCAGGGTAGGATCTCGAGTAATACCCAGAACTCCTGACCTCCGGAAACCACGCTGAAACTGAGATCGTTCTTGCTCGAAAGTGTGTCGAGCCAGCCGCCGATCACAACGTCCCGGTCGTAGTCGACATCGAGTCCCCGGATAAACGCGTGCGGACCCTCAATGCCGGCTCCGCGCAGTCCCTTGTGGATGACTTCCCGCGTATGGAGGTCAGACAGCGGTTGAAGATCGCCGATGCTCATTGGCTCTTCCGGGAGGTGAGTTCCATGAACTCCGCGTAATCGCGGATGTATTCACTCGCGTCGTAATGCTCGGACGCGAACACAACAAGCACCGCATCACTGGAGTACTTGTATTGGACACCCCATGTCAGAGGCGGCAGGTGGAGGCCGATCGACGGCTCGTCGAGTTCGAATTCCTCCCGGTTCGTGCCATCGTCGGCCACGACAGATAGTCGGCCATGCGCACAGATCAGGAACTGATGACAGGTGCGATGAGCATGTTCGCCACGCACTTCGGCATTGGGTACACCAAACACCATGAAATAGCGCTTTGCCTCGAATGGCACCGACTGTCCGAACTCGCCTACAGTGAGGTTGCCGCGGAGGTCGAGAACCTTGGGCAAACGGTGCACCGTCACGCCGCGCACGCCGCTGGCAATACGATCCGGCGTTGCTGACCTCTGGGCGGTGCTCGCCAAGCCGCTCCCGCTGGGAAAGCTCGTTGTGTAACCGACAATCTGTGCGGGACTGCCCGCGACCACGGCGTGCGGAGGCACGTCCCGGTTGACCACCGCGCCAGCCCTGACTAGCGCTCCGTGACCGATGGTCACCGAACCGTAAACGATCGCCCCCGCCTGGATGCAGACATCCGCGTCCAAGACGATTCGGCCTTCGTTGCCCGAGTCGAGAATCACACCCGCACCGATCTGGCAGTTCTCGCCGATCCGGCAATGATGGAGGATAACGCCGCCCGGGCCTACCTGTGCAGTTGCGCTGATCTCGACGGTGCTCGGGTTTGCTTCGGTCGCAACGTGGCGTGTCATGGGATTTCTTGTCCGTTTATTTCCGCGGGTTCGCCAAAGCGTTCGGTCAGCATGGGGATACTCAGCGGACGCTGCTTCGTATTGTCGTAGGCGCGCCACGCATAGTTTCCGACCAGTCCCAGGCCCAGCGCGTTCAGTCCTCCGAAGAACAGCACCGCCAGCATTGTGCCGGCGTAGCCTGGCACCGCCACCTGGCCCGATACCTTAGCTGCAAGCACGGCAACGCTGAATACTGCTGTGAGTGCCATGCCAACGAGGCCACTCGCGAGCAGCAGGCGTATTGGCGCGTCGGTGAAAGCGAAGACGCTGTCTAGCAGGTAAGTGAACTTCTTCTGGAAGGTCCAGGCGCTCTTGCCGTGTGTGCGCTCGCGCCGCCGGTAGCTGACGAACTCTCTGCGCCCGCCGATCCAGAACAGCAGACCTAGCAGACTGCTGTTGGCTTCGGAGAAGCCGATGACCCTGGATTGCAATGCGCGGCTGATGCCGAATACATCGACACCTCCGACTGGAACGTCACGCTGTACGAAGCGCCGATAGATCCACCAGAAAATCGAGGCGAAGACCCGCGAACCCAAGGGATCTTCCCGGGCTTCGCGTACGCCGAAGACCACGTCGCACCCCCCTTGTTCGAGCCTCTCGAAGAAATTGATCACCAATTCCGGCGGCTCCTGCAGATCGGCAGCCATAACCGCGATGTATTCACCTCGCGTGTGCTGCATGCCCTCACGGATCGCCGCAAACGAACCGAAATTCCGGGTGAGCAGAATCAGCTGTGCTCGAATGCCGCTTTGCGGAAGTTTCGCATGCAGTTGCGCGTAGCAATCGTCGGGGCTGCCATCGACCACGAAGACGACTTCCAGGCGCTTCTGCAGCGCTTCATCGAGCCCGATGCAGGCCTCCAGGAGGTCGTCTATGGACCCGGAGTTGCGATAGACAGGTATGACGAGCGAGTAACGCGGGGTCAGAACCGGTTGCATGCTTCCACCACCCGTTCTACTTCAGAATCGGTCAATTCGGGGAAGCATGGCAGTGAAAAGACAGTGGCGGCGAACGATTCAGTGCGCGGAAGATGAACCTGTTCGAGCCGGCCTGCGAAACACGGCTGACGATGGTCAGGAATCGGATAATGCACATCTGTTTCGACGCCATGGGACCCAAGGTGTTCCCGAAACGCGTCCCGCTGTTCCGAGCGAACGACATACAGGTGGCCGACATATTCGCGTCCGGCTTCGACGGGAACGGTAATTGCGGGGTTGCGGATGGTGGCGCTGTAGTGGTTGGCGATCTGCCGTCGGCGTTCATTCCAACCATCAAGCTGGGGCAGCATTGTTCCCAGCATCGCCGCTTGCAATTCGTCGAGGCGACTATTGCGCCCGCCCGGAACTTCGTTGCTGTATTTGCGGCCCCAGCCGTACTGGCGCAATTGCCTGACGCGTCCGGCCAGTGCCGCGTCGTTGGTCACCACGGCACCGCCATCGCCCAAGGCACCCAGATTCTTTGTCGGATAGAAGCTGAAACTCGCGATGGTGCCGTAGCCGCCGGCGACCCGGCCTGTGGCGCCCCTCGCGCCGTGCGCCTGCGCGCAATCCTCGACAACCGGAATGCCGTGGGGGGCCGTAATCGCGATGATTTCCTCGATCTTTGCCAACCTTCCATAGAGGTGCGTGACGACGACCGCCCGAACGCCGCCGGCCTCGACTGCGGCCAACAGGGCGACGGGGTCCATGTTGGCTTCATCCGTGACGTCGACGAACACCGGCGTCGCGCCAATGGCCAACACCGCAGACGTGCTGTACATGGCTGCGTTGGCGACGACGGCGACTGGATCGCCAGCGGCCACACCCACCGCCCGCAATGCGAGCTCAAGTGCATCCGTGCCGTTGGCGACGCCCACGCAGTCGGATACTCCGCAGTAGCTAGCGAACGCCTGCTCAAATGCTTTGACGTGCGGACCCAGTACGTAATAACCACTGCGAATCACCTCGTCGGCAACGCGCGCAAGCTCATCGTGGAGTGGCTGGGTGTGGCGTAGGAGAGAATTGAGCGGAATCGTGATGGACATGGCGTCAGGCCTTTCGAAAGCTTCAGGGTTTCATTGGCTTGCCGGCGGCCGCACCTGCCTGCGCCAGGATGGCATCGACAATGCGTCGCGAAGCCTGCCCGTCGCCGTAAGGATTATGAGCTCGGGACATTTGCTCATAGGCGGCCGGGTCGTCGAGAAGCTTTGTTGCCGCTTCGACGATTCTGGCTTGGGATGTGCCAACCAGGAGAACGGTGCCAGCATCCACCGCTTCGGGCCTCTCAGTGGTGTCACGCATGACCAGGACCGGCTTGCCGAGCGAGGGTGCCTCCTCCTGCACTCCGCCGGAATCGGTGATGATGAGGTACGACCTCGACATAAGATAGACGAAGGGCAGGTAATCGAGCGGATCGATCAGGGTGACATTCGGCGCCTCACCGAGGATCCGGTTGACCGGTTCCTGGACGTTCGGGTTGAGGTGGACGGGATAGACGATCTGCGTGTCGCCCCTGGCCGCGAGTTCTGCGAGTGCCCGGCACATCTGCTCGAATCCCGTGCCGAAGTTCTCCCGCCGGTGTCCCGTTACCAGAATCAGACGCTTGGCCGGATCCAGGAACGGAAACAGAGCTTCCATTTCGGCGGAGAGGCCGTCGTCAAGCTCGATCTTCTTCACCACCGCAAGCAGGGCGTCGATCACGGTATTTCCGGTGACGTGAATCGAGTCTTCCGGAATGTTCTCCTGCAGCAGGTTTTGCCGACTGCGCTCGGTCGGCGAGAAATGAAGTGCGGAGATCGGCGCCGTAAGGCGGCGATTCGCTTCCTCGGGCCACGGTGCGCTCATGTCTCCGGTCCTCAGCCCTGCTTCCACGTGTCCCACCGCCACCTTGGCGTAGAAGGCGGCCAGCGAAGTGGCGAGTGTGGTGCTGGTATCGCCGTGAACCAGAATGAGGTCGGGCTTCCGCTGCTCGATCACCGTGGTCATGCCTGTGAGGATCTTGGCAAACAAGCCCGGCAAGGTCTGGCCGGGCTCCATGACATCCAGGTCGTCATCCGGCCTGATGTCGAAAAGGCTTAGAACCTGGTCAAGCATCTGGCGATGCTGGGCTGTGACGGCCACCAGCGTCTGGATGTCCTCAGTGGCGCGTAAAGCTTCAATTACCGGCGCCATCTTGATCGCTTCGGGACGTGTACCGAAAACCACCATTACTTTTTTCATCCAGAACCCTAAAAATATGAGGAGGCCAAGCGATGGCGGGTCGCGTCGCCGCCGCGCGACGGGAGATGCCGTTAGAGCGCCGCTTCCAGCTCCGGCAGCACCTTGAACAGATCGCCCACGAGTCCGATATCTGCGATCTCGAAGATCGCCGAGTCGGCGTCCTTGTTGATCGCAACGATGGTGCCGGCGTCCTTGATACCGGTCAGGTGCTGGATGGCGCCGGAGATGCCGATGGCGATGTAGAGCTCGGGCGCGATGATCTTGCCCGTCTGGCCGACCTGCATCTCGTTGGGCACGTAGCCGGCGTCGACCGCGGCGCGCGACGCGCCGACGGCGGCGCCGAGCTTGTCGGCG
>Ga0075364_10000773_pt1 | contig 16820 bp, 13 predicted proteins | sample EndMetdeltDD1764_FD_71517 | JGI IMG/M metagenome (GOLD analysis project Ga0075364, IMG submission 71517) | Populus endosphere microbial communities from Tennessee, USA - Endosphere MetaG P. deltoides DD176-4 | ecosystem: Host-associated > Plants > Roots > Endosphere | place: USA: Tennessee...
CCAGCGTTTTACTCATCACGACACTGCGGTAATTCGTGTGCGACCACTGCATGGTTTCGATCAGACGATATCCGCAACGTGTATACCAGCGCACCAGATGATGCGCGGGCTCGGCGGTATCCAGTGCAATTTCCGTCGCGCCGGTTTCGCGCGCCCGACGCTCCACGATCGACAACAGTAGGGCACCCAGACCCGTGCCCTGCTCAGCGGGATCCACACCGAATTGAGCCAGGCAGCTGACCTCTGGCCGGTCCAGCCAGGGTGAGCCACCACATTTTTCGGCCGGCTTGAACATGATGGTGCCAATGACTTTTCCAGCGCGACGGGCCACGAAACACTCGCCCTGCGCGACCCGCTGTGCCGTAATCTCTTCGCTCTGGTGAGTTGCCATGTAGCGCAATCCCAAATCGGCCAGACCCGCATAGGCGCGATGCAGCAAGGTGGTGAGTTCGGAAATACTGTCGTGGGAATCCAGTCGCCCGAAAGTGATGTCGGGAAATTGGGGATGCACTTCGATCATGCTTTTACCTTCAGAATCAGCGCTGCACGCTACTCAAGCATAGCGCTCGCGATATTCTACTGGCCTCATCCCCGCATACTTGTTGAACACGTCCCGAAAAGCCTTGGGGTCGTTATAGCCGACTTCGTACATCACCTCCCCCACCGTTTTACGTGTACGTTCAAGCTGATGTTTGGCTGCCTCTACGCGTATGCGCTGCAGATACTCCACCACGCTGTTCTGCGTGGCATCGCGAAAACGACGTTCCAGCGTTCGCCGGCCAAGCAAGAACTTTGCGGCCAGGTCGTCAACGGTCAGCTTGTCAGGAAAATGGGCTTCGATATGGTCCTGCACGCTGCGCACCAGATCGTCATCGTGGGTGCGTCGCCCGGCAAACACGGAAAACGGGAGTTGAGTCTGCCGACTCCAGTCAAGCTGGAAAAATTTTGCGCACCATATCGCCGTGTCCCGATCGGTATATTTTTCGATCAGGTGCAATACAAGATGCGCAGAAGAAAAGGCACCGCCGCTGGTGTACAGCCTGTTGCCCGCGAGCACGACACGGTCGCTGATCCAACGCACCTTGGGAAACATCATTCCATAATCGGCGCAAGCCGCCCAATGCACGACAGCCTGCTGGCCATTCAATAATTGTCCCGCTGCTGGCAGTGCAGCGCCCAGGCACAGGCTGGCGACTTCACCACCCGATTCGTGATGACTCACCAACCATTCCGTCATCATTGCATTGGCACCGACCGCTTCCGGAATATCACCCGCCAACGGTGGAACCACGCAGATGTCGACCGCACCCACGTCACGCAGGGTGCTATCGGCGTTGACCGTGATGCGGCCACCGTCCAGCCGCACTTGAGCTTGCGCAGCAACGACACGGACGTCAAAGCGCGGTTCCCGCTGGGACCGCTGCAAATGCAGGTTTGCCGCCATGAACCCCTGACGGGCGTTTTCCATCGTGGCGATATTGGCTCGTTCGGGCAACAGAAAAGCGATGGTTTTCATGGAAGTCAGCATACCGCTGAACGCTGTCGCAATCTACCTGCGGCAATGTCGCAATTCCCCATTCGCCCCAACCCTCTTTTGCATTAAATTTCATACACATAGCGAAACAATGCCAGCTTGGCATCTGCCCGACACAGGTCTTTTCGCAGGCAATGTTGCACGACCCGTGCACCGATACACGATAGGGAGGAAATCACCATGGATATCTACGTAGATGGCTTTTTGCTTGCCATCCCGGCCACTCGCCTGCACGACTACATACGGGTGGCCAGCACGGCGGGCAGTATCTGGAAGGAATACGGCGCGCTGGACTATCGCGAATGCGTCGGCGACGCGCTTGATGTCCCCGGCATGGTGTCATTCAGACAGGCTGCCGGCGCAAAAGACGACGAACTCGTAATCTTTGCCTGGATAACCTACCCCGACAAAGCATCGCGCGACGACATCAACCGCAAGGTCATGGACGACCCGCGAATGAAAAACGCCTGCGAAGGGATATTCGATTACTCAAGAATGTCCTGGGGCGGATTCAAAACGATTGTTCACGTCTGATCATAGGGCGCCAACCATGTCCACACCTGCAAAACACCCCATTCCTGAAGGCATGCGTAGCCTGACGCCCCACCTGATCTGCAAGGACGCCCTAAGCGCCATGGCTTTTTACCTACAGGCTTTTGGTGCAGTCGAACTCGCCCGGTTGATTGGCCCAGAAGGCACCCTCATGCACGGGCTTCTTAGAATAGGCGACTCAAACATTATGCTGATGGAGGCAAATCCTCAATGGGGTGCGCTTGATCCTACCTTGCTCAAGGGCTCACCCGTATCGATCCACTTCTACGTCGAAGACGTGAACGTGAGTTACGACCGTGCGCTGGCAGCTGGTGCCACCTCAGTCATGGCACCTGCCGATATGTTCTGGGGCGACCGCTACGGGGTGGTTGACGATCCTTTCGGCCATCGCTGGTGTCTGGCCACCCATACCCGCGAGATGACACAGGAAGAAATTGAGACGGGGATGAAGACGGCGAGCTGCGGGCAGATGGGCGCATGACTGCGCCCGCAGCGAAGGGTCAGCCGTCATAACCCTGCCGCAGATCATAGGCCGCAGCCTGCGCCGATCGTTTTTCGGCAGGACCGTACCCACCTCCGCCTGGGGTATAGACCTCGATGATATCCCCTGCCCGCATGACGATGCCCTGATCCTTTGAAATATGCGCAGGCACGTAAGTGTCATGCTCTCGATAGACGGTCACCTTGGTGCGCCCGCCTGCCTCGCCCCCTGCCGCACCGGGCGGTCCGAACTTTCCGTGATCCATGACCATGGACGCACGCGCCTCGCCTTCGCGCAGGCGGATCCGGTAATGGATACCCATGCCCCCCCTGAATTCTCCCTTGCCACTGGAACCTTCATGAATGGCATAGCGCTCGAACAGAATCGGGTAGAGCTGTTCGAGCACCTCAACCGGCGCCGCCTTGGATATACCGATAGTCGAGCAGCCGTTGGTCAACCCGTCACCACCCGGATGCCCGCCATACCCACCCCCTGAAATCACATACACCACATAAGAGCGATCGCGTGTGGGGTCCAGGCCACCGATGGCCAGATTGGCCGTGGTGCCGGCAGGTGCCGCGAACAGGCGTTCAGGAATGGCCTTCTGCAGGGCATCGAAAACAGCCTCTGCAATACGCTGGCTGACCTCTGCTGCGCACCCTGAGACTGGCCGAGGATACTTCGCATAAAGGAAGGTGTTCTCGGGATCGACAATGCGCAGCGGTTCGAACATGCCTGCATTGATGGGCAGCTCGGGGAAGACGTGTTTGATGGCCAGGTAGATCGACGAGCGCGTCGTGGCAATGACGCTGTTCATGGGGCCTGCGCAAGGGGGGCTGGACTCGCTCAAATCGAAGTGCATGAGTTCGCCTTCCTTGCGAATCTGCACCGAGATTTTCAGAGGTACATCCGCCACCCCGTCCGAATCCAGGAACGCTTCACCGGCATAGGTTCCGTCTGGAATGCTTCGGATCACCGCGCGCGTTTGCGCCGAGGCCTGGCGCTTGAGTTCGACAATCGCAGCCTCGACTGTCTGCTCGCCATAGCGATCCAGCAGTTGGGTCAGGCGACGCTCGCCGATCGTCAATGCAGCGGCCTGCGCTTTCACATCCCCGATCCGTTGTTCGGCGATGCGGATATTGGACATCAGAATCGACAGGATCTCTTCGTCCATGACGCCCGCCTTATACAGCTTGACGGGCGGCAGGCGCAGGCCTTCCTGTTCGATCTCGGTCGCATGTGCCGAAAAACCGCCGGGCACCATGCCACCCATGTCGGGCCAGTGGCCGGTATTGGCCAGCCATGCGAACAGTTTGCCCTGATAGAAGAACGGCTTCACGAAGCGCACGTCCATCAGGTGGGTGCCACCCAGATAGGGATCATTCACCATGAAGACATCACCCGCAACGATGTTCTTTGCGCGCGCGATCACGGCCTGGGTGGAAAACTGCATGGTGCCGACAAAAATCGGCAGACCCAACTCGCCCTGGGCGATAAGTTCGCCCGAATCACGATGGTAGATCCCATTTGAGCGATCCTGGGATTCCGAAATAATGGGAGAAAAGGCGGCCCTGCAATGCGCAAGGTCCATCTCGTTGCAGACCTGATGCAAACCGCTTTGAATAACGGTGAGCGTGACGGGATCGATAGTCGTCATGAGAGTGCCTTGAAATTCAAAGAGTGATGATCAGATTGCCGTAGGTGTCGCTGCGCACGCTGTTGCCTGGCTCGATCACGACGGTGGCATCGAGCTGCTCGACAATGGCGGGCCCTGAAAACGTGCCTTCAGGCAGCGCTTCACGGCGATAGACAGGCGTGTCTACCCACCCACTGCCTTCGAACCACACCGCCCGGCGCTCGGGCGCCCGGGCCAACCCCGTTGCGCCGGTTGCCGCGTCCTGTCGCAGACGATCCAGGGCAATGCCCTGGCGCTTGCCCACCAGGCTCGTATCCAGGGTGACCAGCACCGGCTTGAGTGCAGACAGTTCCACTTCAAAGCGCTGCCAGTAGGCTTTTGCGAAAGCGTCCGTCAAATGCTGGACACTGATCTGACCGGCTTGCATAGGAACCGTGAGGAGATGACTCTGCCCCTCGAATTGCATCTGTGCCTGGTGAAAGATCTCGATATCGTGCACGGGGATGCCATCGTGCTCGATGGCCGCATGACCCTGCTCGATCTGACGCGCCAGACAGTCCTGCAACGTTGCGTCATCAATCAATCGCAACGGAAGATTGAAACTCCTGACGAAATCGTGGCGGACATCGGCGACCAGACATCCCAGCGCGTTCGTCAAGCCGGGGCGAACGGGAATCAGCACCGTCGGCACCGCCAGCTCACGCGCAAGCGCCACGGCATGCAGTGGCCCCGCGCCGCCAAATCCGAACAGGGCAAAATCGCGTGGATCGTACCCTCGGGCCAGGCTGACCAACCGTATGGCGCCTGCCATGTTGTTGTTGCCGATCTGCAAGATGGCTGCCGCTGCCTGCACGGCATCCAGGCCCAGCGGACGACCGATAACGGCTTCTATGCGGTCAGCGACCTGATCCAGACTGACGGGGTGATCGACCGACAGCAATTTTTTCGGGTTCAGGCGTCCGAGCAACAGATTGGCATCGGTCAATGTCGGAAGCGTGCCGCCCCGGCCATAGCAGATCGGTCCCGGGTTGGCCCCTGCGCTGTCCGGCCCCACCCTCAACTGGCCGCCCGTGTGCACCCGAGCAATCGAGCCGCCGCCTGCGCCCACGGTGTGCACGTCAACCATGGGAACATGCAGAGGCATGCCATATTCGAGTTCGAGCTCACTGGAGACCTTGGGCACGCCGTTTTCAATCAGCGCGACGTCTGACGACGTGCCGCCCATGTCATAGGTGATCAGGTTGGGAAAGCCTGAGAGTCGCCCGGAGTAGGCTGCAGCCATCACGCCAGACGCCGGCCCGGACATCACCGTGTTGATGGCATTGCGCGACACCGTCCTGGACGACACCGTGCCCCCATTGCCTTGCATCACCAGCAGGTCCTTGCGAAAGCCCGATTCCGTCAAGGTTCCCTGCAGGCGCGCAATATAACGATCGAGGATAGGCTGGACCGACGCGTTGACTGCGGCGGCCGTGCCCCGCTCGAACTCGCGGAACTCGGAAATAATGGTGGAACCCGCCGTGATGTAGGCGTTGTGCCAATGCTCGCGAGCAAGTGCCAGCGCGCGCAGCTCATGCGCCGGATTGATGTAGCTGTGCAGGAAATGAATCACCAGTGCTTCCACACCCTGATCACGCAGGGTCTTCACCGCCTCAATGAAACCGGCTTCATCCAGTGGTGTCAGCACATTGCCCTGCGCATCCATGCGCTCACTGACTTCCAGGCGATACTCTCTGGCAATCAGGGGCACGAACGAGCCGGTCAATCCATACGAATGCGGACGCGTGCGTCGGCCAAGCTCCAGTGTGTCGCGAAACCCTGCGGTGGTCACCAGGCCCACCTTGGCAAGCTTGCGCTCGAGCACCGCGTTGGTGGTGGTCGTGGTGCCATGCACGATACTGTCCACCTGATCCAGCGCGACACCTGTGCTGCGTAATGCCTCGATCACGCCGAACGCCTGATTGTCCAGCGTGCTGGGGACCTTTGAAATCCGAACTTCACCCGATACGTCATCCATCATGATCAGATCGGTGAACGTACCGCCTACATCGATACCTACGGTGATAGACATTTACAGCACTCCGTCACGTTTGAGTTGCGCAAGCGCGGTATGCACGCCTGTGCCTATCTGCGCAATGTCGGCGTCGGTCATGGGGGTGGACAAGGCGATCAGACCGTAACTGGCCATCAGAATGCCTTCATTCAGAATGGCGACGTTGAGCCGGTTCATGGCGGCACGCTGGGCCGCATCCGGAAATGCATTGCGATAATTCGTGATCGGCTTGTCGTGCAGGTGAAGCTTCAGCAACGACCCCACGCCGGTGGCCTGACCAGGCACGCCCACATCAGCAAAAGCCTGGTTCAGCATCGCGCGCAGACTGTCGCCTTTGCGATCCAGATCGGCATAGGCGCCGTCATCCAGTAACTTCATCGCCGCCAACCCGCATGTCATGGACATCGGGTTGGCCGAAAAAGTACCGCCATGCGGCACTGCGGGCCGGCCCTGGCTGGGGTCGAAAACCTGCATGATCTCTGCTCGCCCGCCAACTCCGCCCACCGGAAACCCGCCCCCCATGATCTTGCCCACTGTGGTGAGGTCGGGTGTGATCCCCAGGCGCTGCTGCGCGCCACCCGGCCCCAGCCTGAGCGTGATCACTTCATCGACGATCAGCAAAATGCCCAGCTCGCTCGTCACGCGGCGCAACATGGCCAGAAACTCGGGCGAGGCAGCAACCAGCCCCACGCGATTGGGAACAGGGTCGATCAGAACGCCTGCCAGTTCCGAACCATGTCGTCGCAAAATGGCTTCAGCAGCGACCACATCATTGAAGGGCATCACCACCACATCGGACAGCACACCCGCCGGGGTGCCGCGCGAGTAGGCCACCGAGGCCGGCACATCCTCGCCCCAGTTGTCCGGACCGGACTCCAGGCTGGTTTCCGCATAGTCGTAGCTGCCGTGGTACGCCCCCTCGACCTTTGCGATCTTTGCGCGCCCGGTGTAGGCGCGGGCGGCCTTCAAGGCCATCATGACAGCCTCTGTGCCGGAGTTCGTAAAACGGATCTGCTCGATGCCCGGAACACGTTCAGCCAAGTACTCCGCCAACTCGATCTCGCTGATCGTCGGCATGCCGAATGCCGTGCCCTGCTCGATCTGGGCATGGGCAGCGGCTGACAGGACCGGATGGGCATGCCCGTGAATGAGCGCGGTGAAGTTGTTGATGCAATCGATCAGCACGTTACCGTCGACATCACGCACGCGACAACCCGCGCCGCTGGATGCATAAATGGGATAGGGCTGCATGAAGACGGTCGTGCGCGTGTTGCCACCTGGCAGCGATCGACGCGCACGGGTGTAGAGAGCCTGCGATTGGGACGCTGAATCGGGATACATCGAAGCCTCGCTTCAAATAAGGGAAGATGGGTCAGTGACCCAGATAAGCGTCACGCACCCTGGGGTGGTGACGCAGTGTCTCGGCAGAGTCGGTGAGCACAATGCTGCCGTTCTCGATCACATAGGCACGACTGGCCACGTTCAGGGCCAGCACGGTGTTCTGTTCCACCAGCAGAACGGTCAGCCCGCCCTGGTTGATCGCGGCAATGCGGGCATAGACCTCTTCGGCAAGCCGGGGTGCCAGTCCCAGCGAGGGTTCGTCGAGCAGCAATAGCCTGGGTCGCGCCATCAACGCGCGGCCGATCGCAAGCATCTGCTGTTCGCCGCCCGACAACGACCAGCCCACCTGCTTCGCACGCTCCTTGAGGCGCGGAAACAGATCGAAGACACGTTCGAAGTCCTCACGCACGTCCTGGCCGCCACGGCGCGTGGACGCGCCGACTTCCAGATTTTCCCGAACCGTCAGACCCGGAAAAATGCGTCGGCCTTCGGGCACATGCGAAATTCCGGCACGCACGCGCTTGTGCGGGGAAAGTGCACCGAGATCCTGGCCATCGAAGCTGAGCGTTCCCTCAGTGGGAAGCAGCCCTGAAATGGCACGCAACAAAGTGGTCTTTCCGGCACCATTCACACCGATAAGTGCCACCGCCTCACCTGCCGCAACGTCGATGTCGATGTCACGTAACGCCACGATGTCGCCATAGGCTGCACTGAGTTGCTTACACTTCAACATGGCGATACCCCCCTCCCAGATACGCTTCAAGCACGGCAGGATCGGACTGCACCTGCGCCGGCGTGCCCTCTGCCAGCTTGCTGCCAAAATTCAGAACGGCCACGCGGTCTGCCAGGCGCATCACCATGCCCATGTTGTGTTCGATCAATACCACCGAGAGCTTGTGGTCGTCGCGCAGCTTGCGCAGCAACGCCATCAGGTTTTCGACTTCGCCCGAATTCAGTCCTGCCCCCGGCTCATCCAGCAGAAGCAGGCGAGGTTTGGCCACCATGACGCGCGCCATTTCCACTAACCGTCGGTTCCCGTAAGAAAGCGAACCAATGGTGCGATCTGCCATCTCATGCAACCCAAACTGTTTCAAGGTTTGCATACTGGCTTCTCGCGCCTGCAACGCGCGTTGGCGCGTTGCAGCAGGCCGGAGCAGCAGGAAGGCCAGCGACCGGGTGTCGCGGCTGGACGCACCCAACATCACGTTTTCCAGCACGGTCAGACGCGAAAACAGCCTGCCGCTCTGGAAGATGCGACCGATACCGCGATGAATGATGTCGTGCGTCGGCAGACCGTCGATTCGGTTGCCTTCGAATGCCACGCTGCCGGTTGTCGGTGCGACCAGCCCCGTCATCACATTGAGCAACGTGCTTTTTCCTGCACCGTTGGGACCAATGATGGCAAAGAACTCGTTCGCACGAACATCCAACGTAATGTCCGATAACGCCTGAACGCCACCATAACGCTTGCCAACATTTCGAATCGTCAACATGCTCATTTCGACCCTCCTGCCGCGCGACCCGCGTGCCCGAACACCGGGCGCTTGCGTCGCAGCCGATAACTGGCCGGGTCGATCAAACTGATCAGCCCGCGCGGCAGCACGATCAGAATCAGCAGCACCAGCAGCCCGAAGACAAGCAGATACGCGTTGCCCACCCCACGCAGCACTTCAGGCAACAGCGTGACGCCGACCGCGCCCAGAATGGCGCCGACGATGCTGCCCTCGCCGCCCACGATCAGCATCGCCAGATAAATGATCGAGTGGGAAAAGTTGAAGTCTTCTGGTGAAACGAAACGAATGTGGAAGGCGAACAGACACCCGGCGATGGCCGCATACGCTGCACCGAGCGTAAATGCACCCACTTTGATCCCCGTGGGCGGAAGACCCGTCATGGCGGTGGCCAGTTCGTCGTCGCGCACCGCCATCATGCATCGACCAAGATGCGAATGACGCACCCTGTATGCCATCAGCGCCAACACCACCAGCACGCCCAGCGCAAACCAGTAGAACGCGCGCTCGCTTTCGAGCGATATGCCCGCCAGACTTAATGTGGGAATGCCCGAGATGCCGTTGGTTCCACCGGCCAGCTCGACCCAGTTCGACGTCACGATCGTGAAACTGACGTTCAGGCCCAGCGTGGCCAGCGCCAGATAGTGTCCCTTGAGCCGCAACAGGATTCGACCCACGATGTAAGCGCTGGCGCATGTCAGGACAATGGCCGCTACGATGGCGAGCCAGGGATCGACGTGATAGCGCGTGGTCAAAATCGCCACGCAGTAGGCAGCCACGCCCACGAACGCGGCATGGGCAAGCGATATCAGTCCTGCATAGCCGAAGATGAAATTAAGGCCAAGCACCGCTATGGCAGATATCGCGGCAGTGTTCAGCAAACGGGTCCCGTACCCTTCCAGCACGAACGGCATCAGCGCCGCACAGACAATGGCGACCAGACAACCCAGGTATTTGGAAACGCTCATGTCAGCCTCGCTCCGAAATGCGTTCACCAAAAATGCCTTGGGGACGCAGCAACAGGAACACGATCATGATTCCGAAGGCGAGCAGGTCCTTGTAAGTGGACGAGATGTACGACGCCCCCAGGATTTCGATCAGGCCCACCGACAACCCACCGACAATGGCGCCAGGAACACTGCCGAAGCCGCCGATGATGGTGGCAGCAAAGGCTTTCAGCGCAATCGGATCACCCATGTTGACGTCGGCAAACCACATCGGCCCCACCAGCAGACCGGCGAAACCGGCAAACACGGCCGCGAGCACCCAGGCAAAGCCAAGCAGCACCTTCACCCTCAATCCCATGAGCTCGGCGGTTTCAACGTCCTGGGCAACGGCGCGCATGGAACGCCCCACCCGCGTGCAATGCAGCAAGACGTACAGCGCGCAGATAAGCAGCGCGGTGATGACGATGGTCGCCACGGCATGGACGGTGATGACACTGCCGCCGAGTGTGAACGTCCCATCACCAAACGGAGACGGCATGCGAAAGGGCCAGGCATCCCATATCAGCAAGGCGCCATTTTGCATGGCAATGCCAGCCGCCACGGTTCCGATAATGACGGAGACCACAGGCCGATTCTGCAGGGGCAGGTGAACAGCAACATAGAAGATGATGCCGAAGATCGCCATCAAACCGATGGCCACCGGGTAGGCCGCCGCTGCGGGCCACTGAGCCTGCACGATGGTGCTCACACCAAAGAAGGTTCCCAGCATCACGAATTGGCCGGCGGCGAAATTGACGACGCTGGTGGCTGAATACACGATGACGAATCCCAGCGCTGCCAGCGCATACACGCTGCCCAGCGCAATGCCGTTGATAATCAACTGTATGAGTTCCTGCACACTGATCCCCTTGAAAGCTTGCACCCGGCGCAGGCCGGGACGCCGACATTTACTGCAGCGTGATGGCCTGCACGAATGTCATCTCTTTTGAACCGGGCTTGAAGTTCACGACCGCGACATCGTGAACGCCGTCACCGTTATCGTCGAAGCGATAGGTGTGCGAGACGCCTTCGTAATTTTTGATGGTCTTCAGGTGATCACGCAGGGCGACCGGATCGGTGCCCACCGCATTCATGGCCTGCGCCATGATCATGGCACCGTCGTAATAGGCCGCCCCATACGGGTCGGCGTCCAGACTGAACTTGGCTTTGTATCGGTCGGCGTAGTCCTTGCCTTTTGGCGTTGCCGGCAGATAGGTATCCACGACACCCCAGACGTTTTCGAGATCCTGCGGCGAAAGCAATTGCATGGCGGCGGGAACAAAGGCGGCCGAGGATGCGACCACGGGCTGCTTCAAGCCCAGCATCTTGATCTGACGCAAGAGCATGGCGCCATCCTGCGGATACACGAAGGCGAGAATTACATCAGCGCCCTTGTTCTTGAGATTCAGGATCTGAGCCGAGAAATCCTTGTCGTTCTGCCCATACGCTTCCGTGGCGACCGCCGTGATCCCCTGCGCTTTCAGGAAGGCAACCGCGGCGTTGGCACCGCCCTGCCCGAAGTCGTTCTGGATATAAAGAATGCCGGGTTTGGACAGTTTCAGCTTTTCTTTCACGAACTGGCCCATGGCCACGGCAGCCGTACTGTCCGCCGGGCGGATCCGGAACATCCAGGGATTTTTCAGCGCCGCCACCGCATCGGCACCGCCGGCATACATGGTCGGACGGCCCGCTTTGGTGACCTCTGGCGCCACCGCCATATTCTGGGTGCTGTAGCTGGTGATGAAGGTGAAAACCGGATTGCGCTCCTGCACCAGCTTCACATAGGCATTCACAGCCGTGCCGTTTGAGGCTTGCGCATCTTCAAACACGAATTTCACCGGTCGTTTCTGCACGCCTCCAGCAGCATTGATATCTTCCTCGGCCATCTTCAGCGAATTGAAGTATTGCTTGCCTGTCAGTGACAGCGGCCCCGTCAGCGGCACCGTAGCACCCACTGTAATGTCCTGCGCCTGAGCGTTTACGGCATGGCCCAGGCCGGTGACAGACAGCGTCAGCGCCAACGCCATCGAAGAGAACATGCCAGCGAGCCGGTTCGCTCGCGGGTTGGCAGACATGCGTTTGTTGCGACCACTGTTCATTTCTGACCCCTTTATGTGTGAGAGACGACTGCCAAGCTTCATACCTGCATCACAGCGCAAATCGTTCCGTTTTTCGGAACTTAGTACTGATTTACGGTATGATAATGAACGGGCCAGAATCGCGGCAAGCGGGGTTTTCCCTTGCCTCGTCTGGAGTTGGCTGACAATGTCGTCTCCCTAATCTTTAATCGCACTCATGAGTCCATCCAAACCTGCTCCCCTGGAACGCTATGTCCGCATCCTCGAACTCTTGGCATCTTTTCCCCATGGGCTGGGCCTTGCAGATATCGCGCGCATGCTCGAATTGCCCAAGACCAGCGCACACCGGCTGTTGGGAACCATGCAGGAATCGGAACTGATCGGTGTATCGGGCGGTGCAGGCACTACCTACGTCTTGGGCCAGCGTATCCAGCGTCTTGCCTATCTCGGCGCGAACACAGAGTGGATCGACACCCTGGTCAGGCCCCATCTGATATCGCTGGCGGCACAAACCGGAGAGACCTGCTATCTGGCGAAACTCGACGGCTTGCAGGTCTCGTCGATGCTCATGGAAGCGCCGGACACACCCTGGCGTGGCTTCGTGTTGCCAGGCAAGCACATGCCCCCGCATGCTGCGGCGTCAGCCAAAGCCATCCTGGCGTTTCAATCGGAAAATGTGATCGACGCGGTGCTTCAGCAGCCTCTACCTGCGCTGGCGTCGCGAACCTGCACCGACGCCGCAGCGATTCGTGCCGAGTACAAAACCGTGCGGGATCAGGGGTACGCCACCTGCCTGGCCGAAATCGACGACGGCCTGGCCGCGCTGGGTGTGCCCGTTCACGTGCCGCACCTGGGGGTGGTCTACAGCCTGGGGGTGACGGGTCCTCTACAGCGCGTGGTCGAAAAAGATCTGCAGAAGCTCGTTCAAATCATGCGAGGCCATGCGGACAAGGTGTCCAACGCCCTCAAGGCGGGGTACGCCAAGCGCCACGACGCCTGAGCACTGGCGCCCGCACCTGCATTTGCCCGGGCATGCGGCTTGCGCTGTGCGGTACGAACGTCGTTGGATCGTCTCTGGTCCAACGGCATCGCACTCGCATTCAAACTGGAACCAAAATGAAAATCCTGCTCTGGGCCATCCTCATTATTTTTCTTATCGGTCTGGCCGTGGTCACCGGTTTCTTCAAGCTCATTTTCTAAAGCCGCCACACGCGCGTTTTATCAGGACACCACCATGCTGAAAAAATTGATCATGTTTGCCATCACCTCCGGACTTGCCAGCAAGGCCTACCGCGCTTTCATGAATCGACAGCGCACGGCCCCCGTTGCGCAGGCCGGCACCCGCCCTGCACCCGCGCCTACCTCGGCGCCTGCTCGCGGCCGTCAGTCGCCGCGTTGAGCACCACCAAGTGCTGGTGGAGGCCAATCGCCTCCACCGCGTGCGCAAGCAAAAGCGGCCTGAACAGGCCGCTTTTTTTAGGCTACGCTGGCACGAAACCGCTGGCCTCTACTTGACCGCCACGCGTGCGTTTCTAAAGAAACGCATCCACGGCGAATAAGCGCCGCCGGCATCCTTCTCACCCCAACTATGCGGTGCCCAGGACATCATGACATTGCGCGTCACGCGTTCGGGATGCGGCATGATTGCGGTGTAGCGCCCATCGGCGGTCGTCACCGAGGTCAGACCGCCCGGGCTGCCGTTGGGATTGAAAGGATAGGCCTCGGTCGCCTGCCCGCGATTGTCGACGAAACGGGCCGCCGCCAGCACGCGCGAGGCGTCGCCCTGAGTGGAAAAATTCGCAAATCCTTCGCCGTGCGCGACAGCCACAGGCACCTGGGAACCCGCCATGCCCTGGAAGAAAATCGAGGGCGACTCCAGCACTTCCACCATCGAGAGCCGTGCTTCGTATTTTTCAGATTGGTTGCGTGTGAAGCGCGGCCAGTGCTCGGCACCCGGGATCATGGGTGCCAGGGCGGCCAGCATCTGGCAGCCGTTGCACACGCCCAGCCCGAAGGTATCGGGTCGAGCAAAATAGGCCGCGAACTGGTCGGCCAGCTGCGCATTGAAACGAATCGTGCGCGCCCAGCCTTCACCTGCACCCAGCACGTCGCCATAGCTGAACCCACCCACGGCCACCAGCCCCTGCATCGTGGAAAGATCGGCCCGGCCGGTCAACAAGTCTGTCATGTGCACGTCCACGGCCTCGAAGCCTGCGGTGTCGAACGCCCACGCCATTTCAATCTGGCTATTGCACCCCTGCTCGCGCAGGATGGCGACACGCGGGCGGGCACCCGTGGAAATGAACGGCGCAGCCACATCCTGCTGCGGATCGAACGTCACCACGGGCGACATGCCCGGGTCGGCCGCGTCTTGCCAGACGTCCCACTCGGCCTGCGCGCACGCCGGGTTGTCGCGACGCGCCATGATGCGATAAGACACTTCGCTCCAGATGCGCCCCAGATCCACACGTGAGCGCTCCCACACTTTCTTGCCATCGCGGAAGAACTCGACGGTATCGCTGTCGTTCAGACCGCCAATGACGTGTGACTGCAAGGAAAGGCCGGCACCGCGCAATACCTGCAAGACGGCGTCGCGATCTGCGGCGCGCACCTGGATCACCGCGCCCGCTTCTTCCGTGAACAGGGCCTTGATGGTGGCCTCGTCGCGTTGCACCTTGACCTGCTCGGGGCGGATTTTGAAGTCGCCCCAATCGGCACTGTTCGGATCAAAGGTCAGCATGTCCAGATTGACCGAGACACCCACGCGCCCTGCAAACGCCATCTCGCACAGGGTGGCGCACAGCCCGCCGTCAGACCGGTCGTGATAGGCCAGCAAGGTGCCCGCTTCTGCCAGCGTCCGAATGGTCACGAAGAAGGCCCGCAAGTGCGAAGGCTCATCGATGTCCGGAACCTCGGTGCCCACCTGATTGAACGCCTGCGCCAGGATCGAGCCACCCATGCGATGCCTGCCTGCGCCCAGGTCGATGGCGATCAGCACGCTATCGCCCTGATCGGTGCGCAGTTCAGGGGTCAGCGTGGCCCGAACGTCGCCCACGGGCGCAAATGCCGTCACCACCAGAGACACGGGAGAAACGACCTGCCTGTCCTCGGCGCCCTCTTTCCAGCCGGTCTTCATGGACAGGGAGTCCTTGCCCACGGGAATCGACAGCCCAACCGTCTGGCACAGGGTGCTCACAGCCGACACGGTATCGAACAGGGCAGCGTCCTGGCCGGCCACGCCGCAGGCGGCCATCCAGTTTGCCGACAGTTTGATATCTTCGATGCGCTGCACATCGGCAGCCGCCAGGTTGGTCAGCGATTCGGCTACCGCCATCCGGCCCGACGCCGGGGCGTTGAGCATGGCGATCGGGGTACGCTCGCCCATGGCCATGGCTTCGCCACGGAATCCCTCATAGTCGGCGAGCGTGACTGCGCAGTCGGCCACAGGCACCTGCCACGGTCCAACCATCTGATCACGGCTGGACAGGCCACCCACGGTGCGGTCACCGATGGTGATCAGGAACGTTTTGTTGGCCACGGTGGGATGACGCAACACGCGCTCGACGGCCTCGTCCAATCCGACCACGGTCAGGTCCAGGGGCTCGGAAACGCCCGGCACACGCGTGACGTCACGCGTCATGCGCGGCGGCTTGCCCAGAATCACGTCGATGGGCACATCCACCGGGCGCACGGCGTCGGCGGGGCCGACGGTATCCAGGCCCGGCACACCCTCGCCATTGACCACACGAAGCTGGCGCTCTTGCGTCGCACGCCCCACCACCGCATACGGGCAGCGCTCGCGCCGGCACATGGCATCGAAACGCGGCAGATCGTCGGGATGAATGGCCAGAACATAACGTTCCTGCGCCTCGTTGCTCCAGATTTCCGCCGGCGACATGCCCGACTCTTCCAGATTCACCCGCTGCAGATCGAACGTGGCGCCCCGCCCCGCGTCATTGACCAGTTCAGGAAAGGCGTTGGACAGACCGCCCGCGCCCACATCGTGGATCGCCACGATGGGATTGTTTTCGCCCAACTGCCAGCAGCGATCGATCACTTCCTGCACGCGACGTTCCAGTTCGGGGTTGCCCCGCTGCACGGAATCGAAGTCGAGCTCGGCGCTGTTGCTGCCCACACCCATACTGGATGCGGCGCTTCCACCCATGCCGATGCGCATGCCCGGACCACCCAGCTGGATCAGCAGATTGCCATCCTGAATCTCGTTCTTTTTGGTCAGCCCGTCGTCGATGCTGCCCAGACCACCGGCGATCATGATGGGCTTGTGATAGCCCCAGCGCGTGCCACCGGCGGTCTGCTCGAAAGTGCGGAAGTAGCCCAGCAGGTTGGGCCGGCCGAATTCGTTGTTGAAGGCGGCGCCACCCAGCGGGCCCTCGATCATGATGTCCAGCGGGCTGGCGATGCGATCGGGCAGCCCGTGATGGTCGGCCTCCCAGGGAGCCAGTGCATCGTCGATGCGCAGGTGCGAGACCGTGAACCCGGTCAGTCCGGCTTTCGGCTTGGAGCCGCGCCCGGTTGCGCCTTCATCCCGGATTTCCCCGCCGTTACCCGTGGAGGCCCCCGGGAAAGGCGCGATGGCCGTGGGGTGATTGTGCGTCTCCACTTTCATCAGCGTATGCACCAGCGCGTC
>Ga0075364_10000775_pt1 | contig 16800 bp, 14 predicted proteins | sample EndMetdeltDD1764_FD_71517 | JGI IMG/M metagenome (GOLD analysis project Ga0075364, IMG submission 71517) | Populus endosphere microbial communities from Tennessee, USA - Endosphere MetaG P. deltoides DD176-4 | ecosystem: Host-associated > Plants > Roots > Endosphere | place: USA: Tennessee...
GCTGGTGCACCAGCCGCGCGAGGATGCCGCGCATGTGCATGGTCGCGACGGCTTCGGCGATGTGAACTACACGCCGGCGGCGCTGGCCGCGGCCGACGAACATGCGGCGCACGCGATCCTGCGCCTGTCGCACGAACATGCCGGCCGGCTGCTGCTGGTCGCGCTGGGCCCGTTGACCAACATCGCCCTGGCGCTGCGCCTGGACCCGACCCTGCCGCAGCGCGTCGCGCGCTTCGTGGTGATGGGCGGCGCGGTCAGCGCGCACGGCAACATCACCCCGACCGCCGAATTCAATGTCGGTTTCGATCCGGAAGCCGCGCACGTGGTGTTCGAGGCCTTCCCGCACATCGACCTGGCCGACTGGGAGGCGACCATCGCGCACGGTTTCCACCACCGCGAGGTCGAGCAGTGGCTGAAGGCCGACTCGCCGCGGGCCCGCTTCTACGAGGAGATCTCGCGCCAGACCCGGCTGTGGTCGGAGGACCGGCGTGGCGAGTACTGGCATTCGGCCGACTCGCTGGCGATGGCCTACGCGCTCGAGCCGGACGGCGCCACCGAACTGCTGGAACGCCCGCTGGTGGTGGAGACCGAGGGGCGTTTCACCCGGGGCATGACGGTGGTCGACTGGAACCGGCAGACCGGCACGGCCGACAACGTGCGCATCCTGATGCGCTACGACCAGGCGCGCTTCGAGGCCCGGGTCCAGGCGGCGCTTGCGGCCGTCTGAGGGCGCCAGGCCCCCGGCTTGCGCCGGGGGCGGCCAGCCGGGTAGAATGCGCGGCTCTGTCCTCCTCACTGATACGGTGTGACCGCCATGAAGGCCGACATCCATCCCGATTACCGCGAAGTCGTCTTCCACGACGTGACCTCCGATTTCAAGTTCCTGACCCGCTCGACCATGGCCGGCGGCTCCAAGGAAACCGTGAAGTGGGAAGACGGCAACGAATACCCGCTGGTCAAGATCGAAATCTCCTCGGCCTCGCACCCGTTCTACACGGGCAAGCACAAGGTCGTGGACACCAGCGGCCGCATCGACAAGTTCCAGCGCCGTTACGCTCGCTGAGCGGACGGTGTTGCGCGGCCCGTACGCGGGTCGCATGACGATGTGCCGGAACGGCCGCGCTCGCGCGGCCGTTTTGTCGTGCGCGGCATTCCTGCGCGTCATCTACGACTTCTGGCCGAGGGACCTGCGATTGCGCCCTGTGCGATAATTGTCGGGATCCGTGGCTGATGCCGTGGACTCCCTCCCGCGAACCGCCAGGCGAACAGCCGGCGGCGCTTACCCCTTCAGAGGAGCGTACATCGTGTCCACTCTCGATCAGGTCACGCTGAATGCCGGTGACAAGTCGGTTGCCCTGCCGGTGATCAAACCCACCCTCGGCAACGACTGCGTCGACATTTCCAAGCTGACCAAGGAAACCGGCCTTTTCACCTACGATTCCGGTTTCACCGCGACCGCCAGCTGCAAGTCGGCCATCACCTACATCGACGGCGACAAGGGCGTGCTGCTGTACCGCGGTTACCCCATCGAGCAGCTGTCGGAGAAGTCCAGCTACGTCGAAGTGGTCTACCTGCTGATCAACGGCGAGCGTCCGAGCGCCGAGCAGCTGAAGGCCTTCAATGAAGAGCTGGCCGCCGAGGCCGATGTCGACGCATCGATCAACACCCTGATCGCCAGCTTCGCCAGGGATGCCCACCCGATGGCCATCCTGGCTGCCGCCATCGCGCAGCTCTCGGCCATCTACCACGACGCGCTGGACCTGTCCGACGCAGAACAGCGCCGCCAGGCCGCGGTGCGCCTGATCGCCAAGGTGCCGACCCTGTCGGCCCTGATCTACCGCCACGGCAAGGGCCTGCCGGCCAACAAGCCGGATACCTCGCTGGATTACGTCAGCCGCTTCCTGAAGCAGACCTTCGAGTCGGCCGACGGCCAGTACGAGCTGAACCAGGATGTGGTCAAGGCGCTGGACCTGCTGTTCATCCTGCACGCCGATCACGAGCAGAACGCCTCGACCTCGACCGTGCGTCTGGTCGGTTCGACCGGCGCCAACCCGTATGCCTCGGTCGCCGCCGGCGTCACCGCGCTGTGGGGTCCGGCCCACGGTGGTGCCAACGAAGCCGTGCTGAAGATGCTCGAGGAGATCGGCAGCGCCGACAACGTCGAGTCCGCCGTGGTGAAGGCCAAGGACAAGACCTCCGGTTTCCGCCTGATGGGCTTCGGCCACCGCGTGTACAAGAACTTCGACCCGCGCGCCAAGGTCATCGGCGAGATGACCAGCAAGGTGCTCAAGCAGCTCGGCATCCAGGATCCGCTGCTGGACGTGGCGGTGAAGCTGGAGCAGGCCGCGCTGCAGGACGAGTACTTCGTCGCACGCAAGCTGTACCCGAACGTCGACTTCTACAGCGGCATCATCTACAAGGCGCTGCAGATCCCGACCGAGATGTTCACCGTGATGTTCGCCCTGGGCCGGACCTCCGGCTGGGTCGCGCACTGGCTGGAGCAGCAGGTCGATCCGGAAATGAAGATCGGTCGTCCGCGCCAGGTCTACACCGGCTCGCCGGTCCGCGACTACTGAGCACGGCGTGATGCCCCGGCGGCCTTGCCGCTGGTGCGTCGGTGACGAGAGCCCCGCTTCGGCGGGGCTTTCGCGTTTCAGGCCGGGTGTGACGCGTCTTCGCTGCGCATGGGATCCGCCATCTGCCGCGCGACGATGTCGGCGACGAAGCCGGCGAGCGCATGCTGCAGCTGGGTCACGCCGGGCTGCTCGACGGGAAAGTGCCCGCAGCCATCGAGCAGGACGAGGCGCTTGTCGCAGCGCAGGCGATCGAAGGCCAGCCGGCTGGCGTCGACGCTGGTCCAGCTGTCCAGTGCCGGATGCGCCAGCAGCACCGGGCAGCGGTCGAAGCGTTCGGGCTCGATCGCGGGCGTGGCGCTGAACAAGGAGCGCAGCAGGCGCATCGGCACGTGGTTGCCACCGCCGAGGCGGTCGTTGCGGACCAGTGCGTTGAGTTCGGGCTGGCGCGACATCCGCTCCATCCGGGTGAACCAGCGGATCGGCAGGCGCAGCCGGGTCAGCGGGCCGGGCAGTGCCTGCAGCAGCGGCAGGCCCGCGTGCAGCAGCAGCCGGTTGCGGGCCAGTTCGCGGCGGACGCGCGGTTCGCGCGGGTCTGCCAGCGTGGTCGCGACCAGGCCGGCGACCTGCGGCGAGCGTGCCGCGCACAGATAGGCCAGCCAGCCGCCCATGCTCATGCCGAACAGCAGGATCGGGCGCGCGCTGCGTGCATGCTCGCGTTCGACCAGATGCAGCAGCAGTGCGGTCCACGTGTCGTAGTCGGCCAGGGACGAGGGTGCGGCGGTCAGTCCGTAGCCGGGCAGGTCCGGGGCAAGCACCTCGCAGCCAAGCGAGGCCATGAAGCGGCCGAGCGGCGCGAACAGGCGGCCATACCCGCCAGCGCCGTGGACCAGGATCACCGTGGCCCGCGGCGTGCCGTTGGCGCGGTGATGGTCCACATGGACGGACAGCGAACGCCAGGCGACGTGCTCCTCGTCGATCGGGTCGTCGTCGCCGATGCGCCAGGCAGGCGGAAAGTGCGGCTGGTAACGGCGCCAGTGGCTGCGTTCCGGTCCCGCATTCCGGTCGGCATACGACGCAGGCAGGGTGTGTTTCATCTGGGGTGAAGCATGCCACCTGGTTGTTCGCGCAGGGCCGTGGCGGTGCCCGGGGTGGAGCGGGGAAGCGTCAGCCGGCCAGGTAGCTGTCGACGTCCTCGTCGGCGAGCAGCGTGCTCAGCTGGGCCACGGTGGCGCGTGCCATCGGCTTGTCGTCGATCTGCGACAACGGTGCCTGGCGCAGCGCATCGTAGGGCAGGACCAGCAGGTCGAAGCCGAGTTCCTCGGCACTGAACACCCAGACCGGGACGTCGTCGCTGCGGTGGCGGTCGAGGCGCACGCGGCGGGTGCGCGGCTCGGCCGGAATGCCGTGCTCGTCCAGGAAGCGCTGGACCGCGTCGGGATCGTCGCTGTGCAGGTGCAGCTGCACCGGTGAGGTGGTGTCGGCGGTGCCATCCAGCACCGGACCGACCAGGCGCGGCGAGAAGGGGCGCAGGAACTCCATCGCGCGCAGCGCGGCCTCGCGCCGGCGGCGCAGGCCATGCGCGTGGCCCGTGCCCGAGAACAGGCGCTGGCGCTCGCGCAGCGCATCCTCGATTTCCCGGTTGCGGGGCAGGGATGCGTCGTCGTGGATGCCCAGGCGGCTGGCGGCCTTGAGCTTGGCCTGGTGGTAGTCGCGGATGCCGCCTTCGGCCATCAGCCGGGCGGCTTCGTTGGCGAGCTGGTGGCGCCGTTCGCGGATCCGCGTCTGCGCATGCTGGGGCGCGCGGTGCATGGTCATTCCCCGGTTCGACCTGGGCTCGAATCTAGCGCATCGATGTGACGCGTCGATCAACGCGGTCAACGGCATCGGCTGCGCGCCGGTCGTGCCGGCGCGCAGCGGGGATCAGAAGATGTCGAAGGCCGCGTCGTCGTGCTGGTCCGGGCCGAGGAAATCGAAGGAGTTCTGCATGCGGTCCAGGTCCTCGACCTTGACGTACTCGGCGATGCCGCCGCCCTCGGTGGACATCCTGCCGGAGGCGTCCACATAGACCCGGGTCATGCCGGCCGGCGGTTCGTTGGCGGCGATCGGCTGTCCTTCCAGTGCCACCCGCATGTAGTCGATCCAGATCGGCAATGCGGCGCGCCCGCCGTACTCGCGGTAGCCGAGCGAGCGGAAGTCGTCGCGGCCGACCCACACGGTGGTGACCAGCGAGCCGCCGAAGCCGGAGAACCAGGCATCGCGGTGGTCGTTGGTCGAGCCGGTCTTGCCGCCGACGTCCTCGCGACCCAGCGACTTGGCCGCGGCGCCGGTGCCGCGCTGGACCACGTCGCGCATCATCGAGACCAGCTGGTAGGCGTTGCGCTCGTCGATCGCGCGCGGTGCGATGCGCGCGTCGGCCGCTGTCAGCGGGGCGGTTTCCGCCGGCGCCGTTGCGGCATCCGGGACCGGTGCGGGCTGCGCCGGTGCGGCCGCGCCGAAGTTGAAGCCGTCGACCACCTGCGGCACCGACGCCTGGGCCTGGCCACCGACGGTGGCGCAGGTGCGGCAGGCCATGGCCGGGTTCTCCTTGAACAGCACGCTGCCGTCGCGGTCGCGGACCTCGTCGATGAACCAGGTGTCGACCCGCGAGCCGCCGTTGGCGAACACCGCGTAGCCGCGCGCGACCGACAGCGGCGTCAGCGACGCGGTGCCGAGCGACATCGACAGGTTGGGCGGCAGTTCGGCCTCGTCGAAACCGAACTGGGTGATGTAGGTGCGGGCGAAGTCGACGCCGATGGTGTCCAGCATGCGCACCGACACCAGGTTGCGCGACTGCACCAGCGCTTCGCGCAGGCGCATCGGGCCGCGGAAGCCGCCACCATCGTTCTGCGGCGACCAGGTGTTGCCGCGGCGGTCGCGGAACACCACCGGCGCGTCGAGCACGATCGAGGCCGGGTTGAAGCCCTTCTCGAACGCGGCCGCGTAGACGAACGGCTTGAAGCTCGAACCGGGCTGGCGGCGCGCCTGGGTGGCGCGGTTGAACTTGTTGCCGGCGAAGCTGTAGCCGCCGACCAGGGCGCGCAGCGCGCCGCTGTCCGCATCGAGCGACACCAGCGCGGCCTGTCCGCGTGGCACCTGTTCCAAGACGAACTCGCCCTCCTTCTCGCCCGCCATCACCCGGACCATGTCGCCGCGCTTGAGCAGGGTGGCGGGGGTCTTGCCGGTCCACTTGGACGCGGCCGCCGGCAGCTCGACGCTGCGGCCATTGGCCAGCACCACGCGGACCCCACCGGCGTCGCCGGTGGGGCCGGCCACGATCGCCGGCAGCAGGTCGGCCTGGGTCGAGATGCCGGCCAGGGCGCGGGCCAGGGTGGTGTCGTCGGCGTCGGCGGCCAGTTCGACCTGCTGCTCGACCCCGTGCCAGCCATGGCGATGGTCGTACAGGCGCAGGCCGTCGCGAGCCGCCTTGTCGGCGGCCGCCTGCATCGTCGCGTCGATGGTGGTGGTCACCCGGTAGCCGCGGGTCAGCGCTTCCGGGCCGTAGCGGGCGATCATTTCCTGGCGGACCATCTCGGCCACGTACGGCGCCGGCGCCTCCAGGTGCGGCTCATGCGGGGCGGCGTGCATGGGCACGGCCTTGGCCGCGGCCGCCTCGGCCGGGGTCACGAAACCCAGCTCGGCCATCCGGTCCAGGATGTAGTCGCGCCGGATCCTGGCCCGCTCCGGATTGCTGATCGGATTGCCGCTGGAGGGGAACTTGGGGATGCCGGCCAGCGAGGCCATCTCGTCCAGGTCCAGCTGGTCCAGGGTCTTGCCGTAATAGAACTCGGCCGCCGCGGCCACGCCGTAGGCGCGGTTGCCGAAGAAGCTCTTGTTGAGATAGAGCGCCAGGATCTCGTCCTTGCTCAGCTCCTTCTCCATCTCCACCGCCAGCAGCATCTCGGCCAGCTTGCGCTTGAGCTTCACTTCCGGGCTCAGGTAGATCTGCCTGGCCACCTGCTGGGTGATGGTCGAGCCGCCGGGCACGCGCAGGCTGCGGTGCTTGAGCATCAGCCAGAACGCACGACCGGTGCCGCGGTAGTCGATGCCGCCGTGCTCGTAGAAGCGCGCGTCCTCGATCGCCAGGAACGCCTGGCGCAGGCGCTGGGGCACATCCTCGATCTGGACCGGGTAGCGTCGGCTCTCGCCGAACACCGCCATCAGCTTGCCGTCGGAGGCATGCACGTACAGCGGCTCCTGCAGTTCGACCTCGCGCAGGGCGGCGACGTCGGGCAGGTCGGCCGAGACGATGTAGTACAGGGTGCCCAGGCCGATCGCGGCGATCAGGGCCAGGCCGGCAGACGCGATCAGCGCCCAGCGCAGCAGGCGGCGGAAACGGGGCATCGAGAGGGTGTCCGATTGCAGATTTCGCGGTCGCAGAGTATAGATGACGCCGGGGCGCGGCTGGGGGCGGCCCCCCGGGGAGGATCTTCTTCACACGCAATGGCTTACTCGTGACGGGCATCGCAGCCCGGCAGCAGGGGTGTTGCGGTTCCTGAAGGGATCGTTATTTAATGCGCGGGCACAGGTAATACCTACAAGTGCCCGTCGGCAGGGGAGAAACCGTGGGGCTCATCCCGAAAAGCCAGGCGCCGTTGATCGGCGTCGACATCAGCTCGACTGCGGTCAAGCTGTTGCAGTTGTCGCGTAGCGGAAACCGCTACCGCGTCGATCACTACGCTGTCGAACCGCTGCCGCCCAACGCGGTGGTGGAGAAGAACATCGTCGAGGTCGAGGCGGTGGGCGAAGCCATCCGCCGCGCCGTGACCCGCTCCGGCACCAGGGCCCGCAATGCGGCGGCTGCGGTCGCAGGATCGGCGGTGATCACCAAGATCATCCCGATGCCGGCCGATCTGGACGAGAACGACATGGAAGCCCAGGTCGAGCTCGAGGCGGTCAACTACATTCCTTATCCGATCGACGAAGTGAACCTCGATTTCGAGGTGCTCGGCCCGATCGCGACCAATCCCGACTCGGTCCACGTGCTGCTGGCGGCGTCGCGTTCGGAGAACGTCGAGCTGCGCCAGTCGGCGCTGGAACTGGGTGGACTGGTGGCCAAGGTGATGGACGTGGAGGCCTTCGCGGTCGAGAACGCCTTCGCCCTGATCGCCGACGAGCTGCCGGTGGGCCGCGACGGCGTGATCGCCCTGGTCGACATCGGCGCGACCATGACCACGCTCAACGTGCTCCGCGGCGGGCGCAGCCTGTACAGCCGCGAGCAGGTGTTCGGCGGCAAGCAGCTGACCGACGAGGTCATGCGCCGTTACGGGCTGACCTACGAGGAAGCCGGCCAGGCCAAGCGCCAGGGCGGCCTGCCCGAGAGCTACGAGATCGAGGTCCTCGAGCCGTTCAAGGAGGCAACGGTCCAGCAGATCAGCCGCCTGCTGCAGTTCTTCTACGCCGGCAGCGAGTTCAACCGGGTCGACCAGATCGTGCTGGCCGGCGGCTGCGCCGCGATCGGCGGGTTGCCGGAAATGGTGGAGGAGCAGCTCGGCGTGCCGACCCAGGTCGCCAATCCGCTGGCGCAGATGACCCTGGGTCCGAAGGTCCAGGCGCATGCGCTGGCCCAGGACGCGCCGGCGCTGATGATCGCGACCGGCCTGGCCCTGAGGAGTTTCGACTGATGGCCCGGATCAATCTTCTGCCGTGGCGCGCTGAGCGCCGCAAGCAGCGCCAGCGTGATTTCTACGGGATGCTCGGCGCGGCCGCGCTCGGCGGCGTGCTGCTGTCGTTCCTGATCTGGTTCCACTACGACCGCGAGATCAGCGGCCAGCAGGACCGCAACCGGTTCATCGAAGCCGAGATCGCCAAGGTCAAGAAGCAGAACGAGGAGATCAAGGAGCTCGACGCCAAGAAGGACCGGCTGCTCGCCCGCAAGAAGGTCATCGAGGAACTGCAGGCCAACCGGTCGCAGATGGTGCACCTGTTCGACTCGCTGGTGCGCACCATTCCCGATGGCGTGGTTCTGACCTCGCTCAAGCAGGAGGGCGAGATCCTCACCCTGTCCGGCACCGCCCAGTCCAACGCCCGGGTCAGCGCCTACATGCGCACGCTCGAGGTGTCCGGCTGGATGACCCAGCCCGATCTGTCGATCATCGAGGCACGCCGCGACGACAAGGCCGCCGCCGCAGGCGCCACGCGCTCGCTGCCCTACAACTTCATCCTGAAGGTCAAGCTGGCCAATCCGGCCGCGGACGGTGAAACGGTTCCGGAGCTGCCTGCAGAGGCCGCACCGACGGCCGACGCACAGCCGACCCCGGCCGCGCAGGCGGAGGCGTCCGTTCCCGCGCAGGGCGACGCCGCACCGGCCGCCAACGCGGCGGCGGGTCAGGACCAGGGGACGGCGCCATGAGCAAGAAATTCAAAGTCAGCGAGCTGGATTTCAACAACATCGGTGGCTGGCCGCAGCAGGCCAAGGTCGTGTTCTGCGTGCTGCTGGCGGCCTTCATCCTGCTGATGGCCTGGCTGCTGCTGATCCGTGGCCAGCGCGAGGAGCTGGAGCGGCTCGAGCAGCAGGAGTCGAGCCTGCGCAGTACCTTCGAGACCGAGCAGGGCAAGGCCGCCAACCTGGAGCCGCTGCGCCAGCAGCTGGCGCAGATGGAGCAGGTGCTGCAGCAGATGCTGCGCCAGCTGCCCAGTCGTACCGAAATGCCGGACCTGATCATCGACATCTCGCAGACCGCGCTGTCCAGCGGTCTGGCCAACGAGCTGTTCCAGCCGGGCCCGGAGACGCCGAAGGAGTTCTATGCGGAGAAGCCGATCGCGCTCCGCATGGTCGGCAACTACCACCAGTTCGGCGCGTTCGTCAGCGGCGTCGCTTCGCTGCCGCGCGTGGTGATCCTGACCATGCACGACATCTCGCTCAAGCCGAAGGATGGGCGTGGTATCGGCCGCGGGGGCGCGCTGGAGCTGTCCGGCACGGTCAAGACCTACCGTTACCTGGACGAGACCGAGATCGCCGAGCAGGAAGCGGTGGTCGCGGAAGCCGCGAAGAAGGCCAGGGGGCGCAAATGAGCAGCACATCGAGCATGCGTGGCGCCGGCTCGCGCGGCCTGGTCGTGGTCCTGATGGCGCTGTCGCTGGCCGCCTGCGGCCGTGGCGTGACCAGCACGCCGGGCAATGCGCCGAACCTGGAGAAATGGGTGGCCGACGTGCGCGCGCGTCCGGCGCCGCCGCTGGAGCCGCTGCCGGTGATGCAGCAGTTCGAGACCTTCGAGTATGCGGCGCAGGACATCCGCGATCCGTTCAGCGAAGGCTGGAACAACCCGGATTCCGGTACCGGCCTGCGGCCGGACCCGAACCGGCGCAAGGAGCCGCTCGAGCAGTATCCGCTCGACAGCCTGGACATGGTCGGCACGATCGGCGGTGGCGCCAGCCTGGTGGCGCTGGTGATGGCGCCGGACAAGGTGACCCACCGGATCCGGCCTGGCGCCTATCTGGGGCAGAGCGACGGGCGCGTCACCTCGGTGCGGGAAGACCGTATCGAACTGGTTGAACTGGTTCCGGATGGCGCGGGGGGGTGGCTGGAACGTCCGGCTTCGATCGCGCTCGATGAACAATGATTAGGGGATAGCACGATGACTTTTTCCAATGTCCAGCGCCCGTGCATCCGTCGGCGCCCCGTGGCCCTGACGGCCTGCTGCCTCGGGATCGCGCTCGCACTGGCGGCCGGGACCGCCCTGGCCACCACGCCGGCAGCGACGTCCTCGGTCCAGGCACCTGCCAGGGCCAGCGTGGCCCATATCGACTTCAAGCGCGGCGATGGCGGCGCGGGTCGGCTGGTGCTGCGCTTCGACGGCGAGGGCGCCGTGCCCGATCTGCGCAACCAGAACGGCAGCGTCGTGGTCGACGTCGCCAATGCCAGCCTGCCGGCCGACCTGCAGCGCCCGCTCAACGTGAGCGATTTCGCCACGCCGGTGCAGCGGATCGAGGCCAAGCCCTATGGCGGCGGCGCGCAGCTGGTGCTGAGCACCCGCGGCGAGGTCGAGTCGCTGGCCTACCAGAGCGGCAACGAGTACGTGGTCGAGATCACGCCGCGCGTCGGTCAGCCGGCAGTCGGTGCGGTCAACCAGTCGACGGTCGCCAGCGCGCAGGCGCGGGTCGCCGATCGCGGATACAGCGGGCGCCCGGTGACCTTCAACTTCCAGGACGTGCCTGTGCGCACGGTCCTGCAGCTGATCGCCGAGGAATCCAACCTCAACGTGGTCGCTTCCGACACGGTCCAGGGCAACGTGACGCTGCGCCTGGTCAACGTGCCGTGGGACCAGGCGCTGGACATCGTGCTGCGCGCCAAGGGACTGGACAAGCGCCGCGATGGCAGCGTGGTCTGGGTGGCGCCGCAGCCGGAGCTGGCCTCGTTCGAGAAGGCGCGCGAGGACGCGCGTATCGACCTGGAGAACCGGGTCGACCTGACCACCGATTACATCCAGATCAACTACCACTCCGCCGCGGCGATCTTCAAGGCGCTGACCGAGGCCAAGGGCATCGGCAACAGTGGAGGTAGCGGCGGCGGTGGCGGTGGCGGTAGCGGACAGAACGAGAACGGCTTCCTGTCGCCGCGCGGTCGCCTGGTCGCCGACGAGCGCACCAACACGCTGATGATCAGCGACATCCCGAAGAAGGTCGCGCAGATGCGCGAGCTGATCAACGTGATCGACCGCCCGGTCGACCAGGTGCTGATCGAGAGCCGCATCGTGATCGCGACCGATACCTTCGCACGCGATCTCGGTGCGAAGTTCGGCGTCGCCGGCCGCAACAGCTGGAACAACGGCGACAACCGCGGTGCAGTCAGCGGCTCGCTTGGCAACAACGCCACGATCATCAATGAAGGCGTGACCAAGGTGCCGACCGGCCTGAATTTCAATCTTCCGGCGTCTCCGTCCAACGGCCTGGCCCCGGGTGCACTGGCGTACACCCTGCTGGGCGCCAACTTCGCGATCGACCTGGAACTGTCCGCGCTGCAGCAGGAAGGCCGTGGCGAGGTGCTGTCCAACCCGCGCGTGGTCACCTCCAACCAGCGTGAGGCGATCATCCGGCAGGGCCGCGAGGTCGGCTACGTGACCCTGACCGGTGGCGGCACGACCGGTGCGGTGACGCCCAACGTCCAGTTCAAGGACGTGGTGCTCGAGCTCAAGGTCACCCCGACCATCACCAGCGACGACCGCGTGTTCATGGCCGTGCACGTGACCAAGGACGAGGTGCTGCGCTACATCGACACCAGCATCGGCCAGGTGCCGGAGATCGCCACCCGCGAGATCAACACCGCGGTGCTGGTCGACGACGGCCAGACCGTGGTGATCGGCGGCGTCTACGAGTTTACCGACGCCAACAGCGTGGCCAAGGTGCCGTTCCTGGGCGACGTGCCGTTCCTGGGCGCGCTGTTCCGCAAGAAGAGCCGCAGCAAGGACAAGGCCGAACTGCTGATCTTCCTGACCCCGAAGGTGATGCGGGTCGAGAAGCGGGCCTGACCGGCCGCGATGCGCACGATGAACGGGGCCTTCGGGCCCCGTTCCTTTTTCCTCGAGCGGGGGTGCGGGTCGGGAACCGCACGGCGTCCGGATCGGTCAGAATCCGGACATGGACACGACGCCACCACCGACCGGCAACGGTCATCTGCATGCCGCTTTCCTGGCCCTCAGCAGCCAGCTCTCCGCCACCATCGTCGGCCAGTCGTCCCTGGTCGAACGGCTCCTGATCGCGCTGCTGGCCGACGGCCATCTGCTGGTCGAGGGCGCGCCCGGGCTGGCCAAGACCACCGCGATCCGCGCGCTGGCCGCGCACGTCGAGGCCGATTTCGCCCGGGTCCAGTTCACCCCCGACCTGTTGCCGGCCGACCTGACCGGTACCGAGGTCTGGCGCCCGCAGGAGGGGCGGTTCGAGTTCCAGCCCGGCCCGGTGTTCCATCCGCTGCTGCTGGCCGACGAGATCAACCGCGCGCCGGCCAAGGTGCAGTCGGCACTGCTGGAGGCGATGGGCGAGCGCCAGGTCACGGTCGGCCGGCAGACCTATGCGCTGCCGCCGCTGTTCCTGGTCATGGCCACCCAGAATCCGATCGAGCAGGAGGGCACGTTCCCGCTGCCCGAGGCGCAGCTTGACCGCTTCCTGATGCACGTGCGCATCGGCTACCCGGAGGCCGAGGTCGAGACCGAGATCCTGCGCCTGGCGCGCGAACGCGCACGCAACACCCTGCACGCGCCGCCCGCACCCGAACGGCGGATGCCGCAGGAGGACGTGTTCGCCGCGCGCGAGCAGGTGCTGGACCTGCATGTCGCGCCCGCGCTGGAGCGCTATCTGGTCGAGATCGTGCTCGCCTCGCGCGACGCCGGGCGCTACGACGCCGCGCTGGCGCGTCGCATCGCCTGGGGTGCCAGTCCGCGCGGCTCGATCGCGCTGGAGCGCTGCGCGCGGGCGCGCGCCTGGCTGGCCGGGCGCGACTACGCGACACCCGAGGACGTGCGTGCGGTCGCGCCGGACGTGCTGCGCCACCGCGTGCTGCCCACCTACGAGGCCATGGCCGAAGGCTGGGACGGCGAGCGTCTGGTCAACGCGCTGCTGGAACGGGTGCCGCCACCGTGACCGTCCGCCGCGCCCGCGCGACGCTCCACCCATGAACGAGGGCATCGTCCCCAGCCTGGCCGAACTGGTGGCCCTGCGCGGCAGCGGGCGGCCACCGGCGGTCCTGCGTGGCCGCCATGGCGTGCATGGTCCGGCCCCGTCGCCGCTGCGTGGCCGCGGCATGGAGTACGCGGAGTCCCGCGAGTACGTGGCCGGCGACGACGTGCGCCGGATGGACTGGCGTCTGACCGCGCGCACCGGCCGGGCGCACACCAAGTTGTTCCAGGCCGAGCGCGAGCGGATCACGCTGCTGGCCTGCGATGTGGCGCCGTCGCTGTACTTCGGTACCCGGGTCCGGTTCAAGTCGGTGCAGGCCGCGCGTGCCGGTGCAGTGGCGGTCTGGACCGCGCTGCGTGCCGGCGACCGGGTCGGAGCGTTGCGTGGCGGCGACGAACCGGCGGTGCCGCCGGCCTCGGGCGTGCGCGGCGCGATGCGCGTGCTCGACGCGCTGGCGCGCTGGTATGCCGCGTCGCCGCCGGACGACGGCGGGCTCGGGCTGACCCTGGAGCGCGCACAGCGATTGCTGCGGCCGGGTGCGCGTCTGGTCGTGCTTGCCGATCCGGCCAGTGCGGTCGCGATTCCGCAGACCCGATGGACCGCACTGGCCCGGCACCATGAAACCACGCTGGTGATGCTGCGCGACGCACTGGAAACCGCGCCACCGCGCCGTGGCCTGGCGTTCCGCTCGACGGCCGGGCGGGTCGAACTGGCGCTGGCCGATCCCGACGTGCGCGAGCGCTGGGACGCCGCGTTCGTCGCTCCCGCCGAGACCCTGGGCGCGCGCCTGCCGGCCGCAGGCGTGCGCGTGCGCTCGCTGTGGACCGACGAAGCCAGCGATGCCTGGCTGCAGCCGCTGCCGACCGGTGACGCGGCATGAGCGCGGCCAGCCTGCCGCTGCGCGATGTGCAGCTGCCGCCGCCGCCCGGCTGGTGGCCGCCGGCGCCCGGCTGGTGGCTGCTGGCCGGCGCGCTGCTCCTGCTGGTGCTGCTGGCCGCGGGCTGGCACGGGTGGCGGCTGCGCCGGCGTCGACGCTGGCAGCGGATGTTCGCCAGCGAATGCGGCGCAGGCACGCCGTCGGAGCGTGTGGCCGCGATGTCGGCGTTGCTGCGCCGTGCCGCGCGCCGCGCCTGTCCGGGCAGCGAACAGCTGCAGGGCGAGGCCTGGCTGGCCTGGCTGGACGGCGAGGGCACTGCGTTCACGCAGGGAGAGGGTCGGTTGCTGCTGGACGGGCCGTTCCGTCCAGGCATCGAACAGGCGAGCTGCGAGCGGGTCGCCGCGCTGGCGCAGGCGCGCTTCGTCGCACTGATGGAGCGTCGCCGGTGAGCGGATGGCTGCCCGCCTGGCCGGGCGACTGGCTGGCCGACTTCGCCGGGTTCGCCTGGCCATGGATGTGGCTGCTGCTGCCGCTGCCGTTGCTGCTGCGCCGGGTGCTGCCGCCACGGCGCAGTACGGCGGCCGCGCTGCGCGTGCCGCCGGGGATGGCACTGCCGGCAGCGGCGGCGTCAGGGCGCCTGGCGTCGCTGCGGCACGGGCTGTGGCTGCCGCTGCTGGCGTGGAGCCTGTTGTGCGCCGCCGCGGCCCGCCCGCAGCTGCTCGGTGCGATGCAGGTGCCGCCGCAGCAGGCGCGCCAGCTGATGCTGGCGGTCGACCTGTCCGGCAGCATGGCCGAGAACGACATGTACCTGGGTGGCCGCCCGGTCGACCGCCTGACCGCCGCCAAGGCGGTGATCGCCGACTTCCTGCAGCGCCGCGCCGGCGACCGGGTCGGCCTGCTGGTGTTCGGCCAGCGCGCCTACATGCTGACCCCGCTGACGCTGGACCTGGCCTCCGTCCGCGACCAGCTGCGCGACAGCGTCGCCGGACTCGCCGGTCGCGAGACCGCACTGGGTGACGCGATCGGGCTGGCGGTCAAGCGCCTGCGCGAGCAGCCGCCCGGCCAGCGCGTGCTGGTGCTGCTGACCGACGGCGTCAACACCGCCGGCGTGCTGGAGCCGCTCAAGGCGGCCGAACTCGCCCAGGCCGAAGGCGTGCGCGTGCATACCATCGCCTTCGGCGGCAATGGCGGCGGATTCTCGGTGTTCGGGGTGCCCATGCAGGTGTCCGGCGGCGAGGACGTCGACGAGGAGACGCTGCGCACCGTGGCCAGCCAGACCGGCGGGCGCTTCTTCCGCGCCCGCGATACCGAGGAACTGGCCGGCATCTATGCCGAACTCGACCGGCTGGAGCCGGTGGCCGCTGCGGCGGCGCCGGTCCGGCCGAGAATCGAGGCGTATCCGTGGCCGCTGTTGCTGGCCGGGCTGCTCGGCGGCGTGGCCGTCCTGTCCGCCCTGGGGCGCAGGCGATGAGCGACTGGCTGCCGATGCTGCATTTCCAGCGGCCGTTGTGGCTGTGGGGACTCGCACTGCTGCCGCTGCTGGCCCTGGCCTGGTGGCGGCTGACCCGCCGCGGCGATCCCTGGCGCGACGCGGTCGATCCGCACCTGCTGCCGCATCTGATCGAGCCGGCGCCTGGGCGCGGCTGGACCGGCCCGGTGCTGGGCATGCTGGTCGTCGCGCTCGGACTGCTCGCCCTGGCCGGACCGGGCTGGCGGCAGGAGGCGCAGCCGCGCTGGCAGTCGCATGCGCCGCTGGTGGTCGCCTTCGATCTGTCCTCGGCGATGACCACCCCGGACCTGCCACCGTCGCGCCTGCTGCAGGCGCGGGCCAAGCTGAGCCGGCTGCTGGCGCAGCGTGTTGGCGGCGACATCGGCCTGGTCGCGTGGGCGGAGGATGCGTTCACCGTGGCACCGCTGACCGGCGATGCGTCCAACGTCGCCCTGTTCGTCGATGCGCTGTCGCCCGAGGTGATGCCGGTCGATGGCCAGCGCCCCGCCCGTGCCATCGCGCAGGCCTCCGCGCTGCTGCGCCAGGCCGGCTTCTCCAGTGGCGACATCTTGCTGCTGGGCGGCACCGCCGACGCCGCCGCGCGCGATGCGGCGGCCCAGGCGCTCGCGCAGGGCTATCGGGTGTCGGTACTCGGATTGGGCACGGCCGAGGGCGCATTCCACCGCGATCGTGGCGGCCAGCTCCGGCGCGCGGTGCTGGAGGCCGACGCGCTGCGCGCGCTCGCCCAGGCCGGCGGTGGCCGTTATGCCGCGCTGACCGCGGACGACGCCGACCTGCAGGCACTGGGCGTGCTGCAGCCGCCGGCCGAAGCGCTGGTACAGGACGATGCCGCCGGCGCGCGCGGCTGGCTCGACCAGGGCTACTGGCTGCTGCCGGCGCTGCTGCTGCTCGTGGCGCTGGGATTCCGTCGTGGCGGCCATGCCGTGGGCGCGGTACTGCTCGCGGTGCTGCTGGTCCCGGCGACGGTGCCGCCGGTGCAGGCGGCCGATGGCAGCCTGTGGCAGCGCGCCGACCAGGCCGCGCAGCGCCGGCTGGAGGCGGGTGTACAGGCCTATCGCGCAGGCGATTTCGCGGCCGCGCAGCACGCGTTCGAAGGCCAGCCCGGCGCCGAGGCGCAGTACAACCTGGGCAATGCGCTGGCCCGGCAGGGCCGGTACGACGAGGCGATCGCCGCCTACGACCGTGCCCTG
>Ga0075364_10000776_pt1 | contig 16780 bp, 15 predicted proteins | sample EndMetdeltDD1764_FD_71517 | JGI IMG/M metagenome (GOLD analysis project Ga0075364, IMG submission 71517) | Populus endosphere microbial communities from Tennessee, USA - Endosphere MetaG P. deltoides DD176-4 | ecosystem: Host-associated > Plants > Roots > Endosphere | place: USA: Tennessee...
GGTTGGACCGGTGCACATATCCGGCGCGGCGTCGCCGGACACCTCTGCGCCCGCACCGCTCGCGCCCGCGTCCGCGTCCGCGTCCGTGGCACCGTCCGCCCCGCTCGAACCAGGGACGAAGCGCCTGCTCATCGGCATCGGATCCGCCGTCGTGTTGCTTGTCGTGACGGTGATCGGCGTGTCGATAGTCAACAAGATGTTCTTCGGACCCGAGGGGCAGGTCGAGGACTACTTCGCAGCGCTCGCCGACGGGGACGCGGAGAAGGCGGTGGGTCTTGCGCAGCTCGACTACTCGACGCGCGAACGGGTGCTGCTGACCGACAAGATCTTCGGTGAAAGCGGCGGGACCATCGCTGATATCGACGTCGGTAGCGTTCAGAGGCAGGGTGACTACGCCACCGCGTCCGTCACCTACACGATCGACGGAGCCGACCAGAGCCAAGACGTCACACTGCGTCGGTCGGGTTCGCACCTGTTGTTCTTCGACAAGTGGGAGCTGGTCAACCCCGGCCTCGGCACGCTGTACGTGTCCGCCCCTGGGGCAACGGGCCTGAAGGTCAACGGCCGCACGGTCGATGTCGAGGGTCTCGACGAGGGGGTCGAGCTCCCGGTCTTTCCGGGTGAGTACGACGTCACCCCGGTCGCGGACTCGCGATACGTCACGTTCGAGTCGGAGTCCGCCTCCATCGGGACGGATTCGGAGTCGCTTGACTTCGAGCTGGCTCCATCCGACAAGCTCCTGGCGGAGGTCGCGACCCAGGCGGATGCCTATCTGGCGGACTGTATCGCTCAGCCTGAGGCCGATCCCGAGGGCTGCCCCAACGAGACCTACGGCTACCAGCTCGAGGATGTCGTGTGGACGCTCGCCGAGTCGCCGTCATACGAGCTCGACACCGATTACGACGGCGGCTGGCGGCTGAGCACGTCGAACGCCGGGTCAGCGACCGTCACAGCTAAGGAGCCATCGTTCTTCGACGACGAGCCCGCCCGGGACTACACCGACACCGTCACGATCGAGCTCACGGGCACGGTGACGGTCGAGGGTGACACGGTGACGGTCGAGGTGGACTCCTACTGAGACGGCGCGGGCTCCGACTTAGGGGCCCACGTTGCCTAGAGTGTCACCATGGACGCCTACCTGGACCGATATGTCGCTGTCGGTGTCATCGTCCTGGTTGGGATCCTGCTCGCCGTGGCCATGCTCGGCGTCAATCGGCTGATGCGTCCGCAGGTGCCGTCGCGGGAGAAGCAGACCACGTACGAGTCGGGGGTCGACCCGGTCGGCGAGGGCTGGTCGCAATCGACCGTGCGGTACTTCGTCTACGCCTTCCTCTACGTGATCTTCGCGGTCGATGCGGTGTTCCTCTTCCCGTGGGCGGTGGTGCTCGAAGACATCGGATGGGCGGCAGCCGCCGAGATGGGTATCTTCATCGGCATCTTGGCCGTCGGTCTGGGCTACGCGTGGCGAAAGGGGGTGCTGTCGTGGAGATCGAACCCGTGACGGTCACCGGCGCCGTCAACCTGCCGATGCCGACCTTCGCGCCGCCATCGCTCGGCAAGGGATCACAGCTGGCTCCCAAGCCCGCGAGGTATCTGCTCAACTGGGGGCGTAAGTACTCGCTGTGGGTCTTCAACTTCGGCCTCGCCTGCTGTGCGATCGAGTTCATCGCGACCTCGATGTCACGCCACGACTTCATCCGCCTCGGGGTGATCCCGTTCGCGCCGGGCCCGCGTCAAGCCGACTTGATGGTGGTGTCCGGCACGGTCACCGACAAGATGGCTCCGGCGATCAAGCGGCTGTACGACCAGATGCCCGAACCGAAGTACGTCATCAGCTTCGGGTCCTGTGCCAACTCCGGAGGCCCCTACTGGGACTCGTACTCGGTCACCAAAGGCGTCGACCAGATCATCCCGGTCGACGTCTACATCCCGGGATGCCCGCCGCGCCCTGAGGCGTTGCTGAACGGCATCGTGACCCTTCAGGACAAGATCGCCGGCGAGAACCTCGCCGAGCGGTACGCCCGTCCGTCAACCTCCCTGCTCAGCCCGCGGATCACGGCCCCGTGAGCCTCGAGGAGAATCCGTTCGGCCCGCCGCACCGGGTGGTCGACGCGGACGCATGGCACGCTGCCGTCGTCGCGCTCAAGGCCGATGGCTACACCTACTTCGACTGGTTCTCCGCCGTCGACGAGCATCCAGAGGGGTTCCGACTCGTGCTGCATGTGGCCCGTCCTGAGCCGACGCTCGACCACCTGCTGCTGGTGACCTACGTCGAGCGCACAAGGCCTGCCATCGCGTCAATCGCGGACGTCTACGCCGGTGCGGCGTGGCACGAGCGCGAGACCCACGAGATGTTCGGCATCGTCTTCAGCACGGCCGGCGCGGCGATGACACTCGAGCCTCTGCTGCTGCCGGACGGATTCGAGGGCCATCCGCTGCGAAAGGAGTTTGTGCTGGCATCGCGTGTCGCCAAGGCCTGGCCCGGCGCGAAAGAGCCGGGCGAGAGCGATGCCGACTCGGCGCACTCGCCGAGCCGGCGACGTATCCGGCCACCGGGTGTCCCGGAGCCGGGGGAGTGGGGTCCCTCGGTCGCTGCGCTCCCTCACGGGGCTTCGCCCGCGGGGACGGAGGACGGATGAGCGACGTGGTCGATGTTCTGCTGCGCTGCCTCGTGGTGCTGGGGGCCTTCCTGACGTTGCCGCTCCTGGTGGGTCAGTTGGAGCACAAGTCGATGGCGCACATGCAGAGCCGGGTCGGCCCGATGGCTGCGGGCGGATTCCACGGGTGGGCGCAGCTTGTCGCCGACGGCGTCAAATTCGTCCAGAAGGAGAGCATCACTCCGGTCGCGGCCGATCGTCGGGTGTTCGAGCTGGCGCCGGCGGTGGCGCTGGTGCCGTACCTCGTGGCGATGCTCGCGATCCCGCTCGGCCCGTTCTTCGGGCAGGGCAACCTGATCGGCCAGGATCTCGATCTCGGCCTGTTCTTTGTCCTGGCGGCGATGAGCGTCGGCGTGCTGGGCACCTTGATGGGCGGTCTCGGCAGCGGCAACAAGTACTCGTACATCGGCGGCATGCGCGTCGCCGCACAACTGATGTCCTACGAGCTGCCGATGGTGTTGGCCGCCGCGAGCGTTGCGATGATGGCCGGGACGCTGTCGCTCATCGGTATCGCGGACGCCTGGGAGCCGTGGTGGCTGCTGGTCCAGTTGCCGGGACTCGTTGTGTTCTTCGTTGCGGGTCTGGCCGAGCTGCAACGCCCGCCGTTCGACGCCCCACTCGCTGATGCGGAGCTGGTGATGGGCCCGCTGACCGAGTACGGCGGCATGCGGTTCGCGATGTTCCTGCTGGCCGAGTATGCCGGCATCGTGGTCCTGGCGGCCTTGACCACGGTGCTGTTCCTCGGCGGTTGGGCCGGACCGTGGGCCGATCAGCTCGGCTGGGTCTGGACGTTGCTCAAGGTGGTAGTGGTGTCGTTCTTGGTGATCTGGGCGCGCGTCGCCTACCCCCGGCTGCGTGAGGACCAGATCAACGCCCTGGCCTGGAAGGTCCTGGTGCCAGTGGCCCTCGGGCAGGTCTCGATCACGACGGTGCTGGTGGTCCTGTGAACGTGTGCGAGCGCCAGCGAGCGAACCATCGGGCAGAGGTAGCGGCGTGACGTACTACGGAAGGGGCCTGCTGCAGGGGCTCGCGGTCACCTGGCGCAATCTGACGCGCCGCAGCATCACAGCGCGTTATCCGGACGTCGAGCCCGACCTCCCGCCCCGTAGCCGTGGTGTCATCGCGCTGCAGGAGGAGAACTGCACCTCGTGCATGCTGTGCGCCCGGGAGTGCCCGTCCTGGTGCATCACGATCGACTCCCACAAGGAGGTCATCCCGGCGGCGACCGAGGGCGGCCGCGATCGCAGTCAGAACGTCCTCGACCAGTTCGACATCGACTACTCGATCTGCATGTACTGCTCGATCTGCATCGAGGTCTGCCCGTTCGACGCGCTGCACTGGTCGCCGGAGTTCGCCTACGCCGAGGGTGACCTCAAAGATCTCACCCACGACATGAACCGGCTGCGGACGTGGATGGACACCGTGCCGGCGCCTCAAGCCCTCGACCCCGGCGCCGAGCAGGGCAAGGAACTGGACGCCTACGAGCAGCGTCGTGCCGCGGAGGAGGGCCAGTGAACCTCGCCGAGCTGGTGTTTGTTGTGCTGTCGGTCATCGCGGTGGGCTCGGCGGTGTTGTCGATGACCAGCCATCAGCTGGTGCATGCGGCCCTCTGGCTTGTGGTGACGCTCGGGGCCGTCGCCGGCTGCTTCCTGCTGATGACCGCCGAGCTTGTCGCATGGGTGCAGGTGCTGGTGTACGTCGGCTCTGTCGTCGTGCTGGTGATCTTCGCCCTGATGCTGACCCGGCAGACCGGTGGCACCACGGCCGAGGTCACCGGCAACCGGTGGATCGCGGCCGGGCTCGGCCTGGTCGCGGCGGTCGGCCTGGGTGCCACGATGATCGCTGGTTTCCGTGGCCAGCAGATCGAGGGACGCCGTATCGGCACGGCAGGCTCGATCGGTGACGCGCTGTTCAACAACTGGGTGCTGCCGTTCGAGATCCTCAGCGGTGTGCTGCTCGCGGCGCTGATCGGCGCGATTGTCATCTCCCGGTCGGGATCGGATCGCTGATGTCGCTGCTCTACCCCCTGCTGCTGTCGTCCGCGCTCTTCGGCATCGGTCTGTACGGCGTCCTGGCCCGCCGCAATGCCGTCCTGATGCTGCTGGGAGTCGAGCTGATGCTCAATGCCGTCAACCTCAACCTGGTGGCGTTCGACGCGTGGTTCGCCGACCAGTTGCACACCGGCCAGGTGCTGACACTGTTCACGATCGCGGTGGCCGCCGCCGAGATCGGTCTCGGGCTGGCCATCGTCCTCGCGCTGTTCCGGGCCGTGCGCACGGTCGATGTCGACGAGGTGGGTCGATGAATCTGCGCAACCGGCCCAGGGGGCCCTGGGTGTACGTGGCGGTGACGGCCGTGCTGGCGGCCGTGGTCGCAGCGTGGGCGGTGCCCGAACTGCGCGAACACGGCTGGCTTGTGTTCGGGCAGAGCTCGTCCGGTCCAGGTGCGCCGCTGCCGTCGCTGTCGCCCGACCTCTTCCTGTTCCCGCAGGCGGCGCAGATCATCCTGCTCGCGGTCGGCATCGGCGTGCTGGTGCAGATCTACTCGACGGCCTACCTCGGCCATCACCCCCGTTATCGGTCGTATGCGCTGATCATCGTCCTGTTCCTGGTGGCGATGATCGCGGTGGTCGGCACCACGAACCTGTGGGTGTTGCTGGTGGGGTGGGAGGTCATGGGCGTGTGCTCGTACCTGCTGATCGGTCACGAATGGCAAACAGCCGAGGCGCGGTCCGGGGCGGCCAAAGCCTTCCTCGTCACCCGCGTGGCCGATCTCGGCCTGGTCATGGCGATTATCGTGATCGGCGCGACGTATGGGACGTACGACATCAACGGCGCCCAGGCGGGTGCATTGCAGGACCCGAAGAACGGGACCCTCATCGGCCTGCTGGTGTTGCTTGCCGTCGTCGGCAAATCGGCCCAGTTTCCGCTGCACTCCTGGCTCCCGGATGCCATGCCGGGACCCACGCCGATCACGGCGCTGATCCACGCTGCCACGATGGTGGCCGCCGGCGTCTACCTGGCGGCACGGCTGTTCCCGCTGTATGCCGACTCCGAGGTTGTCCTGACGTCGATGGCCGTCATCGCGGCGATCACGATGCTGATGGGCGCGCTGTTCGCGCTGGCACAGACCGATCTGAAACGAGCCCTGGCCTGGTCGACCGTCAGCCAGTTGGCGTTGATGTTCGCCGCGGTCTCCGTCGGCCTGGCCGAGAGCGGACTCGACCACCTGGTCGCCCACGGCGTCTTCAAGGCGCTGCTGTTCCTCGGCTGCGGGTGCCTCATGCACGCGGTCGGCAGCAGTTCGCTGTCGGCGATGGGCGGGTTGCGTCGGGCGATGCCGGTGACCTTCTGGACCATGACAATCGGCTTCGCCGCGCTCGCGGGAGTCGTCCCGACCGTGGGCTTCTTCACGAAGGACTCCGTGCTCGCAGCGATCGACTTCGCGACGGAGGTCGAGAACGGGCCACTGCCCAACGGCATGGCGTGGGTGCTCCTGGTGGTGGCGCTGCTGACGACCTTCGTCACCGCCGCGTATGCGACCCGGTTGTGGCTGCTGGCCTTCTTCGGCCCGGTCCGTGAGGCTCGGGACGCCCACGAAGCGCCGCGGACCATGACCGGCCCCCTGATCGTCCTGGCGGTCGCGACGTTCGCACTCTCGATCGGCAAGCATCTGGACGCGCGGATCGGCGTCATCAGCACGATTGTCGCTGCGCTGGGCATCGGTGCCGTCGTGGCCCTGTGGCGGCGAGGCTCGGCACTCGGTCCGGCCCCGGCGCCGCTGGTGTCCGAGCTGGGCCTCGACCGTCCGTTCTCCCGGTGGATCCCGGCCGTCGTCACCTCCCTGTCACGCCTGGTTGTCGATCTCGACCGCGACGCCGTGGACGTCTACCCGCGAGGTGGGGCGTCGCTCGTCGGCCTCGCCTCGAACGGTCTTCAGATGGCGCAGTCCCGTAACGTCCAGCGGTACGCCACCGCGATCGCGCTGGGTGTCGTGGTGCTCGTGGTGATCGGGGTGGTCGCGACATGATCGTTGTCGCCCTAGTCGTCCCGCTTGTGGTCGGATTCGTGCTGATCATCGCGCGATCCCACGTCACGGGCCGGCGCGCCGCCTGGATCGGTGCCGCCACGATGTCGGTGACACTCGCCCTCTACGCCAGCGTGTGGGAGGGGCGCGAGCAGAACATCTCCGGCGACGTCGATGTCGCCTGGGTCGAGCCGCTCGCTGCCCGCCTGCACCTCGGTGTCACGGCGGTCTCGTGGCCCTTCGTGCTGATGACGGCCTTCATCGGCGTGCTGTGCTGCCTGTGGCTTGTCGCCGACGACACGTCGCCGGCGCTTGTCGGTCTGGTGCTGGTTGTCTCGGCCTCCTCGCTCGGTGTCTTCAGCTCTCGCGACGCCCTGCTGCTGTTTGTCTTCTTCGAGCTGGCCCTCGTGCCGATGTGGTTCGTGATCGCCTACTGGGGTTCGGGTGACAGGCGGCGGGCGGCGACCCGGTTCTTACTGTTCACCGTCGCCGGGTCGGCTCTGCTGCTGGTCGGCATCGTCATCGGGGCGCTCCGCGGTGGCACACTCGATCTGGCGGACCTCCGTCCGACGGCGATCGCTGTCGTGCTGATGACGCTCGGTCTCGCGGTCAAGACTCCGGTCGTGCCGCTGCACACGTGGTTGCCCGACGCGCACAGCTCCGCGCCCACCGTCGGATCCGTGCTGCTGGCCGCCGTCTTCCTGAAGCTTGGAACCTACGGGCTCCTGGTGTTTGTCGGCCCGTCCGACGACATCGAGGTCGTCGCGCCCTACCTTGCCGTCGCTGGGGCGATCGGCATCGTCTGGTCGGCGTTGGCCTGTTACGCCCAGGACGATCTGAAACGACTCATCGCCTACTCGAGCATCGGGCACATGGGATTTGTAGGCCTGGCGATCTCGACCCGCAGTGAGGTCGGCGTCGCCGCCGCGGTGTTCGGTTCGGTCGCGCACGGCGTCATCACGGCCCTGCTCTTCTTTGTCGCGGGCTCTCTGAAGGACCGCTACGGGACGACGTCGCTCGCGGGCATCGGTCGAGGGCTCTACGGGAGGACGCCGTGGCTCGCGGTGGTCTTTGTGGTGGCGATCGTCGCCAGCATGGGCCTGCCGGGACTCGCCGGGTTCTGGGGCGAGCTGCTGGCGCTGCGCGCTGCCTACGACGGGAGCATCGTGTTGCCCTCATCGGTTTCGTGGACGGCCGTGGGGATCGCGTTGCTCGGCATCGCCCTCACGACGGCGTACGTCGTGCGCGCGATCCGCCTCCTGGCGCAGGGTGAGCCGGCGCCGCGGGAGACCGATCGTGGCCTCGGACGTCGCGAGATCGTTGTCATGGGGTCGTTGGTGGTTGTCATCGGCGTCCTCGGGTTGTGGCCGGGCCTGATCCTGGACCTGCTCGAGCCCGTCTACGTGGTGGCGGCGCCATGAGCATCCCGATCGATTGGACCGTCGCCGGCCCCGCAACCTTCGCGATGATCGGCGCGCTGGTCGCGCTGCTCGTCGACGCGTTCTACCCACGTCGGACCTGGCTGGGGTCCGGGATCCCCGCGACAGTCGGCCTCCTCGCCGCAACTGTCGAGCTGGCGCGCGGCGACCTGCCCTCCTACCCGTTCGCGTTCTCCCTCATCGTCCTGATGGGCTCGCTGTTCGTTGTCGTGGCATCCACCATCAAGAACTTCGAGAACGCGATGCCACCGGGGGAGTACCACTTCCTGCTGATGGCGGCCTGCGCCGGTGCACTGCTGATGGTCTCGGCCAGCGATCTGGTCACGTTGATCGTCGCGCTCGAGCTGTTGTCGCTACCGTCCATCGCGCTGGTGGGGCTGAGGCAGGGCGACACGGCCGCCGTCAGGTCGGCCTGGACGTTCTTCCTCGCCTCGGTGACGTCGACCGCGATCACCTTGATGGGCATCTCGCTGCTCTACGGCATCGCCGGATCGCTCGACTACGGGCAGTTGCGTGAAGCACTTGTCGACGCGGATGCGCCGGACGGTGTCGTGGCCGTGGCAGTCGTCCTGACGGTCATCGGCCTGGTGTTCAAACTCGGCGCGGTGCCGTTCCACCTGTGGGTGCCGGACACGTACCTCGGAGCATCGATCTTGGTCGCGGCGTTCTTGTCGACGGTGTCGAAAGCAGCATCGTTGGGTGCGTTGCTCACCGTCCTCGCGGTCGCGCTACCGACGGCGCAGGCGTCGTGGGAGCCTGTCGTCGGCGTCGTCGCTGCGGTCACGATGACCGTCGGCAACATCGGCGCGCTGCGCCAGTCGGATGCGGTCGGGCTGTTGGCGTGGTCGTCGATCGCCCAGGCCGGTTTCCTGCTCGCGCCGGCCGTGGCACTCTCGACGCCGTACGGGCTCAGCGCGCCGACGCAGTACCTGGCGGTCTATGCGCTGGCCAACCTCGTGGCGTTCGCCGCCCTCGCCGTCGTCCTGCGTCTGCGCGGCTCGACCCGGCTCGACGACCTGCGCGGCATGGCCCGTAACGATCCCTGGATGGGGATCCCCCTGGCTTTCGCGGCGCTCGTCCTGGCCGGATTTCCGCCGGCCGTGATCGGGCTGGTGACCAAGTACCTCGTGATCCGACCCGTCGTCGACGGAGATCATGTCTGGCTCGCGGTGATCATGGGCGTCAACGTCATGCTGGGGCTGGCGTACTACGTGCGTCTGGTTGTCACGCTGTGCGACCGGCCCGAGGGCGAACCGTATGTCAGCCCGTCGCCACCGGTTTCGGTGCGCATCACGAAGTCGACCGTGCTCCTGGGGACGGCGGCGCTGCTCGCGCTCAGCGTCTGGCCCGACCTGCTGCTGACCCACCTGCCCTAGCCCCTACAAGAGGCGGATCGGCAACCTCATCGCGCGACATGGGGTTGAGATTCCACCGGCTCGCGGGGTCGGTCAGCGGTAGTTCGTGAACTGCACCGCGAAGTCCAGGTCGGCGGCCTTCAGCAGCGCGATGACCTCCTGCAGGTCGTCCCGCTTCTTGCTGGTCACCCGCAGTTCGTCACCCTGGATCTGGACCTTGATGCCCTTGGGGCCCTCGTCGCGGATCAGCTTGGAGACCTTCTTGGCCTGCTCCTGGCTGATGCCCTCGCCGAAGGTGCAGTTGAGCTTGGTGTCCTTGCCCGACTGACGGGGCTCGCCCTCGTCCAGCGCCTTCAGCGAGATCCCGCGCTTGATGAGCTTGTCCTTGAACACGTCCAGAACGGCGAGTGCCCGCTCGTCGGCATTGGCGGTGATCTCGATGCCCCACTCGCCGCTCCACTTGATCTCGGCACCGGTGTTCTTGAAGTCGTACCGGGTCTGGATCTCCTTGACCGCCTGGTTGAGGGCGTTGTCGGCTTCCTGGCGGTCGATCTTGCTGACGATATCGAAGGATGAGTCGGCCATGGGGGTGCTCCTGGAGATGATGTGGTGAAAAAGCGCGTGTGGCGGATCTGATTTCACACAGCGTAATCGGCTGCGATAGGCTTGCTCGTCGTTGCCCCGGCAACGCCCGGCAGGTTGCCCGAGTGGCCAAAGGGATCTGACTGTAAATCAGACGGCTCAGCCTACGCAGGTTCGAACCCTGCACCTGCCACAGCACGAAAAGTAGCCCGTGACCAGCGAAAACGCAGGTCACGGGCTCTTCGTTGTCCGGTCCTGTGGCGTCTGATCGCTGTCCCTGGCCCCAGCAACACCACGGGGACGGTGAGCCTGCCGCGTGGCACCTGGAACCACCGCGCTCCTGGGCTGTCGAGCACTTCTCGCGGCTTCGCGAGGCACAGTGCACGGGTGTGATGACACATGCCTGAACCCGTGGTGAGGCGGGTCGCTAGCTCCGCTAAGGTAAGCGACGCCTGACCCCGGAGGAGATCCACGTGCGGAACCCAGCCCTCGCCACAATTCTGACTGCAGTTCTCGCCTCGACGCTGTTGGCAGCGTGCGGTGGAGCCGGCGACGACAAGGCGTCGATCACCGTCTACAACGCACAGCACGAAGAGCTGCTCGCCGAACTCGCGCCGGCGTTCACGAAGGAGACCGGCATCGAGGTCAAGCTCCGCAACGGCAGCGACTTCGAACTGGCGAACCAGCTCGTTCAGGAGGGCAAGGCCTCGCCGGCCGACGTGTTCTTGACCGAGAACTCGCCAGCGATGTCGCTCGTGGAGGCAAAGGGCCTGTTCGCCCCTCTCGATCAGTCGACCCTGGATCTCGTCCCGGCCCAGTACCGACCCGAGAGCGGCCGGTGGATGGGGTTCACGGCGCGGTCGACCGTCCTGGTCTACAACAAGGACAGGGTCGCCGAGGGTGACCTGCCGGCCTCCTTGCTCGATCTGGCCAAGCCCGAGTGGAAGGGCAAGGTGTCGTTCTCTCCGACGGGAGCAGATTTCCAAGCTATCGTCAGCGCCGTCCTGGAGCTCGAGGGCGAAGCCGCGACAAGGGCTTGGTTGACCGGTCTCAAGGCCAACGGCACGGTGTACCAGGGCAACAACGTCGTGCTGAAAGAAGTCAACGCCGGCACGATCGACACCGGCGTCATCTACCACTACTACTGGTATCGGGACCAAGAGGAGTCGGGCGCGAACAGCAACAACGCGGCCCTGCACTTCTTCGGTGCCAAGGACCCCGGCGCCTTCCTGAGCATCTCGGGGGCCGGTGTGCTGAAGTCGAGCGAGAACTCCGCGGACGCGCAGAAGTTTGTCGAGTTCTTGGCCGGTGAGACCGGGCAGAAGGCGCTTGCTCAGAGCTACGCGCTGGAATACCCGCTCAATCCAGCCGTCGACCTCGGCCGTGGCGTCAAGCCGCTGGGCGAGCTCGACCCACCCGTCGTCGACATGTCGGCGCTCAACGGGCCTGACGTCATCGCCATGCTCCAGGACGCAGGATTCCTCTGATCGAGGGGTTCGGGGCACGTCACGGGGGGCAGCGTGCGACGCCGACCTCGCTCCTGCTCATCTGCGCGCTGATTGCGGCGTTTGCGCTCATCCCGCTCGGCTATGTCGTGGTGTACGCGACGACTCTGGGCGGCTCTGAGGTCTGGGACCTCCTCGTCCGGCCGCGTATGGGCGAGCTGTTGTCCAACACGGTCCGGCTGGTGGTGGGCGGCTGCCTGTTGAGTGCGGTGCTGGGTGTCGGGTGTGCATGGGTTGTCGAGCGCACCGACGTCCCGTACCGCAACCTGTGGCACGTACTCGGAGCCGCTCCGCTGGCCATCCCGGCCTTTGTGAACAGCTATGGCTGGTCGTCACTCGGCGGAGGCGTCGACGGTTACGACGGCGCCCTGCTTGTGGTGACGTTGTCGTACTTCCCGCTGGTGTATCTGCCGACCGCTGCCGCCTTGCGGGGGCTTGACCCGGGGCTCGAGGAGGTGTCCAGATCGCTGGGGTTCGGTCCGCTGTCGACGTTCGTGCGCGTGGTGCTGCCGCAGCTCGGACCCGCGATGATCGGCGGATCCCTCCTGGTCGGTCTGCACCTGCTGTCAGAGTTCGGCGCGCTGCAGATGCTGCGCTTCCCGACCTTCACCACGGCGATCTACGACCAGTACAACTCCTCGTTCAACAGCGCGGGCGCGAATGTCATCGCCGCGGTGTTGGTCCTGTTCTGCCTGGTGCTCCTGATGGCGGACCTGCAGCTGCGGTCACGGCGTCGGCTGGCACGGGTCGGCAGCGGTGCGCGTCGTCGGGCGACGCCGATCACGCTCGGGAAGCGTCGCCTGCCGGTGGTGGCCGGGCTGATCGCGTTGGCCACCGCGTCACTCGGAGTGCCGCTCTACAGCCTCGCGCACTGGATGGTCGTGGGGTCGTCAACCGCATTCCCGCTGGCTGACATCGCATCGGCGGCCCTCACGTCGACAACCCTCGGGCTGGCCGCCTCGGCGATCGCGGTGGCGTTGGCCGTTCCGGTCGCCTGGCTCGCCGTCCGTCACCGCTCGCCGGCGTCCACCACACTCGAGCGAAGCACCTACGTGGCCAACGCCCTCCCGGGCATCGTGGTCGCCCTGGCCCTCGTCACGGTCTCGATCAGATACGTGCCCGGCATCTATCAGACGTACACGCTGCTACTCGCGGCCTACGCGACGATGTTCCTGCCCCGCGCGATGGTCAGTGTTCGCGCTGCCATCGAGCAGGCTCCGCCGGTTTTCGAGGACCTGGCGCACGGTCTCGGCCTCGGACCCGCGGCGACCATCAGGCGCGTGACCCTCCCGATCATCGCTCCGGGCGTCGGCGCCGGCTGCGCACTGGTCTTCTTGGCGGTGACGACGGAGCTGACCGCGACCCTCCTGCTGTCGCCGATCGGCACGACGACGCTCGCGACACAGTTCTGGTCCAACTCGTCGTCGGTCGCCTACGGAGCCGCCGCGCCGTATGCGGTGCTGATGGTGTTGATTTCGTTGCCGGCGACCTACCTGTTGAGCCGCCGCCCTGAGCTTGAGGAGATGACATGACCGGCCTCGTGATGTCAGGTGTCACCAAGTCCTTTGGGGACCGCCGCGTGCTGGATGACGTCGACCTCGACATCGCGGCAGGTTCGGTGGTCGCCGTCCTCGGGCCCTCCGGTGGCGGCAAGACGACGTTGCTGCGCATCATCGCGGGCTTCCTCGACGCCGACTCGGGATCGATCGACCTCGCGGGCACCCGCCTCGTCGACAACGGCCGAGGGATGGCTTCCCAGCATCGCCGGATCGGTTACGTGCCGCAGGAGGGAGCGCTCTTCCCCCACCTCGACGTCGAGGCCAACATCATCTTCGGCATCCGCGGCAGAGCACGGCGATCGTTCGATGTCGACGATCTCCTGAAACTGGTCGACCTCGACCCGTCGCTGAAGAACAGACAGCCGCACGAGCTCTCCGGAGGCCAGCAGCAGCGCGTCGCCGTGGCGCGTGCCTTGGCTCCCGGGCCAGCCGTCGTGCTGCTCGATGAGCCGTTCTCGTCACTGGACGCCGGACTGCGTGCGGAGACGGGCGCGGCGGTCCTCGGCGCGATCCGCGGCATCGGTGCGACCGCACTGCTCGTTACGCACGACCAGGATGAGGCGCTCTCTCTGACCGATCGTGTGGCAGTGCTGCGGGACGGCCGGGTCGTTCAGTACTCGACGCCGGTGGATCTCTATCGAGCCCCGGTCGACGCGGCAACAGCCGCCTTTGTCGGACGGGTCGTTGTCCTGCCGGCCGTTGTCGAAGGTGATCTCGCGATCACGGCGATCGGCCGGCTCGCGGTCGCGTCCGCCGGACCACAGGGCGCGGTGCGGGTGCTGGTGCGGCCCGAGCAGTTGTCACTCGTGCCGGGAGGCGGCGACGGCACCGCTCGAGTCCTCGGTGTCACCTACTACGGCCACGACGCCCTGGTGCATCTGATGCTCGAGGCGGACGGTCACACCATCGACGCACGGATATTGGGTGCTGACCTGCCGGCTCGAGGTGACGTGGTCGGCCTGACGGTCCGAGGGCCAGTCACGGTGCTCACCTCGCGGGAGCCAGCACGATGATCCAGACCTTCACCGTCTCGAACCTGAGTCGTCATGGTGCGCGTCCGGCGCTGATCACCCGCGACGAGATCATGACGTACACGGAACTCGCCGCACGGGTCGGGGAAGCAGGCGGGCTGCTCGCGGGGGAGAAACGCCTGGTGGCGATTGCCGGCACCAACACCACCGAGTCCCTCGTCGCGTACCTGGCGGCGATGGCCCACGGGCACGCGGTCCTGCTGGCGCCGGGCGACAGCCCAGTCCACCTGGGGTCGATCGTGGACACCTACGACCCCGACATCGTCTTCGGCGCCGAACCGGGCGGGGGATTCGTCGAGCGGCGCCCGGGCAGCCGCCATCGCCTGCACCCGGACCTCGCCCTGCTGATGTCGACCTCGGGATCCACCGGATCGCCGAAGTTGGTCCGACTCTCGCACCGCAATATCGTCAGCAATGCTCGGAGCATTGCCGACTACCTCAGTATCACCGAGGATGACCGCGCCATCACGACGTTGCCCATGCACTACTGCTACGGGCTGTCGGTGGTGAACAGCCACCTGCTCAGCGGAGCTGGTTTGGTCGTGACCGATTGGTCGGTGGTGGATCCCTGTCTGTGGGACCTGGCCGACGACGCCGGAGCGACGTCGTTCGCGGGCGTCCCCTACACGTTCGACCTGCTGGACTCAACCGACTTCGCCGACCGCGAGCTCCCATCACTTCGGTACATCACCCAGGCAGGGGGGCACTTCGCTCCCGACCGGGTCGCCCAGTACGCGCGGCTCGGCCAGGCCCGCGGCTGGCAGTTCTTCACGATGTACGGGCAGACGGAGGCGACGGCCCGAATGGCCTACCTGCCGCCCGAGCTCGCCACGACGCGGCCCGACATCCTGGGTGTGCCGGTACCCGGTGGGTCCTTCCGGCTCGAGGCCGTGCCGGAGTCGTCCGACCCCGCGGTGGGCGAACTTGTCTACGCCGGCCCCAACGTGATGATGGGTTACGCCGCGGCTCCCGGGGATCTTGCCGACGGCGCGACGGTTGAGGAGTTGCGGACAGGTGACCTGGTTCGGCGGCTCCCCGACGGCGCCTATCAACTGGTGGGCAGGCGGGGCCGGAGGGCGAAGATCTTCGGGTTGCGAATCGATCTCGACGAGGTCGAGCGGATCGCCATCGGCGCAGGTGTCCCTGCGCGATGTGTGTCGGTCGGCGACCGGTTGCAGATCTTTGTCACCCCGGATGTCGATGCGTCACGGGCACGAGCGGTCGTCGCCGGCGGGTGCGGTCTGCCGGAGCACGTCGTCTCGGTAGGCGTCGTCCGCGAACAGCCGTACACGGGCAGCGGGAAGATCGACTACACCTCTTTGGCGCGGCAGGCGCAGATCCTTGAACGAACGGTTGACCGCGGTCGGCCGAGGGCAGGGGTGGCGGGTCCCGACGCGATTCGCGATCTGTTCGCAGAGCTGTTGGGTCGGCCCGAGGCGACGATCGACGACAGTTTTAGGAGTCTGGGCGGTGATTCGCTGTCATACGTCGAACTGTCGGTGCGCCTGCAGGAGGCGGGTGTGGGCCTGCCACCGGACTGGCACCGGCACACGGTGCGTGATCTGGCGGGATCCGCTCAGAGGGCGGGGCCGCGTGGAGTGCGGCTCGACACCTCGATCGTCTTGCGGGCGGCGGCCATCCTGCTGATCCTCGGGACCCACGCGAATCTGTGGACGGTTCCCGGCGGCGCGCACGTTCTGCTCGCGGTGGTGGGGTTCAACTTCGCGCGGTTCCAGTTGACGGACGCCCCGGGGCGTCAGCGGCTGCGGGCCGGCCTGGCCTCGATCGGTCGTCTCGCGCTGCCCTGCATGGTGTGGATCGGAGCCGTGGCCGCGATCTTTGGTACCTATCGACCTCAGACAGTCCTGTTCCTCAACGGGCTCGGCGGCAGCGAGGAGTGGACCGACGACTGGCAGTTCTGGTTCCTCGAAGCCATCATCTGGACCCAGGTGGTGGTGGTTGTGCTGCTGTCCATCCCGTGGTTGCGCCGCGCTGAGCGACGAGCTCCATTTGTCTTCGCCTGCGCGGTGTTGGCGGGATCGTCGATCGGTCGTTACGTCCTGGTGGGGGTAGAGGCCGGCGCGACCGAGCGCTACACCCCCTCGGTCGTCCTATGGTGCTTCGCGCTGGGCTGGTGCCTTGCCGCTGCGACATCGACGCGGCAGCGTCTGCTGGTGTCGATCGCCGCAGTGGTGTCCGTGATCGGCTTCTTCGGCGACCCTGCCCGCGAGACGGTGGTCGCGGCAGGCATTCTGATCCTGGCGTGGGTTCCGTCGTGGTACCTCCCAAGCGTCGTCGCTCGAGTGGTGGCAGCGATCGCGGCGGCCTCGCTCTACATCTACGTCACGCAATGGCAGGTCTACCCCCACCTCGAGGAACGGGTCCCCGTGCTCGCCGTTCTTGCGTCGATCACCGTGGCGATCGCGTACCGGCATCTCTGGGAGTGGTTGTCGGCGGTCGCCCGTGCTCCTGGGTCGCGCTGGCGGCGTGCCGGCGTCGTCGATCGCGATCCTCGCCTGGTTGATTCGTCCACCTAGACGGCTCATAGCTGTCCGATACCCGCCGTGCTCACGACTCCGACGCGAAATTGCGACGGGATGCGCTCGAGCCGTGAGCGGCGGGTCCT
>Ga0075364_10000777_pt1 | contig 16768 bp, 21 predicted proteins | sample EndMetdeltDD1764_FD_71517 | JGI IMG/M metagenome (GOLD analysis project Ga0075364, IMG submission 71517) | Populus endosphere microbial communities from Tennessee, USA - Endosphere MetaG P. deltoides DD176-4 | ecosystem: Host-associated > Plants > Roots > Endosphere | place: USA: Tennessee...
CCCCCGCAGGCGGGGGAGGGATTGAAAGGCTGGCGCGCGCGGCCGGAACGTTTCACAGTCAAAGTTCATGGAAAAACGCTCCCTCTTCAACCACCGCCTCCTGCCCTACGCGCTGCTCGCGCCACAGATCGCCGTCACGATCGTCTTCTTCTATCTGCCGGCCAGTCAGGCGGTGTGGCAGTCGTTCCTGCTGCAGGATGCGTTCGGACTATCGACCAAGTTCGTGTGGCTGGAGAACTACAAGGAGCTGTTCAGCGACCCAGCCTACTACCGCACGATCTACACCACGGTGGTGTTCTCCAGTTTGGTGTCGGTGCTCTCGCTCAGCGCCGCGCTGCTGCTTGCCGTGCAGGCCGACCGCCAGATCAAGGGTGCAGGCGTCTATCGCACGCTGCTGATCTGGCCCTATGCGGTTGCGCCCGCGGTGGCCGGCGTGTTGTGGATATTCATGTTCCAGCCCTCGCTCGGCGTGCTGGCGCGCGGCCTGCGCGGCATGGGGATCGACTGGAATCCGCTGCTCAACAGCGACCACGCCATGACGATGGTGGTGCTCGCCGCGACCTGGAAGCAGATCTCCTACAATTTCCTCTTTTTCCTTGCCGGCCTGCAGGCGATCCCCAAGAGCGTGATCGAGGCGGCGGCGATCGACGGCGCGCGCCCGGCGCGGCGCTTCTGGACCATCGTGTTCCCACTGCTCTCGCCGACGACGTTCTTTCTGCTCGTCGTCAACATCGTCTACGCGTTCTTCGACACCTTCGGCATCATCGACGCGATGACCGGCGGCGGACCCGCGAAGGGGACCGAGACGCTGGTCTACAAGGTCTACGCCGACGGGCGCCTCGGCGGCGACCTCGGCGGCTCGGCAGCGCAATCCGTCGTGCTGATGTTCATCGTGATCGTGCTGACCGCGATCCAGTTCCGTTACGTGGAAAAGAAAGTGACCTACTGATGCCGTCGGTGATGTGGAAAGAGTTGACCGCGGAGGACCTGCGCATGAAGGCCGCGGGAAACGCGATCGTGCTGCTGCCCATCGCCTCGATGGAGCAGCACGGCCCGCATCTTCCCGTCGGCGTCGACACGTATCTGTGCGAAGCCGTGTGCAAGGCGGGTGCCGAGATCGCCGTGAAGGACACGCCCTGTGTGGTTGCGCCGACGTTGTGGTGCGGCATGGCCGAGCATCACATGGCCTATGGCGGCACCTTCACGTTCGACATTCCAACTTATCGCGCGGTGCTGCTGTGCTTCCTCAAGAGCATCGAGCGGCACGGCTTCAAGCGCGTGTTCATCGTCAACGGTCACGGCGGAAACATCGCCGCGATGAACGCTTTCTTGCCTGACTTCGCCCAAGAGACCGCGCTGACGATCCGCGCCGCGACCTATTTCGACATGTCGAACGCTGCCATCGCGCCGTTCCTGGAAGACCAGACGGGCGTCTTTCACGCCTGCGAGGTCGAGACGTCGCTGATGATGGTGGTCGCGCCCGGCACCGTGAAGCAGGATCGCTTCAAGGACGCGCACGGCATGCTCGACGTCGACATGAACAAGGTGCTGCGCGGCCCGCCGGCGCGCTTCCGCTCGTTCAAGGAAATCACGCCGAGTGGTGTCATCGGCGACGCGCGGCGCGCCAGCACGGACAAGGGCGACAAGGTGCTTGCCGCCTGCGCCAAGGGCGTTGCGGGCGTGCTGAACGACAAGGGCATGTGGGCCTGACATGGTCGAGAACCGCCGCTTCGGAAACCTGATCCCGCACATCATTTTGTGCATCGGGGTCATGATCGTGGTGTTTCCGGTCTATCTCGCGTTCGTCGGCTCGACGCACGAGGCGGCGACGATCGCCAACGGGCAGATGCCGCTGACGCCCGGCACAAAATTCTTCGAGAACTACTACCGCACGATCTTCATCGGCACGAGCAGCACGACACGCGAGCCGGTCTACACGATGCTGCTGAACTCATTCGTGATGGCGATGGTGATCGCAGTCGGCAAGATCGCAATTTCGATCATCTCGTCGTACGCGATCGTGTACTTCAAGTTCCCCCTGCGCATGACGGCCTTCTGGGTGATCTTCATCACGCTGATGCTGCCCGTCGAGGTGCGCATCTATCCGACCTACAAGATCGTCGCTGACCTCAACATGCTCGACACCTACGCGGGGTTGACGCTGCCGCTGATCGCGAGCGCGACCGCGACACTCTTGTTCCGGCAATTCTTCATGACGGTGCCGGACGAACTTGTGGAAGCCTCGCGCATCGACGGCGCGGGCCCGTTCCGCTTCTTCTGGGATACGCTGCTGCCGCTCTCGCGCACCAACATGGCGGCGCTGTTCGTGATCCTGTTCATTCTCGGCTGGAATCAATACCTCTGGCCGCTGCTGATCACCACGCGCGACGACATGCAGACCATCGTGATCGGCATCAAGAAGATGATCGTGACGTCGGATGCGCTGACCGAGTGGCAGCTCGTGATGGCGACCGCGGTGCTGGCGATGCTGCCGCCGGTCGCTGTCGTGATCGCGATGCAGCGGCTGTTCGTGCGCGGCCTTGTGGAGACGGAGAAGTAAGTGGCTGAAGTCACACTGAAAGACGTCAAGAAGGTCTACGCTGGCGGCGTCGAAGCCGTGAAGGGTGTCACCTTCGACGTGCCGGACGGGCACTTCTGTGTGCTGGTCGGCCCCTCGGGCTGCGGCAAGTCCACGCTGTTGCGCATGGTCGCAGGCGTCGAGACCATTTCGTCCGGCGAGGTGCGCATCGGCGGCCGCGTCGTCAACGAGATCGAGCCATCCGAGCGCGACATCGCGATGGTATTCCAGAACTATGCGCTCTATCCGCACATGAGCGTCTACAACAACATGGCCTATGGCTTACGCAACCGCAAAACCCCGAAGGAAGAGATCGACAGACTCGTGAAGGAAGCCGCGCGCATCCTCGAAATCGAGCAACTGCTCGAACGCAAGCCGCGCCAGCTCTCCGGCGGGCAGCGCCAGCGTGTCGCCATGGGCCGCGCCATTGTGCGGCGGCCAAAGGCGTTTTTGTTCGACGAGCCGCTTTCCAATCTCGACGCCAAGCTGCGCATCACGACGCGCGTCGAGATCAAGAAGCTGCAGAAGAACCTCGGCACCACGTCGCTCTACGTGACGCACGACCAGCTCGAAGCCATGACGCTTGCCGACATGCTGGTGGTGATGAACGGCGGGCGTGTCGATCAGATTGGCCCGCCGCTCGAAGTCTACGAGAAGCCCGCCACCACATTCGTGGCGACCTTCATCGGCGCGCCCGCAATGAATCTCCTCAAGATGTCCGGCGCCGAGCCAGGATTGATGCTCGGCCGCAACCTGCCGGCCGACGGCGCGATCATCGGGATCCGGCCGGAGGACTTCGCGCTCTCGTCCGTCGCGCCCGCGGGCGAGATCGGACTGCAGCTCACCGTGACGGCGGTCGAAAAGGTCGGACCGGAAAGCTTCGTCTATGGCACACTCGATCGCGGCGACAACGTCATCGTGCGGGTGCCGGGTACGCAGGCGCCGGCTCCGGGGCATCGGGCGGTCGCGTCAGTCTCACCCACCAAGCTTCATGTCTTCAGTGCAGACGGAACGCGGCGCATTGGCGACTGAGCTGCGGTAGACGCCAAACGCGACCGTGCCGGCGAGCAAGACGGCCGCCGGCCAGACCATCGGCCGCACCATGAAGAAGGCGTGCACGATGGTGTGAGCGGTGAACACCACATACCAGACCGGCATCACGGCAGCGGCTGCCAGCAACAGGAGTTCGCGCCGGCGCTTTGAGCTGTCACCGGTCCGTAGCGCTCGCCATGCGCCCCAGATCACGAGCACCAGGGGCAACACGGCGGTCACCACGAGGCCGACAGCCAGCGACCCAAGGCCGACGAGCGACGAGAAGTAGCCAATCTTCATCAGCCCATAGATCGCACTCAGCGCGCGGTTCGACTTGAGCGCCTCGACATTGAAGCCGAACGCCTCAAGCCGCGCGGCGTGATCGGCCGTCATGTCCCATCCGGTTTGCGCGATGTGTCGCGCCATCAGTCCGGCCGACCCGGCGATCTCGGACCAGCCTGATAGCGCCGCGATCACGAGCGTTTTGGTCAGCAAGGCAAGTGCAATCGCGCCCGCATAGCTCGCGAGTGCAAGCCACACGCGCCGTGGCGCCACCGGCGCCCGATCGAGCGCCAGAAGGCCAAGCAGAACGATGAGACCCGCCGGGATCGCACCGATGAGAAATTCGAAGATCGCCGTCAGCGTGCCGAACAACGCGACCGCCGTGACGAAGCCGCGTTCGGTCAGCCCAGAGAGCGGATATCGATAGGCGAGCAGTGTGAAACCGATCAGCACAATGTCGGAAGGTGCGAACGAGAGCGAGCGACCGTACACCGGTAGCGCGTAGAACAGCGCCAGGAAGCCCGCGAGGGTGAGAAAGGCGACATCGCGCGGGCGCGACGCGGCTGGCCCCTGCCAGATGGCGTAGGCGCTCAGCAGCATGAGCGCGCTGAGCAAGCCGCAGACGGTCACGAGCAGCAGCATCGTGGCCGACTGGAACGACAAGACGGCCAGCAGCGCGCCTGCCAGCACCCAATCGCCGTGCAGATAGCGGTGGTAGTAGCCGCTCCGGATCTCCGGGTTTTCCAGCGCCACGGCCAGATCGCCGCATTGCCGGAACTGCGGGAGGCTGGCAGGCGGCGTCCGCAGCGGCGGCGCGTTCAAGTCCGAGGCCGGAATCCGCGGCGACAGCGCGTGCCAAAACACGTTGTCGCGCGGCGGCAGCACCAGCATCGCCAGGATCAGACAATCGTTGAAGGTATACACGGGGCGGGCGACGCCGGGCGCGAGCGGCAGCGTCGTGGTTTTCGCCAGCGTGCCCTCGTCGGCCGCCTGCTGGACCACCTGCACGTAGCGGCCGTGACCGACGCTTGCTGCGGTCAGCAGGCTGACCGCGTACAGGGCCAGCAGCGACGCCATGACAACCAGTCCAACGCGCGCGACGATTGTCATGGGAAAACTGCGGGTACTCGTGGAGCGCCGCATCCCTACCACACGTCACTACCCGGCAACATGCCGCGAACCCTGCGGCTGGCGGGTGAGACACCGTGTCCGCCCCCGCTGATTTCCCACGGGTTTTCCCGTTCTTGAACCCTTAACCGCCCTCCCCATATGATCGAATACCGGACCGGGCAGGACATCCTGTCAGGCTCGCGCCGGTGGAGGCGCCAGATCGGGCCTCACAAAGTCGCTTGAAAGAGGACTTTGAAGCCAAATGTCCCGAGTTCCGTCGCTTTCAAGTCCGTTCCTGCTCGGATTTGACGAAATCGAGCGCGTTCTGGACCGCGTCACCAAAGCCGCCGACGGGTATCCGCCCTACAACATCGAGCGGCTGCCCCGAGACGAACGCGATCCGGAGCGGTTGCGCATCACGCTGGCGGTTGCCGGCTTTACGCGCGATCAGCTCGATGTGTCGATCGAGGAGAACCAGTTGGTGATCCGCGGCCGGCAGCAGGACGACAAGACCCGGGAATACCTCCACCGCGGCATCGCGGCGCGTCAGTTCCAGCGCGTGTTCGTGCTGGCCGACGGAATCGAGGTGAAGGGTGCGGATTTGAAGAATGGACTCCTGTCGATCGACCTCGCGCGCCCGGAACCCGCGCGCGTCGTCAAGTCGGTCGACATCAGAGTCCATGAGTGACGGCACCACGGCATCGACGGAAAGGAGTCGAGGGCCATGAATACGAACGCGAACGACATCCACGAGATTTCGCAGGAAGCCCTGCAGGGTCTGGGCGGCGGCAAGCTCGCCTACGTCAAGACGATCCGCTCCGAGGACGTGCAGAAGCACTTCCCGCAGGCGCCCGAGCTTGCGGCCGGCACGCTGCTTTATGCGCTGCACGCCGCCGACGGCACGCCGATCATGCTGACGGACAGCCGCGAAGCGGCAATCGCGAACGCCTGGAGCAACGAGCTCGAGACGGTCAGCGTCCACTGAGCTTTCGTTGCAGTTTGACACCCGGACGACAATCCACGCGTCCGGAGCATCCTGTCACGCAGACGTTACGACGGGCCGGCAAGAGTGCGCCGGCCCGCCTGAACCCGGGCTCGATCCTGATCGTCTAATGATCGAGGAGCCGTGCCATGCCCCGCACCCGCAAGCGCCACTTGCTGATGTCGCCGCAAGCCTTCGCGGAGTACGGCAACCGCGCAGTGGCCTACATGCGGCAGATGCGCTCCGAGGAAGCCGAATTCCTCTACCCGCAGGCGCCGCCGCTGGTCCCCGGCCTCACCGTCTTCGTGCTGCATGCTGCCGACGGCACGCCGCTCTGCATCACCGACGATTTCGCCGAGGCCACGCGCGACCCGCACGCCGTGCAGTTGCGGCTGGTGAGCGTGCATTAGCTCTCCGCGCTACTGCGTCCCTTCAAGCCCGAGCTTCTTGACGAGATTGCCCCACTTCTCCTGCTCGGCCTTGCGATAGGCCTTCAGCTCGTCCACCGATGGCGTGTCGACCGGGATCAATCCGATCGTCTCGATCTTCTTCTTCAGCTCCGGATCGGCCGACGCCGTCTTCATTTCGGCGTGCAGTCTGTCGACGATGTCCTTCGGGGTTTTCGCTGGCGCGAGCAGCATGTGCCACGACACCGCCTCGAAGCCCGGCGCATTCGCAGCCTCGGCGAAGGGCGGCACGTCGGGCAACAGCGGCAGCCGCGTCAGCGACGACACCGCGAGCGCGCGCAGCTTGCCTTCCTTGATCAGCGGAATCGAAGCGCCGGCTTCCGCGAAGCCCATCGCGATGTGGCCCGCCGCGATGTCCTGAATCGACTGCGGTGTCGCGCGATACGGCACATGGGTGATCTCCAGGCCGAACTGGTTTTTCATGTACTCCATCGACAGGTGCTGCGCGACACCGGCGCCGGGCGACGAGTAGGAGAGCTTGCCCTGGTTCGCTTTCACATGAGCGATCAGTTCAGGTACGGTCTTCGCCGGCAGATCCGGATTGACGATCAGGATCATCGGCGACTTGACGTAGAGCGACAGCGGCACGAAATCGCGATCCGGATCGTACTGCACCGTCTTGAACAGCGTCAGATTGATCGCCATCGCCGACGACGTGGAGACGAGCAGCGTCTGGCCATCGGGCGTCGCCTTGGCGACCGCATTGGCAGCAAGCATCAGCGAGGCGCCGGGGCGGTTCTCGACGATCACCGGCTTGCCAAGGCTCTGCTGCAGCTTGTCGGCATAGAGGCGCACCAGCACGTCCATGCCGCTGCCGGCCGCAAGCGGCACTATGATGGTCACAGGACCGGAGGGGTATTGCGCCTGCGCAGGGCTCGTGAGCGCCCAGCCAAGCGCCAAAGCCGCAATGACGACACGAAACATCGCGATCCTCCCGGTCGTTCTTCTGATCCGCGCGTTACGGCGCAGGATTCGGGAGAAACTCTTGCCCAACGCAGAGATGGGAGTCCAGCGCGACCGTACCGGGCAACCGCGACAAACTGGATCAGGCCGCCTGCGAGGAGTGCATGGTGAGCACCGCATAGAGGGCGTCGGCGTCGCGCGATTCGCGCAGCTTGTTCACCGTTTCGGGCTCGCGCAGCATCCTGGCGACGCGCGCGAGCGCCTTGAGGTGATCGGCCCCGGCGCCCTCGGGCGCGAGCAGCAGGAAGACCAGATCGACCGGCTGCCCGTCGAGCGCCTCGAAGTCGATCGGACGGTCGAGGCGCGCGAACAGACCGACGAGCTTTTCGAGCTTCGGCAACTTGCCATGCGGGATCGCGATGCCATTGCCGATGCCGGTGCTCCCGAGCTTCTCGCGCTGGATCAGCGTCTCGAAGATCATGCGCTCGTTTTGCCCGGTGAGCTGCGCGGCGCGCGCGGACAATTCCTGGAGCGCCTGCTTCTTGCCGTTGACTTTGAGCGCCGGCACGATCGCATTCAGCGAGACGAGATCGGTGAGCGGCATTGCAACCGGTCCGGGTTAAAAAGGGCTTGGTTGTTGGCGGGAAGGCGGCGGTTTATAGCGGCGGCCCCGCAAGGTCAATGGCCGGCCGCCGCGGTATTCTACTGCCAGACCCTTGATGGACCCTTGATGACGGCCAGCCCCTCGCTGATACGCCAGAGGCGGAACCTAGTGTGTTGATTGCGCTTGAAGTTTTCCCGGGCCGTTTAAGAATTGCCGCCCGGCGGATCGATCCAGCCGACATTCCCGTCAGGCCGCCGGTACACCAGGTTCACCCGGCCATGGTTGGCATGGCGGAACACCACGACCGGCGCGCCGGTGAGGTCCAGTTCCATCACGGCCTCGCTGACCGAGAACTGCTTCAGCACCGTCGTCGACTCCGCGATGATCACCGGATTGAACTCGGTGGTCGTATCGTCGTCCTCGTGCGCGGGCGCTTCGATCACATAGCTCGGTGCGCCGAGGTCCGCGCCATTGCCGTTAGCGCGCGCGGCGTGATGATCCTTCAGGCGGTGCTTGTAGCGGCGCAGGCGCTTCTCGATGCGCACTGCCGCCTGATCGGCGCTCGCGTACGCATCGCCGGCGCTCGCATCGGTGTGCAGCGTGATGCCGGAATCCAGATGGATCGCGCATTCAGTCCGGAACCCGAAGCCGTCCTTCGAGACGGTTACGTGGCCCGAATAGCCGCCGTCGAAATATTTGCTCAATGTCTCGACAATTCGGGCGCTGACGCGCTCGCGCAAGGCTTCGCCGATGTCGAGATTTTTTCCCGAGACGCGAAATGGCATTGGGTTGCCTCCGCTGTTCGTTGCCGGGTGCCCCTCTCTAACAGCTAGGAGGGGTTCCGGTTCAAGTCAACGCAACACACCGCAGACGCGACAATCCGACCAAAGAGACCCGACTTCGGATCACGCGGCGCCGGCCGGCGCCTGTTTCTCGCGGCGGCGCTGGACCGAGGAGGGAATCCGCATCGCTTCCCTGTACTTTGCGACAGTTCGGCGGGCAATGTCGATCCCGGATTCGCGCAACTTTTCGACGATTGTATCATCGGAAAGAATGTCCTGCGCGGTCTCGGCGTCGATCAGTTGCTTGATGCGATGCCGGACCGCCTCGGCCGAGTGCGCCTCGCCGCCGTCGGAGGCCGCGATCGAGGACGTGAAGAAGTATTTCAGCTCGAAGATGCCGCGGCTGGTGGCCATGTATTTGTTGGCGGTGACGCGTGACACCGTCGACTCGTGCATGCCGATCGCGTCCGCCACGGTCTTCAGATTGAGCGGACGGAGGAACTGGACACCGTGCGCGAAGAAGGCGTCCTGCTGGCGCACGATCTCGGTCGAGACCTTCAGGATTGTCTTGGCGCGCTGGTCGAGCGCGCGGATGAGCCAGGTCGCGGTTTGCAGGCAGTCGGCGAGGTAGGACTTGTCCTGCTCGTTCTTCGCGGTCTTCGACACCTGCGCGTGGTAGGTCTGGTTCACCAGCACCTTCGGCAGCGTGTCGGAATTGAGCTCAACCAACCAGCCGCCGTCGGGGCTTACGCGGATGTACACATCCGGCACGATCGGCTGCACCAGCGCGGAGCCGAACGCGAGACCGGGCTTGGGATTGAGCCGGCGGATCTCCGCCACCATGTCGGCAAGGTCGGCATCATCCACGCCGCACACGCGGCGCAGGCCTGCGAAATCGCGCTTCGCCACCAGATCGAGATGCGCAACGAGCGCCGCCATCGCGGGATCGTAGCGGTCGCGTTCTTTCAGCTGAATGGCAAGGCATTCGCTCAAATTGCGCGCACATACGCCGGAAGGATCGAAGGTTTGCAAGATGCGCAGCACCGCCTCGATCTCGGCCTCCGGTGCGCCGAGTTTTTCGGCAACGCCGGCGATGTCGCCAACGAGGTAGCCGGAATCGTCGACCATATCGATGAGATGCTGGCCGATCATCCGCCGCGCTGGCTCGACGATGCCGAGCATCATTTGTTCTTTGAGGTGATCAGCGAGCGTCGTCTCGGCCGACACGAAGGCTTCGAGGTTGTATTCGCCGTCCTCGCGGCCGCCCGAGCCAACGCTCGACCATTCCGAATAGGTCGCGGGTTCGCTTGGCGTCGGGCGCGTCGGGGCGCCCGCGGCGTCCGGAAACACGTTCTCAATGCCGGTATCGAAACTGTCCTCGATCGCCGCCGAGCCGGCCGCGTCGGGCTTTTCCCAGGCATCCGGCTCGCCCTCGGCGCCGGCGTTGGCCTGATTCTCCGCAGTTGGGCCGTTTTCGGGGCCTTCGGTGCGCTCGAGCAGCGGATTGCGCTCAAGCTCGTTGTCGACATAGGCCGTGAGATCGAGATTGGAGAGCTGCAGCAGCTTGATGGCTTGCATCAGCTGCGGCGTCATGACGAGCGCTTGGCTCTGCCGGAATTCGAGTCTCTGCGATAGCGCCATGTTGCGGTGCAATATTGGTCCGGTTCTTGCTTACAGCTTTCCGGGACCGCTGTACATCGTTTCCTGCGGGTGTGGTGCCGCCGGCGTTAATGACGATGTGAATGACGGGCACAACGCTCGCGAAATGCGAACAAATCCCGCGCCTTACATCCGGAACTCTTCACCCAGGTACAGCCGGCGGACTTCGGGGTCGTCGATGATTTCCTGCGCGCTTCCTTCGCGCAGCACTTCGCCCGAGTAGATGATGTAGGCACGATCGGTCAGGCCGAGCGTCTCACGCACGTTGTGGTCGGTGATCAGCACGCCGATGCCGCGTTCGGTCAAGTGACGCACAAGCTGCTGGATGTCGCCGACCGCGATCGGGTCGATGCCGGCGAACGGCTCGTCGAGCAGCATATAGGCCGGGCGCGTCGCGAGCGCGCGCGCGATCTCGGTGCGGCGGCGTTCGCCGCCCGACAGCGCGATCGACGGCGTCTTTCTCAGCCGCGTGATGTTGAATTCATCGAGCAGCTTGTCGAGTTCGTACTCGCGCTTCTTCTTGTCGCGCTCGACCACTTCGAGCACCGCGCGGATGTTGTCCTCGACGTTCAGGCCGCGGAAGATCGAGGCTTCCTGCGGCAGATAACCGATGCCGAGCCGCGCGCGCTGATACATCGGCAGATGCGTGATGTCGTGACCGTCGAACTGGATGCGGCCTTTGTCGGCCTTGATCAGGCCGGTGATCATGTAGAACACGGTCGTCTTGCCGGCGCCGTTCGGCCCGAGCAGGCCGACCGCTTCGCCACGGCGCAGCGCGAGGCTCACGCCTTTCACCACCATGCGGGTGCCGAAGCTTTTCTGCACGCCGTGCACGGTGAGCGTTGCGCTCTCACCGACCACTGCGGAAAGCACACGCGGCGAGGATATCGCTGGCGCCGAAGGCGGGGAACCGAACACGCGATCGAGCGGGCGCAGCGGCGGGTCGTAGGACGGATCGTCCTGCGGATGCTGCGGGCGCTCGAACCGGTCCTCAAAGGCGCGTTCGTCGACCGGTTCCGCGGCCTCGGCGCGCGCGCGCTCGGTCGTCTGAACCGACTGCCAGTCGAAGTCGCGTTCGGTCTTCGGCATGGTGCCGGCCGCAGGCGGCGCAGCACGCTTGACCGCCTTGCCAAGCGACATGCGCTCGGTCGTCTTCAGGCTCATCGGCTCGCTGTGGCCATTCACCATCGGCTCGCCGACCGGTGCGAGATCGATGGACCACAGATCCGCGGATGGCGCGCGCCGCGCCGGCTTGCCGCGTCGGAATGGCTTGAGGAGGTCCAGCACGCCGTTATCGGATATCCAGGGTCACACGCGCTAACTTGGCGGCGCCACGCTGATCCTGCAAGACCTTGGATGAACTTGTTTTTTTGGAGCTGTCGGGCGCCGCGTTGATGCGCGTCGGTGCGCCGGGTGCAGCCTTCTGCGGCGCCGGTGCCGGCGCGGGCTTGGCGCCGGGAAGGCCTTGCGGCGCCGAGGCATTGAACAAACCCTCGACGCGCTGGGGTTGACCGCCCTTGGACGAGCCCGACTCCACGCGCGCGACGCCGGTCGTCAGATCGACGACCATACGCTCGCCACGCAGCACGTTCTTGCCCTGCGTGATCACGACGTTGCCCGTGAGCGTCACGTGGTTGGACTTCACGTCGAACAGCGCCTTGTCGCCCTTCGCGGTCTGATCTTTCTGAACGACCGTCACGTCGCCGGTCGCCTCGACGCGCTTGATCTGCTGTCCGCCAGCCACGCCGCCCGCCTGCGCTGCGGCGGGCGCCTTCTTCTGCGGCGCATTCTTCTGCGGTGCCGCGGCATTGTCCTCGTAAAACACCACCAGCGTCCTGCACGTGATCGTGGTGTCGCCCTGGATCATCTTCACGCTGCCGGAGAACGTCGCCTGACGCTGCTTGTCGCGCACTTCGAGCGTGTCGGATTCGATCTTCACCGGCTGATCGCGCTGCAACTGCAGGCCGCCCATCGCGCCGGAGGGCTGCTGCGCGAAGGCGCTGCCCGCGAGCATGAGCGCGAGCAATGACGCACCGAGGACCCGGCCCATCACCGCGCCGGCCCCTGCTTGGCGTTTTGCAGATCGAGCGTGACACGGCCCTTGCCGGACTCGACCCGGGCAAGGCCCGTGGTCAGGTCGACCGTCATGCGCTCACCGCGCAGAACGTTCTGGCCTTGGGTGACAGTCACATTGCCGGTCAGCGTCACGAAGTTGGTCTTCATGTCGAAGTGCGCCGTGTCGCCCCGCGCGGTCTGATCCTTCTGAACGATCACCACATCGCCCTTCGCTTCAAGGCGCTTGATCTGCTGCCCGCCGACCGCACCACCTTTTTGCGCGACTTCCGGATTGTCTTGCTTGGTGTCCTTCTTGGCGGGGGTCGTGGCGCCGTCTTCGTAGAACACGACCAGCGTCTTGCACTGGACCGTGGAGTCGCCCTGCGTGACCTTCACGTTTCCAGAGAATGTTGCCAGGCGCTGCTTGTCGCGCACCTCGAGCGTCTCGGACTCGATCCGCAGCGGCTGGCCGCGCTGCAGCTGCAGGCCGCCCATCGCGCCGGAGGGCTGCTGCGCCCACGCTGTGGCGGCAAGCGCGAGCGCAATCAGTGACGCGCCCACGAGGCGACCGATCACCGTGACGCCCCCTGCTTGACGTTCTTCAGGTCCATGACGACGCCGCGCTCGAAGCGGATCACATCGCCGGAGTCCAAGACTTCCATCTTGTTTGCGTTCAGCACGCCGTCAGGGAACGTGATCTCGACCGGGTGCTCGGACACAACCTTGCCGGCTTTCATCTCGACGGCGGCTTCACGCAGCTTCGCGGTGAACCCCTGATTCGTCGTCACCAGCACCTGATCGCGCAGGATCACCTTGTCGCCCTTGGTGTTGTAGGTGCCGGCCTTCGCGACGATGTTCACTTCCTGATCCTGCAGTTCCATGCGGGCGCGCAAATTCTGCAATTCGACGATGTCGGGGCTTGCGATGTCCTGCACGGCGCTCTCGGCGGTCAACTCGTAGCCGCGCGCGTCGCGCGTGAAGCCCGCAATGCGCGGCAGCTCCATGGTGATCTTGCTGCCCTGGATCGCGAGTTTGCCGGACACCGCCGGCGCGTTCTCGATCATCTTCAGCGGATTGAAATAGGTGACGATGACCAACCCCGCGAGACAGAGGAACGCACCCAGCGGCAGCACAATCCGGACGATGCGCACAGCGATGCTATGGCGCCCGGCACGGCGCACCGCCTGGGTGACGTCCGGGGCCGTGGCGGTCCAGCCGCCGCGCTCCCCAACCGCCTTCGCATGGACGGGACTTTGCATACCGCGCTTCGGTTAACGAGAATCGCCCCTGGTCGCCCGCATATTACTGCGCCGCAACGGGAAAATCGCTTGGGAATGTGGCCTAGGCACGGCGGTGCTTGGCCGCAGTTTCACCGACGTAAACGGGTTCCGCCGGGGCTTTTACGGATGCGGCGGAGCCGCGCGCGTCACGAATGCGCGAAAATGTCCTCTTCGGACCAGCCGCTCAGGTCGAGCTGGGCCCGGGAGGGCAGGAACGCGAAGCAGGCGGCGGCCAGTTCGGTGCGGCCCTCGCGCGCCAGCATGGCGTCGAGCTTCGATTTCAGCGCATGCAGGTTAAGCACATCGTCGGCCGCGTAGGCGAGCTGGGCCTCGGACAACGTTTCTGCGCCCCAGTCGGACGACTGCTGCTGCTTGGAGATGTCCTTGCCGAGCAGTTCCTTGGTGAGGTCCTTGAGGCCGTGCTTGTCCGTGTAGGTACGGGTCAACCGCGAGGCGATCTTGGTGCAGTAGACCGGGCCGGTCATCACGCCGAGCCATCGGTACAGCATCGCGACGTCGAAGCGGGCGAAGTGAAAAATCTTGGTCTTGGCGGGGTCGGATAGCAGCTTCTTGAGGTTCGGCGCAGGGCCGATCTCCTTGCCGATCTGCACCACGTCGGCCGAGCCGTCGCCGGGCGAGAGCTGCACCACGCACAGCCGGTCGCGCACCGGCGACAGGCCCATGGTTTCGGTATCGACCGCGACCGCGCCGGTGTAGCGCGAGAGGTCGGGAAGGTCGCCGCGGTGCAGCCGGATCGTCATGCGTCAGCCTTTCGGCCGCGCGGAAAGTATCGGTCAAATGCGGCCGATTCGTTCCGTAGCATCCGCTCTCGTGAGCTTCAATCGGCCTACAGCAGCGCCTTGATGGTCGAGAGCGTACCGGCCTGGCAGGCGTTTGCCGGCACGAACTGGCACCCGACCTGAAGCGAGCCGGACCAGATCATGTCGACCGCAACGTAGAGGATGATCGCGAGGCCAATCCAGGAGATCCAGGCGTATTTGCCGAGAAGGCGCGCGATGTAGTGCGACATGAAGCCCATGAAGGCGACCGCGACCACCAGGCCGATGACGAGGATCGTCATGTCGCCCTTGGCGGCGCCGGCGACCGCGAGCACGTTATCGAGCGACATCGAGACGTCCGCGATAACGATCTGGATCAGCGCGGCCGAGAACGTGATGGTCTTGACGTCATCGCCCATGCCGCCCGGAACGCCCGCTATCGCGGGCTCCATTGCGTGGCTCGCGGCGCGGATGTCGCGGTACATCTTCCAGCACACCCACAGCAGCAAGATGCCGCCCGCCAGCATCAACCCAACGATCGCCAGCAGCTGAGTCGCGACCACGGCGAACATGACGCGCAGGATCACGGCGCCGCCGACACCCCAGAAGATCACCTTGGCGCGCAGGCGTGGATCGACGCGCGCCGCCGCCATGCCGACGACGACCGCGTTGTCGCCTGCAAGCACGATGTCGATCGCGATGACCTGAAACAGAGCGATGAGCTGTGCGGTGTCGAACAAGGGTTACATCCTGTCGCGTTCGAGGAGAGCGACCGCTTGCTCGGGCTCGCCGAACAGCGCCGCACACAGACCGATGACGGTGAGCGCGCCTGCGAAATCCCAGTAGACGAGGCGCGTGGCCCCGACCTCGGGCGGCGCCACCCAGGCGATCAGCGCCATGGTGCCGGCCGCGACTACAAGGCCCGCGGCTGTCGCGGGAAACACCAAAGCGGGCGGCACAAGAAACAGCGCGGCGATGAACGCAGCAGCAGCAGCCGTCAGCGCAGCAACGAGGGCAAGGACGAGCCCATGCCAGCGCCGGACGCAGACCGGGCGCTGCCGCGCCGCGTGGGCGTCCCAGATCGATTCCTGACCCCTGTTGAGCATTGGCGCAACTTCGCTATGATAGTCGTGTCTGATTGAGTTTCGTATTGACTAGTTTCGTAACTCTGAAACGTCCAAACCGCAAGGGGGCGGCTGATGGTGCGTTCGCAACAGGCCGAGAAAGAGGTTCCAAAGGCCGTGGAACTGCGCAAACGCGCAGGAACCTGGCTGCAGGAGCAGCGAAAAAAGGCCGGATTGTCGCAGATCCAGCTCGCCGAGCGGCTGGGCCTCAAATACTACACGTTCATTTCGCAGATCGAAAACGGCTTCAGCCGCGTGCCAAGCGACAGCATGGAGGCTTGGGCGGCGGCGCTCGGCATCGCGCCCGGCGTGTTCGCCCGCCACCTGCTGGCGTTCTACGAGCCGGAACTCCACAAGCTGCTGTTCGAGGTCAAGTCATGAGCCAGATCGTCAACATCTTGGCATTCCCGCCCCGCGCCGCCTCCGGCGACTGGAGGCCCGACGAGCTGGCCGCGTTGGCGCATCTGTTCCCGGCCGATGGGGCGAATCACTGGGACGTCGGCACGACCGAAGCCGGCGACCCGCAGTTCTATGTGCTCGGACCCGCGCCGGACTTCGAATGCGTGCTTTGCGTGTCGCGGCTCGCGCACGGCTACGTCATGCAGGACGGCGCCGGCCGCATCGTCGGCGAAGCGCCGTCGCTGCAGCAATTCGCCGAGGAGGCCGCGCGGGCGGCCATGCGCGGCTCGCGCTCGTTCATCGCGCGCGTCACGCTGCTGGTCGCCGCCGTGCGACTGACGATCGAGGAGAAGGTTGAGCCGATCTTCGAGGAAACGCAGGAACTGCTCGTGCGCGTCGCGCCGCAGCTCGCCGCGTTCGTCTAGGCGGCGGCCTGACCGGCTGGCCGCCTAGATGGCGATGCCTTCGGCGGCGCAGAACTGCGCGAACGTGGTGGTCCCGCCATAGCCGGTGGCGCCACCGACCGACTTGAGCAGATGCGCCCAGTTGGAGCGCTCTCCGCCCCAGTCGCCGCCATAATGCAGGCCGACGACTGGCGCGCCCGGGGGATTGTCGAACTGCACGACCGGCGATCCGGAATTCCCGTTGATCGTGGTTGCGTCATGCATCACCGTCCAGTCGGCGATCCCGGCCACGCCGTCGGTTGCCATCGGCTTGCCGGGAGCAAAGCGC
>Ga0075364_10000778_pt1 | contig 16759 bp, 18 predicted proteins | sample EndMetdeltDD1764_FD_71517 | JGI IMG/M metagenome (GOLD analysis project Ga0075364, IMG submission 71517) | Populus endosphere microbial communities from Tennessee, USA - Endosphere MetaG P. deltoides DD176-4 | ecosystem: Host-associated > Plants > Roots > Endosphere | place: USA: Tennessee...
CTGAATCGCCGAGATAGAGATGTACATGAGGCGTGTGCCGAAACCGGCGGAATGCGTTTTGATAAAACTCGGGAAGGAGTTCGATGGTATGAACTTCGTCAAAAATTTGAGAGGCGATGGCTGCCGTATTCCCTGTGTAGGTTCCGCTTTCAATGAATGCATTGAGATGAAAAAATTCTTGCATTTCTTGCAAAAAAGAGCGTTTGAGAGACCCATCGGAAAAATCTTTCGCGATTGAGAATCCGATTTGATGGGGAGCTTCTGGATTGGGAAAAGGGATGTTTTCGAAAGTGAGCGAGAAAAGGTTTGTCGACAAGAGAAGAAGGAACCATTTCATAAGAGGGGGAACTCCTTGATTTTGCGTGCAGGGCAACCGACGTAGATGCCTGGTTCATGGATCGGTTTTACAACGACGGCGCCGGCTCCGATGACAACGCGGTCGCAGATCGCGACCTGGTCTTTTACGACAGCGCCGACTCCGATGAAGACGCAATGACCGATTTTGCATCTGCCTGAGATTGCAGCCCGAGGGCCGATATGGGAATGGTTGCCGATTTTCACTTCATGTTCGACAATCGCGCCGTTATTGACGATCGTGTTGAATCCTAGAGAGGCTTGAGGGCCGATATGGGCAAAATTCCCGATGAAAGTGCCGGCTTTGAGGGTGCATTCTTTTCCGTAGTGGGCTTTCGAGGAGTGGATTGAGGCCAGATGTTCTGTTCCGATTGTTTCGAAGAGGAGTTGTCTCTTGAGATTGTCTCCGAGCGCAAAAAAATAAGGGAGAGGTTCTCTTGGCTGTTGCTTGAGTACGGGAAATCCGAACAGGGTTTCTCCTGGCGCTGCCTGAGGATCGATGAAAAGCAGATCTGCTCCTGGGAATTCGGTTAGGTAGAGGTCTGCGGCGCTGCGGCTATGGCCTCCGCAGCCGAAGAAAAGGAGTCGTTTTCTTGACATGAATAAAAATCCTGAATGCAGTTGCAGATTTGAGAAAGGTTTGTTTCGGTAAGGTCGGGGAAACTCGGAAGATTGAGCCCTCGTAAAGAGAGCGATTCAGCGACGGGATAGGATTCTTGGGACAAGTACATCGGGAGGAAGTGAACGGGGTAAAAGAAGGGGCGCGTTTCGATCCCCCGCTGTTCCGTTAGGGCCGAGCACATCCAATAGGAGTGGCCTATGTCGCCGATTTCCCGGTGAAATTCAAGCGGAACGGCGCAAAGACGGTTTTCGTACTCTTTCGCAATCCATCGTTTCTGATCTAAAATCCGGTCGGCCACTTCAAGTTGAGCCAAGCCGATCGCCGCGCAAATATTCGTCATTCTGTAATTGTATCCGATCGCCTCGTGCCAATAATGGCGTGTAGGGGAAACTCCTTGCCCTCTTAAAAGGGTCATCCGTTTATAAAGCTTCTCCTCATTGCAAACGACCATCCCCCCTTCTCCTGTGGTGATCGTTTTATTCCCAAAAAAACTAAAGGTTCCTGCATGTCCGAACGTCCCGACGTGTTTTCCTTTATAGGTCGTTCCAAACGCCTCCGCGCAATCTTCGACCAAGAGGAGATTGTGCTTTCGGCAAAGCGCGGTCAAAGCATCGAGATCGCACGGATGGCCGTAAAGGTGGACGGCTAAAATCATTTTGGTTCGCGCCGTAATGCGTCGCGCGGCATTTTCCGGATCCATTTGCCAAGTCGAGGGGAGCGAGTCGACGAAAACAGGCGTTGCCCCCACGTAGGCGACTGCGTTCGCTGTTGCGACATAAGTGAGGGTTGGGAGAAGGACCTCGTCGCCCGGTCCGATTCCCAAAGCCGCAAGGGCTAGGTGGAGAGCTACAGTTCCATTGCATACGGTGGCTGCATAATTACATCCGGCATAGGAAGAAAAAGCCTGTTCGAACCGGGAGATGAAAGAGCCCTTGGAAGAGTGGGAAGAAATCCAATTGGAATCGATGCACTCGTTAACGTATTTTTTTACATTCGCGTTCAGACAGGGCTGATAGACAGGGATTTTGGGATATGTCATCAATTAAATCCGCTGTAGGTGTTGGTGGATTTTTCGGAAGATTTACGCTGCGCCGCCTTTTCAAAAACGGAGAGATATTTTTCGGCGACGTGTTCCCACGTCCATTGGGAAATGGCTTGCGCGGAGCTTGCTGCATCGGCGGCGGCTTTTGCAGGGTCTTGGAAAATTTCTTCCAGTCGATCCGCGATGTCTTGCGGGGAGCGGGGGTCGAAGAGTTTGGCTTTGACGCCGAGGAAGTCTAAATGTTCAAGAAAGGACGGGATCTTCGACATGGCGACGGGGACTTTTTTTCCCCAGGCGTCGAGTCCCGGTCCATTTCCCGCTTCGTAAAGAGAAGTGCTGACGACGGCCCGCGCGCACTGGATCAGCGCATCGATTTCCTCGTTTTCCACATATCCGAGACCGATGATGTCTCTTTGCTCCTCTTTACATGCCTCCAGTCCAATTTCACACCCTCTTCCATTAATGGCCTCGGTGCCATAACCAACAATAACCAAAGGGATTTTCCAGCCGCGCTGCCTTAACAAATGAAAGGCTGAAAAAAGGGGCCCCAAATTCTTGTGGGGGCTGATGTTCGTAGGATAGAGGACATAATCGGAAGGGAGGTTAAATCTCTTGAGTAACAAACGCGATGAAGTTGGGTCGGTCGTCGAAAGGCCGCTCATTGGAGCCAGAGGGATGACTGTCGCTTTTCCTCGTTGCTCCGGGTAAAATTTTTCCAATTCTTTCCGGATGAATTGAGTGGAAACGATAGGCGTAGTGTTTTGCAGCCAATGGGGAATATCTCGGTGGAGCATGTCAAGATGATGGGAAGAAAAGCCGTTGCCTGAAAAAAGATAACGGAAATTAAAATCGTGAAAGACAGCGACGGAAGGGCAGGAAATCTGCGGCAAGCGGAGAAAATAAGGCCAGGGGAAAAACGCGAGATCGAAACCTTTGATTTTTTTCTCCAGCTCTTTATGGACAGCGCCCGAAACAAAAGGAGGAAACCAAGAAAGAGCTTTGGCATACCGATGCTGTAAAACTTTGACCAGTTGTTTGGCTCCATTGAATCCGAAATAACGGCGGTTCAAAAGCCATAGCGAATTGAGATTCCGAACCTCAATGCCAAGAGGTTTCCATTCTAGATCGAGCCGCTCCCTTTGGATGCTGTCTGGGTTTCCAAAAAAAGTGATTTTTAAATGAGGACGCAGCTTTAAAAGATGGGGGATGAGGATTCTTAAATAACGGGAGCCTCCGCCCGGATTCCCGACGTGGTCGACAATTGCTAATTTCATGGCCCGAGGATCATAGGATAATACGAGATTTTTTTCTTCCTCAATCATCAGCGATTTTGTATAACCCACTTTATAGCCCAACCCCAGGCGTTTATGCGTATTTTGACGATCGGTCTTTGTTTGTTTTCGCAACTGGCCTTTGCCTGCACCGACTTTCTTGTGAAAACAGCAGACGGCATGCTGATCAATGGCCGTTCTTTGGAATTCGGAACTCCGCTTCCCGCGGAAATGAGAGTCTTCCCTCGCGGAGATAGGCGAAGCAGCCAAGCGCCCGACGGATCTCAGGGCGTTGAGTGGACCTCTAGATATGGGTTTGCCGCAGCGACCTCTCTTCTTCCCGATTGCGTGGTGGATGGGATGAATGAAGCGGGACTCTCTTTCGGCGCTCTTTGGCTGCCCGGAACCCAATACCAAACGATCGGTCCGGAAGATGCGGGGATGGCGCTCGATTTCGTCGAGATGGGGTGTTGGATTTTAGGACAGTTTGCAACAGTTGCCGAAGTGAAAGAGGCTCTGAAAAATGTCCGGATCTGGGGCCATCCCGTACAAGGAATTGCGGGAACTGCGCCCCTTCACCTAGCGCTGCACGATACGAAAGGCAAGAGCCTGGTTGTTGAATTTGTCAAAGGCGAGATGAAAATTTACGACAATCCGAATGGAGTTTTGACCAATTATCCCACCTTTGATTGGCAGATTGTCAATTTGCAAAATTATCTTACGCTCAGTCCCGTAAACGCATCTTCGGTCAGTTGGAATGGAGGCTCTATGGGCCCTACAGGACAAGGGAGCGGCCTTTTTGGCATTCCAGGCGATTGGACGCCCCCTTCCCGTTTTGTTCGGACGACAGCGCTTCTCCGCTTTGCCAAGCCTGCGGAAAACGCGATGGAAGGAGTCAATCTCGCCGAGCATCTTTTGAATGCAGTCGACATCCCCCTAGGAGATATTCGGGAGAAGAAAAATTCGTTCGCGGGCGATTACACTCAGTGGGCGGTCATCAAAGACCTATCCAATAAAGTGTTCTATTTCCGCTCTTATAAGGACCTTGCCTTGAAGTTCGTCGATTTAAAGAAACTGAACTTCAACCAAAGGGCGATGTCTCAATCCCTTTCTTTCGATCTGGCCAAGGGATATTTCGATGTCACCGCATCGCTCAGGGCCTCGCGCTCCTCTCAGAGCGTCTCTCTGGAACCAGAGGCGATGGGCGATCTTCGTTAATTACTCAAGGAAACGAATAAGTCATGCTGAGGACGGCCTGGGCAAAGTTCAGGCTGTTTCTTCCGTAGACGGAAAACCAGGCGCCGCCAACAAAGCCGGCATTGGGACTCCAGTTGTATTCGATCGCTGGGGCCAAGCTTAAGTTATCACTATATCCGGTCCCGACAACTGCAGGAGCGCCCAGAGCAGTCACTCCTGGGTTTCCTGTAAAAGTCGTCTGGTTTGTCGCTGAATAAACGATATCTAAAGCGAAAACCCAACGTTGCGTTAAACTCAATTCAAGGCCTAAGTCGGTAGAAAAATTATTGCCGGGGCGTACTTTCCCGTCTGTATTAAATCCCCCGCCATAAGTATTGAAGTTTTTGACATGAGCCCGGGTGGAAAGTTCATACCCTACAAACCATCGCGTGTTCAAGGGATGCTGCGTCGACCAGAAGAAGAGTTTCCCAAAAACTAATCCAAATTGCGTTGCATAGACGCCGCCGCCCGTAGAATTAAGGCCAAGTCCATTAAAACTTAAATTTTTGTATTTTCCTGTCGGGAATGTTTGGCTGATTGTGAATTTCACTTGGGGCGTGTAGGGGGTTTGTTTGTGGACGAGGAATCCGAGGGTAGTCCCTAAATCTAAAAAACCGCCTCCCGTCTCTCCGTTTTGCCAGCTCGCAATCCCACCGGGAACCACGACAAAATCGACTGTGTCTGTAATCCCAGTTTGGATCACGAACTGCCCTTTGAGTTGAATTAAATCATTCGGGAGACTGACGGACTCTCGGTTTTTATTAAAAGCCGCGTAATTATCCGCGACATAGAGATAAGGTTGGATGTTTCCGTTGGCGGGAGGCATCATTGAAGCAGATGGAGTGATGATTGGCCCTGTATACCAAGGATTGAACATGTTCTTTGCATTTTCGAATTCAGCGTCCGCTTCATTCAATTCCTGTTGGATTTCTTCTGGAGTTTTCCGTTCTGTGCCCTGGTAATATTGAGCCGAGAGGGCAAAAGGGAGCAGGACCAGGAAGAAATACTTAAACATAGACACCTCAACTGACTTTTTTATTTACACAAACTCTCTTTATTGGCAAGCAGAAGGGAAAGGGAGTAAACGATATGGCCGATTCGGATATTCAACCGCTTGGACCCCGTGAAAAGAAGATGTACGAAGCAGAGTACAAGCATGGCGCCGATCTATTCAAGCAAGCGGCCCAAGAATACACCAAATCGGACAACATGTACCAAAAGGCTGAATTCAAAGATGTGATGGATAAAGCGATGCAGGTGATGCAGGATGCCGCGCGGGCAATGATGCGGCAGGAACTGTTGGAGCAAAACGACCAGATCGCCAAAGACTTTTCCGCTTTCCAAGACAGTCCGAGCAATACTACAGAGCAACAGCTCGCCAAAGATCTAGATAAAGCGAAAAAGTCAGTAATGCAGTCAGAGACAGGATGAACAGGATTAACGGATGAATAAGATGAAAATAGAAAAGGATCCTGTATATCCGTGAATCGTGTTCATCCTGTCGAAAGATTTGTTGAAATAGCCTGAGGAATCGGTTTTTGATTGTCCCGATCCTTCAGAGACCTTCTCTGAATTAAATTTCAGTCGATTTTTCGGTTCTTTTGAGCCGATTTTCGATTCAAATTTTTGGGGGGCAATATCGACAGTGTATATAACCCCCCAAATTTGAAGTCGAAAAGCGGCCAAAATAATCCAAAAACTCGACGAAAAACGTTAATCCAGAGAAGGTCTCTCAGGTTTTTTTAGCATAAACCGTTTAAGTTTAAGCTGCCTTGCGATTGCGCGATTTCACTTTAGACGCTCTCTTAGCAGAGCGGGCTTTTTTTGGCGCTGAGCGAGACCGTATGGTTTTTTTAGCGGCGGTCTTTTTTCTCGCTGGGCGGCTTTCCCGCTTCATAGAAGGGCGTTCCTCGCGGTCCCATTCAGGGCGGTTGATCGGTCTTTCTCTGCCCCGCGTTTCTTCTCTAGGCCCTCTTTCATATCTATGTTCTTCATAGCGATCGGGATGATGCATGTGTTTGTGGGTCCATTCACGAGGATCCCGTCCATAGCCCTCTTGTCTTTCTTCTCGTCCTTCTCTTTTTGGGGAGTTTTCGCGACGATCAAAATGTCTCTCTTCTTCCCTGCCTCTTTCCCCAGAGCTTCTTTCAGGGCCGTAATTTCTTTCGCGCCCATAACGCTCATCGGAACGTTCATGGAAGCTGCCTGATTCGTAACCGTCTGCGTGATAACCTTCTCGTCCTTCCTGATACCAAGGTTCGTTCCAATTCGTGGGGTGGGGATCTCTTTGAAATTCAGAGTAGCCTTCTCGGTCGCTTTCAAAACGACTGCGGGATGACACTCGTAGAGTAGGTTCGTTCCAGTGGTGAGGGGGTTGGCGATCTCTTTGGAATTGAGAAGATCGGTCGCCTTCAAAACGATCGCGAGATGGTTCTCTCATAGCTCGATTACGTTTGCGTTTCATTCTATACCCCTCGATTTTTAAGTAAAATAAGACTCATGTCTAATATTTATCATTTATGTAATTAATTATCAAATTAATTACTTTTAATTAATATTAAGTTAGTTATGCAATATTATATTAATGTGGGACAGGTTCTTAAAGAATCTATCCCAAAAAAATTTCAGTGGGTTTTTAGTAAGTCCCTTGTGATCTTAGTCTTAGTTTAGTGTGGATATTGGAGGTGGAGAGAATCGAACTCTGATCTAATATGATCTGATTTTCATAGACAAAACTGGTGCTTTTTGGTCAGTTTTTACGCAAATTTTACGCACTAAATAGGACGAAACTAGAGCAGAAACAGACCCTATTTGGGAAACGTTGTAAAATCTTTGGTACTAGAAGCAGATAGAGCTATCCTTTTCTTCGGTTACTAGAATTAAAAATAATAGCCTTTTTTGCCGAATATTTTTATAATTTCATTGTTATGGAAATTATAATTATACTTATATTGCTTTTTTTGTATTTTCTTCCTTCGATCGTTGCTCGAAAGAAAAGAAATTGGGCAGCTATATTCGTTTTGAACCTTTTTCTTGGATGGACGTTTCTTGGGTGGGTAATCGCTCTTGTTTGGGCAGTTATGAAAGAGAAGCCTGATTCGATCTAATTCAAATAAATGGAATATGTTGATAGTTATTGGCTGAAGAAGAAAAAAGAGTAATGGGAAGCTTTCTTAGATTTTAAGATGCTTGGCGTGTTCGTAACTGATAAGACTCATGGATTCGCTGTTTTTATAGGCATCTTCCTTGTGGGATAACTCCAATAATTTTTTGCCCCCATCCTTTTCAGTCAATTTTGCTATATCTTCCAATATTTCTTTTTCTGAATCATCAAAGACGCTGAGATCGGCCTGTATTGTAGGTTCTAGATTATGTCCTCCTGTGCGCCTTAACAGTTCTTCACGAATCATAAATTCAAAGAGCAGTTCATATCGTTTTGGGCACGGACCGTATTCAAGATGAGCATATCTAGCGCCTGTAATACTGGTACTAAATTGTTTGTAATGTTTAAAGTCTGCGTAAAATAATGCTTTATTTAAAAATAGTGGGCTTTTTGTGGTTTTAACTAAATGCAGGGTTGCTTGTTTGAAAAGCTCCCAACTAAAACGACGTTTCCCGTTATAGATATCAGGAGGATGACTTTTCCATTCTATGTTTAATGCGCTAAATTCGGCATATGCTTCATCGCACTTTAAGCGTATATGCTCATCTTGGCCAGTATCTTGAATAAAATATGTTTCCCATCGTTTGATGCTCGCTTCTCCAACTTTCAAATAATTAGCAAACGCTGTTTGCGACATTCCGAACATAGATCGATAGCGAATAATCTCTTCGGAAGTTAAGAGACCATGGTTTTTTCGGTATGCATCGGCTGCTATTTTCCTTAAGTGACTCATTTGTTCGTCATCCATTAATGGGGTTGAGCAATGAGAACAAACCATAGCAGGGACAATTACTTCGACTTCTTCTCCTTTGATTTCAGGAGTGAATCGACAGTTTTTTTTCTCAAATTTATTGCCATCGCAATTTAAACATTTCATGACGGTACCTTGCTTTTGTGTAAGGATAGGTAGTAATACCTATTGTCTTTCAAGGTGAATTTGATATACATTTTTTGTCCTAATTTTTTGCTGTGCCAACAGAAGGCAAGCAGCTCTTTTCCGGCTATAGTTTCTTCATAGGACTTTTGTGGTGGCCGCGTGCCTGCATAATCCTGTGGCGATATCTCTTCTAGCAGCTCACGGATGAGTCCCCAGATCTGGTTTGGGATCTCTATATCTAACGCATTAAGCTCTCCGACAGCTTTACTGGGGTTGGCAAAGAGTCCTGATTGGCTCTCTAGCGCTGTTTTCGCGGCTTTGATTTTTCGGTCGAGTTCGCCATCAGAAGGTCGGTCTTGCTGCATTCCTTCCCAGATCATATTTTAGCATCAAATGATGCCGAAATCAAGGGTTTTTAATCAATTTAAAATAAAGATTTTATGTCTAAATATTTCTGTGCTGCGTGAAAAATGCGTAAATGTTGGGTTTTAAATTTCTTAAATTATTCTAGATTATCTATTTATGCATTCCTGGTTGTCAGGCTTACAGAAAAGAGGCACCCATAAGTTTTGAATGCCTTTCATCAACTGAAGAGCTTTGCCCTCATTTTTGCTGAAGGGAATTGCTCGCTTCAGCTTTTAAACAGATTGATTATTCTGAAAAAAAAACCTTGAGCTTTTCCATGCACCCCTTTTTGCGGGGATGGTTTTGCGGTGTTTCGATTTCTTCAAAAGAACGGAGCAAGGTTTTTTGTTTTTCTGACAGTTTTACTGGAGTTTCGACGGAAATGCGAATGAGAAGATCTCCGTGGCCTTGTCCGTGGACATTCGGGATCCCTTTTCCGCTTAATCGGAGCAATTTTCCGCTTTGGGTCCCTTCGGGAATTTGGAGGCGGCAGATTTCGCCGAGCGGGGTGGGAACTTCTTTTTTGCTTCCCAAAGCAGCTTCCGCAAAAGTGATCGGAAGGTCGAGATACACATCATCTCCCTCGCGTTGGAAAGCTTCGTGTGTCTCGACTTCGATATAGACGAATAAATCTCCCGGAGGCCCGCCTGCTTCGCCTGCGTCTCCGCAGCCGCTCATTTTGAGGCGCATGCCATTGTCAACGCCTGCGGGAATCCGGATCTTGATCCGCTGTTTGTCTTTCATGCGGCCAGCGCCATGGCAGGTTTTGCAAGGATCGGTGATGACTTGTCCGGCTCCAGAGCAATGGGGGCAGGTGCTCGACATGCTGAAAAATCCGCGGCTTTGGTAGACCTGCCCTTTTCCTTGGCAGGTGGCGCAAGTTTTGATGCCATTTTTCGATTTAGCTCCAAGGCCATTGCAAGCCTCGCATGCAACGTAATTTGAAATCGCGATCTCTTTTTCGGTCCCGCGGGCCGCTTCTTCGAATGTGATTTTTACAGTTGTTTTTTTGCTTGTCCCTTTGCGCGATCCACCCTCTTCGCCGCCTTCAAAGCCGCCGCCGCCGAAAAAGGAATCGAAAATAGATTCTCCGCCTCTTCCGCTACCGCCGCCGCCGAATGCGCCCATAAAGGTGCGAAGCGCCTCGTCCATGGAAGAAAATCCTCCTGCTCCAAATCCGCCGGGTCCGCCAGCGCCGCCAGCTCCCGCTCCGCGCAGGCCCTCTTCTCCATACTGATCGTAAATGCGGCGTCTGCTTTCGTCGCTCAAGACCTCGTAGGCCTCAGAGACCTGCTTGAAATGGGCTTCGGCTTTTGGGTTGTCGGGATTGCGATCGGGATGGAATTCAAGAGCCTTTTTTCGATAGGCCTTTTTAATTTCTTCAGGAGTAGCTTCCCGGGCGATGCCGAGGGTGGAATAATAATCTTTCATAGCTCACGGTCAACGATATGATAGCGCCCTTCAGTCTATCAATAGGGCGCTATTCTTTGCAAGGATATTTTAGCAGACTTGTTAGGTGTTTGCTAAGTTTTGCGGATTAATAACCGCGTCGGAGGGCTGTTTTGGTACGCTTTGTAGCAGCTTTTGATTTCAGACGGCTCTTAACAGAGGGCTTGTCGTAGAATCGGTGGGCTTTCGCCGCTTTCATGATTCCTTCTTTATCAAGTTTTTTCTTAAGAGCGCGAAGCGCTTTATCGATTGGTTCTCCGATGCGTACCTTTACACTGGGCATTTCCTGTTCCCTCTTGTTAATTTCTGAGCAAAAGCTCGGGTTTCTCAAATATGCAGTCCATTTTATTGGTTTGCGGGGTTTAGTTCAAGAACCTATGAGAGGATTAGGTTTACGGAGAAGAAAGGTAGGAGAGATGCAAAGGGGCGGCGCCGTCCGAATGAAATTGTCTGTAGGCGATGCGGGCGAGCAATTCTGGATCGGGAAAAGTCTCATGAAATTTTACGGAAGAGGCAGGGGGAAATTTTTTTCGGATCGCTTCTGGATGGGGCGATGCAATGCGGGAAAGGGTTTGCAATTTTGGGTCGGAAGGGGAGAGGATTTCTGGCTTTTGGAAAAGAATTTCTCCGTCGGCCCTCTCTCCGAAAAGTGCGTAAAAACCTCCCATCCTGGCATCGGTCAAAATGGCGAAGGGACCTTCTTCAAAGGGAGCAAAAGCTTTCAAACTGCAAATTCCGATCAAAGGGATTTTCCAGCCGTACGAGAGCCCTTTTGCCAAGGCAGCCCCGACGCGGATCCCTGTGTAGGAGCCGGGACCGGTTCCAACGGCGATCAGGTCCGGGGAAAAAGAATGGGCTTTTAGCAAGGCGTGGACCTCTTCCGCCAGCCTCTTTGACAGCTCAGGGCCGCCTCCCAGGGAACGGACTGCGATTACAGTTTCTTTTTCAGAGAGGACGAGAGCCCCTTTTTCGGAACTGGTTTCCAGGATCAAAATTTTCATGTCTGGAGTTTAGCTGATTTCTCTATTCCCTAAAATGCGAGGAAACTTTTTAGTAGGGTGTGTGCAGCTTCTCTGGCTGCGAACACGTCATCTCATTGCGGGTTTTTGAAAGGCGTGATAAAGTAGCTTGCTTTTGCCCTAGCGCGGGTTTAGAAAAGGAACAGAACTCCAATTTTAAGAATTTGAGGTCCCATTGAACGACGATTCCACGCCGAATGAGTCAGAATCCCCTTTAGAGCCGGTTATCGAAAGCGAAGATGTGCTTGAGAATCCAAAAAAGGAAGAGAGGTCTCTCATTCCGACGCTTCCTTATCCCGAACAGCTCTACCTACTTCCTCTGAACCGCCGTCCTTTTTTCCCCGGTATGGCGGCCCCCATCGTGATCGAGCCGGGCAACTATTACGAAGTGCTTAAGATCGTCGCAAAAACAGAACATAAGTGCGTGGGCCTTTTTTTAACGCACGAAGAAGATGTAAATATTTATAAAATCGGCATCAACGACCTGTTTCAAGTCGGCGTAGTCGCTCGGATCCTCCGAATCATCCCGATGGAGCAAGGGGGGGCGCAAGTCGTCCTCAATATGGAAAAACGGGCGACGATCAAAAAAACCGTGAAGAACAAATATTTGACAGCCCAAGTCAAATACCATGACGACACTCCGATGGAACATCTCTCCCGGGAATTGAAGGCCTATTCAATCAGCATCATCACGACGATTAAAGAACTTTTAAAATTGAATCCTCTCTTCAAGGAAGAGCTGCAAATTTTCTTGGGCCATTCCGATTTCACAGAGCCTGGCCGTCTGGCCGATTTTGCGGTCGCTCTGACAACGGCAACAAGAGAAGAGCTTCAGGATGTTTTAGAGACGTTTGAAATTGAAAAGCGGATCGACAAAGCTCTCCTGCTCTTAAAAAAAGAGCTCGATATCAGCAAATTGCAGAGCACGATCAATCAACGGATCGAAGCGACCATTTCCAAAACCCAGCGCGAATTTTTCTTACGCGAGCAGCTCAAAGCGATCAAAAAAGAACTGGGGATGGAGAAAGACGATAAAACTCTTGAGGCGGAAAAATTTGAAGAGCGGCTGAAAAAAAGAAAAGTTCCTGAGCCTGTATTGAAAGTTATCCGCGAAGAAATGGACAAACTCAGCACTCTCGAGGTTCAATCGGCCGAATATGGCGTTTGCCGCAATTACATCGATTGGCTGACCATTGTTCCTTGGGGCATATACAGCAAAGAGACGCATGATCTTAAAAAAGCTGAAAAAGTTTTGGAAGAGGATCACTATGGCCTCAAAGACATCAAAGAGCGGATTCTTGAATTCATCGGCGTTGGGAAACTTACTGGCGGCGTGAAGGGGAGCATCATCTGCTTGGTCGGGCCTCCAGGCGTTGGGAAAACCAGCATTGGCAAAAGCGTTGCGCGCGCATTAAATCGGAAATTCTATCGGTTTTCTGTGGGCGGCATGCGGGACGAAGCGGAGATCAAAGGGCATCGAAGGACCTACATTGGCGCTATGCCGGGCAAGCTTGTTCAGGCTCTGAAATACAGCCAGACGATGAATCCGGTGATCATGCTTGACGAAGTGGATAAAATGGGGGCAAGCTATCACGGCGATCCCGCCTCTGCGCTTCTCGAGGTCTTGGACCCTGAACAAAACAAAGATTTTTTAGACCATTACCTCGATGTGCCTTGTGATTTATCGAACGTCCTTTTCATTGTGACAGCAAACGTTTTAGATACAATCCCGGAGCCGCTTAAAGACAGAATGGAGATGCTTCGCCTGTCGGGGTACATTCAAGCGGAGAAGATCGAGATTGCCAAGAAGTATTTGGTTCCCCGCAACCGGAAAAACATGGGGCTTAAAGCATCCGATATTACGTTTACGAAAGGCGCCCTGGCCCAGATCATCAATGGTTATGCACGGGAAGCCGGGGTTCGCAATTTGGAGAACCAAATCAAAAAAATCATGCGGAAAGTTGCAGTGAAAATCGCGCGCGGTCCTGAGAAGGGGGAAAAGAAAGAGAAAAAGGGGAAAAAACAAACGGTTGTTTCCGAAGAAAATCTCTCCACTTATCTCGGTAAACCGATTTTTACAAGCGACCGGTACTACAAAGTCAATCCTGTAGGAGTGACGACGGGATTGGCCTGGACCTCTCTTGGAGGCGCCACCCTTTATGTAGAGGCGGTAAAATACCCGGCCGAAAAAACAGAAATGAAGCTGACCGGACAGGCAGGCGACGTCATGAAAGAGTCGGCGCAAATTGCCTGGACTTACGCGCAGAGCCATGTCAGCAGCTACTCCCAGAAAGTTCCCTTTTTTGAAAAATCGCAAATCCATCTCCACATCCCTGAAGGGGCGACCCCGAAAGACGGCCCTTCCGCAGGGATTACGATGGTCACCTCCCTCTTATCCCTTTTGCTCAATATTCCGGTCCGCGATAATCTTGGGATGACCGGGGAGTTGACGCTGACTGGCCGCGTCTTGCCGATTGGGGGCCTACGAGAAAAATTGATCGCCGCCCGCAGGTCCAAAGTAAATGTGTTGATTTTCCCGAAAGAAAATTTACGCGATTACGACGAGCTTCCCGAGTATTTAAAGAAGGGGCTTGAGGTTCATTTCGTCGAATATTATGACGAAGTTTTTAAAATCGCATTCCCGAATGAGAAAATCCGACATGAATCCCACGTGGCTTCAAAAAAAACTCATCGCGCCCGAACAGCTTGAAGAGTCGATTGCCTCTTTGCGGGCTCAAGGGCTGACGATTGCAACGTTGAATGGATCTTTCGACTTGCTTCATGCTGGGCATCTGTTCATCATTCATGAAGCTTCGAAGCAAGCCGACCGGTTGATCGTTGCGCTCAATTCAGACGCCTCGATTCGGCAGTACAAAAGCCCAAGCCGGCCGATCGTCCCGCTTCAGTATCGGCTCGAAATGATCTCTGCTCTCGAATTTGTCGATTTTGTCACCTGGTTTGATGAAACCGACCCGCGTTCGCTTCTCGGGAAAATCAAACCGGACATCCATGTCAATGGGGCTGAATACGGCAAGCATTGCCTGGAGGCCGAGACGGTAAAAAGTCTGGGAGGACATCTTCATTTAGTGGAGAGGATCCCCAGCCTGGCTACAACAGCAATTATTGAAAAGATTAAACAGTTATGAGCCTATCCGCAATGTATGAAGAAAAAGCTGAGGATCTTTTGAGCGCTTTTCGCACTTTTCTCCTCAGAAATATCCACGAATGTTCCCTCGTCGAAAATCGCAAAAATCATCTCAAAATCTCTTCTCATCTTTTTAATCCTCCATTGCGGATAGGCTCATGAGAACTATCGGCACTCTTCTCAACGAGAATTCGGCTCGCCGTTTAACAAATTATTTATTGCATCAAGGGATCGATTGCAAAAGCGAGGGTTCATTTGATGCAGCAACCGGCGCGATGTCTTATCAGATTTGGGTTCAGGACGAGGATAGACTTCAAGAGGCCGTTGCAATTTTTAAAAAATTTGAAGAGGAAGGTTCTAGCGCGGAATTCGACGCGCCTTTGCCGGAGTCGCTTTCCTCATCTCCTGTGGAATTGGAGATGGAAGAAAAAAAGGAGACATCCCGCAGTCCGGAATTGCACCAGTTTTCAACGCATTTCACAATCTTTATCATTTTTTTGTGCTCTTTCTTTTTCTTCATTAATTTGATGCAAGAGACCTCACTGAAGCAAGAGGGAGTTTCGGAAAAAACTTTTTTAATGACTCCGATCCAATCCCAGTTTCTTTTCGATCTCCCTCCTCCGCTTGAGGCGATTGAAAGCAATCAAGCCCCTTCTGAAATTCAATCTGAACTAGAATCGCTCGAACGGACCCCTTTTTGGCGCGGAGCCTACGAGTGGTTTCTTCTTAAACTTCAAAAAAAAGACACCTCTTTAGCCGAAGGGCCTTTGTTCTTGAAGATTCGAGAAGGGGAGCTCTGGCGTCTGTTCACTCCCTGTCTTTTGCATCAAAATCTGCTCCATATCCTTTTCAATATGATTTGGGTTTGGGTTTTGGGCCGCCCCATTGAACAGAGGATCGGTTGGTTCCGGACGCTCATTCTCACCCTAGTTGTTGGCATTGGATCGAATATGCTCCAGTATTTGATGACAGGTCCGCTCTTTCTCGGCTATTCGGGAGTCGTAATGGGACTCGCGGGGTTCATTTGGATGCGGGAAAAGGTCGCTCCTTGGGAAGGGTATCCCTTAAACCGGGCAACGATTTTGTTTCTTCTCTTATTTATCGGGGCGATTTTCCTGCTTCAAGTCGTCTCCTTTTTGATTCAAATTTTTTCCGACCTCAATTTTGCTCCCAATATCGCGAACACCGCCCATATTGCAGGCGGAGTGATCGGCGCCTTTCTTGCTCGAGCTTCCTTTTTCGCCCAGAGGGTGAAGAAATGAGCGTGCGCGATATTGTTATTTTAGGCTGTTCGAGCCAGCAGCCGACCCGGTTCCGCAATCACGGAGCTTATCTTCTTCGGTGGAATGATGAGGGTCTTCTTTTCGATCCGGGCGAGGGGACGCAAAGACAATTTATTTTTGCTGAGATCGCCCCTCCGGTCGTCAACCGTATTTTTATCAGCCATTTTCATGGCGACCATTGCCTTGGCTTGGGGTCTATGCTCATGCGTCTCAACCTCGACAAGGTCACCCATCCCATCCATTGCTATTATCCTGCCAGCGGCAAAAAATACTTCGACCGGCTCCGCTATTGCTGCATCTACAAAGAGAATATTCATGTTGTTGAGCATCCGGTAAAACAAGCCGGGCTTGTAGAGGATGACGGAAAATTCCGGATCGAGGCCGCTTTTCTCGATCACGGCGTGGAAAACATCGGTTGGCGCATTACGGAACCGGACACGGTTAAATTCCACAAAGAAGAACTCAAAAAACTAGGCATTGATGGTCCCGTCATTCGCAAGCTCCAAAAAGAGGGAAAAATCGCCCATGGCGACAAGTGGGTCCACATCGATGAGGTAAGCCACGTCCGCCGCGGCGATGCTTTTGCCTACGTTGTCGATACGCGCCCCTGTCCTGCCGCTCTCGAGCTTGCCCGCGGAGCAAAAGTCCTCATTTGCGAAAGCACCTATCTCGAAGAACACCGCGCTTTGGCCGAGGAATACATGCACATGACAGCCAAACAAGCCGCCCTTCTCGCCCGCGAAGCGGGTGTAGAAACTCTCATCCTTACCCATTTCTCGGCCCGCTACCGAGATCCCGAAGCCCTTGGCGAAGAGGCCCGTACGATCTTTCCCAATACCTTTGTCGCTGAAGACCTGAAGCGATTCCCTTTTTCTAAATAAATTATTATTTAC
>Ga0075364_10000779_pt1 | contig 16757 bp, 13 predicted proteins | sample EndMetdeltDD1764_FD_71517 | JGI IMG/M metagenome (GOLD analysis project Ga0075364, IMG submission 71517) | Populus endosphere microbial communities from Tennessee, USA - Endosphere MetaG P. deltoides DD176-4 | ecosystem: Host-associated > Plants > Roots > Endosphere | place: USA: Tennessee...
CCCGCTGATGACGAGGCACAAACCGAACGAGAGCTGGTCGAGACCTTGATGTCCATCAGCAAGACCACACGCGAGCACAGCGGGCAGCCCTTGCGAAGCGTGCATGCCAAAGGGCACGGTGTGCTCAAGGGCGAGCTGCGCATGCTCGACAACGTGCCGGAGGTGCTGGTGCAGGGCGTTTTTCAGCGCCTGGCGCACTACCCGGTCATCGTGCGCTTCTCCACCACGCCCGGCGATCTGCTCGATGACAAGGTATCCACGCCACGCGGCATGGCCATCAAGCTGCTCGGTGTGCCGGGCGCCCGGTTGCCAGGGGCCGAGTCCGGCGCAGATCAGGACTTCATCATGGTCAACGGCCCGGTATTCACCGCAGCCACGCCCGCCAAATTCCTCTCCAGCCTGAAGCTGCTGGCAGCCACGACGGATAGGGTGCCAGGGCTCAAGAAGGTTGCCTCGGCGGCCTTGCGTGCGGCAGAAACCATCGTGGAAGCCTTCGGAACCAAGAGCCCGACGCTGACCAGCATGGGCGGGCAGCGCGAGACACACATTCTGGGCGATTCTTTTTTCACTCAGGTGCCGTTGCGCTATGGGCAATATGTCGCCAAACTCTGCATCGTGCCGATCAGTGACACGCTGACCGAGCTGACGGACCAGAGCGTGGACCTGTCCGATACACCCGATGGCCTGCGTCGCAGCGTCGTGGACTATTTCTCGACCCGCGATGCCGAATGGGAATTGCGCGTGCAGCTGTGTACCGATCCGGAAGCGATGCCGATCGAAGATGCGTCGGTCAAGTGGCCCGAGGACCTCAGTCCGTATGTGCCGGTGGCCCGCATCACCGTGCCCGCCCAGCCGGCCTGGTCCGAGGAAGCGGTCGCCACCGTCGATCAGGGTATGTCGTTCAGCCCTTGGCATGGGGTGGTCGATCATCAGCCGCTCGGCGGCATCATGCGCGTGCGCCGCGCGGCCTATGCCGCGTCCGCCCGTTTTCGGGGTGCGCAGGGGTCCTGTCCCTTTCACGGCACCGGTCCCTCGGGTGCCCCCGATTCCGCCGGACAGGCACCGAATCCTTGATTGGCGTGTCTCGCAGATATACTTGGCGCTCGGCCCTTTGGGCAATTTCACTCGTGCGCCGTGTCCACTTCCGATCTGACTGACTCCACCCTGGCGTGCTCATCCTTGCCGGAGACGGCACGCGGCCAGCACATGGCTCGCACCGTACGCAAGGATGTGCAGGCATTGACCGCCTATGCCGTCGGCCATGCGCCGAACGCCGTCAAGCTCGATGCCATGGAATGCCCTTACCCATTGCCCGAGCACGTGCGCGACCAGATCGCCCAGGCCGTGCGCGATGCGGCACTGAACCGGTATCCCGGCGGTGACCTGAGCGCATTGCATGCGACGTTGCGCACCGCCTTCGGCATCCCGGCTGCGGCCCAGGTCATGTGCGGCAACGGGTCCGACGAGCTCATCCATCTGATCGTCCAGGCCTGCTGCGCGCCCGGCGACGCGGTGCTTTCGCCCGCGCCGTCATTCGTCTATTTCGATATGGCGGCCCGCTTTAATCACGCGCGCCCGGTTGCCGTGGCCCTGAACGCGGATCTGACGCTGAACCTGCCCGCCATGTTGAGCGCCATCCAGGCGAGTCAACCCAAGGTCATCTTTCTGGCGATGCCGAACAATCCGACCGGGGGCAGTTGGTCGGCCCACGATGTGCAGGCGATCATCGACGCTGCTCCCGGCCTGGTCGTGATCGACGAAGCCTATCAGCCGTTCACCGACGACACCTGGATGCCCAGGGTGCTGGAGTATGACAATGTCGTCGTCATGCGTACCGTGTCCAAGATCGGGCTGGCCGGCTTGCGTTTCGGCTACGTGGCGGGTGACCCCCTGTGGATCACCCAGTTCGACAAGGTTCGTCCGCCCTACAACATCGGCGTACTCACACAAGCCGTGCTCGAGGTGGTGCTCAGGAACAAGTCCATACTCGACGACCAGGCGGCGCAGCTGCGTGCTGCACGCGAGCCCCTGTCCCGGGCGCTTGCCCGATTGCCCGGCACCACCGTTTATCCGTCCTGCGGAAATTTCATCCTCGTGCGTTTCGATGGTGCTCTTACGGGGGATCAGGTGCATCGTGCGCTGGTGCAGCGGTCGATTCTGGTGCGCAATTTCGGTCATGCGCATCCTTTGCTGGAGCATTGTCTGCGCATCTCGATCGGCACGCCGCAGGAAAATGATCTGCTGCTGCGGGCCCTGCAGGACATCCTCTCCGGGTGAGCCTGTCCAATTCATTGGACGCCGGCCGTTGTGTAGGGCAAAGTGCCACCTGTATAACGCGTAGAACCAAGCCCACATAAAAGAGGCGTCATGGAGACTTACGATTACATCGTCGTTGGTGCAGGGTCGGCTGGCTGCGTACTGGCCAACCGCCTGAGTGCCGATCCCTCGGTCAGCGTGCTGCTGCTGGAGGCGGGCGGGCGCGATAACTACCACTGGATCCACATCCCCGTGGGCTATCTTTATTGCATCGGTAATCCGCGCACGGACTGGATGTACAAAACCAGCGCGCAGGCCGGGCTGAACGGCCGTTCGTTGATCTATCCGCGGGGCAAAGTGCTTGGCGGCAGCTCATCGATCAACGGCATGATCTATATGCGCGGGCAGCGCGAGGATTATGACGACTGGGCACGCAGCGTGGCAGACGAGCGTTGGTCATGGGACCAGGTGCTCCCCGTGTTCAAGCAAAGTGAAGACCATTATCGTGGCGCGACCGCGCACCACGGTGCCGGGGGCGAATGGCGGGTGGAGGCGCAGCGTTTGCGGTGGGACATCCTGGAGGCGTTTGCCGATGCTGCCGCCCATGAAGGCATTCCACGCGTCAGCGACTTCAATTGCGGCGATAACTTTGGTGCCGGCTATTTCGACGTCAATCAGAAATCGGGCTGGCGCTGGAATACGGCCAAGGCGTTTCTACGGCCGATCAAACGGCGACGCAATCTGCATGTCATGACGCAGGCCACGGTGCGCCATCTGGTTCTGGACGACACCGCATGCACAGGCGTTTGCGTACAAATCGGCGGCGTCGAGCGCCAGATCTCGGCGCGGCGCGAGGTGGTACTTGCCGCAGGCGCCGTCAATTCCCCCTTGCTGCTGGAGCGCTCGGGCATCGGACACGCCGATCACCTGAAAGCGGCGGGCATTGCGGTGCGTCACGCACTGCCCGGCGTCGGCGAAAATCTCCAGGATCATCTGCAATTGCGGGTCATCATGAAGGTGCAGGGCACCAAGACCCTGAACCGGATGGTGTCGAGCTGGATAGGGAAAGCCGGCATCGGATGGGAATACATGCTCAAGCGCACCGGGCCGATGAGCATGGCGCCCTCGCAACTCGGCGTGTTCGCGAAGTCAGACCCGGCTCAGTCGCGCGCCAACGTCGAGTTTCATGTTCAGCCCTTGTCACTGGGGGCTTTTGGTGAAGCGTTGCACGCTTTCGACGCGTTTACGGCGAGCGTGTGCAACCTGCGACCTACGTCGCGCGGCTCCATTCATGTGAATCCCGAGCAGGTCGACGCCGCGCCGATCATCGCTCCCAACTATCTGCACACAGACGAAGATCGCCGTGTGGCCATAGACTCGATCAAGCTGGTGCGGCGAATCGCCAGCGCGCCTGCGCTGGCACGCTACGCGCCCGAGGAATGGCTGCCCGGCGTTTCCGCTCAGACCGACGCCGAGCTTGCGCAGGCCGCGGGCGCCATTGGTACGACGATTTTTCATCCCGTGGGCACGTGTCGCATGGGCCGCCACGCCGATGACGGTGCCGTGGTGGATGGCGAATTGCGCGTGCACGGCATGCAGCGCCTGCGTGTCGCCGATGCGTCCATCATGCCCACGATTACCTCAGGCAATACCAACTCACCCACGATCATGATTGCCGAACGCGCCGCGGCGTTGATGCTGGCGCGTGCTGGCCGCGTCGATCCAGCAGCATGACGCTGACGATAGCGGCCACGACAATGCACACGGCCACCAGGATCACGGTGCCGAAAGCCTGATCGAACGCACTGTGAGCCAGTTGCAGCAACTGCTCGCCCAAGGGGCGCGGCATGGATTCCACGGCCAGCAAGGCCGCATCGATGCTGTCGCGTGCATCTATGGATGTCATCAGGTGTGCGGGCACCACCATCGCACTGGTGTAAGTGCCCGTGAGCACACTGCCTAATATCGCGATGCCCAGTGCCCCTCCCATCTCATAGGACACCTCCTCGATGGAGGCTGCCATGCCCGCCTGGGCAGGTGGCGCGTTGTTCATGACGGCGTTGGAAGCCGCGGTGATCGCGGCACCCACGCTGGCACCCAGCAGCACCAGCACAGCCATCTTGAGCATGCCGTGCGTATCGGCTGCCAGCAGCAGCCCCATCAGGGACACCACCACCAGGGCCAGGCTGATGACGACGATGCGTTGCGTGCCCACCCGACCCAGTAGCAACCCGGTCAGCGGCCCGCTCACCAGCGCGGCCAGGGGAATAGGCAACAGGGCCAGCCCGGCGTTCAAGGGCGTCAGTCCCACCACGAGCTGCAGTCGCTGACTGTAGACGAGTTCGACACCAACCAGCGCGATGGAAGCGACGATCGCCCCAATGACGCCGCCCGAGAATCGCACATTGCGAAACAGACTGAAGTCGATCAGTGGCGACGCACTGCGCAACTGCCTGCGGGCGAAAACCGCCAGCAACAGGGTGCCGAGCACCAGCGCGACCAGGATGACCGTCAGGGATGCGTCACGCTTGGCCATTTCCTTCACCGCCAGTGCAAGACCCATCAAACCCAGCATGACTTGAAACGATCCCGTCAAATCCCACGGTGCCTGCGGGTTGCCTGGACTCGCGGGGATCAGCCAGGCGCCGAACGCCAGTGCCGTCAGCACGACCGGCACATTCACCAGAAACACCGAGCCCCACCAGAAATATTCCAGCAGCAGACCGCCCACCACCGGGCCGAATGCCGCACCACCGGCCGCCGTCGCCGCCCAGATGCCGATGGCAAGGGTGCGCTCACGCTCGTCGGTGAACATCAGCCGGATGATGGCCAGCGTCGAGGGCATCATCATGGCCGCACCCACGCCCAGCAAGCCACGAGAGGCGATCAGAATGTTCGCTGTGGCGGAGTAGGCCGCGCAGGTGGACGCCACACCGAAAACCACCAGGCCCGCCATGAACATGCGTTTGTGTCCCAGCCGGTCGCCCAGCGTGCCGGTGCCCAGCAGCAGCCCGGTGACCACCACCGTGTAGGCGTTCATGATCCACAGCTTGGCCGATGACGAAGCCTTCAAATCATGCGTCAGCGTCGGCAGGGCGGTGTAGAGCACCGTCACGTCGATGACGATCAGCAGCAGCGCCATGGAGACGATCGCCAGTATCAGCCACCTTCTGGGGGCGGTAACGGTGTGGGGGGAGGGGATGACGTTCAACATACCAACCTGCAAATTCTTGAAGAAGGCGCCGTCCCGTATGGGGGGAGGGCGCGTGCGCCGCTCGAACATTCGGGCGGCGTGCTGATCCAGGCCGCGATTGTCGAGCACTGGCACCGATAGTTAAAGATCATATTCATCTGTTTTTCCGATACATGCCGGGCGAGCCGGCAGACGCGCAGGGGCCGCGATGTGCCGCGCCAGACAGGTCCCAGCCTTGAGGCAGCGCGGCCTGTTGGGCAGGCACGTGCCTACCGGCCCCGTCAGTCCACGGGCACGCCCAGCGCCGTTTATCCCTGGGGGCCGCCTAGAGGCGTCAGCGCGTGCGTACCCGGGCGGGGTCGGGAAAGGCAGGCCAGGCAAACACGCCGTAATGCAATCGATACACAGGCTGAAACTGGTTGTGGACCGAAGGTTGCTCCTGCTCCGTTTCGACTGGGCCGGAATGCGTGGACTCGCGTATCGCCTGCGCGATAGAGGGTGCACAGCGTGATGTCACGGCACCTGTGCACGGGCCCGAACCTGCGCCAGGCGAAGTGGCCTCCCACATCGCGCCCTTGTTCGCCTGGCCGGGCGCGGGCTGCAGGGTCAGCGCCAGGGGCACGCGGCCCGGTACCTGGCTCCAGGCAGACACAGGCACACCCATTCCGCAGGCAATGGCTGCTGCGCTGACAACGGCAAGAATGGGCTTGGCTGGCATCATGGGGTTCCGTAAGGGCAGGTCGTGTGCATGCACAAGCGGCGATCCTAGCGAGCGCGGGAAGACCAAATGTAACTTCGGTGACAGGCGCCCGGCAGCTCAGGCAGTGCACGGGTTGCGGATGCGCTAGGCCAGGCCGCCCCCGACGCGGTGCGACGCATGCCTGCATGCATTGCTCAAATGTTGCAATGTCTGCTCTGCGGCCGCCCTTCCGGTTGCACAGAGTGCGATACCGGCACATACTCCACCGTGTCCACCACTCTCCAGTCTAACGGTCTCGCCTTTTTTCATGGTCCACATTCCAGCCCCGCTGCCGCACGACGAGGTCAGCCGGCTTGATGCACTGATCCAGCTCGATATTCTGGATACCGACCGCGAACAGGGCTTCGACGACATCGTCACGCTCGCATCGCGGCTGTGCGATGTGCCTATCGCGTTGGTCTCCCTTATCGACAGCGAACGCCAGTGGTTCAAGGCCTGCATCGGTCTCGATGTGAGCGAGACGCATCGTGATCTTGCGTTCTGTGCGCATGCCATTCTGGCGCCCGACGAGGTGCTGGAGGTTCAGGACGCCCGCCTCGATCCCCGGTTCTGCGAGAGCGCCCTGGTGCTGGGCGAGCCATTCATACGCTTTTATGCCGGCGCACCGATCATCACCGTCGACGGCCACACCCTGGGCACGGTCTGCGTCATCGACCGCGTGCCACGACAGCTCGACGCTGCCCAGCGCGAGGCCCTGGTCGCACTGGCCCGCCAGACCGCATCACTGCTGCAACTGCGCACGTTACTGGCGCAAAGTGAGGCGCAAAAGCAGGCGTTGCGTGAACGGGTGACACGCGCGTTGGGCAGTGGCGACGATGCGCACCGAAGTTTGAGACACGGCCATCGGGTGGCGACGGTCGGCTACATCACGGCCAGCGTGGCGCATGATTTCAATAATTTGCTTCAATCCCTGAAAATGGGCATCGACCTGCTGCGGCGCAAGGCGCACCGTCCACACGATGTCGAGCGCCTGGCTGAGGGCGCGCTCAAAACGGTGGGGCGAGGCGCCAGCCTGATCGCGCGCATGCTTGCCATTTCGCGTGATGAGCAACCAGACACCTGCCCGATCGCCATCGTCGATCGCATCGAAGGCATGCGTCCACTGCTCACCAGTGCCGTGGGCGCGTCGTTCCAGTTGCAATTCGATCTGCAGGCGCGCGATACCGACGTACTATGCGATGCCACGCAGTTCGAGGCAGCCGTGCTGAATCTGGTGGTGAACGCGCGTGATGCGATTGGTGCGAGCGGTGGGTGCATACGCATTTCATCGCGGCTGACACACTTTTCAGAACAGGACGACCTGGGCGAGGGCACCTATCTCGACGTGCAGGTCAGCGATGATGGGCCGGGTATCTCGGACGATGTCCTGCAGCGGGTGTTCGAGCCGTTCTACACGACCAAGCCCGAAGGCGAGGGCACCGGCCTGGGCCTGGCGCAGGTGCTTGGATTCGCGCAGAACACGGGTGGCACGGCCCGTATCCAGTCCAGCTCGCAGGGCACCACGGTTCAGATGCTGCTGCGACCGGTCTAGCGCGGGCCTTTATAATCCCCTGTCATACACCCTGGAGCGGCGTCTTTCGAGCCGCACATCATGTCTGCCTTGCCGCTACGCGTGCTGTCCGTCATCCCGCCGATGACACAGCTCAATACGCCCTATCCCTCTACCGCCTACCTGACCGGATTTCTGCGTTCGCGCGATATTCCCGCCTTCCAGGAAGATCTGGCGCTTGCGCTGGTGCTGCGCCTGCTCTCGCGCGCCGGGCTTGCCGAGGTGGCCGATCACATTCACGCCCTGCCGCCTGACCGGCACACGCCTTCGATTCAGGCATTCATGGCACAGCAGGCGCGTTATGTCGCGACCATCGATGCCGTCATAGCGTTTCTGCAGGGGCGTGACGCCACGCTGGCTCACCGCATCGCGGGACGGTTTTTCCTGCCCGAAGGTCCGCGTTTCGCTTCGCTGGATGTGTATGTGGACGATGAAGGGGGCGACCCTCTGGCCTGGGCGTTCGGCGCCCTGGGCCTGCACGACAAGGCCAAGCATCTGGCCACGCTGTATTTGAACGACCTTGCCGATGTGCTGCGTGACGCTATCGACTCCCGATTCGAGTTCGTGCGCTACGCGGAATCGCTGGCGGGCAGCCAACCCACTTTCGATCCGCTGGCGCAAGCCCTGGCGCAACCCCGCAATCTGGTGGACGATACCCTGCATGCGCTCACGCTTGACGCCGTCGAGCGCCACACGCCGTCGGTTGTCTTGCTCTCGGTGCCTTTTCCCGGCTGTGTATACGCTGCCTTTCGCATCGCCCAGGCCATCAAGGCCGCGCACCCGCACATCGTGACCGTGCTGGGCGGCGGGTTCGTCAATACCGAGTTGCGCGAACTGAGCGAACCACGCGTATTCGATTTTTTTGATTTCGTTTGCCTGGATGCGGGTGAACGACCGCTGCTCGCCCTGCTCGATCATGTTCAGGGCAGGCGGTCCCGCCAGCGGCTCGTGCGCACCTATCTGCGCGATGCCGACACCGGTCTGGTGCGCTATGTGAATCTGGTGGAGCCCGATGTGGCCTTTGCCGAAGTCGGTACCCCGACCTGGGACGGCCTGCCTCTGGATCAATACCTCTCGTTGCTCGATATGCTGAACCCCATGCATCGGCTCTGGAGCGACGGGCGCTGGAACAAGCTGACCGTCGCGCACGGCTGCTATTGGAAGAAATGCAGCTTTTGCGACGTCAGCCTGGACTACATCGGGCGATACGAGGGCGCGTCGGCCACGGTGCTGGCCGATCGCATCGACGCCATCGTGCGTGAAACCCGTCAGACGGGCTTTCACTTCGTCGATGAAGCGGCGCCGCCGAAGTCGCTCAAGGCATTGGCCACCGAACTGATCGAGCGCAATACGGGCATTTCCTGGTGGGGCAATATCCGGTTCGAGAAAACATTCAGCCCTGAACTTTGCGAACTGCTTGCCGACAGCGGCTGCATCGCCGTGTCCGGCGGTCTGGAGGTCGCATCGGATCGCCTGCTGAAACTCATGAAGAAAGGCGTGTCCATCGATCAGGTTGCACGGGTGACACGCGCGTTCAGCGACGCGGGCATTCTCGTGCATGCGTATCTGATGTACGGTTTTCCCACCCAGACGGTGCAGGACACGGTGGATGCGTTGGAGTACGTGCGTCAGTTGTTTGCCAATGGCTGCATTCAAAGCGGCTTCTTCCATCGCTTTGCGTGCACCGTGCATTCACCCGTGGGCCTGGAGCCCGAGGCCTATGGCGTGACGCTGGTTCCGCTTCCTCCGGTGAGCTTCGCCAAGAACGATATCGGTTTCATCGATCCGACGGGCGTCGATCACGATGCACTGGGCATTGCCCTGAAGAAGGCCATCTACAACTACATGCATGGCATCGGGCTGGAGGAGGATGTGCGCAGCTGGTTTCCCTTCAAGGTGCCACGCACCACGGTTTCGCGTCATCGCATCGCGCACGCGCTGTCGCAACCCGGCTAGGCGGCGAGCGGGTCGCTGACCGATCCAGCGCACGCCGTCCACGCGTGCGCGTTGGCCGCCACGCACCGTCACATCCGGTACTTGCGCGTGTGCCAGTATCATGCGCCCCCCGGTCATGCGGGCGCCCGTTTTTTGCAAGGTAGGTTTTGTCATGTCAGTCTCTTCATCCCGCACCGGAAGCCGCATTTATGCCGACGTCCTGGGCTTTACGTTCATGCACTGGAAGCGCCAGCGGGCTCGCGGTCTGGCCGTTGCCCTGTTCATCATGCTGGGCACGCTCGCGGAAATCTTCACGCCGTTCTATGCCGGTCGTCTGGTCGATGCCATTGCCAGCGGGGCGGCCACCGATGTGTCGGTGCGTGGCCTTGCCTGGTATGCACTGGCCATGCTCATCGGTCTGGGCGTGGCCGGCGTCGTCTTTCGCCAACTGGCTTTCCACAACATCATCCCGCTCACGCTCACCATGATGCGCGATGCGGTCTCCGAATCCTTTCATCGTGTGCAACGGTTTTCGACCGACTGGCATGCCAACAGCTTTGCCGGCTCCACCGTGCGCAGGATGACGCGCGGCATGTGGGCGTTCGATCTGTTGAACGACACCCTGGTCATCGCGCTGTTTCCCTCCCTCGTGATGCTGGTGGGCGCCACCCTGATACTGGGATGGCACTGGCCCGTCATGGGTGTGGTGATCGGGCTGGGCGCGCTGCTCTACATCACCGTCACGACCTTCATCTCGCTGCGCATCGTGGCACCCGCAGCGCGGCTGGCCAACACCTGGGATACCCGCTTAGGGGGCGCCCTGGCCGATGCCGTCAGTTGCAACGCCGTGGTCAAGGCGTTCGGCGCGGAACGGCGCGAAGAAGTGCGCATCGACGGCGTGGTGCGCAAGTGGCGTGATCGCACCCGACGCACATGGAAACTGGCCACCTTCAACGGCGGGCTGCAAGGGCTGATGCTGCTGCTCATGAAAGCGGGCGTGCTGGGCACGGGTGTCTATCTCTGGCAGAGCGGCAGTGCCAGCGCAGGCGACATCACCTTCGTGCTGTCCCTGTTCCTGGTGCTGCAGGGGCATCTGCGCGATGTCGGCATGCACATCCGCAACCTGCAGCGTTCGGTCAACGACATGGAGGAAATGGTCGCGCTGAGCAAGATGCCACCGGGGGTGGCCGATGCGCCCGATGCGCAGGACATCACCCTCACGGACGGTAGCATCGCGTTCGAAAACGTGACCTTTCGCTATGGCGCACAAGCCGCGCCGCTCTACCGCGATTTCAACATTCAGATCAAAGCCGGCGAACGCGTGGGCCTGGTCGGGCATTCCGGGTCGGGAAAGACCACGTTCGTCAAGCTGGTGCAGCGTCTGTATGACGTCGACAGTGGACGCATCCTGCTGGATGGCCACGATATCGCGGGTCTGTCTCAGGCCTCGCTGCGCGCGCAGATCGCGATCGTGCCGCAAGAGCCGATTCTGTTTCATCGTTCCCTGGCCGAAAATATCGCCTATGCCCGCCCCGGGGCCACACGCGCGCAGGTCGAGCATGCCGCTGAACTGGCCAACGCGCACGACTTCATCACTCGCCTGCCCAAGGGCTACGAGACGCTGGTCGGGGAGCGTGGCGTGAAGCTCTCGGGCGGAGAGCGGCAACGCGTGGCATTGGCACGCGCCTTTTTGGCCGATGCGCCCGTGCTGATTCTGGACGAGGCCACCTCCAGCCTGGATTCCGAAAGCGAACGCCTCATCCAGGACGCCATGGCCCGCCTGATGATGGGACGCACCACGCTCGTGATTGCCCATCGCCTCTCCACCGTCACATCACTGGACCGCCTGCTGGTCTTTGATCGGGGTCAGGTGGTGGAACAAGGCACGCATCAACAATTGGTCCGGCTCAGTGGCGGGATTTATCGGCGGCTCTTCGAACGCCAGGCGCTGGACCTCACCACTGCTATGGAAGAGACGATTTGAGGCCTGTTTTTGAGCGCCCGAAAAGGCGCTTATCGGACGCTTTCGGCCTGAAAGAACTTGATGGAATTTGGCGCGAAGGCGTGTCGAATGAGTATGTTTCCGAAATGCGACCTGCGTGTCGCAGTAATGAAAGGAGACAACATGATCGAATCGGAAATCGTCCGCCACGCAGCATTGTTAACTGCGGCCGACGGCAAACGAAAAAGTCAGGCCCTTCACGTGGGCGGCCTCGCGACCTGGCAAAGTGCGCCCGGCCAGCCCGCGGCTCAGGATGTCCTGAGCCTGCCGCGGGACCCGGTCGAGGTGGCCCTGGACCAGGTGTCCGACAGGACCCTGGTCTACATCATGGCGCTGATGCTTTATGGCAAGGCAGAAGGCGGTGCAACAGCCCTCAACTCATTCGATGATGCCCTGCGAGCGGCGCAGACGCACTTCGAGGCGTCGGGCCGGGCGCGCACCACGCAATATGTGCAGTCCAGGCCGCTGTCGCGGTACCTGCCTGCGGGGCTGGCGCGCCTGAACCGCCAGGCCGAGTCAGCGCGTGCGCGCAGCAGCCCTGGCAGCAAGCCTTAGTGCGGCTGGCGGTGCGACCCGTACGGTCGGTGCGGCTGCGGTCAGCCGGGGGGCGAGCCTGTGCAACCGGGTCGATTTCAGGACAGTCGGCCGATGACGATGGTCAGGATCATGACCGCTGGCAGCACGCCATTGATGATGAAATAACCCGGCCTGGCGACGCCCACCAGCCGTTTGCGTGCCACCGGCCAGAAGGCCAGCAGAACGAGCCCCAGCAACGCCATGCCCGCAAGCAGGGCTTCTGACGGCGTGAGTGGCGCAAAAGGCAGCGCAGGCAGTCGCGGCCCGATTTCGGGAGCCAGGCCATCGCTCTGCCTGGTGGCCATCATGCCCCAGATCCAGGTGGCCAGCGATGCCAGACCGAAAAGCCACAGGCCCGATCGGCGGCGGCGAAACAGCAGCACACCGGCGACAGCCAGCGTCACGCCCAGGGCCAGGTAGACATACTGGCCAGTGGGCGGTTGCCAGGTGATGCTCACATACAGCAGGGCGATGCCCGCCAGCGCAATAACAACGGTAAAAATCGTGAACAGTGTGCTGGCCAGCGTGTTCTTCTCTGGCGCTGCGGTAATCGACATGATGGCGTTTCCTGCTTGCTGACGTTCAAATTAAGAAAAGGTTTGCGCTAGTTTAATTCGCCGCCGCATCGATCCTGCTTGCGGTTTCTCCGACGATCGCGATGGCCCGGCGTGCGTTCTCGTCCAGGGGCCCGGCATAGTTCAGGCGCAGGCAATGGCGGTACTTGCCGGTCGCGGAAAAAATGTTGCCCACCGCGATCTGCACGCCCTGCGCCAGCAATTGCGTGTTCAGCTCCCAACTGTCGAATCCCTCACGCAGGGCAACCCACAGCATGAACCCGCCTTCCGGTCGACTCATGCGTGTGCCCTCAGGAAAAGTGGCACACACCAGATCGGACATGATGTCCCGATTGCGCAGGTATTGCCCCCGCATGCGCCTCACATGTTGCGCATATTTGCCCTGGGAAAGGAAGTCCGCAACGGCATGTTGAGTGCCGGTCGCCGTGGCGCCAGTGCCGATGTATTTCATTTGCAGGACACGCTCGAAGTAGCGCCCTGGTGCGATCCATCCCACACGAATGCCCGGCGCCAGCGTCTTGGAGAACGAACTGCACAGCAGGACGCGCCCGTCGCGGTCCATGGACTTGATCGTGCGCGGCCGAGGGTAGTGATAGGCCAGGTCGCCATAGACATCGTCTTCGATGATGGCGATGTCGTGACGCTGTGCCAGCGTGAGCAACTGACGTTTGTGCGCGTCGGGCATGATGTAGCCCAGTGGATTATTGCAATTCGGCGTGAGCTGGACGGCCTTGATCGGCCACTGCTCCAGCGCCAGCTCCAGTGCATTCATGCTGATGCCCGTCAGGGGATCTGTCGGAATCTCCAGCGCCCGGATGCCCAGACCTTTCAGAATCTGCGTGACGCCGTGAAAGCTGGGCGAGTCCACCGCCACGATGTCGCCCGCACTGCACACGGCGCGTATGCCGGCCGATAGGGCTTCATGGCAACCCGTGGTGATGATGAGGTCATCCGCATGCAGGTTGCACCCCGAGTCCACGCTCAGTCGGGCGACTTGCTCGCGCAGGCTGCGTGCGCCGAAGATCGTGTCGTAGTACATGCTTCGCAGGTCCGTGCGCAGCGATTGCCGGGCCATCGCACGCGCCAGGGGACGCAGGCTGGGCGAGGTCACGTCCGGCATGCCTCGGCCCAACTGCACGACATCTTCGCGGGGCGGGCTGGCGATCAGGGCCAGCACCTGGTCCCATTGCGTCACGTCGACCGGGCGTTGCGGCTTGGGGCTCATTTCCGGCAGCTCCAGTGTCGAGCGAGCCGATCGCACGTAGAAACCAGACTTCGCGCGCGGCACCGCCAGCCCGGCATCTTCGAGTTGCCGATAGGCCTGTTGGACCGTGCCCAGGCTGACGCCATGCTCGGCGCTGAGCACACGCACCGAGGGCAGGCGGTCACCGGGCTGATACAGCCCTTTCTGGATGCGTTCGGCCAGCGTATCGGCCAACGTCGCGTAGCGTGTCATGACAGGCAAGCCCTTTTCGGAATCAAAAACCATACAGATGGGCGAAAAAATCACCATTCAGACTGAAATTTACCACTCTGTATGGATTAAATAGAATGTTTTTGAATCTGTACGTTTTTGGGGCCGAGGCGCACCATGGGTTATCCCTAATCCCTATCGATGGAGCATCATCATGCCCGACCTTGAAACCTCACCTCTTTCTGCCTGGCAGCAGTGGCGGCGTCATTGCGCCATGGTCCGTTCACGCCGGGCCTTGCTGGATTTGTCGCCCCATCAACTGCGTGACGTGGGCCTGAGCGAGGCCGAGGCACTGCGCGAAGCCTGGCGGCCCGTCTGGGACGTGCGTGCACCGGTCTCGCCGACCAGCACCATGGCCGCCCCTGCATCGCGACGCCCGGGCTGGCTCACCCGCTTACTGCGCCTGCGCACCGCCCCGCTGGTCCCGGCAGGTCCGCATCGGTGATCTCCGCGCGGTGCAGCGGATCGCTACGTCACGCGGCACCCGTTCGGGCTCGGCGTGTGCTGTACTTGCGCATCACCTGCTCAAATCGTCAGACCACGATGAGGGCAGGCAGCCGTTACCGTCCGTATTGGAGAGTCCCATGACCGTCATCCGAGTCCTCCCTGGCACGCTTGCTGCCGGCCTTTTCGCGCTCATGCTGGGCGGGTGTGCCGTGCCCGACCGCTCCGACACCACCCGGGCCGCACCTGCTGCGTCCAACGTGTCCACACCGGCCATGCAACCTGATCGCCAGACCGATCGCCCGCGCAGTTTCAGTGATCCCGGTCCCATGTATCCGGACACCGGTCGCTAGATCGCCTTTTTCGAAAGCGTTCAGGCGCGCGCGTCGCCTGGGTACGCGCCGGTCAGTCGGCTCCTGCTTTGCGATATTATGGGTTCAAAGCAACCATAACGATCAGGAGCGAGACCATGGATATCAAAGGCATTGGCGTACTCGTCACCGGGGGTGCCTCGGGACTGGGGCTGGCCACGGCGCGCCGCTTGATCGAGGGCGGGGCGCACGTGGTGCTGGCCGATCTTGCCACCTCCGATGGCGCGGCGCGCGCCTGTGAGCTCGGTGATCGTGCGCATTTCGTGGCCACCGATGTGCTGGATACCGATGCCGTCAATGCCGCGCTCGATCAGGTCCAGGCGCAGGCGACGCTGCGTGCCGTGGTGCATTGCGCGGGACGCGGAGGTGCCCTTCGTATCGTGGAACGCGATGGTTCGCCCGGCTCGCTCGAAAAATACGAAGACGTGGTGCGCGTGAATCTGGTCGGCAGTTTCAACGTGCTGCGGCTGGCTGCGGCCCGCATGGCAAAAAATGATCGTGCCGGCGAGGAATGTGGCGTGTGCATCATGACCGCTTCGGTCGCTGCGTATGAAGGCCAGATCGGGCAGGCACCCTACGCCTCGGCCAAGGCTGGCATCGTGGGGCTGACGCTTGTGGCTGCCCGCGACCTCGCCAGCAAGGGCATCCGTGTGTGCACCATTGCGCCGGGCTTGTTCGATACCCCGCTGCTCGCCCGGTTGCCCGAGGATGTGCGCCTGTCGCTGGGCAAGTCGGTGCCCAACCCGCCGCGTCTGGGGCAACCCGACGAATTTGCCCGCCTTGCACTGCACATCATCGATAACCCCATGCTCAACGGCGAGACCATTCGTCTGGACGGTGCCATTCGCATGCAACCGCGTTAGGACGGGCCACCGGCCGGTATCATCACAGTCAGTCACAACGGGGAGATGGCCTTGGTCGATGACATTGCAAAGGTACCCATGCGGGATCACGCCACAGCGGCGGCATCCGCAAAAACGGCCGGCTTTGACGACGCCGCCATTGAGCGCCTCTCGGCCCACCTGCAGGCACTGGGTATGGGTGAGCACACGTTGCGCATTCAACGGCTGACCGGCGGGGTGTCCAACCCGACGTTTCGTCTGGCCTATGGCAAGCACCGCATGGTACTGCGAACCCGGCCTGCCGGGCATCCGGAGCGGGACGCGCAGGCGGTCGCGCGCGAGCACAGGGTGATGGCGGCATTGGCGATAACCGTGGTTCCCGTGCCCGAGATGGTGCATTACTGCGACGATGTGTCGATCATCGGTACCCCATTTTTTCTGATGGACCATGTCGATGGCCGCGTGTTCACCGATCCCTCGCTGCCCGGCCTGGCACCGGCGGCGCGAACCGCCCTCTATCGCGAAGTGGCGCGAGTGCTGGCCGCGCTGCACGACGTCGACCCCGATGCCCTGGGGTTGTCGGATTTCGGGCAGCGGGACAATTATTTCGGTGTTCAGATCGCGCAGTGGACCCAACACTATCGGACGAACCAGCGTGCACCCATCCCTGCCATGGAATCCCTGATCAGGTGGTTGCCAGGGAACGTGCCCGATGATGGCCGCACGCGCATCATCCATGGGGACTACTGCATCGAGAACCTGATTTTTCATCCCACCGAG
>Ga0075364_10000782_pt1 | contig 16727 bp, 10 predicted proteins | sample EndMetdeltDD1764_FD_71517 | JGI IMG/M metagenome (GOLD analysis project Ga0075364, IMG submission 71517) | Populus endosphere microbial communities from Tennessee, USA - Endosphere MetaG P. deltoides DD176-4 | ecosystem: Host-associated > Plants > Roots > Endosphere | place: USA: Tennessee...
TCACCGGTGCCCAAGAACTCCGCCAACGCCAACCCGTAAGCGATCAACAGAATGTCTTGCACCCCAGCGTGATACGCCGCAGGAACCTCACCGAGTAACAAGCGGGTGGTCTCAGAATCCAGCGTCATCGACAACGATCCGGCGCTGGCATAGGTATCCACCGCCGGTTGCACCGCAGGCAACGCCGCCGGGACCGCCGCCACCTGCCGCCACGTGTCTGCCTGTTCCACCACCGCGGGGTCGAGTGCATGTTCGGCCAGCAGCGACGACCACCGCGCGAACGATGTCCCGCCTGCAGGCAGCGCGATCGGCTGCCCGCCGTGATGCTGAGCCCACGCAATGTTCAAGTCTTCCAACAGGATTCGCCACGACACCCCGTCAACAGCAAGATGATGAATGATCAACGCCAACTCGCCGGTCCCGGTCGCCCACACCGCGCTGAGCATCACCCCGCCGGCCGGGTTCAACCGTGACCGCGCCGCCACCAACGCCTCATCCGACAACGCATCGACGGTCTGCACGCACGAGGCGGCATCCACCGACCCCACCTCGGGCACCCTCAACGACCAACCGCCGGCGCCGTCATCATCGACGCGCGCCCGCAGCATGGCATGCCGATCCAGCAATCCCTGCAGGACGACCACCACGTCGGCTTCGCTGACTTTCGCCGGGGCCTGCACCACCACCGTCTGGTTGAACTGGTCGACGGGGCCATCCACCTCGTGCAGCCAACCCATGATCGGGGTCGCCAATACCGCACCGAGGCCCTCGTCGACCGGGCCGCCATCGCCTTCGACCGCCACGCCGACCACCCGGGCCAGTCCGGCCACGGTCTGCTCGACGAAGACATCACGCGGCCGGCACACCACCCCGGCGGCCCGCGCCCGCGCCACCACCTGCATCGACAGGATGCTGTCCCCGCCCAACTCGAAGAACGAATCGTCGACCCCGACCCGCTCCAGCCCCAACACCTGGGCGTAGATACCGGCCAGAATCTCCTCGACCGCACCAGCTGGGGCGCGGTAATCATCGACACCCTGATACTCCGGTTCCGGCAGCGCGCGCTTGTCGAGCTTGCCGTTGACGGTCAACGGCAACGCGTCGACCACCACCACCGCGGCCGGAACCATGTAACCCGGGAGCCGCTCGGCCAGCGCGGCGCGCAGCCCGGCCGGATCGGCAGTCCCGGTGACATACCCCACCAGACGCTTGTCGCCGGGGCGGTCCTCTCGGGCGATCACCGCCGCCTGCACCACCCCATCGCAGCCGGCCAGCGCGGCCTGCACCTCACCGAGTTCGATGCGATAGCCGCGGATCTTGACCTGCTCATCGGCGCGACCCAGATACTGCAACTGGCCGTCAGCACCCCAACACACCAGATCGCCGGTGCGATACATCCGCGCCCCCGGCCCGCCGAACGGGCACGCCACAAACCGCGACCCCGTCAACCCGGACCGGCCCACATACCCGACCGCAACCCCGGTGCCGGCCACATACAACTCACCGACCACCCCGGCCGGAACCGGCCGCAACCACTCATCAAGCACGAACAACGCCGCACCCGACACCGGCGAACCAATCGGCGCTGTCGACCCCGGTGTCAGCGGCGCACTCATCGACGCGTAAATCGTGGCCTCGGTCGGGCCGTAGGCGTTGATCATCACCCGCCCTGGCGCCCACCGATCCACCACCTCGACCGGGCAGGCCTCCCCCGCCACCACCAACGCCATCGAATCCAAACCCTCAGGCGAGAGCACACCCACCGCCGACGGAGTCTGACTCAAGACGCTGACCTGTTCGGTGACGAGCAACGCGTGAAACTCCTCGGGCGAGGCCGCCACCGACTCAGGCACCACCACCAGCCGCCCGCCACCCAGCAGCGGGCCCCAGATGTCCCACACCGAAACGTCGAATGCGTAGGAATGCCACTGCGTCCACACGCCCGCACGCGGCAAGCCGGCATCCACAGACTCCAACAGCTGGGTCACATTGCGGTGAGTGACGGCCACCCCCTTTGGCACGCCGGTGGTACCGGAGGTGTAGATGACATAGGCGATGTCATCGCCTGCGGGCACCGGCAACGCGGTGCTGGGTTGAGCTTCGATGCGGGGGTCCTCGACATCGATGACCGGCCGATCGCACCCGTCCAGCCGCGCGCGTAACTCGGCGGTGGTGACCACCGCGACCGACGCGGCATCATCGACCATGAACTCCAGCCGCGCATCCGGCACCGCCGGATCGATCGGCACGTACGCCGCTCCGGTCTTGAGCACAGCCAAGATCGCCACTATCGCCTCAGCAGACCGCGAAAACAGCAGCGCCACAGACTGTCCCGGGCCGGCGCCCTGCCCGGCCAGCAGATGCGCCAACCGGTTGGCGGCTTCGTCCAGCTCCGAATAGGTCATGGAGTGGCCTTCGGAAGTCAGCGCCACCGCCTCGGGGGTACGCGCGACTTGCGCGGCGAACAACGCCGGAATCGACACCGACATGTGGGCCGGCTGGGACAACACCGCCCGGTTGCCCCACTCATCCAGCCGGGCGTACTCAGCCCCATCAGGCGAATCGATGGACGACAACGCTCGCCCAGGGTCGGCGGTCATCGACACCAACACCTGCCGCAACCGTTCTGCCAGATCCGAAACGTCGAGATTGGCGAGCGGATGCCCAGCGCCCAACACGCTGAGGAAGAGGTCGTCACCCGCGCCAGAGAAGATCAACCCGAAGCCGCCCACGAGGCCGGAATTGGTCATCGTCGCCGACGCCGTGACACCACCGAAGTCCAGAGCGAACGCAGTCGGGAAGAAATCGACGGTTACCCTGGCGGCCGGCTTCGCTTGGCCGCGGCGGACTTTGCGCTCGAGGGCCTGCACCGGAAATCTTTGATGCTGCACCGCTTCTCGTATCCGCGCGTCAACGTGCTCACAAAAACCCGCAACCGTAGCTCCCGGTGACACCGTCAGCACCAGCGGCACGATCCCTGCGACCATCCCCGGAAGCGTCTTCGACTCCGGACGTACTCGCCTGCCGACCGGGAAATCGAACACCACCTCGGAGCCCTCGGCGCTCCATGCACGCACCAAAAGTGCGCACGCCGCGGTGATGACGGATGATCGAGGCACGTTCCACATATGGGAAAGCTCGTGGACGCGGCGTAGGACAGCAGGGTCCAATTGGACCGGCGTGGAGAACTGATTCGGATCACGTTCGCCCGCGGCCTGGGGCAGCCGGTAATCCGGTCCGCTATCCTGCGGAAGTTTGCTAGTCCAATAGGCCTGATCTTCGAGATAATCCGCGGACGCCTCATATTCCAGCTCACAGTCCACAAGGTCCTGCAACGATCCGAAGAAGGCAGGAGGGACGCGCTCGCCTGAGACAATTGCCGAATACACAGTAGCAATCCGGTTTCCAACCAGCGCAATGCCGGATGCGTCGGCCACTATGTGGTGCACGCACGCGAATAGATGAAATTCGTCGAGCCCCGTCTGAAATAGCGCAAATTTGAACAACGGGCCCGTGAACGGCATTGGCGTACGTTGGATCGTCGACGCCATCCCGTGGACTTCCTCGATGGGATTGCGCGAGCCGCTCAGGTCATAAAAGGCCAGCTCAACATCTGGGTAGTCGATAGCGCTCTGAAAAACCTGGCCTTCTGCCTCAAAGCAGGCGACCCTGATTGGTTCGGCCTCTCGCACGACTCGGCGGATAGTCCACTCAAGGGCATCGCGGTCGACCGCGCCCTCGATTCGTACGAGTAGGCCAACTTGCCACTCCGTACTTGAATGACCCGTTTCGTCAGCAAGCCATATGTCTAGCTGTCCACGAGTCAGCGGAAGTGCGCGGTCATCGAACTCCATCCAGCTCCCCAGATCCAGACGATCTACTGGTCAAGAGCTTGGGCCGCCAACCTGTCGCGCAGGCTCTTCGGCCGAATATCTGACCAATTCTGTTCGATGTAATCCAGACATGCAGCACGTTCGGCTTCGCCGTAGACCACCCGCCAACCGGCCGGAACATCGGCAAAGGCCGGCCATAGGCTGTGTTGCTCCTCGTCGTTGAGCAAGACGAAAAAGCTGCCGTTGTCGTCATCGAACGGATTGTTGCTCACCGGTTCTCCAGACCATCTAATTGAAATCAGCGGAACGCTTCTCGACCTTACTCAAGCCTGCCGGGTCGGGAAGGGATTTGGCAAATTTTCAGGCAACCCTCACAGGCTGCTCAATAGACCAGCACAGCAATGGTGCGCAGCCGCCGAGCACCGACGATGGTGACCGCCGAAGCTGGGACATGCAGCAACGGGTTTAGTCATGTGACGTATCGCAATTGGGCCCCCCACGGCCCTCGAAGCGACGCAGTTTACAGCAATCTTTACGATCACGCGGGCTAACAAACCCTCGTGGTCGCCAGGGCGATCCGCGCAATGCCGAGGCAATTCGCCGATGTCACTGAGGCAGTCAGCGATATACGGCCCGCGCCGCCGATCAGCCAGCACGTCGCACGAAATCCTCCATGAGATCGGCGGCCGCCGCAACACTTGCTGCGGGCGTTGTCATCCGGGTCGCGATTTCGCGCGCCTGGGTGGCATATTCCGGGGCAAGGATCCGACGGAGGTCCTTGACCAGCGTTTCCTGAGTAGTGGTAGAGAAGCGCCGGGCAGCACCTACTTTAAGTCGCTTGACCCGAAGTCCCCAAAGCGTCTGATCGAGGTCTGTCGAGAGGATCAAGGCGGGGACCCCGGCACGCAGGCTCGCGGCCGTGGTGCCCGCGCCACCGTGATGTACGACCGCACGGCAGGCCGGGAAAGTGGCTGCGTAGTTGACTGCGCCCACAACCTTGACGCGGTCCGATTGCGGGACATCTGTGAAGTCAGTCCCTGCGGCGCAAATCAGCGCCCGCTCGCCCAACGTCGCGCAGGCCGCGCTGATCATGGCGAGCGTGTCGGCAGCGGATTCCACCGGCATGCTGCCGAACCCGAAGAATATGGGCGGCGTTCCCGCAGCCGCCCACGACGCAACCTCTTCGTCGGCATCCGTCGGCATGTCCATCGTCAGCGCGCCGACAAAGGGCCGTCGGCCGTCGAACTTCGGGGCCCATTCGGCTGCCAGACCGGGAAAGCAAACCTCGTCATAGGCTTGTACTTCCAGCGACCCGCGCTCCGCAATCCGTCGCGACGAAGGGTCTTTCGCCTTCGGCAGGCCCAATTCACGGCGTTGCGCGTCGTCGGTCTTTCTCGTCCCGCGCCACGTCAGCCAATGCTGGAACTTCATCGCGGCGCGGCCAAGCGGCGCAGGCAGGAACGGAAGGAGCTGCCCGTTCGGCCGTAACGGGAAGTAGTGCAGCGTGGCCAACGGAATGTCGTGGTATTCCGCGACGTTTGCAGCGACCTCCTCGAAAACCAAGCCGGTGAACAGCAGGTCGGCTCCGTCCGCCAGCGCCGTCAGCGTCTTTCCCATCTCCTGCCAGCACTGGAGTCTGGGCTCCCAGGCTTCGCGGGACAACCTGGAGATCTCCCTGACCCTCCAGAAGTTGCGGAAGAAGAAGCTATAGAAGTTGCGGTGCGCGTCCAGAATCGCCTGCAGATCCGGCCCGTATGCGGCCGCAGGAAGCCCAACCGACTCGACGAAGCCAACCAGATCGGGCGGCACGGCCATGCGGACGTCGTGGCCACGGCGCAGCAGTTCACGGCCGACCGCGGCCGAGGGCTCGACATCGCCACGGGTTCCGTAGCATGCCACCACAAATTTCATCGCCAACCCTAGCCTCTGCGCTTCTCGTGCGCGTTCGACGAAATCAATCCGGGAATTCCCGCCTCCAAATTAGCCGCCCGGCAGTTTAACCCGCTGCGCACACTATCGATCTGAGGTCCAGATGTCGGGACGGGCGGTGCCCAGTTTCACTCACCCCGACGGCCCGATGGCTCTCAGCCGACACGCCGCGACACGAATTTCTCCATGAGATCAGCTGCGGCGGCGACGCTTTCGGCTGGTTTAGTCATCCGTTTCGCGATCTCGCGGGCTCGAGTGACGTACTGCGGAGCGAGGATTCTACGAAGGTCTGCAACCAACGATTTCTGGGTGGTGGTCGAAAACGGCCGGGCCGTACCGACCTTCAGTCGTTTGACCCGAGCTCCCCAGAGCTTCTGATCGGCCCACGTCGAAAGGATCAACGTGGGGACTCCGGCGCGCAGGCCCGCCGCGGTAGTGCCCAAGCCGCCATGGTGTACGACGGCGCGGCAGGCCGGGAAGGCGGCCCCGTAATTCATCGTGCCCACCACTTTGACGTGGTCGGCTTGGGGGACGTAGGTAAAGTCACTCCAGCCGGAGCCAACCAACGCTCGCTCGCCCAACTGCGCGCAGGCCGCGCTGATCATGGTGAGTGTTTCGCCGGCCGATTCCACCGGCATGCTGCCAAACCCGAAGAATATCGGCGGCGTTCCCGCGGCAATCCACGAGGCGACTTCCTCGTCGTCATCTGTCGACAACTCCATCGTGAGCGCGCCGACAAAGGGCCGCCTACCGTCGAATTTCGCCCATTCGGCTGCCAGCCCGGGAAAGCACACCTCGTCGTAGGCCTGAATTTCAAGCGATCCGCGACCTTCAATCCGCCGCGAGGAGGGGCCGGTGACCTTGGGCAGACCCAATTCGCGGCGCTGTGCGTCCTCGAGCTTCTTCGTTATCGGCCAAGTCAGCCACTCGGCTCCCGTCATCGCGTAGCGCGCCAACGAAGCCGGCAGGATCGGAACAGTCTGGCCGTTCGCCCGCATGGGGAAGGTATGCAACGTAGCCAACGGAATGTCGTAATACTCCGCGATGTTCGCTGCGGGCTGCTCGCCAATCACCCCGGTGAACACCAGGTCCGCCCCGTCCGCCAGCGACATCAGCGTCGTACTGGTCTCCTCCCAGGACTTAGTGAGCAGCTGCCAATCTTCGCGCCACAGCTTGTTCAGATCTTGGAACTTCCAAAAGTTGCGGGTTAAACGCGTCACGAGGTCGCGGTGCACCTCCTGCCACCGTCGTGTATCCGGCCCGTAGGGGACCGCCGCAAGCCCAGTCGACTCGGCAAAGCCGACCTGATCAGGCGAGACAGCCATTCGCACGTCGTGCCCTCGGCGCAGCAGTTCACGGCCGATAGCGACGCAGGGCTCTACATCGCCGCGAGTTCCATAGCTCGCCAGCACGAATTTCATCGCGAGTCTTGACCTTTCACTTCCGACGCACGCCGACGTCCGGGGCATCGATCATTATTCCTAGGTCTTCGACCGTCGGCTGGGCATTCGCCGATTGGCTTCGGCCGATCGTTCGCTGGCGGTTTGAAACTGCACCGTGTTCGAAGACGGCGCGCCTGAACATTGGAACAGGGACCTCCGGGCGGCCGCGGCGAGTCGAGCATCCACAGGCGCGCCAGGCTGGCTCAGTGACCAGCCAGCCCAGGATTAGTGCGGCTGTGCTCGTCGGTGTCCGCTGTGGGTGCCGCATCGGCAACATCGTTTGCCCGAGTTTCCCGCCTGGCCAGCGCGGGAAGCTTGAACCGTATGCGGTAGCAGATGATACGTTCGTGATTCGCCCAACCAGGGCAAGGCTTTGGGCCCAACATTCGCTGAGGAGTTCGATCTTGGCTAACGGCGAGATTGACGCGCGCGAGGCGGAATCCGTTGTCTGGGACGTGATTGTCGTTGGCACGGGCATGGGTGGCGGGATGCTGGGCTATTCCCTCGCCAAGTCAGGCCGCAGGGTGCTGTTCGTCGAGAAGGGACGCTCGACGCTGCTCGGGGCGCCTGGCACAATTCGCTCTTCGCTGCCAGAACTGGCCGAGCCGCTGGCGGGCCGTTCCGCGGAGGCCTATAACGACACCATGGCACGGGCCGGACGTTCAACCGACCAGATCGAAGACATCAGCGGGCGCGTCCCGCGGCGGTTCATGTCGCGGCTCGGCAGTGGAGCGGGGGGGTCATCGGCCATCTACGGCATGGTCTGCGAGCGATTTTTCGTTCGCGATTTCACTCCCCGGCAAGACTTCCGCGACCCCGGCGACTCCACCGTGCCGGACGCCTGGCCCGTCACCTACGACCAGATGCGGCCATGGTACGCAGCGGCCGAGATGCTGCTTGGGGTTCGCGGCCAGCCCGACCCCCTGCGGCCGGAGGCGGCCGACGTCAATCTTCCTGCAGCGCCGCCTTTTTCGGCAGTCAACCAGCCACTGGTCGACTATCTCGAAGGCCGCGGACTCCATCCCTACCACCTGCCAATGGCCTGTGATTACACCGATGGTTGTGCCGTCTGTACGGGCTATCTCTGCGGCCAGCTGTGCAAACATGACGCCGCCCGGAGTGCCGTGCTGCCCGCCGTTACCGAGCACGGCGCCCACTTGCTGCCGGAATGTCAGGCCGTGCGCCTGGAGGCGGATGGAACGAAGGTCCAGCAAGTGATCTGCGAGCATCGCTCCGGCATGCTAACCCTCGAAGGCAGGGTGGTGGTGCTCGCCGCCGGTGCGCTGGAAACCCCGGTGCTGTTGCTCAATTCCCGTTCGGGCGATTGGCCGCGCGGACTGGCCAACGGCTCGGACTGGGTGGGGCGCAACTTGATGCGTCATCTGGTCGACCTGATCGAGGTCTGGCCGCAATACGATTCGAAGATCACGGACCAGAACAAGGAGATCGGGCTGAACGATTTCTATTTCTGGGAAGGCCAGAAATACGGCGCCGTGCAGTCACTCGGCTCGGTGCCGGATATGGGCTATTTCACCAACCACCCCGGACGACTGTTCAAGGTGATGCGCCTGATGAGCCCCGCGATGCGTCCGATATTCAATCGGTTCGTCAGCGGCGGGCTGGTGTTGGCATCGATAATGGAAGACCTGCCCTATCTGGACAACCGCGTCTTGCCATCCGATACACCAAATCTGGACGGCAGCCCGCGGGTGCGAATCCAGTATCGTATGCACGCCAGTGAGATTGAGCGTCGGGCGGTGTTCACGCGGCAGTTGAAGCAGGTGTTTGAGCCGTTCCGCAAAATCACGCTGGGGGCCGCCAAGAGCAACGAGAACCTGGGCCACGTTTGCGGCACGTGCCGCTTCGGTACCGATCCCAAAACCAGCGTATTGGATCCACAAAACCGGGCGCACGAAGTGGACAACCTCTACGTGGTCGACGCCTCGTTCTTCCCTTCCAGCAGCGGCATAAATCCCAGTTTGACGATCGCGGCCAACGCCTTGAGGGTGGCCGCGCACGTGAACCACGTGCATTTCGCCGCCTGACGATCTGTTGAGAATGCCCGAATTACCAACTGGTAGAACGAATTAGCGTGTGGTCGGCTCGCGGAGCGGGAGGCCGGCAGCACGATAGATCTCATCGATGACGGTCATGTTCTCAACCGCCTCTTCCGGCGTCGTCTTCACCGGTTCGCCGCGCAGCACCGCCGCTGCGAAAGCGTCGAGCTGATACGCGTAAGAGGGGCGCCGCGGGAAGCGCTCTACGCGTTTGCCTTCGGCCGATCGGATGGAGAGCCGGCTGAACGGTGCCAGCGGATTGCGCACACGCAAACGCACCTCGCCGCGGTCGCCAACCACCTTGGCGCTCAACTGCAACAGATTCCTCGACCACATCGAGCAGAGCATCCGGCCGGTGTGCCCGCCTGCAAATCGCAGCTCGGCCGTCATGGCCCGGTCCACTCGCGGATCGCGCAGTTTCGCCTGTGCCGAAACGACTTCCGGGGTCGAACCGCCGAACGTGCGCATCATGTCGACCGCATAGCACCCGACATCCATTGTCGCGCCACCGGCAAGCGCATAGTTGTAGCGGATATCGGCGAACTTCGGGAGCGGAAAGCAGAAGGCCGACTCCACCCGCTTCAGCTTGCCCAGCTCCCCCGAAGCAATGATCTGCTCGATTCGCAGAGCCAACGGATGGTAGCGGTAATGCATTGCCTCCATCACGACCCGGTCTGACTTCGCGCCCAGTTCGGCGATCTCGCGGGCCTCGCCGGCATTGGCAGTAAACGGCTTCTCACACAACACGTGCTTGCCCGCGGCAAGCGCAGCTCGGGTCCACCTGCCGTGTAAGCCGTTGGGCAGCGGGTTGTACACAGCATCCAGCTCTGGGTCGGCGATCAGCGCCTCGTAGCTGTCGTGCACCCGGGCGATGCCGTTTTTGGCGGCAAAGGCTTGAGCATCGGATACATCGCGCGCGGCCACCGCCGCGACTTCGACGCCTTCGTTTTGCCGGGCCGGGATGATGAGCGCCAACGGTGCGATGCGAGCGGCGCCCAGAATGCCGATCCGCACCGGGCCCCCGTGTCCAGTCACGGCGCCGATGCTAGCAGTAGACCAACGCCATTCGGAGCGACAAGCAGACGCGGTGCGGTGCCAGCGAAGAGCGCACAACCGGCGTCATTACTTGCGCCTCAGCGCGTCCGTACCGTTCATGTCAACGATCTCCGCGGACACCCCTTGTTTCGCTGGGATAATCGGTGACAGCCAATACAACTCGGCGAGGTTCGAAAGTCAGCAAACAAAAGTTTGCGGTAGGGTTCCGACCATGTGGGGCTCCGTGCTGGTGGTGACGCTTCTGTCTGCGCTCAACCCGGTGCGTATCGCGCTCACCCTTCTCATGGCCTCCCGGCTGCGGCCTGTGCAAAACCTCCTCGCCTTGTGGGCCGGCTGCCTGACAGGGGCTATTTTCTCGGTGGTCGTTCCGCTGACGCTGGTGCATGTCACCTCGATGTCCGAATCTTTTGGCCAAGGTGGGGCCGCGAGCTCCACCGTTCAGCGCGTTCAAATCGGCATGGGTGTGCTCGCGTTAGCGACGGCCGCGTTGATGACAGTGCGCTCGCTGATACGCCGGCGTCAGCCTGCGCAGCTGCCAAGTCAAGAAGCGACACGCGGACGGCATCGAAAGGGTGGCTCCACGTCGACCCTGGTGCTGGAGTCGAACACACCGACCGCAATCTCGCGGCTGCTGGGCCGCGAGCACGAGGCGCCGGCAGAGGGCGGGTCTGCATTCCGGCGGCTGCTGCGTCGCGCCCGTAGCGCGTGGGAGAACGGATCCATCTGGATCGCCTACGTGATCGGCTTGGCTTTTGGGGGGCCGCAACCCGACGTGGCCCTATTCGTGGTTGCGATCATCGTGGGCTCGGGAGCCGCGATCGCCATGCAGGTCGTCGCCGCCACCGCGTTCGTCTTCGGAACGGTTGGGGTCATCGAGATCATTCTCGTCAGCTACCTGATCACGCCAGCGAAAACCCTTGCGGTACTGCAGCGGCTGCACGACTGGGTGTCGGCTCACCGTCAGCAGATCCTGGCAGCCATCTTCGCAGTGGTTGGGGTCGCGCTGGTGGCCAACGGCATGCGCGGCATCTGAACCGGTGACCACGGGCTCGCTGCTGCATGATCGACTCGACGTGCCCAGACGATATTGGCGGCAGACATCAGCCCGATCGCTCGCCTCCGCCTTCATGTGTCGAGGCGAGATGCCACTTGGCGTCCGAAACATCAACCCAGCAAAAGGATTAGCGTCCGAGCTAGCTTGCGGAGCGGGAAGGCCGCGGCGAGTCACGCGATAGCTGGAGTCCTAGGTGTTTTCGGTGCGGGCGCGCTTTTCCTTCCGGCGGAGTTCCAAAGCCGCCTTCAGCAGCGCGCCACCCTGGTTGGGATTCACGATAACCGCCAGGTTGCTGATGACGAGGCTGAGGTTGGTCAGGCCCCGGTAGACGACCAATCGTGCTTTTCTGACGACGCCTGCCTGCTCCCCGTGCTCCCTCCAGTAGGTTGTCTCGTCACCGCTGAAGTTTTTGGTCGGGGCAGCGGTGTAGTAATAGAGCGCTACCGATCGCCGCCATTTGCCTTCGGCCACGGGCACCGGAAACCCGTGCACTGAGTGGTGATCCGTGCGGAAGATGACGACCCTGCCCCAGTCCGGTACGACCGTCTGAACAGCCCGGTCCTGCGCGTCGTACAGCGACAGACAACCCCCGTCCTCTGGCGACCAGTCTTCGTTCAGATAGACGAGGACGTTGATGCGTCGGTAAAGGTTCAGGGGGCGATGGTAGTGGAAGTCGGTGTGGGGACTCAGGATTCCGCCCGAGCCACTGAGGTGCAGGCCACCACCGGCCAGGTAGGGATCCGGGATCAGCTGCTTGATTCCGGTGATTTGTTCGAGGACCCTGAGGAACCGCGGTTCGGAGAGCTCCCTGATGAGGGTGCTAAAAGGCTCAGGGATGAGGTCGAGATCAGAGCAGGATCGCTTGTTTCGCTGGTATTTGTCGACCATCGCAAACCAACCCGACCAGGAGATGTCGGGGAAGCTGCTGGCCGCCGACGGAGAAAGGCTTAGAAGGTCGTCAAGCACCAGGTGCGGGAACGGCTCAGCCGCCTGAAATTCGCGCTGCAGATCGGACGCGTTGCGCTCTAGTTCTTCTACTTTGAAAATAGTGTCTGCCACGAATCCCCCACGCCTCGAACACCACAATCTTACGAGTACCGCTACATCAAAAATGCTGCTGTGCCGCGGAAATCAATAGTGCTGTTGTGCCACCGATTCCTCTCAAGTCGCCAACACGGTAACCCTCCAACCAGGGGCCACGCCGTCACGATGGTTGCACATCAATCGACTGATCGTGCGCAAATCGCCCGCGTGTTATCCACCCGCTGGCAAAGTTTCTCGGGACCACCCAATGGAGTATCCTTCAATCCTGTTCCGCTGCCGCGAGTCGACCGGCGGGCCAGAATCCAGTAACCGATCACGAGTCTTAAACGGGCGCTTGCCAACCCCTGCAGGACTCAGACGAGGAGACCGGTGGTAGTGCTCAACCACATCTTGCGCAACCAAGCGCCGAGACTCGCCGCTCTGTGGGTGCCACTCGTCACGCTGCTTTGGCTCCCGATCGTCGCCCGCCGCTACTTCCATGGCTCCACCGGTCGTGAATACGGGGTGGGTCTCACTACAAAGCTGCGTCTGCTCGTGGCGATGGTGCGCAACAACGTGATGGTGCCCTCCGCCTCGTTCTGGATCACGCACCTGTTGATGGCGACCGAGATCCTCAACGTCCCGCCGTCGGTCAAAGGTGTCATCGTCGAATGCGGCTGCTTCAAGGGCGGTGGCACCGTGAATCTCTCTTTGGTCGCTGCCGCGTGTGGACGTGAGCTTCACGTATTCGACTCCTTCGCCGGGTTGCCGGATCCGGAGCCGGGAGACTCCGGCCACTTGCTGATGATCGACGGTGAAGTCCAGACATACGCTAAAGGCGCCTACGCCGGCTCGTTGCAGGAGGTCAAGGCGAACGTCGAACGTTTTGGCGCGCCCGAGGTATGTACCTTCCACGAGGGCTACTTCGAGGGAACCCTTCCGGGATTCGACCAACCGATCGTCTTCGCGTCCGTCGACGTCGATCTCGCGAGCTCCGAGAAGACCTGCCTGGAGTATCTCTGGCCGTTGTTAGTCGACGGCGGCCACCTATTCACCGACGAGGCTCCGCACCTCGAGATCGCCACTCTCTTCTATGACCGGCAGTGGTGGTCCGAAGTACTGGGGACCGAAGCGCCAGGCCTAGTTGGTGCAGGGAACGGCCTTGGCCTGTTTCCACACAAGGGTGGTTTCTTTGGCAGCTCGATCGGCTACACCGCGAAGATCGACCGGGCGACTCTGCACAGCCGGCCTGGTTAACTGGCGGCTCTTTGATCGATCGGTGTATGCATCCTATTTCGCCGATGAGTGCTCTCGCCCATGCGGTCAAACCCGATCGGCTAATGTGGCGTGACAAATCGGTTCGCCCCAATTAAAGCCCACGCCGTGCACGCGTGGCGTCACGGGCGAATCCTGTGTCATCGGAGGCTGATCAATGGCAGTACGGATAGGCCGTGACCGCGCATCCCTTAACAGCCGCGCATCCAAAAGTGATGCTAGGCCGGACAATCGGCTCGCATTCGTAGACCAGGGCGTGTACACACAGCATCACGCCATCGGCCGGAATTTGGTCATTCAGTGCGTGTGGGTTTATGAGCACGCTATCGACTTCGATGGGGTGAGGCGCTTTCATCACAATCTCGGTCGCGGGTTCTTGGGACGGCGCATAGAGCGTTCACCGCTCCCGTTCGCCCGGCATCGGTGGGTCCTGGACCGAGGGCCGTCGGACATCGATATCGACGAGACCGCCCGTCCACGTGCTGAACTCAGCGACTGGATGGACGAACGCTCACGATTGCCCATCGATCCGGAAGGAGGGCCCGGCTGGCATCTCGGCCTCGTTTCCCTTACGGACGGGTCGACAGCGGCCAGCCTGGTGCTTTCCCACTACCTGATCGATGGCCTCGGGCTGGTGCTGACGCTGGTTGATGCGGTGGTGGGCAACACGCGCAACCTCGCCTATCCACCGCCACGGGCACGCCCTCGACTGCGCGCGGTGGCACAGGATGCCCGACAAACGCTGCGGGACGCACCCGAGGTCGCGCGGGCGCTCCGCGTAGCGGCCAAACTTGCCCGCCGTCAGCGGCAAGATGCTGCCCAATCACCAGGATCGGCACCCGTCGCAATCCGTGGTGGCAACGGCGATGAGCCGGTCGTCGTGCCCGGTATCACGATTTGTATCGACGTGGCCGAGTGGGATGCCCGCGCGAATGCTCTTGGCGGAGTGAGTAACACACTGGGCGCCGCGTTTGCTGCGAAACTCGGGGAGCTTCTTGGGCGCCGTCGTGCCGAAGACGGCGCCGTCACCTTGCAACTCCCTGTCAACGAGCGCGCCGAGGGTGATACGCGTGCGAACGCAATGTCGTTTGTGCGCGTCAGCCTCGACCCGACGGGAGTCACCAAAGACCTTAGTGACGTCCGCTCAGCCATCAAGCAGGCGCTGAGGACACATCGGGAGACGCAAGATGACTCTCTCCAGGTGGCCTGGCTGACCTCGTTCACGCCGAAGCGGGCGTTGAAGAAGATGGACGACGCGATGGTCCCCGACCCGGATTCCCCGGTGTTCTATTCCAATCTCGGCGACGTCGGCTCCGTTGTGGACCACCTCGATGGCACTGCCGCCGAGTACGTCACGGCACGAGTGCTTGCCCAGCACGAAACGCGACAGTGGCTCGAGCGAATGGGCGGCCAAATGACTATGCAGTCCTTGCGTGTCCCCGGCAGGTATGTCGTCAGCGTCAACGCCTACCAGCCGGGGGCCGACAACACGAAGCCCGCTCTGCGAGAGCTGGCTGCGCACGCGTTGGCTGAGTTCGGCCTGACTGGCACGATCGACTGACGAATCGTCCCCGACCCCGGCTGCACCTGGGCGAAATCAACGAGCACATGTGTGGGCGATCAGAACAACCTAGGGATGCCCTAAGAGAGCGGACTGTCGACAGCAAACACGGGTATTGTTTCCCCCTATGTGGGGTTCAGTGCTAATTATGGCACTTCTGATCGCGCTCAATCCGTTGCGTCTTGGCCTCACCCTTCTCTTGATCTCCCGGCCACGTCCGGTGCAAAACCTGTTCGCCTACTGGGTCGGCAACCTGACGTCCGGTATTCCCATCGTGGTAATTCCGCTGACGCTGCTGCATGTGACACCCATGTTCGAGTCTTTTGCAAAAAATGTGGCTACGAGCACCACCGTCCGGCACATTCAAATCGGTGCGGGTGTCTTCGCGCTATCCATGGCCGCCCTGATGACGGTGCGCTTTTTGGCGCGTCCACAGGAAAAGGTGAATTCGCGGGCGGGGCTGCAGTCGGCGGACGGCAACGGATCGCCCCTGGGGCCGGGCTCGAATCATCCGGTCCCCATCTCGCGAATGCTGGACCGCGCGCGGGACGCATCGACAGAGGGTGGATCTGCAATCCGGCGGCTGCTCGGCCGCGCCCACAATGCCTGGGAAAGCGGTTCCCTGTGGGTCGCGTTCGTGATCGGCCTCGCAAACTTCCCAGCACCCGACGTCATTTTAATGGTGCTCGCCATCATCGTGGCCTCAGGAACCGCGGTCGCCACGCAGGTCAGCGCCGCCCTCGTGTTCGTCGTCGGGGTGCTTGCTGTTGCCGAGATCACGCTCATCAGCTATCTGGCCACGCCAACGAAAACCCAAGCGGGACTGCGACAATTGCACGACTGGGCGTGGGCTCACCGTCGCAAGATCCTGGTAGCCCTCGCCGTAACGGGTGGGATCTCATTGGTGGCCAACGGCATGGGCGTTATCTGAGTTGGTGGCTCAGAACTGGTTGACAGTCAGGTGACCGCGCGCGAGCGCGGAACACATTTCCTGCGACGTGAATGTCGTGGGCACCGGCGCGACGGACGGAAACGCCAGGCCGTGCATACCATCCGTCGTTCCTAGACCCGCCTGACGCTCTAGGCCCAAGTCCCCCTTCGCCCATGAGATATCGCGAGGACTTCGCCGATCACCCTCAGAACCGACGGCCGCAGGAGCGGGTTCTTGAAGTTCCGGCGAAAATTCTCCGACGCCGTCCGGAAACCATCCTCGCTTGCCCGATACGCCTCGAAGACCCGATCCAGGACAGACTCATCCAATGGTTCATCACGCGCCGCCCGGCTCAGCATTTCATAGACCGTGGAATTCCAATCGTTGCCGAAAGGCTCGACCATCGGGCCGTCGTATCGCTGACGCCGAAGATCTGGAGTGAGAAACTCATCAATTGCGACCTCATCCCGGTCGTCAAGGTCAATGGTGCAGGCCGCGGAAATCCTCTTCACTTCCCTGCGCCAGTCGTCGAGGAGATTCGGATACTCGACGAAAATTCGCGGTAT
>Ga0075364_10000783_pt1 | contig 16717 bp, 6 predicted proteins | sample EndMetdeltDD1764_FD_71517 | JGI IMG/M metagenome (GOLD analysis project Ga0075364, IMG submission 71517) | Populus endosphere microbial communities from Tennessee, USA - Endosphere MetaG P. deltoides DD176-4 | ecosystem: Host-associated > Plants > Roots > Endosphere | place: USA: Tennessee...
CGATGGGGCCGGCGGGGTGTTCGATCCAGGCGGCGATGTGCTGCGCGGCGAGCGGCAAACCTTACGTATCGGGGCGAATCTTCACATCGCGGTCGTTACCGCGCGGGCTATCCCGAGCGCGCAACCGCTGTTGTCCGGCGAACGCTATTCGTACAACGTGATTTTCAAGATCCCGGGAGACACGCCGCAGGACCTCGCGACGTTGGGCCTGCTCAAAGACACTGATATCCAACCGAGTCTGGGCTATCAGGCGGGTTTGTTGCCGTCGTTCGCCACATGTCCGGCAACCATCGACGACCTTGTGGTGCTGCACGGATCATGCAACCGGATCCACGCAGCCGGCGGGCCCAATCTGATGTTCGCAATAGATGAGCTGGTGCAGCAGAACGTCGACTCGCCGCGAGCACGTCCGCATCAGTTGTGGCTTACCGGCGACCAGGTCTACGCCGACGAAGTCCCCGCGACACTGTCCTCCCGGATCACCGCACTGGGTCGCGAACTGCTGGGCACCGACGAAAATCTCAGCTTCGGGCCGCCGGCCGATCCGCAGCCATTGCAGATCAAGCTGTCGTCGGCGAGCTTTCCCGGCGCCTACCGCAAAGTCCTGGTGCGGCACAACGCTCGCCTGACAACCACCGAAGGGGACAGCCACCTGCTGGGGCTGTCGGAACGGCTCGCCATGCAGCTTCTGTTGTGGTCGCCGCAGGTATGGGAGCGCGACGACCATGGCGCGATCTTGCTGGACGACCCGAAGAAGGTGGTGCCGCGACCACCGCCGACGGCTCCCGCGTCGAACAGTGCCCAAGACCAGTTCTTGGCGAAATACGTTGTGCTGCCAAAGAAAGTCGTGGATAAGGTGGCGCGCCAGACGGCTGACGAGGAGCCGTTGGTGCGGGCGTACGCCGAACGCGTCGGCCGGATCCGCCGCGGCCTCGCCAACGTGGCTACCTACATGGTGTTCGACGATCACGACGTCACCGACGACTGGAATATCTGCCAGCTCTGGAAAGACCGTGTTTACGGCAACCTGCTCGGCCGATCCGTCGTTCGCGACGGGTTGGTCACCTTTGCGCTGACTCAGGGCTGGGGCAACGCTCCCGACTACTACGACACAGGAGTGGGAGCGCAACTGCTGACGCATGCCGCGGAGTTGTTCCCAGAGGGTGTCACTGACGGGCCCGATGCGCAGGCAGTCGCCGCGCTGGATTCGATTCTCGGACTCGGCGGACAGCCGCCGCAGATGCAGTGGAACTTCACGATCGACGGCGCGACGCACCGCGTGATCGCGTGCGACACGCGAACCCGGCGTGGATTCACGGGGCTGGTGTCCCCACCCGTGCAGCTGCCGGACGTCGAGCGCGACACGCAAATCCCGGAGGGTCCGGCGGAGGCGGGTATCGAGATGGTGATGGTGGTGCTGTCGCAGCCGGCGCTTGACCCGGTGCTGTTTGGAGAGTTGACACAGGGGCTGATCTCGCGGGGAGTCTCGGCGATAGCGGGCATCCAATACTCGATGGATACCGAGAAGCAACCCGAAGCGGGATACGAAGATCTCAGTGAGAGTGTTGCAGTCCAAATTCACGGGCTGGAAGCGCTCGACTATGAGGGTTGGAGTGCCCGTCCGGCCGAGATGGTGCGGCTGCTGGAGCGCCTGGCCACGTACAGCCGGGTGATGATCTTGTCGGGTGATGTGCATTTCGCGGTAACCCTCGGGTCGTGGATATGGTCCAACGGGACGCACGCGCCTTTGGCTCGTGGCTGGATCAGTGTCATCGGTCAATTCACCTCCAGCGCAGTGCAATACATCACCTTCCCAGAGGTAGTGGTGCCGATCATGGGTCAAGGATGGGTCTCCGACCTGCTCGGCAGGGGCTACCCGGCGGACTATCTGGTGTGGCATGACCCCGATGAGGAACCGGTCAAGCCGCCGACGCTGCCGCCCCGCGCGATGCGGCGAGCGATGTTGCAGCGGCCCGTGATATTGCCCGCGGGCGGCTGGGAAACCCCGGTCGACTTCGTTCCCCCCGACTTCGCGTTGAGGCTTGATCTCATGCGCGATCCGCGCCTTGACGAGCAGCGACCGGAACCCGTCCGGCCCGAGAAGTTGACGGGCGATTTCGATCCTTTCGACGCAATGCACGGCCCGAATGGCTATGGCGCGCTCAGCAGGCGCCACCAGAACGCCTCCCGAAAGCACTCGAACACCAGGACATTGGGGATGTTCAACAAGATCGCCAAATTGAGCTTCCGGCGCAATCCCGATCAGGCACTGGTGGCGTGCAGCGAGCTGTATTCGATCGACCACTTCAATCCGACTACGTCGCCGCCGGAACCGTTCACTCTGCACGAGGTCGTCTACGACATCCCCGCCGGCACACCCGACCCGACGGTGCACAGCTGACATGGCCCTCGAAGACGAACGTGACCTGTTGGCCAGCATCCTGGTCGACCTGGGGAACTTCGTCGCATCGGTGGGGCATCTGATCATTGATCAGGACTACTCGACCGAAGCGATCGGCTTCCCGGTCAATGAAAGCTTTGTCCCCAACATCACCGACATCGGCGATGCCCTCCAGACCGCAGCGGCAGGAAAGGCGGATCTTCCCCAGTACGTCGCGGCCGCAGAGAAATTGGCGGGCCTGTCCGACGCCGTGCGGCTGGCGGTGCAAGCCGCCCAGGCAGATCTCCCCGTCGGGATGGCGGTCGAAGAGGCAGTGGAGACCCTGCTCGACACAGTCGGGCTCGCGTATCTGACGGCGCGCCACCCATGGCTGATGTTCCTGGCACGGGCCGCCAATCTGCTCGTGGAGCGGCTGCCGGAAGAGACCGTGGCGGGACTCGAGATCGCCGGGCGGGTTCTGCTGGGTGGACTCATCGTTGCTATTGAGCCGTTCGGGGCGATCAAACTCGGGTGGGATGCGTTGAGCAACACCGAGACTGACGATGATGCGCGTCAAACCTCGCCTGCGCTTGCAGTGCTGGGCTTGTTGCTGGCATTGACGCCATTTTTCGTTCAGACCTTCGGCCACCGCACCATCGCCCCCGACACGTTCGTCGTGTTGCACGGGTGGGAGCCCGAAGAGACCGGCGATGATGTGCCGCTGGGCGACAAGGTCTCGCAGCGTTTCGTCACGATCGTGCTGCGGGTGTCGGGCACGACTACCGACGCAGGCACAGGCCAGCCCGTGGACGGTAAGGCCGAGATCGCATTGACACTGGCGCTGGTACCTCGCGAGCACCAGGGCCCCGGCGTGTGGATCAGCCTCGGTATCGGCGCGGAGACGGACATCCACCTCGGCGGAGGTTGGCATTTCGTGATCGAAGGCGAACTCGACGACGGCATCGACATGCTGTTGCCCGGTTCCACCGCGCCCGACGGTGCCGGATTCGTTCGGTCGGGTGGCGCATCCGGCGGCACGGGGGAGGTGCGCGTCGAACACCGAGACGAGGGTGGCATCGCCGGCCAGCCCGCGACTCCGTGGCGCCTTGGCGGCGTGCTGGAGGCCAAGACGGTCGAGCTCGGGCTGAAATTCGGTGACCGGGCACCCAACATGTCGTTGACGCTGAAGGTGCGCGAGGCCGCCCTGATCGCACCGCAACCAGACCACGGGTTCTTCCACGACGTCTTGCCCAGCGGCCTGCGCCTGAACTTCGACATCGGCGTGGTTCTCGATAGCACCCCGCGGCTGTATCTCGACGGTGGGTCTGGCGGCTCGGTACTGATTCCGATCCGAACCGGCACGTCGAAACTACAAGGGCTGCACGTGTATCTGGAGCTACGCAGCCGCCCGGACGATCAGACAACCGGGCCGCCGTTGACGTTTGAGGTGTCGGGCGGCTTCGCCACCAAGCTGGGTGGCTTCACCGCAACGGTGGACAGGTTCGGCGTCATGTTGCCCGAGGCGCCGCATCCGCTACCCGGCGCGAAATGGCTGAAACTGCCCAACGCCATCGGCATCGGCATCTCCAGCGGCAAGGGCATCAGCGGCGGCGGCTTCGTGGAGTTCGAGCCCGACCGCGGCCGCTACGAAGGCGTGCTCACATTGACGCTGGGCCGATACACCATCACCGCCTTCGGCTTGATCACCGACATCCCCCAGGGCTATTCGCTGCTGATCGTCGCATCGCTGGAGATCAGCCCACCCTGGCAAGGGCCCTTCAACATCGCGGTGGCCGGTCTGGGCGCCATCATCGGGCACAACCATTCGGCCAATGTCCCCGCGTTACAGAGTGCGCTGCGCACCGGCGCCGTCAGCACCATTCTGTTCCCGAAGGACCCGATCGCCGCGGCACCGCGGGTGCTGACCACGCTAGGCAACGTATTCCCTGTCACTCCAGGCAGCTCGATGTACGGAATCGGCTTGAAACTCAGTTGGTCCGGTGGCCTGGTGTCGCTGTCGGCCGCTGTGATCATCGAGACGGGGCCGACGCCGCGCACCCTGATCCTGGCGGCCCTCAAAGGTGTGGCACCCGACGAGCATCTGCCCATCATTCAGCTCGAGATCGACGCCTCTGGCGTCATCGACACCACTGTGCCGTCGGTGGAATTCGATGGCTCCCTGGTGAATTCGAAGATCGGCCCGTTCGCGTTGACGGGCGACGCCGCGTTCCGGTTCCACGGCGGTGACGATGGTCTGTTTCTCATGGCCGTCGGTGGGTTCCACCCGGCCTACATCGTGCCGGCGGGCGCGAGTATCCCACCCCAGCGTCGCCTCGCCCTCGCTTACCCCGTGGACAACCCGCGCGTGCGGATGGAGGTGTACTGGGCGATCACCTCCAACTCGCTGCAGTTCGGGGCGCAGGTCGAAATCGTCGCGCGCAAAGGCGGTTTCAGCGCCGAAGCGCTGCTGGGGTTCGACGTTCTCGTGGAGCGCAACCCGTTCGGGTTGGCGATCGACTTCCGGGCTCGCGCGGCGATCCGCTACGACGGGTCCACTCTGGCCGCAGTCAACCTCGACGGGCACCTGTCCGGACCGTCACCGTGGCGACTGCACGGAAAGGCCTCGCTCGACCTGCTGTTCTTCTCGGTGTCGATTCCCATCGACCACACATTCGGCACCGACTACGGGCAAACCCAGCAATCGTTGGTCGATGCGGGCGCCGCGTTGAACACCGCTCTGAACGACCCGGCCAACTGGCAGGCGATGCAACCGTCTGGCGCCGATGCACTGGTCGCGCTGCGGGCAGCCACACCGAACGCGCAAGGCGCTGTCGCGCTGCACCCCGCAGGTCAGCTCGCGATGCGACAGGACGCATTTCCGCTCGGCATCGAGATCACCCATATCGGTGGGGGCCGGGTTACCGCCGAGCGTTTCGACGTCACTGCCGTCACCGTCAACACCACCACCCTTGCCGTCGACGGGCATGACGTCAGCGAACTGCGCGCCCCGTTCGCCGCCGGCGAGTACGTGGATCTCACCGACGATGACCGGCTGTCGCGCCCGGCGTTCGAGAAGTTCATCGCCGGCGTCGTCGTCGACGCAGATGAAATCATCCACGGCGGCGCTACCGCAGGAGATCTGAGCTACGAGCAGATCACTCTCGGACCAGACGGCCCCCTCGACGACACCCCACCGCGGCGGCCGCTGCTGACTGCGGTGCTGGCTCATGCCGCCACCTTGGGGCCCGCGGCCGTCAGCCCGCTGCGCTTCAACGCGAAAGTTACGCCCGGCCCACAACTAGTCAGCGTGTCCGGGGCGACTCAGGTGCTTGTTGACGCCGCCACCCTGTCCGCGGTCGCCGGCGGCGCGCCCGCGCATACGCAGACCGAGTTGCGCCAGGCCGCAGGCCCAACGACTTTGGTTGTGCAGGCCTACGAGGTGCGACAGTGACAGACGCGCCGAACTACCAGTTCCTGTCGTGGGTGCGTCGCGGTGTGGCCGCAGCGCTCACCGGCTCCCCGTCCTCAGGCCGGGCGACACTGCCCGTCAGCGTGACGGTTTCCCGAACGGCCGGGAACCCGCTGACAGTGGACAAGACGTTCGAACTGCTTGGTCCCGCAGACGTTTTCGGTCTTGATCCGAGGCAAGTCATTCGCACTGACCCCGCGTCGGGCGCCACCGACGCAGAGCCCAACTACTTGGCGCAGGCTGAGCTGGACCGGCCGGACCTGCCGTGGCTGTTCACCCCGGCAGCGCCGGCAGTGGATCAGCGGCTGCTGCCCTGGCTGGTGCTCATCGTCGTCGAGCAAGGCTCCGGCGTAGTGCGTCTGCCACCGTTGGCGCCGGGCGCACCGCCAGTTCTGGAACTACATCCGGAGGCCGAGCCCGCGCGACAGCTGCCCGATCTGAGCGACTCGTGGGCGTGGGCGCATGGACAAGTCTTATTGAGTCCGACTGAGGCCGTTGATGCGGTGCTGGGCCGCGACCCTCAGCGCGACGCGGCCCGGCTGATTTGCCCGCGCCAGCTTGAGCCGACGACGTCCTATCTCGCCGCGATCGTGCCCGCGTTCGAGTCCGGTCGCCGCGCCGGGTTGAACCAAGACCCGGACGGGCAGTCGCCGCTGCAGCCCGCGTGGACCGACGGCGTCACGAGCTTGCAGCTGCCGATGTACTACAGCTGGGAGTTTCGCACAGGCATCGGCGGGGACTTCGAATCGATGGTCCGCGCCCTTCGGCCACAGCCATTACCCGAAAACACTGGCCGTCAAAGGGTTTTCGTCGGTGCAGCGGGGGCGCCATTGCCCCAGGTTGATGCCAACCACGACGGGGGAGTGGTGGAACTGCCCGGCGCGCTCGTGCTGCCAGGGTCCCAAGAGCCTGCGTGGCCGTCGGCGACTCAGACAACGGTGCGAACCGCGTTGGCGAAGCTGCTGAACACCACTGCGCGGCGCACCGGTGTCGCCGACGGATCGGGCGACGGCCCGCCGGTGATCCCACCGCTGTACGGGCAATGGCACGCCGCGAGCGCCGCGGTACCAGGCGACGCCGACGAGCCGGCATGGCTCGCGACGCTCAACCTCGATCCCCGCCACCGCGCGGTCGCCGGAGTCGCCGCTCGCATCGTCGAGGCCGAGCAGGACAGGTTCGTCGCCCAAGCCTGGGCGCAGGTCGGCGCAGTCGAGGAGGCGAATCGGCTGTTGCGCCTGGCGCAGCTGGCCCGTGAGGTGCGCGCCTCGGTGTTGCGCCGCCACATCGCCCCTCTGCCCGCCGCCGCCGTCGTCGGGATCACCGCCGGTGTTCATTCGCGGCTGCCGACCGCGTCGGCGACCGTCGCCGCGGCGATCTCGGCCAGCCGTCTGCCCGATGCGGTTGTCACTGCGCGGTTCCGGCGCACCACCGCACCGCGCAGCCCGCTCGTCCGCCGAATGCCCGCCCCGGTGGAAACAGCGCGCTCGGTGGCACGATTGGACGCAGGCCAATTGCGCACGGGAATATCCGGTGCCGCTCCCGACGGGTTGTTCGGGTTCGCCACCGACGCACCCGCCGCGGCGAACAACAGCACTGAGTTGCGGACCGCGATCAGCACCGCCCGACAGGCCGCAGCGACCCATCCCAGCCGGCCGCTGGACCGCGGCGTGCTCACCCACACGGCCGTGACGTCGGCCGTGGCCGTTTCGGTGGCGAACGCCGTCACCGACGGAACGGCGATCATGCATGCCGCCCATACGCCCGACGATGGGCTCGTCCCGGCTGGGCACCACGTCGGAACCGTGGTCACCGGCCAGATCGGTGATGTGACAGAACTCCGGGCGGCTGCAGACGTCGTGGCCACCCGCTCTGATTCCCTGGTGGACGTCGCTGCGCCGCCCGCGGCCCCGGCAGCGGACGTCGCATCGCTCGCCGCCGACATCCTCGGCCACGTCGATCCGCACCGAACCGTGACCGCGCGTATCAACACGCAGGTGATCGCGCCGCACCGCCCGGCGCTCACCGCGCAGCGCGATCCGCTTGAGCAGATCCAAGCCGCGCCGACTTTCGACCAGCCCGCATGGGAGCTGCTTCGCGACCACGATCCGGACCTGTTGCTGCCGGGCGTGGGTGCCGTGCCTCAGGACAGCGTCACCCTGTGCCAGACGAATCCGCGGTTCAGCGAGGCGCTGCTGGTCGGTCTCAATCATGAGATGGCCCGCGAGTTGCTCTGGCGGGGTTACCCCACCGACCAGCGCGGCACCTGCTTCGCGCGGTTCTGGGCACCTGGCGGGGCTGACGATGTGCCTGCGCTGACGGATTGGCGCACCGGAGATCTCGGCACCCATACGGTCGGAACCGCAGACGATCAACTCGTCCTGCTGCTTCGAGGACGCCTGCTGTTCCGGTATCCGCACACCGTCATCTACGCAGCGCCCGATTCCGCGGGGCGGCCGGACCTGTCCGACACCGCAGTGCAGCTGCCGTTGTTCCGCGGACGCATCGATCCCGATGTCGCCTTCGTCGGCTTCCCGCTGACACTTGACGAGGCACGCACGCCGCCGGGCTGGTGGTTCGTCCTCGAACAGCAGCCCACCGCACCACGTTTCGGTCTTGACGTGGCCACCCGCTATGGCACCGATGCCGACCCGGTCAACAGCTGGTCCGACCTCAGCTGGGGACATCTCGCCGACGACGCGCAAACGCTTGCTTCAATCGACTTCCTACGCACTGACATGACTCCACCCTCGCCTGCCACCGGCCCGCGCTGGGGCGCATCGGCGTCCGACATGGCCGCGATCCTCCTTCAACAAGCCGTCCGCGTCGCGATACGGGCCGTAGACCTTCTTCGGCAGCCGACATGAGCCACCTCGACGATCTCCGCGCAGCCGTGCAGGCCCGTCAGGCAGCGGTGGCGGCCGACCAGGCCAACATCAAGGAGTTGCGCGACGAATTGGCCACGGCCACAGGGCATGAGGCCGCGACCCTGCACTCTCGGCTCGCGGCCGAGGGGCATCGCCTAGCCACCGACCAGGCCGCTCTGGCCGCCGCACGGTCACAGTTGGATCAGTTCTTGGCCGACCCACTGACCGGGGTTGACGGCGACGTGCCGATCGTATTGCTGCCGGTAAGGGTGGAGACCCGGTTCGTCACGGACGCTGCCGCGGTGATGCTGCTGGTCCGGGTATACCCGGACGACATCGTTGTCGACGATCACCGCGAGTCATTGACGGACGCCGAGGTGTCTGCCGCGACGGCCTACTGGGACAGGGTCTGGCGCGCCGGACGCTCCGACACCGACGCACACCGGCAGGCGTTCATCGCATTGGCCGGTCAGGTCGGAGCCCACCGGGCGCTGTGGGTCGCAGGCGCGACCGCTCCCGATGACACCGGCCGTCCCGATCAGCCTGTGCCTGACGGGGTTGCGCTCAACCCGCCGCCGGTGCTGGCGACGGTGGCGCAGGTGTCCGACCAGGCGCTGGAAGGAGCGACCGCTTCGGCGCTGCCGGACCATTGGACCGTGCTCGCGTTCCGCGGCGGCGTGCGTATCCAACGTGTCGACGGTCGGCCGGTTCGTGATCCCCTTCAGGTGGGCCCGTCTCAGGCGGGTGCGGCTGGCGCGGACCCGAGCCGGCCCGCGCTGGAGGAAGGGATGCAGTGGCTGGCGGACTTCGAGGCGGCCGAGGCGGCTGGGATGGGCATCCGGGTGCCACTGCCCGACGGCGACGGGGTGGACCGCCTCGTCGTAGTTGGTGTGCGCGCCTCCGACGACCCTGCGGCAGGTGCCGAGCGCTTGACCAAACTGCTTGACGGACAGCGATATACGGGCGGGTTGGGTTTTCTACCGGCCGCAACGGCCACGAACAACGGCGACGGGGAGCGCAGCGCGTTCACCCGATTCGCCGATCCTGGTGAGCTTTTCGATGCGGATAGGCAAACGGCACCGCCAGGGGCTCCCGCTCAGGTTGCCTCGAGCGCGCTCGGCATCGACGTCGACACGCTGCAGGGTATCCCCGGCGCGGCGACTGGAAACGCCGCGGATGCCGGTGCGATGCACACCGCTCTGTGGCCGGCCACCGGGGGATACTTCGCTGAGACCCTGCTGGCTCCCGCCGTCGACGATGCGACTGTCGACGCCGCCCGGGAATTGTTCATCGACCATGTCCGCGGACTCGGGGCTCTGCCGACGCTTCGGGTGGGCAGGCAGCCGTACGGCCTGCTGCCAGCGATCAGCCTGGCGCGGTGGCGGCCCGGCAGCGCCGACGGAGCGGCCCACTCGGCGCTCGTCGGAGTGCTGCGCCGACTCGCTCCGGAATGGTTGGCCACCACCGCAGCCGGGGCCGCGAGGGCAGTGCCGCACATCGGCCGGGCGGGCGCAGACCCCGACCAAGAACTGCTGAATATCCTCGCCAGGGACGCGCAATCCGGCAGTTACCGACTACGCCCGACGCGTGGCGGCGTGTTCTCCGCTGCGCTCACTCCGCTTGTCGGCGACCTCGATCCGGCGGGCACGTCGCTGGCCGACGCCGCCGCCCGGCTTGTCGGCACCGCGGCGGCGTCGGCGCGGCTCGCGGGTTTCCAATGGGAGACCCGCACCAGACTGATTCGTCCCGCCGCGGTCATCGGAGTTGCGTTGTCCGAGACGGACCCACTGCCGACCGGTACCGCCGCAGGCGAAAACTATCTCCACTATCTGGCGATCCGCGGCGAACGGACCAGTCCCTACACCGGTCCCGGAGCCAACAGCCTGTTATTCCGGCTTGCGCTGCACGCGTGTGCGCTCGCCGACGCGGAGGCCGGGATTCGGCTCACCGGGCAGCTCGACATGGTCAGCGCCAAGGCGGCGCTCGAACCCGACATCATCGACACCGCCACCGTCACGATGCCCCGCATGTTGGAGCAGCCCGCCCGTGACCTGGTTGCCGGGGTGCCCGCTGGGCAGACCGTGGCCGACTTCGTCGCGACCGCGACCCCGGCGTCACTGCATGGGCTCGGTGTGACGGTTGACAGCGGATTTTGGCGTTCGTCGGAGGTACGGAGTGCGCTCGGCGCGTTGTCGGGACGGGTCACCGCCCAGCTGGACCGGCTCGCGCGCGAAACCCTCGACGTCTGCTCGCACCGCCTCGACGCGTGGATCACCGCCTATGCGCATCGGCGGCTGGCCGAGCTGCGCGCCGCCCGCCCCGCTGGGCTGCTGATCGGCGGCTACGGCTGGGTGGAAGACCTGCGGCCGAAGCCGGCGCGAACGCTGGTCGCCGCGCTGCCGGATGGCGAGGCCGGTCCGCTGGTCAGCGCTCCCGACGATGCCGGCTATGTGGCCGCGCCATCGCCGACGCACGCGGTGAGCGCGGCGCTGCTGCTCAGCGCCCACCTCAGCCACCGCGGCGCCGACGGGCCCGCCGCCCAGGCATTCGCAGTGGACCTGTCATCGGACCGGGCCCGGCTGGCGTCATGGCTGCTCGATGGAATCAGGCAAGGCCAGCCACTTGGTGCACTACTCGGCTACCGCCTCGAGCGCGGGCTGCATGACCGTAGCGGCGCGGGAGTCGAACTGGACCGGTTCATTCGTCCACTGCGCGCCCTTGCGCCGTTGGTCGCCGGCGCCACTGAAGACATCCCGGCCACCGTCGACGCGGTGGAGTCAGTCGCGCCGTCGTCGGTTGTCGACGGCCTCGCCCTGCTTGCGCGGTTCCGGGCGGACGCGCAGGTTGTCGAGCCTGCGCTTGCAGGCGCCAGCCCGGACGAACATGCGGCGGTGCTGGCCGAATTGAACGCACTCGACGCCGCGGCCGACGCGCTGAGCGATCTGCTCCTCGCCGAAACGGCATATCAAATCGCCGCCGGCAACACGGCGCGGGCGGCAGGAACTCTCGACGCGGTGGGCTGCGGCGCGACGGTGCCTGCAGAGCCGGAGGTCTTGCGCACACCCCGGGGCGGGCACGCGGTGACGCATCGTCTCATCTCGCTGGTGCCCGCGGAAGGCCAGCTGCCGTCAAGCTGGGCTCCGGGGGCCCAACGACCCCGCCGCATTGCCGAGCCACGCCTCGACGCGTGGGCTGCAACGCTTTTGGGTCCCGCCGACCACATCCGGGCGGTGGTACGGACCATCGGCGCCGACGGCACCGTCACGGCGCAGACCGACATCTCTGTCGCCGAGTTGGGACTGTGTGCGTCGGATCTGATCTACGAACTGTCCGGAGGCGTCGAAGCGACGATCATCGCTTATGTCGCCGCCGGTGGTGGCATACCGACGGATGGACATGCCGAGATCGTTCACGACGACGATCCGCAGTGGCCAGGCACGGATTGGCCGACCGACGTCGCATCGCTCGACGACGCGCTGGCACAGGCTCGTTGGCTCGCCGACAGCATTGGCGGTGCGCAGGTGCTGACCGCGATCGACCTTGCCCCGCCGGGCGTCGTGACAGACGTGGGTGTGGATCTTGACGAACTCGGCGCACGTTTGTCGACGATTCAAAGCACGTATCAGCACGTGGTCTCGGACCTGGCAACCGCGCTCGACGCCAGCCCGCCTGCCGAGGCGGCGATCCGGTCCGCGCTCGGTGCGCTCGCAGACGTCGGGTTGCCGGGAGCTCGCGATTCATCAACGGCGACAGGGCCAAAGCTCATCGCCCAGGCATCCGAACTGCGTAGGAAAGCGGGGCTCGCCCTCACCGCCGCTGAGGCACAGGGCACCGACCTTGACGGGCTGCTGGCGGCCATGAAGGCGCTCCTCGGTGACACGTTCTGCGCGGTGCCGCTGATCAGCCAGCCGCCGCAACCGTGGCTGGACGGGCTGGCCGCCGCCAAGGCGCAGGGATTTCTGCTACACGATCCGGCCGCGCCGATGGCCTGGCTGCAGCGGGTCGCGCCGAGCCGAGGCGCCCTTGCGAGGCACCTATCGGCGACCTCGTCGGCGGGCGGATACAGTGCCGTGCAAATGCCGCCCGCGCCGGCATGGACTGCGTTGCCCGGGGATCATCAACCGCCCGCCGGAAACGTGACCTCGGTAGTGGTCCACACGGTGTCCGAGCCGAGCGATACTGCGCCTCTCGCAGGCCTCCTGATCGACCACTGGTCCGACGTCGTCCCGGCGGGCATCGCAACGGCCGGAGTCACATTCCGGTTCGATGAGCCGTCGGCTCGCGCCCCGCAGGCGGTGCTGCTCGCTGTGGCGCCAGATGTGGCTGAGCCGTGGACCTTTGACGCGCTCGCCGACACTGTCACCGAAACCGCTGACCTGGCCCGCATTCGCATGGTCGGGCCGGAGGAAGTGCCGTGGCTGGGGCGTTACCTGCCTGCGCTGTACGTCGCCGACAACGCCGCCGGCGACACACTGACCGTTGACTTGCACGATCTCGTCGTCGATGCAGCGGTGGGTCCGCAATGAGGTCGATCACCACTTGGCTGCGGATCGAACCGCAGTCCGACGCCATCCCGCCGGGACCCGACACCGCCCTGCAGGCCCGCATCTCTGATCCTGCGTGGATGCTCGGGCGACAATGGCAACTAGGGGAGTTGACCGGCGACGACGCGGGTAGTCCTGTCGGAGTGCGGCTACGGGCGGCGGCCGCTCCGCTGACCCGACTTCAGTGCGGCGGGCCTGATGGTGAGGTGCAGGAGATCGACCCGACCGATCCGCTCGAACCGCTTGTGCAGGCCGAAGCTGGGCAGGCGGCGACCTGGTCCGCCGCGGTTGCCGGTGGCAAACACTTCCTCCGGGCACTCGAGTTGGCGGGCCTCGATGGTCTGACCCCCGCGCTGCGGGATGCCTTCCCTGTTCTCGATCCCGATCCGGGAGGCCGGGACCCGTTGGTGCGCAGACGCTTCCGGGTACTGCGCCGTGAGGGGATCGATGGTAACGCGTTGCGAGCAGCAGTGCGCGGGCCCGACGGCGAGCCCCGCCTGCCTCAACATCCACAGGTGCAGCAGGCCCAGCAAGACGCGTTCCTCGACGTGGTGCGGCGTTGGTTGGCATGGCATCCCGATCCGCCGGCGGGCGCCGGGACGGCCTGGGTGCCCGAGCGATTCGAGTATCGATTCGCGGTTGCCGCGACGGACCCGGTCGCCGGCAGCGACGTTGTGCTCGAAGCTCCCGAGTTCCGTGGCGGCCGCCTGGACTGGCCGGACCTGCGGGCCGCCGACGCCGCGCGGGTACTGACCGCCGCTACGGCAACGGAGCCGGTTCCCCTGCTGCACTCCAGCCTGCCGACACGGGCCACCTATCCGGGGATGCCCGCCAACCGCTGGTGGGAGATGGAGGACGGCGACGTCTCGTACGGCCACATCGAAGCCGAGGGCGGCGACCTGGCTCGCCTGATGGCCATCGAATTCGCCACCGTGTACGGCAATGATTGGTTCCTCGCGCCGTGCGACGTGCCCTACGGCAGCGTCGCGGTCATCACTTCGCTGGTTGTCACCGACACTTTCGGCGGTGCGACGTTGATCGGTCCTGCCGTGCATGACGGCTGGAACATGTTTGGCCTCAGTGGGATTCGGCCTCACATCCTGGTCACGCTACCCGTGCTCGGGCCGACCCTGGAGGGCAGTCCCGTCGAGCATGTGCGGCTGGCGCGTGACGAAGCAGCCAACCTGGCATGGGGGATCGAGCGCACCTTTACGAATGTGACCGGCGAGGTCGTCGATCGGCACGAGGCGTGGCGCGACCGCATCGCCGCGTCGGTCACGGCAGGCATGCCGACTCCCGATGACGCGATGCGTTACATACTGGCTAATGATCCACCGGACTACTGGATTCCGTTGGTGCCTACGGCCGATGGTCACCGATCCATCCGGCTGCAGCGCGGGGAGATCGTTCACGGTGACGGGCAGGCGTTCCCGGCGAGCGGAGATCTACTCATGCCAGGGCAGCCGTTGGCGATCTTCGACGAGGAAGTGCCGCGGAGCGGCCTGCAGGCCACTCGCTCGTGGCAGTTTGCGCGCACCGTTACCGGAGGCTGCTGGGCATGGATCGTCAGGCGCGTGCGGCCGGATCGCGGAGAGGCGGCAAGCGGTCTGCGCTTCGATGAGCTGACCGCCGAATGATGAAGGCCGGCGTACTTCGGGCGATTGACGGCGCAACCCAGTTCTTGCTGCCCCGTCAAACGTCGACGGGGACCGATACGTCACACGCGATGCGGCTTCATCTAGCGCCCTCGCAACCGCTTCAGCGTCCGGCCCGACGAATGCCGCTGCAAGGCGGTTCGCAATCCAATTCGCAGTGGGGTCGTCACTCCCGCTGCTGCGGTCGCGGTGGAGGCGCTGAACTTACGTTCGGATGCGGTCTCGGGCGCATCGTCGGATGTCGCGGTGAGGAACTCATCAGGCAGGGCGAGCTTGTGAATCGTGCGCAGCGTAAGCAGATACTGACGGGGCAGCGGACCGGTGGTGTATGGCAGGTCGTACTTGTCGCAGAGGGCCCGCACCTCATGAGCGATTTGGGCCAGGCGATTGCTTGGTAGGTCGGGGAAGAGGTGGTGTTCGATCTGGTAGCACAGGTTGCCGCTGAGAAACGCCAGCACGCGTCCGGCGTCGAAGTTTGCGGAGCCGAGCATCTGCCGTAGATACCATTCGGGCTTGCTCTCGTTGTTGACCACGTCTGGGTCGAATTTCTCTGCACCGTCGGGGAAATGGCCGCAGAAGATCACTACATACGCCCACAGGTTTCTGATGAGATTGGCGCTGGCATTCGCCGTCAGTGTCCGCCGCCATCGCCGTCCACTCAGCGCGGGAAACAGCAGATAGTCCTTCGATACTTGGCGTGCGATCTTGGCCTTCATCGCCTTCGACTCGGCGGATTTCGCGGCGTCGTCCGTGGCGCGCTCGTGCGCCGAGTGCAGGCCGTGCAGGGCGATACCCCATTCGAATATCGCTGCCAGCAAGAGGTTTCGCAGCGGCTGAACCAGGTGGACGGGCTTCCACCGTTCGTCGCGGGTGATCCGCATGATGCCGAAGCCCATGTCGTCGTCCATGCCGAGCACGTTGGTGTACACGTGATGCGTGTAGTTGTGCGAATAGCGCCATTGCGACGAGAGCCCCGCCATGTCCCATTCCCACGTGCTGGAGTGGATTTCGGGATCGTTCATCCAATCCCATTGCCCGTGGCCGACATTGTGGCCGATCTCCATGTTCTCGATGCTCTTCGCGAGGGCGAGGGCGGTCGTGCCCAGCAGCCAGCCTTTGCGGGTCCGGCTGCAGCCGATCACCAGTCGCGCCGCGACGTCGAGCATCCGCTGGAACCTGATCGTGCGACGGATGTAGGCAGCGTCCTTCGCACCGAGGCTGTCCTCGATGTTGATGCGGATTGCGTCGAGTTCGCGTCCGAGCGCGTCGATGTCCACTTCGGACAGGTGCGCATAGGCAGCGACCTGGCTGATAGCCAATCAAAGTCCTTGGATTGATGGGATGGAGCGCGCGTCGTCGACTTGCGCGTGTGGTTTCCGTCCCATCCGTGGACACGCACGCTGTGCCGGGCATCCACGTTTCGGCACCTGTAAGTCCACCCGTTTGCGACCGGTGGAGCACCCGGACCGGCCGGTCCAGGCAGGAACGTCGCTTCCTGAGATCGAGTCTACGGCAGGCGGGCCGCTTCGCCCGATGGCTACGTTTCGCGGGCCTCCGGCGATGCGTCGATCGGCGTCTGGGTTTCTGGCTTGGCACCGCGGTCGCGCCTAACCAGCTCCACCGTGTCCGGAGGGGCAGTCAGCACGCCGCAAAGCGAGGCGACGAGTCCCCATAGCAGGAAGGCCGCTACCGCGACGAACTGCAGTTCGGTAACCATGAGTCGAGGCTTCTCCGGATGCCTGCGGTACACACGCGTAGCCGACTACGCGAATCTGGCGGCCGCTGCACCTCGCCGGGCGGCGCGA
>Ga0075364_10000785_pt1 | contig 16698 bp, 12 predicted proteins | sample EndMetdeltDD1764_FD_71517 | JGI IMG/M metagenome (GOLD analysis project Ga0075364, IMG submission 71517) | Populus endosphere microbial communities from Tennessee, USA - Endosphere MetaG P. deltoides DD176-4 | ecosystem: Host-associated > Plants > Roots > Endosphere | place: USA: Tennessee...
CCGGACGTCGACTTCATCGAGGGCCTGTCCCCGGCGGTGTCCATCGACCAGAAGTCGACCAACCGCAACCCGCGGTCGACGGTCGGGACGATCACCGAGGTGTACGACTACCTGCGGCTGTTGTATGCGCGGGCGGGCACGCCGCACTGCCCGATCTGCGGTGAGCGGATCGCGCGCCAGACCCCGCAGCAGATCGTCGACCAGGTGCTGGCCATGGAGGAGGGCATCCGTTTCCTGGTGCTCGCCCCCGTGGTGCGCACCCGCAAGGGCGAATTCGCCGACCTGTTCGACAAACTCAACGCCCAGGGCTACAGCCGGGTGCGGGTCGACGGCGTCGTGCATTCGCTGACCGACCCGCCGAAGCTGAAGAAGCAGGAGAAGCACGACATCGAGGTGGTGGTCGACCGCCTCACCGTCAAGGCCGCCGCCAAGCAGCGCCTCACCGATTCGGTCGAGACTGCGCTGAAGCTGGCCGACGGCATCGTGGTGCTGGAATTTCCCGACGATCGCGACGAGCACGACCACCCGCGCGAACAGCGCTTCTCCGAGAAGCTGGCCTGCCCCAACGGGCACCCGCTGGCCGTCGACGATCTGGAACCCCGCTCGTTCTCGTTCAACTCGCCCTACGGCGCCTGTCCCGAGTGCGTCGGCCTGGGCATCCGCAAGGAGGTCGACCCCGACCTGGTGGTGCCCGACCCGGAACTCACGCTGTCCGAGGGCGCGGTGGCGCCATGGTCCAACGGCCATACCGCGGAGTACTTCATCCGGATGATGGCCGGGCTCGGCGAGGAGCTGGGATTCGACGTCGACACGCCCTGGCGCAAGCTGCCGGCCAAGGCACGCAATGCGATCCTCGAGGGATCCGACCATCAGGTACATGTGCGGTACCGCAATCGCTACGGCCGAACCCGTTCGTACTACGCCGATTTCGAGGGCGTGCTGGCGTTCCTGCAACGCAAGATGAGCCAGACCGAGTCCGAGCAGATGAAGGAACGCTACGAGGGCTTCATGCGCGACGTGCCCTGCCCGGTGTGTGAGGGCACCCGGCTCAAGCCCGAGATCCTGGCGGTAACGCTGGCTGGGGGATCTGGCGGGGAGCGGGGCGCGAAGTCCATCGCCGAGGTCTGTGAGCTGTCCATCTCCGACTGCGCGGACTTTCTCAACGCACTCACGCTGGGTGCGCGCGAGCAGGCGATCGCCGGACAGGTGCTCAAGGAAATCCAGTCGCGGCTGGGCTTTTTGCTCGACGTCGGGCTGGAGTACCTATCGCTGTCCCGCGCGGCGGCCACCCTGTCCGGCGGTGAGGCACAACGCATCCGGCTGGCCACCCAGATCGGCTCCGGCCTGGTGGGCGTGCTCTATGTGCTCGACGAGCCATCCATCGGCCTGCATCAGCGCGACAACCGTCGTCTCATCGAAACCCTCACCCGGTTAAGGGATTTGGGGAACACGCTGATCGTCGTCGAGCATGACCAGGACACCATCGCGCACGCCGACTGGATCGTCGACATCGGTCCGGGGGCCGGCGAGCACGGCGGTGAAATCGTGCACAGCGGACCGTATGACGGACTGCTGGCCGACCCGAACTCGATCACCGGCGCCTACCTGTCGGGCCGGGAGAGCATCGACATCCCCGCCATCCGGCGTCCCGCCAACACGCGGCGTCAACTCACCGTCGTCGGTGCCCGCGAGCACAACCTGCGGGACATCGATGTGGCTTTCCCGCTCGGCCTGCTGACGGCGGTGACCGGCGTGTCCGGCTCCGGCAAGTCGACACTGGTCAACGACATCCTGGCCGCGGTGCTGGCCAACCGGCTCAACGGCGCACGGCAAGTCCCCGGCCGCCACACCCGGGTCACCGGGCTGGATCACCTGGACAAGCTGGTGCGAGTGGACCAGTCGCCCATCGGCCGCACCCCGCGGTCCAACCCGGCCACCTACACGGGCGTCTTCGACAAGATCCGCACCCTATTCGCGGCCACCACCGAGGCCAAAGTCCGTGGCTACCAACCCGGCCGGTTCTCGTTCAACGTCAAGGGCGGTCGCTGCGAGGCCTGCACCGGCGACGGCACCATCAAGATCGAGATGAACTTCCTGCCCGACGTGTATGTGCCGTGCGAGGTGTGCGGCGGCGCCCGCTACAACCGGGAAACCCTCGAGGTGCACTACAAGGGCAAGACGATCTCCGAAGTGCTGGACATGTCGATCGAGGAGGCGGCCGATTTCTTCGAGCCGATCACCGGCATTCACCGCTATCTGCGCACCCTGGTCGACGTCGGCCTGGGCTACGTCCGGCTCGGCCAGCCCGCGCCGACGCTGTCCGGCGGTGAGGCGCAGCGCGTCAAGCTGGCCTCCGAATTGCAGAAGCGCTCCACCGGTCGCACCATCTACATCCTCGACGAGCCCACGACGGGGCTGCATTTCGACGACATCCGAAAGCTGCTCAACGTCATCAGCGGCCTTGTCGACAAAGGCAATACGGTGATTGTCATCGAACACAACCTCGACGTGATCAAGACATCGGACTGGATCGTCGACATGGGTCCCGAGGGCGGTGCCGGGGGCGGAACCGTTGTCGCACAAGGCACTCCGGAGGATGTCGCCGCCGTGCCGGAGAGCTACACCGGGAAGTTTCTCGCCGAGGTCGTGAAGCCCGCCGGCGCAGCCCCGGACAAACCGCGGCGCCGCCGCAAGGCCAGCGCCTGAGACGTTGATCCTGTCAACCCGCTGATTTGGACAGCGGCGACGGGAAGCGTGGGCTGATCCGGACGCCATCGAGCCACGAGGTGAGCTCGTCGGCCCGCCGCTGCAGCGCCCGCCGCCCGTCGCGGCCGAGATCTTCCAGCAGCTGCAACTGCACGCGAGCGTCGTCGTCCTGATACCAACCGCCCACGATGCGGCCGTTCCACCACGCGGTGGGACCGGCGTTGCCATTCCGGTCGAACACCCGACCGCGATGTTCGCCGAGATACCAGTCCCGGTCGAACCAGCCCATCGTGGTGGCGTCCAGGCCCGGCAGCAGCGCGGCCCACGGCGGCACTTCCGGTTCGGTCTCGAGATCATCCGGCAGCGCCCAGCCAGTCCTGCCGGGGCTGCCGTGCAGGTCCACTTCCACCGCGCCGATGTCGCTCAACGCCTTTCGGACAGCGGTCAACGTCGTGCCGAACCACCACTTGACGTCCGCGACGCTGGCGGGCCCGAAACTGCGCAACCACCGACGGATCAGTTCGGCCTGGGCGTCGATCGGCCTATCCAGCGCGCCGAGCCAGTCCGCGGTGACGACCCAGCGCGGGCGCGACGTGGTCCAGGCTCCGTCATTGGGACCGCGCACGATGTCGCCGCGCGCCGAGAGCACGGTCAGCACCCGCGGTGCGATCGGAACCGCACCACCCCAACGTTTTCCGGGCGCAGGATCATAGGTTCCGGCCAGTTCCGGCAGCGCGGCCCGGAGTTCTGTGCTGCTGGCGGGCCCGTGCTTGCCCAGGTGCCGCAACGCCGCGTCACACGCCTGGGCCAGCCACCGTTCGCCATCGGCGGTCACGCCGGCCTTGACCACATCGGCGGCCAAACGGCGGCCCTCGTTGTCGGCAACCCGGTCGCTGGCCGCCGACTGAATCATCGCCAGGTCGTCGGCATTCACTAACCACAACGTCCGTCGCATCGCCAAATGCTTTACCGCGGAACGCTTCTGGTACAGCTCCCGGTCCAGGTCATCGGTGACGAAGTCCGTCGACCGCGCCCACAGCGACAGGTACGGAGTTGCCGGGTCGCTCGCGTGCAGTCCGACCAGTCCGGCAATGACGTGAGCCACCGGGTGTGCGTCGGACAGAAACTGCCTGCGCGCCAGCCGGTTCCGCCGCTCAGCGACGCCGAATTTTCGCATGCCGCTATTTCGGCACCTTGGCCGCCATTGCGTTAGCGATCAGCCTGGCCTGGTTGATGGTCCCGGGCGCGCAGACGTTGACGTCGAGGACCACATTGGATACCGCGCTGAGGACGTGCTGACAAACCACCGCGCTGCCGTCCAGACTGTGCTGCAGGGCGATGTTGGGCGGATTTCCGCTGATTTCTCGGAACGTCCAGTGGCTCGTAGCGCCGTTGTTGACTTGGGTGACGGATCGTCCGGCGCAGTTTCGCCACTGCTCCGCCTGAGCCCCCACAAAATCGAGTGGCTGGCCGGCCGAGGCGAAAACCACCGCGCCCTGGACCACCGCGTATCCGGGGTTGCTGTTCGGCTTGTTCAGCAGCTGCGCCAGCATCGCCGTGTAGCCGCTGCTCTTGTAGGTCGCAGTTTGGAAGCCGATCAGCGCGCCGAGGCAGCGCTCGTCCGACAACGTATTGTCCGGGCCGGAGTCGGTCATCTCCGTGGTGTTGTGGTCGACGACGATGCCGGTGGTGGCCACGATGGCATTGATCTGCTCGGGACTGAGCAGGAACGAATCCAATTGCGCGGGAGTCACTGTCGCGACAGTGGTGGGCGTGGTGGTGGTGGCCCGGCCCGTTGTGGTGGCGGTGGTGTCACCACTGGGCCGTCTGCCGCCGTTGGCCACCGCCAACCAGATGCCGGTCCCGGCGAGTACCGCGACCACGATCAGGGCCGTGGCGATGACCGGCCACCGTTTGGGCCCGGGCGGTGGGGCGGCGGGCGGCCATGGCGCCGGTGGCGGTGCCGCCCTCGGCATCGGGCCCGAGGGTGGTGGGACGAAGTGTTGGCTGTGGGCGATCAGGGTCGCCGCACGCGCCTGGTCGGGAGCGCTGAGCGCATGCTGGGCGGCACGCGCCAGCTCGCCCGCGGTGGGGTAGCGCGCGGTGGGGTCCTTGGCCATGCCGCGGGCGATGACGTCATCGAAGGCCGCAGGGATGTCTGGCCGCAGCAGGCTGGGCCGCGGGATGGGTTGCATCAGGTGTGCGGCCATCAAAGCGCTGAGGTTCTGCGCTCGGTAGGGCGGTGTGCCGGTGAGGCATTCGTATAGCACGCAGGCCAACGCGTAGATGTCGGAACGGTAGGTGACATCGTCGTCGCCGAATCGTTCCGGCGCCATGTAGCTCCAACTGCCCACCGCCGTCCCGGTTTTGGTGAGCTGGTGCTGATCGGTCGCCGCGGCCGCGATGCCGAAATCGACCAGGTACGCGAAGTCGTCGCCGGTGATCAAGATGTTTTCGGGCTTGATGTCGCGGTGCACGACCGCCGCACGGTGGGCGGCGTCCAGCGCGGCGGCGACCTGGCTGATGATGGCGACGGCCCGGGGCGGCGGCAGAGCTCCGCTGCGGCTCAGCAGTGCGCCGAGGTCGTTGCCCTCGACGAAGCGCATATCGATGAACAGCTGGCCGTCTATTTCGCCGTAGTCGTGAATCGGCACGATGTGGGGTTCCTGCAGGCGTCCGGCGGTGTGGGCTTCGCGCTGCATGCGCCGCCGAAACACGCCGTCCAGGTTGAACTCCTGGGACATGAGTTTGAGGGCCACGGTGCGGTCTTTGACGGTGTCGTGGGCTTCGTACACCTCGCCCATCCCGCCGCGGCCCAGCAGTCGTCGCAGGTGATAGGGCCCGAACTGGGTGCCCACCCGCGAGGTCGGCACGGTATCACTCATCGGAGGGCTGAGTCTTCCTCAGGGACTCCCGGATCTGCGCCAGGCGTTCGGCCGCCGCGCGCTGCCGCTCCTCGTATTGCTCTTCGATGTCGCGGCCTTCGGCGCTCTCGTCGTCCAGCTCGCTTGCACCCAGCGCGGTTCCATACCGGGTCTCGATCTTCTCGCGGACGGATTCGAAGGTCGGCACCCCGGCGCTGTCATATCCGGCGTCCTCGGGGCTTGCTGGTTCGTCGGGCATGCCCGCCACGCTACTGCGACCGGCGATCGAAGTAGCGCACCATCAGCTCCCAATACACCAGCGTCAGCGCCATCTGCACGGCCGTCGCCGCCGCGGCGGTCCCGAGCCGACGGCGACGAGCTGCGACGACACCGACGACGGCGACCGCCGACGTCGCCAGGCTGACCGCCGCCGCGGCATCCTTGGGCCGCCGGGTGATCCACTGCTCCTCGCCCAGCATCGCCCGCGTGGCCCAATTGCGTTGGTCGGCTGGCTTGCCGAAGACGAACGGATTGATAGCCATCCACAATCCGATCACCACGGCGTGGCTCCATCGCCGCGTCCAAACGGGAACCAGCGTCAGGGGTGTGCTCGCCCACCGCGTCCACGCGCTCCATGGGTTGCAATGGCGGGCGAATATCGCGCGACGCACGCGCGCGACCTTGGGCACCGGCAGCTACCTCCCCGCGGGGACGACTTGCGTTGCGTGTTCCGGTGCGCTCGGGGGCGGCGTGCCGGGCAGCGGAATCCGGGGCACCCCCGCGGTGCCCAGCCGGCCCGCAAGCCAGGGCAGGGCCGCCGCGAAAGCCTGGTCCGCGAATGGCCAGTCGTGCTTGCCCGGCTGCGGGACCACCACGCAATCGATGCCGTTGGCGCGCCCCAGCGCGCACAGTGAATTGGCGGCCGCGGTCGGGTTGTTCGGGTTGGCCGCGGCATCGCGACCGGCCAGCCGCATCGCGGCGGTATCGGCGTTCGCGATTTCGCGGTGCGACGCGGCGCCCTGCGACGAGATCGCGAACCAGCCCGCGATTCCGGTGTAGGGGCCGTGCCGGGTCATCACCGTGGTCGGGTCGAAGGCCGCCCACGCGTCGGCGTTGCCGCCGAACAGCCTCGCGATGGTTTGCGTTTTGTTTCCCGCGTTCGGGTAGAAGTCACCGGCGACGTCGACAAACGCGCTGAACAGGTCGGGGTGCATGACCGTCAGATCCACGGCGCACGTGCCTCCCATCGACCAGCCCGCGATGCCCCAGCGGGCCCGCTCAGGGCTGACGCCGAACTTCGAAATCATATAAGGCACAACATCTTTGGTGAGGTGATCGGCCGCGTTGCCGCGGATTCCGTTGACGCATTCGGTGTCGTTGTTGAACGCCCCGCCCGAATCCACGAACACCAGCACGGGCGCGTTGCCGTCGTGGGTGGCCGCGAAGTTGTCGATCGTGCGCACCGCGTTTCCGGCCCGCGCCCAGTCGGCGGGTGTGTTGAACTGGCCGCCGATCATCATCACCGTGGGCAGGCTCGGCGGCGGATAGCTCGCGAACCAGGCCGGCGGCAGGTACACCAGTTCGCCGCGGTGCTTGAAGTGCGATGCGTCGGAAGGGATCGCCACCGGCACTACGCTGCCGTGCGGCGGCCGCAAGCCCTTGCCGGCCATCGCGGTGACGGTGGCCTGGTCGGTCTGGTCGGGCAACGGACCGGACGTGACCTGATTCCATGCGGCCTGCACCGTCGGGAAATAGCCGACCCAAAGGTTGAGCGCCAGCGCAGCGCTGAGTAGGCACAGCGGCACGGCCAGCACCGTCGCGCCACGCCGCCACGGGCGCGCGCTGTCCCAGCCCAGGACCGCCACCGCCGCGGCGGCGCCCGTCAACGCGATCCAGATCCACAGGGCCGGTGGCGCGGGCTCGTCGGACAGGCCGTGGTCGACGATGTACCAGTGCGTCGCGAAGGCCACCGCGCCTCCGACCGCCACGGCCGCCGGCAACCACACCGCGCGCCAGCGCCGCGATCGCCACCCGATGGCCAGCGCTAGCACGAGCGCCGTCACCACCTGCAAACCGATCGGCAGCCAGCCGTGCATCAGGGAGGTGTGACCACTTGCCAGCAATTGCGTCACGCGTTCAGTCTGGTTGATCGAGGTCCCATCGAGGACCATGTTTGCAGAATATTTCCTGTGACTTCACTGGCCGCGCGGCCGGCTACTGCGGCTTAGCCAACGGGAAGGGCAGCGTTTCGCGGATGCTGCGTCCGGTGATCAGCATGACGACGCGGTCGATGCCCATCCCCAGGCCGCCGGTGGGCGGCATCGCATACTCCATGGCCTGCAGGAAATCCTCGTCGAGCTCCATCGCCTCGGGGTCCCCGCCAGCGGCCAGCAGCGACTGCTCCTGCAGGCGGCGCCGCTGTTCCACCGGGTCGGTCAGCTCGCTGTAGGCGGTCCCCAGCTCCACGCCCCACGCCACCAGGTCCCAACGTTCGGCGACACCACGTTTGCTGCGGTGGGGCCGGGTCAGCGGCGACACCGACGTCGGAAAGTCGATGTAGAACGTCGGGTGCTCGGTGCGGGCCTCGACGAGGTGCTCGTACAGCTCCAGCACCACCGCGCCCGCATCCCACTGCGCCCGATAGGGAATGTGAACGGCGTCGGAGAACTTGCGCAGCGTCGCCAGGCCGGTGCCAGCATCGACCTGTTCGCCAAGGGCTTCGGAGACCGCCTCATGCACGGTCTTCACCGGCCACACGCCGGAGATGTCGACCGGCACCAGGCGGTTGTCGCCATTCGAATCATCGTGAGCCCGGGGCCGCATCGCGGTCTGCTCACCGTTGGCCGCCTGGGCGGCGTTCTGGATGAGCTCCCGGCAGCCGTCGATCCACACCAGGTAGTCCGCGTGAGCCTGATAGGCCTCCAGCAACGTGAACTCGGGGTTGTGACTGAAGTCGACACCCTCGTTGCGGAAGGCCCGGCCGAGCTCGAATACGCGCTCCACGCCACCGACGCACAGCCGCTTCAGGTAGAGCTCCGGCGCGATGCGCAGGAACAGGTCCATGGAGTAGGCATTGATGTGCGTGACGAACGGGCGGGCGGTGGCCCCGCCGTGCACCTGCTGCAGCATCGGGGTCTCGACCTCGATGAATCCCTTGGCGAACAATGTGTCCCGCACGGCGCGCAACACGCTGCTGCGGGCCTTGATCAGATCCCGCGCCTCGGGGTTGATCGCCAGGTCGACGTAGCGGGTCCGGACGCGGGCCTCCGGGTCGGTCAGGCCCTTCCACTTGTTCGGCAGCGGCCGCAGGCACTTGCCGATCAGCCGCCAGTCGCTGACGATCAGGGAGCGGGTCCCGATGTTGCTCAAACCCATGCGCCCGGTCATCTCCACCAGGTCGCCCAGATCGATCGCCGCGTTGAAATCCGCGGCGCGGCCGCTGACCAGCTGCGAATTGTCCAGCAGCACTTGTATTTCCCCAGACCAGTCGCGCAGGTGAGCGAACAACACGCCGCCATAGTTGCGCACCCGCAGGATGCGGCCGGACAGCGAAACGGTGGTCTGGTCGTCCGCGGTCAGCGCCTCAGCGACGGTGTGGCTGGGCGGCTGTCCCACCGGGTAGGCGTCAACTCCCTTGTTACGCAGCTTCTTTAGCTTGGCCAGCCGAACCCGTACTTGCTCGGGCAGGTGGCGCCGGACCTCGTCGGTGCCGTTGGTGTCCGGCTCTTGCAGTCCGCTGACGTCGGGCGCTGTGCCGTCGGGATGCAACAGACCGGAGGCCGCCAGCCGCTCGGGCACGGCGGAATGGTGGCCGGTGTGAACTTTGTTGCGACGGCTGAAGGGCAGCACCAGGAAGCCCTCGGCAATCACCGAGGCGACACCCACTTTCGGCATCAATCGGGCGTCCTCGTAGCAGGAGTAGCGGGGTACCCAATCGGGTTGGTATTTCGCGTTGGAGCGGTACAGCGTCTCGAGCTGCCACCAGCGCGAGAAGAACACCAGCAGCCCGCGCCACAACCGCGCGATCGGTCCTGCCCCGAGTTGCTCACCCTGCTCGAAAGCGGACCGGAACACCGCGAAGTTCAGCGAGATGCGGCTGATACCAAGGTTTTCCGCGTGCAAAGCGAGCTCGCTGACCATCAGTTCGATGGTGCCGTTGGGGGATTGGCGCGAACGGCGCATCAAATCTAAAGACACGCCGGTGTTTCCCCACGGCACCAGCGACAGCATCGCCACCACCTGGTTGTTGGGGTCCACCGCCTCCACCAGCAGGCAGTCGGAGTCAGCGGGGTCGCCGAGGCGGCCCAGCGCCATCGAGAACCCGCGCTCGGATTCCGTGTCGCGCCAGGAATCCGCACGCGCGATCGTCTGTGCCATCTCGTCGGCCGAAATGTCGCGGTGCCGCCGGATGCGCACGGTCAGGCCGGCCCGGCGCGCGCGCGTCACGGCCTGGCGCACCCCGCGCATCTCCGGGCCGGCCAACTTGAAGTCGGCGGGCCGCAGGATCGCCTCGTCGCCCAGCACCAGCGCGTTCAGGCCCGCTTCGCGATATACCTGCGCGCCTTCCGAACTGGCGCCCATGACGCCGGGTGACCAGCCGTAGGTCTTGCACAGCTGTAGCCACGCGTCGACGGCCTGTCGCCATGCCCGCGGGTCGCCGACGGGGTCACCGCTGGCCAGGCAGACACCGATCTCGACTCGATAGGTGACCGCGGCCCGGCCGCTGGGCGCGAACACCACCGATTTGTCGCGACGGGTGGCGAAGTAGGCGAGTGAGTCGTTCTTTCCCCACAACTCAACCAATCCACGGATGGCGGACTCGTCCTCACCGGTCAGCGCATTGTCGGCGCGCTGGGACTGGAACAGCACGATCGCCGCCGCGATCAGCGCGAAGGCGCCGAATAACCCGAAGATGGCGTTGAGGAAGACATGCGGCCGGCCGGTAAACAGGTCGGGGTCGGCGGCGCCGAATCCGACCACCCGGTTCACCACGTAGGGCAACCGGTCTTGGCGGGCCAGCGATCCGGGCCACAACTCGACGAGCGCCCAGGACGCCAGGATTCCGATCAGCCCGCCGGTGAGCAGCGTGACGGCGGCTTTGAACAGCGCGGCTCGGCGGACCTTGGCCCAGAACTCGCGATAGGCCAGCACCAGCAGGACGGCCGACACGATGTGAAACGCGATGCCGAGGTTGTCGCCGAAGGTCTCGGCCGCGGTGTTGCCGCCGGCGGCGATGTCGGCGACGTTCAACACCGCGGCAAGGACCATGTTGCCCAGCAACAGCACCCAGGCGATCCGCTTGCGCGCGGCCAACGCGGCCGCGAGCAGCGTCAGCACGAAAGACCACGCGAAGCTGGTGTCGGGGAAGTTGAACAAGTAGTCGTTGATGAATTCCCGCGGAACCCTGATGACCCACCTGATCAGCGGCGACACACTCGCCAGCAGCGACAGGGTCGCGATGACACCGACGGTCCAGCCGGCCGTCGCGGGAACCCAGTGAAACCGGGAGGTCGGCCTGCTCACCGAGCGAGGCTTAGTGGTTGTCACAGACCGCGAGGATATTCCCTTAACCCGGGAAAATCCTGCCGAAGGGGCGAGTCCGTCGGACATTTCGTCGTCGCTGCGCTCGGCGCGGTACGGAGATGCGGCGTCATGCCTGTTAAACTGACCTCTGCGACCATCCTGGCCGACGCCAGGAACAGTTAAGTGGAGTCCCACTCCCACCGCTAGCCACGAGGCATTTCAAGGCTTAGCGGTCCGGTCACAGGCATTTTCGGGATGCCTGTTCCGCGCGTGGCGCGGGCGGCTTGAAGTGGTTCAGGCCGCGATCGGTCGGTATTGGGCCCTGCTTGTGCAGGGCTTTTTTGCTGATGGTGTGGGGTTCACCGCTGTTCCTGCCGGGCAGGGCGGTCCGGACAGTAGCAGCCAACAAGGGAGGCCCCATCAGCACTGAGACCCGCGTCAACGAGCGCATCCGCGTACCTGAAGTTCGACTGATCGGCCCAGGGGGGGAGCAGGTAGGCATCGTGCGTATCGAAGACGCACTCCGCGTCGCCGCGGACGCCGATCTCGACCTTGTCGAAGTTGCCCCGAACGCCAGACCGCCGGTCTGCAAGATCATGGACTACGGCAAGTACAAATACGAGGCGGCGCAAAAGGCGCGCGAATCCCGCAGGAACCAGCAGCAGACCGTCGTCAAAGAACAAAAACTGCGACCAAAGATCGACGATCACGACTACGAGACCAAGAAGGGCCACGTGGTCCGCTTCCTCGAAGCAGGGTCGAAGGTCAAGGTCACCATCATGTTTCGCGGACGCGAGCAGTCCCGGCCCGAATTGGGCTACCGACTGCTGCAGCGGCTGGGCGCCGACGTAGCCGAGTACGGATTCGTCGAGACCTCCGCCAAGCAGGACGGCCGCAACATGACGATGGTGCTGGCACCGCACCGCGGCGCGAAGACCCGCGCCAGGGCACGGCATCCGGGTGAGCATCCCGGTGAACCGGCGGGTGGCCCACCGCAAAACCCGAATACGGCTGGCGACGACACACCGTCGCCGAACTGACCTGAGAACTGAGGAAACATGCCCAAGGCCAAGCCCCACAGTGGGACCTCGAAGCGGTTCCGGCGCACCGGTACCGGCAAGATCGTCCGGCAGAAAGCCAACCGCCGACATCTGCTCGAGCACAAACCGAGCAAGCGCACCCGGCGCCTCGATGGCCGCACCGTGGTTGCCGCCAATGACACCAAGCGGGTCAAGAAGCTGCTGAACGGCTAACCGGCGCCCCCGACCAATTACGTCACCGACGAGAGTAGGAACTACCCATGGCACGCGTGAAGCGGGCAGTCAACGCCCACAAGAAGCGGCGCACCGTCCTGAAGGCCTCGAAAGGCTATCGCGGCCAGCGATCGCGGCTTTACCGCAAGGCGAAAGAGCAGCAGCTGCATTCGCTGAACTACGCCTACCGCGACCGCCGTGCGCGCAAGGGTGAGTTCCGCAAATTGTGGATCTCGCGCATCAATGCCGCCGCCCGCGCCAACGACATCACCTACAACCGGCTGATCCAGGGCCTCAAGGCCGCCGGTGTCGAAGTGGACCGCAAGAACCTCGCCGACATCGCGATCACGGATCCCGCGGCGTTCACCGCGCTGGTTGACGTCGCCCGGGCGGCGCTGCCCGAGGACGTCAACGCCCCCTCGGGAGAGGCCGCTTAACTTCGGTGCTGACCGAACGCTCGGCAACGGTGGCGGCGGCGGTCAAACTGCATCGTCACGTCGCGCGCCGGCGCTCGGGTCGGTTTCTCGCCGAAGGCCCCAACCTGGTCGACGCTGCGTCCGCGCGCGGCCTGGTCCGGGACGTCTTCGTCACCGAGTCCGCGGCGCGGCGGCACGAGGCACTGCTCGCGGGACAACAGGCGCCGGTGCACCTGGTGACCGAGCGGGCCGCAAAAGCGCTGTCCGACACGGTAACTCCGGCCGGCTTGGTCGCGGTGTGCGAAATGCCGGCGCCGCGGCTCGAGGATGTGTTGACCGGCGCGCCCCAGTTGGTCGCCGTCGGAGTCGAGATCAATGAGCCCGGCAACGCGGGAACGCTCATCCGCGTCGCCGACGCGATGGGCGCCGCGGCGGTAGTCCTTGCCGGGCACAGCGTGGACCCGTACAACGGCAAATGTCTGCGCGCGTCCACCGGCAGCATCTTCGCCATCCCGGTGGTCGTCGCGTCCGATACCCGTGCCGCCGTCACGGCCTTGCGCGCGGCGGGGCTGCAGGTGCTGGCCACCGCCGTGGACGGCGAGATGCCGCTCGACGACGCCGATCTCGCCGCGCCGACGGCATGGATGTTCGGGCCGGAGTCACACGGCTTGCCGGCCGACGTCGCCGGCGAGGCGGACCATCGGGTGCGCATCCCGATGGCCGGGGGCGCTGAGAGCCTGAATGTGGCTGCGGCCGCAGCGATCTGTCTGTACCAGAGCGCGCGGGCCCTGGGTCGCTGAGCCTTACGCCACCCTGTTGCGGCGTTGGGCGGGTCGGAGGCCGGCAATCGAGAGCGTGCTGTGCACCAGTGATCCGGCGCGCTCGATAAGGAACTTGGCCGGATGCGAACCCGGCGGAAAATAATGCATCGGCAGCCCGCGCCGGTCGCGTGGCGGCGCCATGAACGCCGGCGCCTCGACCAGCGGCGCGTCGCCGCGAATTCGTCCCTCCGCGCGGCGGTAGGCGGCCAGCGCGCGCGGGTGCAGCCGGATCTCGTCGGGCACCGCCAGGAACGCCAGCTCGACGAATTTGCCGAACAGCCGCAGCACGATCTCGTCGCCCGGTGTCCAGCGCATCCCCGCCTTCTCCCGCACTGCCGGCTCGAAGAGCCCGGCCGCGATCCAGCGCTGGCCGGCCACCAACGGCTTGAAGATCTGGTCCCAGATCGGGGTGGGCATCAGCACGAACTTCGGCTTGGGAATCCGCATGTTGAAGATGTCCAGGGTGGCCTGGTTGATCTCCAGCTCGTCGCGTCCGACGCGCTCCCAGTACTCCTGAAAGTCTTCCCACGACTCGGGCACCGGCCGCATGCTCATCCCGTACATCCGGTACCACCGCACGTGCTCGTCGAACAGCTGGCGCTTTTCCGTCTCGGTCAAGCCACCGCAGAAATATTCGGCCACCTTGATGACGAGCATGAAGAATGTCGCGTGCGCCCAGTAGAACGTCTCGGGATTCAGGGCGTGATAGCGGCGCCCGTCGGCGTCGACGCCCTTGATGGTGCGGTGATAGCCCTTGATCTGCTGGCCGGTCTGGGACGCGCGGTCGCCGTCGTAGACCACGCCCATGATCGGGTACACCGACCGCGCCACCCGCTGCAACGGTTCGCGCAGCAGAATCGAATGCTCCTCGACGGCCGCCCCCAATTCGGGATACATGTTCTGGATGGCGCCGATCCAGATGCCCATCATTCCCGTGCGCAGGTCGCCGAAATACTTCCACGTCAGCGAGTCGGGTCCGAGTGCATCAGTAGATGTCTCAGAGGTCTCTGTCGCCGTCATCGCGGCCTCCTTGTCCCGATTGCGCTCACGATAAGCGTTGACAACGCGCGTTGTCTACGATTTCGGAAGATGCCCGGTCATGGTGTTACCGACTATCCATATCGGTGTGGCGGCGCCGTGATCAGGCGGTTTGCTGGGCGTCGGTCTTCGAGGCGAAGCGACGCTGGGCATCAGGGCGCCATTCGCCTCATTGCGGGTGGGGCGGCGGGCCCACGGACGTTTCACTGGCACGCTTGTGCCACAAGGTGGAGTGTTTACGGAGTCGGCGGTTTTGCGAAAGGCGTTGAAAACGCAGCAAAGATGTTTCCAAAAAGGAAGGACCCCTGAGTTAGACTTTGCTTCCCTTCATTACTGTTCGACTTCTGCCTACTAACGAGGAGGCCGGTTATGTCGTTCGTGAGCGTGGTTCCGGACATCGTCGCGGCGGCAGCCGGAAATATAGCGGGAATTGGCTCCGCATTGAGCGAGGCAAGCGCGGCGGCCGCGGCGCCCACAATCGGGCTGCTGCCTATGGCCGCGGATGAGATATCGGGGGCCGTCATGGCGGCTTTCGCTGGCCACGCGCAGCAGTTTCAAGCCCTCAGCGCCCAAGCGGCGGCATTTCACGACCAGTTCGTGCGCACCTTGAGCGGTGGCCTCGGTGCCTATGTCAGCACCGAATTCGCCAACGCCGGCCAGGCCGTCGCTGCCGCGGCCGAGCCCGTCACCCAGAGTTTTAACCTGCCGTTCGGTCCTTTGCAGTTGTCGGCGAGCATCACCAATTCGCCGCCCTCATCAGACGGCAGTTTCTTTAATTCCGGGAGCGCAACGGCAACGCTTGGTCCCCTCACGCTGTTGTCGGCGAGCGGTTCCGCGACCGGCTCCGCCAACGGCCCCCTCGGCTTCAGCATGACTGGAACCACTCCGTATGGTCCCGTGGGGCTGTCGCTGAACGGGTTCACGTCGACACCCCCGCAAGGCACGCCGACGATGCAAATCACCGGCGGGTCGCTCAGCCTGTCCCCAGCGATCCCGTTGCTCGCCGCTCTGTACGGGCCCACGATTGTCGGCGGAGCTTCGCTGACAAACAGCACCACAACAGCCTTATACGCGCTGGGCACTGGAGACTGGTTGGGGGCCGGCACCGCGTATTTGACCAGCCCCCTCAACTACACCAACGCCGTTCTGTTCGGAACCACGACGGTCACGCTGCCGGACCCCTCGTGGGTCGCACCATTGGGCTTGACCTCCTCTTACCCCCAGGTGCACATTCCGTTTGGCGGCCTTTTCGCTCCCGCTTCGCCGATAACGGTCACGGTGCCGTCAATGTCCTCCTCCGGAGGGAACATCCTAGGTTCCGAGTTTGCGTTGCAGGGCACCAAGTTCGGCGGCTATTTCGCCGTGTTGGCGAACTCGGTCGGCATACCCGTCTAGTCGCTAGCACTGTCGTCCGCGGGCTCGTGGTCGATCAGGGCGGCGGGCGTCTGCCCGCACCGCCTACCCTTGCCACGTGGAGGTTGGACAGCGCGATACGGCGCCCGGCGAATCGGAAGAGACGCCCGCCACGCCGGAGCCGCCCGCCGCGGAGAGGCGCTCGCCGGCGCAGTTGCTGCGGACCGCCAATCACAGTCCGGGCATTGTGTCGTTCCTGCGGCGTGCGCGACAGCTGCTGCCCGGAGATCCCGAGTTCGGCGACCCGCTTTCCACCGCTGGTGAGGGCGGTCCACGTGCCGCGGCACGAGCCGCCGACCGGCTGCTGCGTGATCGCGATGCCGCCTCGCGTGAGGTCAGCCTGGGTGTGCTCCAGGTGTGGCAGGCGCTCACCGAGGGCGTTTCCCGCAGGCCGGCAAACGCTGAGGTGACGCTGGTATTCACCGATTTAGTGGGCTTCTCGACATGGTCGTTGCAGGCCGGTGACGACGCGGCTCTCGCGCTGCTGCGGCAGGTGGCCCGGGCCGTCGAGCCGCCGCTGCTCGACGCCGGTGGGCACATCGTCAAGCGGCTGGGCGACGGGATCATGGCGGTGTTCCGCAATCCGGTCGTCGCGGTACGGGCCGTTTGCGCTGCCCAACAGGCTGTCAAAGAGGTTGAGGTGCAAGGGTATACGCCCCGAATG
>Ga0075364_10000786_pt1 | contig 16690 bp, 10 predicted proteins | sample EndMetdeltDD1764_FD_71517 | JGI IMG/M metagenome (GOLD analysis project Ga0075364, IMG submission 71517) | Populus endosphere microbial communities from Tennessee, USA - Endosphere MetaG P. deltoides DD176-4 | ecosystem: Host-associated > Plants > Roots > Endosphere | place: USA: Tennessee...
GGCGGCAAGCGCGCCGACGACCTGCCTGCCGGCGATATAGCCGAAGGTCATCGCCGGCCCGATAGTGGCGCCGGGGCCGCAATAGCCTCCGGGCGCCGCCCCGTTCGAGCAGTTGCCCGACGCGTAAAGGCCGGGAATGGGCTGGCCGCCGACCGAAAGCACGCGCCCTTTCGCGTCGATGCGCAAGCCCCCGCGCGTCGCTATGGCGCCAGGATAGATTGGCATCGCATAGAACGGTGCTTGCGCAACAGGTCCCAGCGACGGATTGGGTCTATTCGCGGGGTCGCCCCAGGCGCGGTCCCATTCGCTTTCGCCGCGCCCGAAATCCTCGTCGACACCGGCCTGTGCAAAGCCGTTGAACCGCTCGATCGTTGCTGCGAACGCACGCGGATCGACACCGATAGAACCGGCGAGGTCATCGATCGATCGGGCGACATGCAGCCACTCAGGGCGGTCGCCGGGCGGAACCTTCCACGCCAGCAACGCGTAGCGCTCGACACCTCGGGAATCGAAGACGAACCACGCCGGGAAATTGCGCGGCTCCGCTCCGGCTTTGGTGCCGAAGGCCTTTCCGGCATCGTAGTAGTTCAGCGCCTCGTTCATGAAACGCTTGCCCTGGCTGTTGACGATCAGCGTATGCGGCAAGGCGCGATCCTCGCGCGTTCCCGCGGCGTTGACAACATCGCTCTGCAAGCCGAGCGGCATGAACGGGTTCCACCAGGCGTCGCCCAGCCCGGCGAGCTGCGCCCCGATCGCCGCACCCATAAGGTGGCCGTCACCTTGGTTGGAAGGTATGTCGCAGGTATAATCGAGCGGCCGGTCGAGCCAGAGCCGCTTAAGTTCGGCATTGTTCGTATAGCCGCCACTGGCCATCAGGACGTGCGGTGCGTGCAGGGCGATGGATTCGCCGCCACGCGTTGCCTTGACCCCCACTACGCGTGCTTGCTCGACGAGCAGTTGGGTCGCGGGCGTTTCCAGCAGGAACTCCACACCTTGCTCCAGGCAGGCGCGCAGGAGCTGCGCCACGAGCGCGGTGCCGCGCCAGTAGACATCGACCTCGGCGGCACCGCGCGCCGGGCGCTGACCGGGGGCCAGCAGGTGCATCTGATTGGCATAGTAGTCGAGCAGGTTCGTCCCGCTGCGCAGACGCGGCTCCTTGCGCAGCCGCTCCGCCCAGGGGCCGAGTTCAGCCATCGAGATGCCCGTGCATTCGATCGTGCGGCCACCCGGCTTAGCCCCCGGAAGCCATGGCCGATAATCGAGCGTGCCGCCGACCGCGGGCCAGACCTGGAACGTCAGCCCCGCCTCGCCTTCCAGCAGACGCACCATGTCCGGGCCGTTGTCGACGATCGCCGCGAGGAGTTCCTCCTCGGCCAGCTCGCCCGCGCAGGCCCGCAGATAGGCAAGCGCTTCCTCGCGCGAATCCGCTACGCCCGCCTCGGCCATATGCGGGTTGCAGGCGATCCAGGCACCGCCCCCCGACATGGCTGTGGTGCCGCCCACCAGATCGCTCTTTTCGAGCACGGTGACCCGCGCCCCGCCCAGCGCTGCGACCACCGCGCCGGTGAGGCCGGCAGCGCCGCTGCCCACGACGATGAGGTCGATTTGACGTGCCGACACTGCAGGTGCTTCAAAGGTCGGGGAATTTGGTGCCGTGCTCCTGCACCAGCCCGCCGTTCATCCTGAACAGGGAGCCGGTGATCCACGAGGCCGCCGGCGAGCAGAGATAGACCGCGGCATAGCCGATATCCTGCGGCGTCGCGTTGCGGCGCATGCGCGTATTCTTGATCAGGATCTCGCGCAGGTTCGGGGCCTTCACATTCATGAATTCCTGCAACTTCGGCGTCTCGACCTGGGCAGGCAGGAGCGCATTGACCCGGATCTTGGGGCCGAGATCGGCAGCCATCGACAGCGTGAGCTGCGCCTCGGCCGCCTTGCCGGTATGGTGCGCCAGGCTGCCGCGGGTCTGGATGCCGACGATGTCCGAGCACATGTTGAGGATCGAGGCTCCGGGCCGTTCGAGCAAGTGCGGCACCGCATGGCGCGACAGCTCGAAGGGCACGACGGCGTTGAAGTGGAACGCGTCGATCAGGTGCTGGGGCCGGGTATCGAGGAACGGCGGAGAGATTTCGCCCCCGGCGTTGTTGACCAGGATGTCGAGGCCGCCGAATTCGGCGACGGTCTTCTCCACCAAGCCGGGGAGCGCATCGAGATCGGTGACGTCGGCGGTCAGCGCGATGGCCTTGCCGCCGTTCGAGCGGATGTCGGCGGCCACCGCCTCGACCTGCTCCGGGGTTCGCGCGACGAGCGCCACGGTAGCGCCCGCCTCGACGAACGCGCGCGCCACGCCTTCGCCGATGCCGCGGCCGCCGCCGGTAATGAGCGCGACTTTGTCGCGCAGCGAAAATGCCTCCATGACTGCTCCTCTCTAGTCTTGTCCTGTCGGGTGCGATCGCCCACGGCGCCTTGCGTTTTTCGTGAGCCTCACGCCCGATCACCCATGCATATCTATTAAGTCGATTGATTTATCAATGCCATGCCCCTGCCCCTCTGTCAACCGCCGGGCACGGCCGCCTCGCGCGCCAGCGCCGGTTCGTGTTCGGGCTCGCCATGCCTGCGCGGGAGCAGGAGGAACATCATGCTGCCCAGGAACACCGAGATGCTCGCGATCAGGAGGAACGGCGAATAGGACCCGGTGCGGCTGAGCATCACCGACATCAGCGCGGCCCCCGCGGTGGTGGATACGGTGATCGTCGACGAGATAATGCCGAAGACCGAGCCATAGACCCTGACCGGAAAATAGCGCGAGATCAGATAGCCGACGATGTCCGATTCGGCGCCGAACGAGAGCCCGACCGCCAGCACCGCGACCGCCAGCACCGCAACCGATCCCCCCTGCTGCGACATGACGAACAGCCCCGCCGCCGACATTGCCAGGCTTCCCGAGGCGACCAGCGGTCCGGGCAGCCTGTCGAGCGCGAAGCCGCTGATCAGGCGGCCCACCAGCATGCCGATGGCATAGGACGAGACGATGATCGACACAGTCTTGTCGATCACCCCGTGCTCGCCGACGACCAGCCCCAACTGGGTGACCATTACCGACATCGGCAAGGTACAGAGCAGCACGCTGGCATTGAGCAGCCAGAATGCGGGGGTGCGGAATATCAGCGCATAGTCTCCGCGCGCGGCCTTCTTCTTTGGCGGCTGCGGCGCCTCGCTCAGATCGCTGGGCATCAGGGCGATCGCGAGCCCCCCGCCGATCAGCGACGCCACCGCGAGCGCGACGTAGCCCGCCCGCCAACCGTGATCGACGACGAAATTGTTGAGCAGGGGTCCGCCGACCGCGGCGAGCAGCGACGGCCCGGCCACGGCGGTGGCGAGCGCGAGCCCCTTCGCCTGCTTGAAGCGCTGGACGATGACCCGGCACAGGACCGGCGGCGTCGTCGTGGAAAGGATGACCGACTGCAGCGTGAACAGCACCGCATAGCTCGTCAGATCGCCCATCACGCTGAGACCGAGGAACAGCACCGGCGATGCCGCGACGCCGATCAGCGCGGTCTTGCGCGCGGTAATGCGGTCGGCCAGCCGGCCCACGAAGGGATAGACGACCACCGCCAGCAGCGAGAGCGTCTGGATCGCCACGAACGTCGCCTGCGACCAGCCGAACTGCCTGATCAGGTGCGGCCCCATGATGCCGATCGCATAGCTCATCATGATCAGCCCGAAGGACAGGCCGAGCGTGACCGAGGCCAGCGCGCGCCACTCCGTGCGGAATTCGCCCCAATAGTCCGACATCGGCCTCCACCCTCTTGTTATCGAATGCGGATGGTACGAGCCCCGCCGAATTCCGCCAGACCCTTTCAAGCCTGCCAAAACATGTTTCGGCAGGCACGCGGGAGAGTGCCGGGCGAGAAATAAGCGCCGCCTTTAATAGGTCAAGGGATTTAAAGGCGGCCGCGATGTCTAGGGGATCGCGCCGCGGGCGATGGCCGCCGCTCCGGCGAGCGGACTGGTATCGACATAGATGTTCTGGAGCCGCCGCCGCGCATATCGCCACAGGCCGTCGCATTTCACGAGTTCGTCGTAGTAAATGCCGTAGTTGACGCAGCTATGCCCGCGACTGCGCGCCATGCCCTGGACGGTGGCGCGGGCCCGCGCGCGATCCCCGGCGATTTCATCGATGGTTACGCCGTGGCAGATCTGGACGAAGAATTCGACACCGTCGAGCGAAGGCGCGATCCGGTCCCTGATCTCCCGCCGCCCGACGATCGTGGCTTCGAGCGGGGCCGATTCCTCCCAGACCGCATCGTCCGCCCAGGCCGCTTCGAACGCGTCCCAGTCGCCACGGGTGGTGGCATCGCAATACCTGACGCCGAGCTCCTGGATCGCAAGCTTGTCCGCCCAGATCGCGATCTCTTCCTGACTGTCCATCCCGCCCCCATGCCGTCTTGCGCCGCTTATCCGCGCAACTGACCACAACCCGATCGCCGAAGCAAACATGAGCGCGAGCCGCGCCGTCGCAACCTCGCCGATCTGGTATACGCCGAAGCGCAGTCGAACAAAAAAGGGCCGGACCGCCGTGTGGCGGTCCGGCCCGAGGTGTCAGCCGGGCGGTCCGACTGCAAGAGAGCTTACCATTTGACCCGCAACGTCGCGCCGGCCGTGCGCGGCTCGCCGGGGGTGCCGTTGATCAGGCCGAAGGCGCTGCCCGAACGGCTCACGTAATAGTTCTTGTCGAACAGGTTGCGCGCCCAGACCGACAAGTCGATCCGCCCGTCGGCGGCCCGCAGGCCCAGCCGTGCGTTGAGGACACCGTAAGCCGGGATCGCGCCATAGGCGCTGAGCGTCGGCGCCACGTTGAACCCCGAGCGATGTATCCAGTCGGCACGGCCGTAGGCCTCCAGGTGGTCGCTCACCGGCTGCGAGATGTCGGCCCCCAGCGAATAGGCGAACTTCGACACGCCCGGCAGGCGGCGGCCGGAGAGGTCCTGGATCGCCGCCTGGGTGCCGGGAAGGTTGGTGTTCTCCACTGCCTGCGGCGAATTGGCGAAGCTGATGAACTTCGCGTCCGTGTAGGCGCCCGACGCGGTGAGGCTGATCCACTTTACCGGCGAGAAGCTGAGATCGGCCTCGACGCCCTTCGAGCGGACCTTGGGGATGTTGGCGATATACTGGATCGTCGCACCCGTGGGCACGTTGTTGACGATCACCGGCTCGGTCACGTTGGTCTGGTAGTCCTTGATCTCGGTAAGGAACGCCGCGACATTGAAGGTCAGCCGGTTATCGAGGAACTGCGACTTGAACCCGGCCTCGAAGGCGTTGACCTTTTCGGGATCGACCACCGGGTTGTTGACGCCGCCCGCGGTGATGTTGAGCCCGCCCGACTTGTTGCCGCGCGAATACGTGCCGTAGACCAGGATCTCCGGCGTGATCTTGTAGGCCAGCGTCGCCAGGCCGGTCAGCGCGTCCGCCTTGGTCGCTGCCGTGAACTCCAGATCGCTGACCGCAAGCTGCGCCTGCTGCGTGGCAGTCAGCAGCGACCGGTCGCCCCCGCCGACCAGGAAACGGCGGAACTCGCCGCGCTTGTCCTCGTGCGTATAGCGCAGCCCCGCGGTGAGCGTCAGCCCGTCGGTGATGTGCCAGTCGGCCTGGCCGAACGCGGCGTAGCTCTTGGTCCGCGCGTTCGAATAGCTGTCGGTCTCCAGCCCGCTCAGCGCCCTGTCAAACAGCGCGATGTTCGCCGCCGGCACGGTCGCGGGATTGTAAGTCCACTCGGCGAAATCGGCGCCGTACTGGTTCTGGCCGAAGCCGGGCAGCTTCTGGAAGAAGTAGAACAGCCCCGCGACGTAATCGATCTTGTTCTCGCCGCTCGACGCGATGCGCAGTTCCTGGCTGAACTGGCGCTGGAAGTTCTGCTGCTGGCCCTTGAGATTGATCGATGCCGGGGTGCCGTCGACGTCGTTCGAGGGATACCAGTCCCACCAGCGGTAGGCGGTGATCGCGGTCAGCGTCGCCGAACCCAGGTCCCAGTCGACCTCGCCCGAGGCGCCGTAGCTTTCCATCTCCGCGCCGAACGGCGAGTTGGAATTGCCCAGCCGCGCGAAGGCGTTCTGGTTGGGGAGCGCATAGCCGACGCGCGCCGCACGATCGAAGATGTTGTTGGGGATCGCCGCACCGTTCGCGTACTTCGTGAAATAGCCGTCGATCACGTTGAGGATGATGTCGAGATTCTGGTGCGAATAGTCGCCGATCAGGCGGATCTTCACGTCTTCGCTCGGCTTGATCAGCAGCTGGCCGCGCGCGGTGAAGTTGTCGTAGTTCTGCGCATCCCTACCGGTGTAGAGGTTGGTCAGGAAGCCGTCGCGGTGGGTATCGGCGACGCTGAGGCGCAGTGCCACCTTGTCGGCGATGATCGGCACCGATCCCGACGCGCGGATCTGGTGATAGCTGCGGTCGCCGATCGATCCCTCGACCGTCAGCTCCGGATCGAAGCTGGGCTCGCGCGTGGTGATATTGAGCGCACCGGCGGTGGTGTTCTTGCCGAACAGCGTGCCCTGCGGGCCGCGCAGCACTTCGATCTGCTGCAAGTCAACGAGGTCGAACTGCGACTGGCCCGGGCGCCCGTAATAGACGCCGTCGACATAGAAGCCGACGCCGTATTCCAGGCCGTCGACCGCGACCGCCGAATTGGCGCCGAGACCGCGGATGTTGACGTTGCTGTTGCGCGGATTGGTCGCGACGACCTGCAGGCTGGGCACCAGCTGCTGGACCTGGTTGAGCGTGAAGTTGCCCGTCCGCTCAAGCGTCTGCGCGCCGACGACGCTCAGCGCGATCGGCACGTCCTGCGACGATTCCTCGCGGCGGCGCGCGGTGACGACGATCGCCTCGCCGGCATCGGCATATTCGGCAGCGGCAGCTTCGGCGGCCACCTCGCCGGCTGCGGCGTCGTCCGCCGCAAATACGGGCGCGGCAGCGGTCAGTGCCGCGAAAGCCGCGCCGGCGCGAAGGGAAGCTGCCTTCCGGGCCGCTCGAGTTGTTGCATAAGTCATTTAGTTTCCTGAACCTTTCCTGCGCGCGCGATGTCCTTCCCCGCTTGACGGCGGAAGACGCGCGATCGGCGCGCGAGACCGCGTGGGTCCGCGCTTGCAAATGGATGAAATGATCGCCTGCCGTGGACGGCCGAGGCGGAAGATCAGACGGGCGACGGGCGCCCGATCAGTGCATCGCGTGGGAAGTCGTCTGCATCGTTTTCCCCTTCGAAACCGGAGATCACGATGCCTGGCGTCGTCGCCCGGGCACCGTGCGCTTTAGCCGTTGGTAACGCGGAGCAAGCTGCATCCCGATCAAAAGCCGCGGGCCGGACACCGAAGGCTGCGCGTGGCCCGGCCGGCACTCGTTGCGCAACAATGTCTACTTATTTGATTGAGCTTAGAACTGTCAACGCCAAGATTTCCTTGGGACGGCCCTAGGTGGCCTTCGCAGCGAACCGCGGATCACCGGCGTCTCGTTCAGCGGCAAGATCCGCTGAGCATTACGGGAAGGAGCCGGTTCACGGGAGCGGCTCCCTCGTTATTTGGGATGTCCCCCTCCGGTGCATCGCCGCCGCACGGCGGAAGTCTTCGAAACGTCATCCTTTCGACGTGAAACGGTAATGCCCCTCCCCTAGCCGCGCGGAAGATACTTTGTCGCACAGGGGGACCATCGATGAACCGCAACACTTTCCGGCTGCATGCGTCGTTGGTGGCGCTCGGCCTCGGCCTTGCCGCCTCCGCGCCCGCTTCGGCCCAGTCGCGCCAGGTGACGACACCCAACGTCACCACCGCCGCCGGCCAGATCGACGTGACCTTGGGCGGCGTCACGTTCTCCAACAAGGGCATCCAGGGCGCCGGCCGGCTGGACGCCAACACCCGCGATTTCCGCAACGAGACGCTGGGCAGCTTCTCGGGCATGGCGATCAACCTGTCGACCTGGCACCGCAACGCCGACGGCAGCTATGCCAGCAGCATCGTCACGCTGCCCGATCGCGGTCCGTTCGACGGCGGGATCGACTACCGCGACCGGGTCCACACCCACGACATCGCGTTCAGGCCGCTCACTGCCGGATCGGCCGCGCTGGCGCAGGCGACGACATCGCAAAGCCAGCTGACCATCACGCCGACCGGCGGCCTCACGCTCAAGGATGCCACCGGCGCCGAATTCACCGGCCGCGACCCCGGCGCGAGCACGGTCACGCGGGGCGGTATCGTCTATCCGCTGGCCACCGACGGCACGGCGAACGGACACATCGCCCTCGATCCCGAGGCGATCGCCTTCCTGCCCAACGGAAACTTCTACGTCTCCGACGAATACGCCGCCGGGATTTATCTCTTCGACCCGACCGGCAAGCAGATCGGCGCGATCCAGACCGTCAACGCGCTGCTGCCGCGCACCGCTGCCGGCGTGATCGACATGAACAGCGTCGCTGCGGGCGCGACCGGCCGCCGCAACAACCAGGGCCTCGAAGCCATGGCGCTGACGCCCGACAACAAGAAGCTGGTGACGATCCTGCAGTCGGCGACGGTGCAGGATACCAACGGCTCCAACCAGCAGACGCGCAACAACACGCGCATCCTGATCTACGACATCAGCAGCAACCCGGCGCCGGCCAATCCGATCGCGCACTACGTGCTGCAGCTGCCGGTCTTCAACAACAACGGCGCGGGCGGCGCGGCGGACCGCACCGCGGCGCAGTCGGAAGTCCTCGCGCTGAACGACAACCAGTTCCTGGTGCTTGCCCGCGACGGCCTGGGCCGGGGCGTGGCGGCGAACGCCAGCACCAGCGCGACCGCGGTGTTCAAGAGCATCCTGCTGGTCGACACCACTGGCGCCACCAATCTCGCCGGCACGCAGTACGAGACCGGCAACACCCCGCTCGCCGCGAACGGCGCGCTCGTTCCCGGCGTCGTGCCGGTCCAGCAGGTGGAACTGGTCAATCTGCTGAACCCGACCCAGCTCGCCCGCGTCGGCATGAACCTCACCAGGCTGCCGCTGACCACCCCGACCACGCTCAGCGAGAAGATCGAAGCGATGGCGCTGGCGCCCGTGCTCGAAGAAGGATCGCCGCAGGACTTCTTCCTGTTCGTCGGCAACGACAACGATTTCCAGGCCACCAACGCCAGCTTCAACGGCACTCCCGCGACGCTCGGCGCGCTTGACGGCACCGGCAATAACGACAGCGTCATGCTCGTCTACCGTCTGACGCTGCCGACTTATGTCGATCCGCAGGCGCTCGCCGCACTGAACCTGACCGCGCCGCCGGTGCTCTACGGCACGCGCCTGGCGATGAACAACCTGGGCCTCGGCGCGGCGCAGCCGGCGATGCGCTTCCTCAACGGCCAGCGCGGCTGGAGCGGCGAGCAGGGCGAACGCAAGGTCACGCTGTGGTTCGACAGCCAGTGGGACAAGATCGGCGCGGGCGCCAGCCCGGCCGCCGGGCTCGACGTCGACACCTTGGCGACCACCGTGGGCGCCGACGTGCCGCTGGGCGACAACGCACGCCTGGGCGTGATGGGCGGCTATCGCAAGCTCGACGGCAGGCTGGCCTATGGGCTGCCGGTCAAGGCGACCGCCTGGACGGTGGGCGCCTATGCCGCGGTCGAGTTGCCCATGGGCCTCTATGCGCAAGTGTCGGGCGCCTGGCTGGGCGACGCCAAGTTCAAGGACATCGGCCGCATCTCGGCTTACGGCCAGCAGGCGACCGGCAATGCCAAGGGCGACGGCTGGGCCGCGAGCGGCGAGATCGGCTGGACGCTCGCCGCCGGCCGCTTCGGCGTGACGCCGTTCATCGCGGCGGATTACGTCAGCCTCGATCTCGACGGCTATACCGAGACCGGCGCCTCGGTATCGAACCTGGCGTTCGGCGCCCGATCGATCGAGAAGTTCACCGCCAGCATCGGCGGCGAGCTCGCGGTGCAGCTCGGCGCGCTGCGTCCGGCGCTACGCGGCGGCTACAGCATCGAAAGCGAGAGCGGCGACAGCAGCGCAGTAGTCAGCCTCGCCTCGGCCCAGCACAGCATGGGCACAGTATCGCTGCCGCTGGCCGATACCGAACGCAACAGCGCCTTCGCCGAGCTTCGTGTCGCGATGAAGCAAGGGCCGCTGTCGGGCTACGTTTCGGGCCGTGGTCGCTGGGGGCGCGGCGACGACGACGCCCGTGTATCGGTCGGCGTGGGCTATTCGTTCTGATCGGGGAGGCTCGGCCGGCATTGGCCGGATCTTACTCACCCGGCGCCCGCGGCGCGGCTAGCGCCGAAAAGCGATTAACCTGCGTTAAATCTTCGGGCGTTCCTGCAACCGCAGGGCGGGCGGAATGTTTCGACGGTATCCGAACGCCCGAGGAGTACCATCGATGCCCACCGAAGCCTTCACCGACGCCATCGCCCTGCTCAAAGCCGATCACCGCAAGGTCGAGGAATTGTTCGAAAAATTCGAATCCGCTCGCAGCACGTCCAAGCAGATGCTCGCCGAGCAGATCTGCAACGAGCTGAAGATCCATACCGCGATCGAAGAAGAAATCTTCTACCCCGCGCTCAAGGGCAAGATCGAGGACGACACCCTCGCCGAAGCCTATGTCGAACACGATGGTGCCAAGGTGCTCATCAACGACATCATGGCGGCAAGTCCGAACGACGAATACTACGACGCCAAGGTCAAGGTCCTGTCCGAAGAGATCAAGCACCATGTGCACGAGGAGGAGATGCCCAAGGAAGGTATGTTCGCGCAGGCACGCGACAGCGACGTCGATCTCGTCGCGCTGCGCGACGGGATGATCGCGCGCAAGAACGAGCTGACCACACAGGCCGAAGGCGGCGAACTACCCCCAGCGGAGCTGCGCGTCGTCCACGATCGAGCCTGACAATGGCAAGCAAGGTCCTGGCCGATGAAGCCGAGGAACTGGCGTCGCAGGCGGCGGACGTCCTGCGTCGCATCTCCGGCCGGGGCCTTTCGCTTGCCACCGCCGAAAGCTGCACGGGCGGATTGCTGTCCTCGCTGCTTACCGACATCGAAGGACTCAGCGGCTGCTTCGAGCGCGGCTTTACCGTCTACAGCGAGGACGCCAAGGCCGAGATGTTGGGCGTCGACCGCATGGCGATCGCGCGCCACGGCGCGGTGAGCCAGCAAGTCGCCGCGGCGATGGCGAAGGGCGCGCTGGTCAATTCCCGCGCCGATCTGGCGGTCGCGATAACCGGTTTCGCCGGCCCGGCCGGCGAAGGCGACGAAGAGGGTCTCGTCCATATCGCCGCCTGCGCCGACGGCGGCCTGTCGATTCACCGCGAATGCCATTTCGGCAGATGCGGGCGCGACCGGGTGCGCCAGCTGGCGACGCGATCGGCGCTGGAGGTTCTGGGCGAGCTTCTGGATCAGCGCTGAACGAACCGCCATTGCATTGCGCGCCCGCCCTGGCGCATAGCCGGAGCATGCGCACCACCACTTACTGCTATCCTTGGGATCTCGCACGCCTGGGCGTCGAGGCGACGTTGGACCGGATCGCCGGAGAAGGCTTCGATGCCATCGACCTGGCGTCGACCTATCACCCGATCGACGCGCTTTCGCCGCGCGGCGGCCTCAACTTGTTCAGCGACGCGCGCGGCGCGGTCCATTTCCCGGCGCGCGCAGAGCGCTACGGCCGGATCAAGCCGCAGGTGCACTCCGCAGAAATCGCCGCGGCCTGGCCTCGCGCCGCCGAGCATGCCGCGCGCATCGGACTAGCGCTCAATTCCTGGACGATCACGCTGTATCAGCCCTGGATCAGGGATCTCTATCCGGACTGCGCGCGCGTGCTTCCCAGCGGGCAGGCCACCGGCTCCGGCGTCTGCGCCGCGAACGACGACGTGCGCGAATATCTGCCGGCGCTTTGCGCCGATCTGTTCGAGCAGTGCGGCGTGGAGATTTTCCGGCTCGAAGCGATCCTGCCCTATTCCGCCGATTTCGACTGGCTGCGCCCCCGCGTCATGGTGGCGATACCGCCTTTCGCCCGGACGCTCTCGAACATGTGCTTCTGCAGCGTCTGCACCGCGCACGGCGAGGCCGCCGGCCTCGACGTAACGCGCATCCGCCAGAACATCGTCGGCGCAACGAGCAGCGCGATCGCCGCCGGCAGCGACGATGCAGACCGGGCGGCGGAACTGGCCGCCGACGCCGAACTGACCGCCTTCGCCGAAAATCATGCCCGCGCCTCGATCGAACTCGTTCGCCTCATCGACGAGCGACTGCGCGGCAAGTCCTGCCTGGCGACCAATGTCGGCACGCCCTACCGCGCGCTGCTCGGCGAGGAACGCGACGATGCGATCATCGGCGACTTCATCGAAGCGGTCGGACAGATCGACCTCAGCCCCGCAGATCCGGGCGAGAACAGGCGCGTAGCCGCCCTGAACGCGGCGCGCACGGCGCCGCGCGAACTGTCGACGCTGTGCATCGTCTCGCGCGGGCCCGTGCCCACGGTGGCTTCGGCCGCGCAGCGCGTCTCGGCGCGCGGCGGCGCCGTCAAGGACGTACAGGAAGAGGCCGGTCTGGGCGTGCGCGAGTTCACGCTCTACAACTACGGCCTGATCACCGACGAGGAAGTGCGCATCTTCCGCGATGCGATCGGCCGGCTGCAACCGGCCTGAGGCTTTATCGCGCGGCGGGCGACCAGCCGTAGATCGTCTCGGCCGCGCCGCCCATCAGCATGGCCTTGTCGCTTTCGGAGAAGCGCCCGGTCTGGCGGAACGCCTCTGTGGCTTCGCCGTAAGTCAGGTTGGTGACCCGCGTCCAATCGGTGCCCCACATGCAGCGCCGGGTGCCGAAGGCATCGACGATCCGCGAAAGCGGGTCCCAGATATCGTCATAGGGAAAGGGCCGGTCGGACAGCACGCAGGCGCCGCTGAGCTTGATGCGCGTGTTCTCGAACGCGGCGAGCGCCAGCACCTTGGGCAGATCGGCCCAGGCGTCGGAGCCCGGCACGCGGTCGGTCTGGGGCAAACCGACGTGATCGATCACGATCGTCGTATCGGGATGCCGCGCGACGATCGCCTTGGCTTCGTCGAGGACGCCGGAAGCGTAGACGTTGATCGGCATGCCCAGCCGCGCGCCTGCCTTGAGCACCGCATCGATGCCGGGATGGCCGGCATCCTTGTCCCTAGCGAAGGCGAGCATGATCCGCGCGCCGACCGCTCCGGGCGTCGAGGCCCAGTCGGTCATGACCTCGTTCACGGCAGGATCGGAGATGCTGACCGGCTTCACCAGCGCGAAACGACCCGGGTGCTGCGCGTGAACGTCCTGCGCATAGCTGGAATCGTAGCGATAGGTCGTGAAGGTCGACACGATGACCGCGCCGTCGATCCCCAGCGCGTCCATCGCCGCCACCTGCTCGTCGCCGGTGACGTGATCAGGACCGTTGATCTTGTGCGCCCATGGACGACCCGGATGATCAGGTTCGTAGACGTGGACCTGGCAGTCGATGGTGGTCATCGTGCGCTCCTCTCGAATTGGCCGCGCGCCCGGCTTGCGCGCTGGCCAGCGTTTGGAGCGACTATATCGATGCGGAGCGCAAACCCAATCCCGTCAGACGACTGCCGCCAGCGTCCGCTGGAACTGCGGAACCGTCAGCGCATCGGCCCTTCCCGCGAAATATTCATCGCGCGCCGTGTCGAGGGTCAAGGGCTCGACATGGCTGAAACCGAGCTCGAACAGCAGGTCGGTCATTTCCTCGACCGAGATGTATGACGTGAATTCGACGATATTGCGGCGATTCTGCTGGGTCCCCTCTTCCTTGGCGCCCGGCTCCACGACCGTCAGGACGATTTCCGAACCCGAAGGCCGCTCGGCAGCCCAGCGAAGCGTTTGGCGGATGGCCTCGCGGGTAAGGTACTGGGTGACGCCGAGCCACGAGATGAAGCACGGCTTGTCGGCCGCGAAACCGGCGTCGGCGAGCGCCTGTTCGAGCGACATCCGCTCGAAATCGCAGGGCACGTAACGCACCTGGCTCGGCGCGTTCAGGCCCAGCGCCTCGATCCGCCGCTGCTTCCATTGCTGGAACGGCGGATCGTCGACCTCGAAGACTATCATCGAGCCCAGCTTATCGCCCATGCGAAGGCCATAGGAATCGAGCCCTGCGCCCAGCACGACATACTGGTCGAGCCGCTCGCGAGCCCGGGCGAGCCGGTCTTCGGTGAAGCGGCTGCGCAATACGCAGGTCGATGCGAGATGGGGCGGCACCTTGGCGTAGAAGGCCTCGATTTCCTCGTCGTTCATCTCGAGTAATTGCGGAGCGAACTCGTCACGAAAGATCTTCGGCTCGGCGCCTTTCAGGAAATGCCCGGCCCGAAGCGCGGCGGCCATGAACGCCGTGTGATGGACTTCCGACAGATCTTCCGTTGTAGCTGACATTCAAACTCTCCAAAATCTGCCGCCGGACCGCGACCGACCCGGCGGCGAACCTTCAATCTTCGCCAAACTTGATCCGCGCACGGATACCATACATCCGCGGCTGACCGACATAGCCTGTGTCGAACCCGAAGCTGTTGTACAGCGCCAGGACGTAGTTGTATGTGAACTGCTTGGTCACGTTGGTCGCGAACAGCGAAACATCGATCGGACCTCCGGCGACGTTCTGCCAGTTGAGGTTGAGATCGAGCTGCTTGATCGGGGTGGACCGGCCGTCGCCGCCGCCCGTCACATACTTGGAAGTATAGCGGTAGACGGCGGCAACCTCGATCTTCCCGATGCTCTCATCCGTCGGGATGGTGACCGTCCCGCTAACGTTCGCGCTCCACTTCGGCGCGATGTCCAGTGGACCGCCCGCAGCCGGGAAGAGTTTGACGTCATACTCGGGGAAACCGGGCACATCGAGCGAGATGATCTTGGTGTTCAGGTAGGTCCCCGACGCGTCGATCCGGAAAATCTGGCCGAACCGCACCTGGCCGTCGAATTCGACGCCATACATGCGCGACTTGCCAGCGTTGAGGACCGAGGTGGCCGTCGCCAGCTTGCCCGTCGTGTCCTGCAGGCCCACCAGGATCTGCTGGTTGGCAAGCTTCGAATAGAAGCCGGCGACGTTGAGGTTGCCGGCAATCGACCCGTGGAAGCTGAGCTTCGCGCCGACTTCGAAAGCATCAAGCTTTTCCGGGCCATAGAAAGGTACGCCAGCCGGAGAGAACGGCGTGACCCCGCCCTGCTTGTAGCCCCGCGAATAAGTGCCGTACACCATGGCATCCTCGCTTGGGCTATACTGCGCGTTCAACGTCCAGGTCGGCTTCTGGTCCGACGTCCGCCCGCTGAATACGCAGTTCGACTCCTTGGGATACCCGGTGGCGCATCCCAGCGGGTTGGTCGCCGTGGAATTGAGCGTCGGGGCAACGAAAGTGAAGGGAACCGCTGGCTTGAACACGAGGTCGAAACCCTGCGCCGATCCCCTCGAGCGGTCGTAGGTATAACGGGCGCCGGCCGTCACCTTGAACTGATCGGTCAAGGCATAGGTGGCCTGCGCATAGGCGGCCATGTTGATGAACTCGATCGTTCCCGAGTTGGGGCTGGCATTGCCGCTCGTGCAGCGGATGCCTTCCCGCGTCGTGAAGCCGGTAGTCAGGCAGAGCGCACCGACGCCCGGCGCCACACCGGCAGTCGGCCCGCCGGGCGTGCTGTGTTCGTAATAGAGGCCGAACTGATAGCTGAGCTTGCCGCCGGCGCCCTTGCCCTGGAATTGCAGCTCCTCGGTGAAGTTCTTCTGGTCGCTGCTATGGAAGCCGTCCGGATTGAACGAGAAAGCCGTCGAAACGTAGGCTTTGAGCGCCGGAACGCGGAAGTTCGAGCCGAAGATGTCCTGCCGCAAGTCCTGGATGAACGTCGAGTAGGAAATGATGTTCTTGACGGTCAGGTTGTCGGTCGCGACCCATGTCGTGGTGTTGATCGCCTGGAACTGCTTCGTCCTTGCGCGCGGGTTGACCAGATTGTTCTCGACCACGTAGCGGCTGTCACCCGCATTGAGGCGAGTCACTTGCGGGATCGCCTGGGGGCCAAGCGCCACGGCCGGGTTTGCCCGGAAGATCTGCGGGATCGTGCCGTTGTTGTCCGAACGCATGTACGACAGGATCGTATAGTTTTCGACCGTCGGAGTGACGTCGAGCACGAGGCTGCCGCGCAGCGCGGTATAGCTGGTGTCGTTGAACCGGGCCGGGCCGAGATCCGAAGCGTTCCGGATATAGCCGTCGCGCACCATCCGATCGATGCCCAGGCGCAGCCGCGCCCAACTCGCCAGCGGCGCGTTGACGACCGCCTGGATGCGCTTCATGTCGTAGTTGCCGTAGGAACCCTCGACATAGCCTTCGAAGCGGTCGGTCGGCTTGCGCGGGGTCAGCAGCACGGCGCCGCCGGTGGTGTTGCGGCCGAACAGCGTGCCTTGCGGACCCTTCAGCACCTGCACGTTCTGGAGGTCGAACATGCTGCCCGGACCGGCACCGTCACCGCCCTGCAGCGAGAGACCGCTGCCGCGCGGCGCAACGACTTCGCCGAAATAAGTACCGACCGCAGCCGAAGTACGCAGCTGCTGCGAGAACCCACGGATCGCAAAGCTCGACTGCTCCGACGAGTAGCGCGAATCGACCGACAGGCCGGGAACGACCTTGGCGAGATCCTCGCTCGAAACGATGTTGGACTTGGTGATACGGTCCTGATC
>Ga0075364_10000787_pt1 | contig 16684 bp, 14 predicted proteins | sample EndMetdeltDD1764_FD_71517 | JGI IMG/M metagenome (GOLD analysis project Ga0075364, IMG submission 71517) | Populus endosphere microbial communities from Tennessee, USA - Endosphere MetaG P. deltoides DD176-4 | ecosystem: Host-associated > Plants > Roots > Endosphere | place: USA: Tennessee...
CATCACTCACACGAAAACCGAACCCATGCTCGATTTTGCCCGTCAACAACACCGTTCCGATCTGCGCTGGCTGCTGGCACTGATGACAATTCTGCTCGCCATTTTTGCCGTGAGTCTGTGCGCCGGAGAGCAGTGGATCGGGCCAGAAAACTGGTTGAGCGATCAGGGCAAACTGTTTGTCTGGCAAATTCGCCTGCCGCGTACGGTAGCCGTCGTGCTGGTCGGTGCGGCGCTGGCGCTGTGTGGCACCATCATGCAGGCCTTATTTGAAAACCCACTGGCGGAACCGGGGCTGCTCGGCGTCTCCAATGGCGCAGGCGTCGGCCTTATCGCCGCAACGATGCTGGGCAGTGGAAGTTTTTCTGGCTGGGGCGTGAGCCTTAGCGCCATCGCCGGTGCGCTGCTTATCACCGTGATTTTACTGCGCTTCGCCAGACGGCATTTATCCACCAGCCGTCTGCTGCTGGCCGGCGTCGCGCTGGGGATTATCTGCAGCGCCTTAATGACCTGGGCGGTCTATTTCTCCACCTCATTCGACCTGCGCCAGCTGATGTACTGGATGATGGGCGGTTTTGGCGGCGTGGACTGGCGGCAGGGCTGGCTGATGGCGCTACTGATGCCGGCGATCCTGTGGGCCGCTTTCCAGGCGAAACCGCTAAACATGCTGGCGCTGGGTGAGATCTCTGCCCGCCAGCTGGGCCTGGCGATCGGCCTGTGGCGCAATGTGCTGGTGGTCGCTATCGGCTGGATGGTTGGCGTCAGCGTCGCGCTGGCCGGGGCCATTGGTTTCATCGGCCTGGTCATTCCCCATATGCTGCGCCTCGGCGGGATTACCGATCATCGTACTTTACTGCCTGCCGCCGCTATTGCAGGCGCGGCAACGCTGCTGATTGCCGATATTATTGCCCGTTTGGCCATGAGTGCCGCCGAGCTGCCGATTGGGGTCGTGACCGCAACACTGGGCGCGCCCGTATTTATCTGGCTACTATTAAAGGCGAGTCGCTGAACTATTTGTAATAATTGAATATTCTTCAAACTGGCATAAAGACGGGGGCACAGTGGGGGCACTCAACTAAATTTTCGCGTTTAACATGTCTATCTGGTCATCGTTCATCCGCACGATCCATTTTGAACATACGGTGTAAACCATACGCGCATCCCTCGTCAATTAGTACTGGCTTTCAAAGAAAACGGGATCACAACCATGGAGCAGGTTGACGCTGATATGCGCATGGTGTGTCCCCTGTAGTGCCCATTCCTGCAGTCACAAGGCCATGTCATTAAGTCGTGCAGGGAAGGGCGCGGCGTGCTGAGAATTACGACTGCCGATATCTTGGCTGTGAACGCATGAATCTATTGGGTGGGCAAACCTATTCATAGTTGGCTATCACCTCCACAGATGCAGATGCAGGACCTGGGCTGACAATGCCATCAGTACGGATATACCGAGCGGCCATTGTTATGGTGTTATCACCGCCAGTAAAGGCATTGCCATCAATAGGGATTGGTGTGGAACGGAACCGGCTGTTCAATTCATTGACATAAATAGCGTTAGAAGTGCCAAAATGAACCGGTTTAGCGGGAGAACCATCATTCTGGGATATATAGTCCCCCCAGGCAAGTTGGACCCCATAGCCTGTCGCCCCTGTGCCGTCGAGTGCAATAATGCCCTTGCCGGCATCGATGATAGCGGTGTTGGGGACAATAACCAATTTGACACGCCCATTCTGTTGATTGTTTTTTGTTACGACAGTGGTTGAGGGACCAGCCCCGTAGGGAGACTGACCAGCGTTATTCATTGCCGTCAGACCTCCATATCCATGTGCATCCGGGCATATTAATTTAAAACTTGCCTCTCTCCATGCAGAGTTTTCATTCCTGACGCCAGGATGGTCACCCATTTTCACGATCATGTCCCCCCCCTGTATTTCGCATGTTCCTGGTTGAAAGATGAATGTTGCATGAAGTTTTCGGGAGCTTGCGATGTAATATTGCCCGTTGGAATAGATTCGTTCCGTACTTCCGTCAGCGCTCTCGAAAATAAACGGGGGATTACTCAATACCTGGCCCACGAGAGGACCATTTATAGACAAGGCTCCCGACAGTAAGGGAATATTGCCAGGAATTTTCCAGAATTTAATTTTTCCCGTCATGTCGTCACCCGTATGGGGGCTGATCCAACCATTCAATGCTAAAACCGGGAACACGGGAAGCGAGCCGACGTCAGGACTGTAAATGGATATTCCTATTCCTGGTATGTCCGTAGAATAAATTCGATCACCAGAGATTGTATTCACTGGTTTGATACCTGGAGTGAATATGGTTTCATAGAGATAGACATTTTTATCGCAACTTGTGAGATCCTGGCCTAGCGTGACGTTATCCTGAGCGTAGATAATCGTATAATCCGGTATAGCTGAGCCTACGGTAATAGCCACATCAGGTGATTTTAATTCTATTGTCGTATTGATGCTTGCCCATGGGTCATTTGACTGGACACATGTTATTGTCTGGCAGAGTGCATCAGGTGCACAGATGCACAGAAACAGGAGAATGATATTATGTTCCCTCATAATAGTCGTCTGCCTTTTTACGTTTACTGATAATTTGCAATAACCTGCACTATCGCGTTGGCAGGCCCCGGCGCTGCTTCACCTGTCGTACGGACATAACGGGCAGCCATTTTGATGGTATTGTCACCCCCGGAAAAACCATTCCCGCCGATAGGTGTGTCACCAGAAAGGAATGCAGAGTTCAGTGAGTTCGCGGCGACATAGGTGTTTAAAATTACCGGCGTCGCAGGTTCAGCGTTATTATGGTTACTGTAGTCTCCCCAGGCCAACTGAATGCCATAACCTTTTGCCCCAGTTCCATCAAGCGAAATAATGCCTTTGTTGGCATCAAGCACTTCGGTATACGGGACAATGCTAATCTGAACCCGACCATTCTTCATATTATTAGGCGCGATTGTCGCGTTCGGATCGATAGAGTAGGGAGCATTGAGAACATAATCGGAAGTTGCACTACCATTATACCCCATGCCATCAGGACAAATTAATTTAAAGCGGGCATCTTTCCATACTGAATGACCGTCAGAACCATCATAAACGCCCATATCCACTTTGACGTCATCTCCTTCAATATTGCATGTCCCAGGTTGAATCATAAGAGTGGCATGTAATATTCGGGAACCTGCAAGATACCCGGTACCGCCAGAAAAGTTAACAATTCGTCCCGGAGACTGGCTTGCCATGGTGTATCCACCTGTACTCTTTGAATACACTATGGCTACTTCTGGTCCGGTGATATTAATTGGCCCTCCAGTGACAGGTAAATTACCGGGGATTTTCCAAAATTTAATGTCCCCGGATACAATGAAGTCTTCAGCACCAGTGTAATCCCCAAAAATTCCATCCTCACTCTCGTACCAAGGGAATACCTGGTAATGAACGCCGAAACCGTCATCTATCGAGATACCAATGCCAGGTACATCAGTGGGATATATGACTGAACCAGATACGGTACCTACTGACTGGGCATGCTGTGGATAATAAAAAACAATTGTTACCCCTGGGTTTCCACCTGTGCAGGTTCCAGTGGTTTGCCCAAGAGTTAACCCATTAAAACTATAGAGCACACTCCAGTCCGGAATACTTCGCCCCAGTGTAATATTGACTCCGGATGGTTTTATCTCAAACGCACTGTGGATCGTAGACCATTCGGTTTTATGCATGCCTATATTAAGACCCGCTGTCGCAGGCTCACAATCAATTGTCGCGGAAAAAACTGTCGTAACATGAATAATGCATATAAAAAAAATTAACTTTATCAGATACACTATGGCACCTATGAGCAAAGAAGGGTAAGCGCTATACGTAAAATTTATTACCTTCATATAGCGCCTTAAAATGCTGTATTTCTCCATTGAAAACATTCACTGGTAATTGGCAATAACCTGAACTATCGCGTTGGCAGGCCCCGGTGCTGCTTCACCTGCCGTACGGACATAACGGGCAGCCATTTTAATGGTATTATCCCCTCCGGAAAAACCATTCCCGCCGATAGGTGTGTCACCAGCAAGGAATGCGGAGTTCAGTGAATTCGCGGCGACATAGGCATTAAAAATCACCGGTGTCGCAGGTTCAACATTATTCTGATTACTATAGTCTCCCCAGGCGAGCTGTATGCCGTAGCCTTTTGCACCTGTGCCATCAAGAGCAATAATACCCTTACTGGAGTCGATTACTTCTGTAAATGGTACTATGCTGATACGCACCCGCCCATTTTTCGATGTGTTTGGGTATAATGTTCCATTCGGAGATATGTTGTAGGGGCTGTCATAGTCGGAATTATCCTTCGCATCATACTTACCTCCAAAACCATAGGAATCAGGACATAATAATTTAAAACTAGCATCTTTCCATGGTGCATTCTCTGTTGACGAAGAATTATAATCCCCCATATTTACTGTAATAGCGTTACCTTCTATGTCACAGGTTCCTGGTTGAAAAACGAGAGTGGCCTGAAGCACTCTAGAACCACTGAGATAGCCAGTGGTACTGGATATTGGAACAACTCTGCCAGGAGAGTTACTGTGCACAGTGCAACAAGTAGAATTGGAATTTACAATCATCATTTCGATCCCTCTGATGGTAACGGCTCCTCCTGCAGTTGGTAAATTTCCCGGTATTTTCCAAAATTTTATGTCGACCCAAAACTGTGTTCCACTTGTCATTACACCTATGTTACCTTCAAAATCAGGATAAGGCTTCATTGGGAAATTACGGCCCGAATTTATCTCATTTATAGATATCCCTATCCCGTCTACCCCAGATGGATATACATTTGTCCCATCGTAACTGGCAATTTTCACTGTGCCAGCAGGTAATTTGAACATATAGTTTGTCCAAAGCGAGTCTGTTCCTGAGCAAGTTCCTGCTGTAACACCGACTAAAACCCTTTGAAACTCGTAAAGAAGGGTTCCATCGGGAATGCCTGAGCCAAGGGTTACATTCACACCCGCTGATTTTAATTCAAAAGGTTTCTGTATTTCAGACCATTGGTTATAGTTGTTAACAGTAGAACTTGCTGGCTCGCAATCCACGGTTGTTGCAGCAAAAACTGTAATAGCGTGGGAAAATAATAAAAAAATAATTAACTTAATAAAGGACATAAACTCACCTACTGACAAATACCGGTAAAACGCTGGATAGCATTTTTGTTGTTTTCCTGGGGTGGTGTTAATGCATAAGGCACCTGACAGTGGCTGTGCTCATCCTCTCCCCATTTGATGGTCAGCGTCCCTTTCTCTTTAGCCACTTTGACGTAAATAACCCCGCCCTGGGACACCGCGCCGAGGTGCGTGTTTTCATCATCGAACACATCGGCTCCAAACGGCAGAGGCTCACCTTTATAGGTGGATACAATCAGAAGCGGTGTGCCGGTATGGGTTTTAAATTTCACTTTCACCACGGAACCCGAACGGGGAACCACTTCCTGCGCCGTGTTTTCAAACTCCACACCCAGGTCAGAACCTTCCGGGTTAATCGAAATACGGTTCTGTTGATAGGGCACGAGTGAAGGCGACAGGGCATAACCAGATGAGTCAACCGTCGAACCTGCATAGCCACCCACTTTGGCACCTTCCGCACCTTTGGCTTCTATCAGGGCATAATTATCGCTGTTGTATGGTGAGAAAGTGATGCCACCAGAGTGAGCAACCATTCCGCCAGACATCCCAACAGACGTACTGCTATAGCCGCTGCCGGTACTGTAACTGCCATTCACTGTGGCTTTACTGCCTTCCCATGACCCACTCACGTTGCCGGAACTCCCGGCAAAGTTATCGTGTGAGCCACTGACGTTGTAGTTATATTGATTATCGCTACCCAGCGAACCTGACAGGTTTGCCTGCTCACCGCGACCGCCATCGCTGTCCTGGTTGTACCGCATGCTGACATACGGCGTCGCACCGCCATGCCCGGGCCACAGGGGCATGGAGAGTGTCAGATACCAGGTGGTCTGATCCCTGCCATTTCCGGCTTTGTTTCTGCTGCCATTGACACTGTAGTTCAGCCACTTATAGCTGTTTGAATATCCCACCTGATACTGCATGTTGTAGCTGGCGCCATTGTTCCAGTAGTTCTGCATGGATGAACTGATATAAATATTCCCCATTCCCGCTGGCAGCCCCTGATTCAGGCTGAGCGAAAACTGATTTTTTGAGCGCCAGACCGTGTCGGGATTGCCTTCGTGATTAATCGCATCACGAGTTTGCATGGCGGTTTGCAGGTCCATATACCCTGAACTGGAATAACGATAAGCCGCGATGGTGATGTTACTGTTCGTCTCGTTAATGAGTTTGCTGTAGCTCAAACGATAACTCTGACCAGACATCTCCCCCGTTTTCCCCCCGATATCGCTCCGGGATTGCGTTACATCCGCGCTGACAGCACCGACCGGCGTTCCTACAGCCGCCCCGACAAGGGCCGCCTGATAGTGCTGGCTGTATTGCGCGCCGGCATATGCCGTGAGAAGGTTGGTTAACCCTCGCATAAAGGTCGTCTCATAAAAAACCGGCTTTTCGGAAGTGCTGTAATCGCGCAACTTACCTGCGGTCGCGGTGAACATCTGCGCGCCGGGGCGCAGTGACTGGGCCAGCGATGAGTAAGGCAGAGAATACTGCTGGATACTGCCATCCGCTTCTTCAACAGTGACATCCAGATCGCCGCCATATCCCGTTGGCCCCAGGTCATCAATCTGAAAAGCCCCAGGTGCCACGGTGGTCTGATACAGAATGTTGCCCGATTGACGCACCGTAACTTTGGCGTTTGTTTTTGCTATCCCTTTGATCTGTGGCGCATATCCACGCTGTGATGCAGGTAGCATACGATCGTCGGTGGCGATTTGTGCGCCTGTAAACGAGACTGAGTTAAACATTTGACCGGTGGTAAAATACTGTCCGAGGTAAAGGTGGCCCCGGACAAACTCCGTGTCTCTTTGCACGTAGGTGTTACTACTCTGATAACCTCCACCAGTAGCCTGATCCCAGTTATAAGAGCCATTATGACGAAAGTACCATTTCCCAATATTTACACCAGCATTGAAGGAAGAGTAAAAGGAACGTGCTGTGCCTGAATTGCTGTAATGTGAGTCATAGCCATTCATATAATATCCCAGCATCAAGGCTGGCACGCCACTGTCCCATAGAGCGGGATCGATATTTCCTCTTGCAGTGTGCTGCAAATAAATTTGTGGCACTTCAATATTTAGCTGTTGTTTATCAGCATCAAATTTTACCGTTGCATCCGGTATCAGATGAGCAAGGTCAGTGCAAGCCGCAAGTGCAGTCAGTCCCTTCCTTGCGTCAAAAGGTATCTTTTCCATATCTACGTTTATGGATTTAATAATATCGGGTGTTAAACAGGGTTCCGTTCTGTTATTTTTATTTTCTTTGAACGCTACCTCTTCATGTGAGACGAGATTCTCGTTAACACGAATATCAATGCGATACTTCCCTGGCAACACACTGGAGCCGTAAGCAAAACGGCTAACATCGATTTTATTTTGTCCATCCTGACGTAATAGCTGGGTGTCGAACTCTGTCGCAGTATCCTCTGATAAAGTTTGCTTTCCATCTTCTGTAGCGCTGTTTTTCTCAGTGGCACCGTATCCACAGGGTGAAAAAAGTACAACCATCGAAAAACAATATAAATAAGCACAAGAAAGAGAAGTGTTTTTTCTGGACAAAGTCGACCCCTGATTAGAAATTAGCTTTTTGCTTTATGTTGAACGAGTGCTCCATAGTCATTAATGGTGCTAAATGAAAGTGAGCCGATATCTCCAGTGTTTTTTAGCGTAAATTCCTGAGTTTCTCCGGGAGCTACCATTTTTCCACCGGACTCCGAAGCCACGCCTTTATCTTTATAAGAAATGTCGAAGATAGTGATGTTGTATTTAGAATTATTCTGCACGCTGGCCTTTTGACCACTCAGATGCCAGTGCAACTCATCAGGGGCATCATTACTGTTTCCCATCAGGCCATCAGGCCGGTAAAACAATTTGATCCGGGTGCGAAACACGACATTCAGTTTTTGTTGACTGACGACGCTGTTCTTATCTTTTGCGGGTACTTCAAGGACATTCAGCCAGTAGACTGTTTCCTTGTCAGCCGGAAGGGCCGGAACGCCCGTGTAACTGATACGCAACGTCTGGCCCTTACCTGGATCAACCCGATTAACAGGCGGCGTTAACACAAAAGGTACCGAAATTTTTTCGGGGGAAGTTGACTCATTACCCGTATCAATCCAGCTCTGGACTAATACTGGCCTGCTATTTTTATTTGTAAGGCTGACGGTAACTTCGTTCTTATTTCCCTGGTATATAACTCTGGTTCCATCCATTACAATGCTGGCATAGTTTGACTGACTTACCATCATACCTGCGGTGAGGGCGCAACATGCCCACACAGTTTTATTACTGTAAAAACTCATATATGAAACACCTAATTTTAACCAGGGAAATAATTCACGATGGATTAAAAATACATCAGCTCATAATCGACCGTACTGTTGACCACACCTGGAGTCGCACCACCGGCTGCTGAATAATACTCGACAAAATAAATCATATTTGTTTCACCTCCCATATCATTATTAATGGTAGTTTGCGTAGTGGTAAATGACTGATTAGGATCATTGACTTTAATCAGTTTTTGGGTTGAATCCAGAAGTCTGAACTGAATATTTGTGGCCGCATCGGCAAGGGGTTCTATGTTTTTCAGATACCCGAGATTATCACCATTGATACTTTTAAAATTTGCTGCCATTTTCGTTTTGGGCACCGCACCAAGCGAACAATTTTTCGCAACGATGGTAAAAGGTACCTGACCGGCCGAGGAGCCCGGCGCCGATAATGACGCCATTGATACCTCATCTAACGCAATTGACCCAGTTCCGGTAGCACCCATTACCATCCCTCTATATTTCAGAGACACGTCACAGGTGGCATCTGTAATTCTACCATTAAAGGTAATCGTATTGGTCGCAGCGGCCTGTTGCAGGGTGGCAATATTTAAAGCCAGTACTGCGCCAATAGAGAACGCCGTGATTAATTTCATGTATAACTCCATTCAGTTTGTGTTTGTTAATATCCACGTACTTAATAATATAAGTAAAGATGAATTCTACTTTGCATACGCGATCCGTTTCTGGCTGAGGGATTATCTGCTTGGTCTGCAAACTGGTCTACGTTTTTGCGATCCAAATGTAGACTCTGAAATAATTGAGCTTGCTTAAAGACTGAGTTAGTTTTTTTTCCTTCAAATCAATAAAGGAATTTGCTATGAATCAATCCAGAAAAATAAACGTTACATTTCATGAGGCTCATCAAAACGCTACAGTACTTCGTTCCGATGAAGACTATGAAAGGTGGTATCTGGAACAATTTGATTTCAGTATGTTTAATCATGCTGAAGCAGAAAAAGCCATGGAGGATGAAAGGCCAGATTACTATCCATGCATCCCATTGGTTAGACCAGGTTCCTATGAGGTCATGTATCTGGGAGAGGCAATTATTAAACACTGGTTCCTGAAATTTGATACTGAAACATCACACTGATTCAACTATTTCGCAACACCTCTGCTAATCTAATAAGACGCACTTTCATTGGTAATCATTATGAGTAACGATGTAGATGATACAATGCTCTCCCGTCCAAAAGCTGAGCCATTATCAGACCGTTCTTGTTATCTGAATTTTTTAATGAATAAACTTGAGCCTCATTTAGCTTTTCGTATCTATCTTGTTGGAAAGCGTTTCAGCTTCAGTGCAGACCATCAACCAGATTGTTACATCATACGTAAGGGAGCAGTCACGCTTTATCGCCAACCGAATGATATTCTGGTTGAAATTTTTGAAGCCCCGACGTTAAGAGGGATAATCCCTGTGCAAGATACCTCTCAGTCTTTGTTCACTCTGAGGGTTATTGAAGCGGCAGAGATTGCTGTTATAGACAAAGAACAGTTCTATGCATTACTCACTGAGCACAATCTGTGGGAGGTTTATGCCCGGTATCTTCAGTTTGTCGCGGGTGTGGCCGCGGAGGTGATGTTCAGACTTGGTTCTCCATCCGTCTTTGAGTTGGTCCGTTATCAACTTTATGAACTGATGAGCAAATCTGAAACTCTAAGAGAATCCATTACGGCAGAAAATTATATCCGGGCTAAAACGCGTCTCTCGCGTTCAGCCATCATGAACACCCTTTCTGCACTGAAAAGAGGAGGGTATATCAGTATTGAAAATGGACATTTAACCGAGATTAAATTCATTCCAGCACGTTTCTAAATAATTGAACGCTAGCGTTACGACTTTAAAATAACGACTTCTTATCCAGGTCCCTCCTAAGCATAGGGAAACGTTTTGACTGCTAAGTTTCGAGCCAGCCTTGCTAGCAGACTGATAGTCCGCATAGTCTCATGTATGATCTGTATCGGCCTTCACTTCCAGCCATGAGATACACGAATATAACCGGGCTGCATGTTGTTTGTTTCATATGGATAACGCCTATGAAGTTTCTCTTCACGTGCTGTTGGAGTATGTAGAGCCAGAGAAAAACACAACATCATTCTGCGCCAATATGGGTAAGTATCACGATGATTTTTAAAAAGGTTCTTCTGCCATAAATATCGGTTCGCTGTCGGCGCGGTAGATGAAGCAGGGCTGTTTTGACGCCTTCCTTTTTCCACTCGTACCAACTGTCTGCGAAACAAATTGTCCGGTCGTGTCGCTAAAGAAGTTTGAACATTCTGCTGGTAGCCACAGTCTCTACGCGCACGTTTATGTTAATCAGTGGCGGTTTATCCCAACATTCCTGCGCACAACCCCAGAAAACCGGATCGTAAGCGATATCGGGATCGACCCCGTCTGCCAGCGATTGCAGAGAATTGTGGGGGGAAAATGAAATGCGGGGCATGAAAAGGGGCAAGATACTTTCCGTTATTCTCTGATATTCTCCGTTGCATAAGCAGCTAATCTATTGGATTGTATGTAAAATCATGATTCACAAAAGATTAGTTGAGCTGGGCTCTTATCGGGCTACTATTAAAGGCCGGACGTTAGATCCGCCCAACCGTAAGACAATCTAAGGGGACGCTATGCAGTACGATATTTTGAATACCGAAGTCACAACCATTGATGGCGAAAACACCACGCTTGAAAGTTACAAAGGTAAGGTTCTGCTGGTGGTCAACGTCGCCTCGAAATGTGGTCTGACGCCGCAGTACGAACAGCTGGAGAACATCCAGAAAGCCTGGGAAAAAGACGGATTTGTGGTCCTCGGATTCCCCTGCAACCAGTTCCTGGGCCAGGAGCCGGGCAGCGAAGACGAGATCAAAACCTTTTGCAGCACCACTTATGGCGTGACGTTCCCGATGTTCAGCAAAATCGACGTCAACGGCGAAAACCGCCATCCGCTGTATGAAAAACTGGTCGCCGCAGCGCCTGCTGCCGTCGCGCCGGAAGGCAGCGGTTTCTACGAGCGGATGGCGAGCAAAGGGCGTGCGCCGCTCTATCCAGACGATATCTTGTGGAACTTCGAAAAATTCCTGATTGGCCGCGATGGTCAGGTGGTGCAGCGCTTCGCACCGGATATGACGCCGGAAGATCCGATCGTGATGGAGTCCATCAAACTGGCGCTGGCGAAGTAATGACTCAGCTGATGCAGCTCGCGGGCGTCGCGGAGAAGGGAAGACTGGAACCGGTCAGCGCGGAAATTCGCGCGGGTGAGATCGTGCACCTCGTGGGGCCAAACGGTGCCGGGAAAAGCACATTGCTCGCGCGGATGGCCGGGTTGACGTCAGGCGAAGGCGATATCCTGTTACACGGGCATTCTCTTCATGAATGGTCGCCTGTGTCGCTGGCGCACCGGCGCAGTTATCTGGTGCAACAGCAAACGCCGCCCTTCGCCATGCCTGTCTGGCACTATCTGGCGCTGCATCAGCATGATAAATCCTCGTCATCACTTCTGGATGACCTCACCGGCGCACTTGGGCTGACTGATAAGCTTACGCGCAACGTCAACCAGCTTTCTGGCGGGGAGTGGCAGCGCGTGCGGCTTGCGGCGGTGATTCTGCAAATCCATCCGGCGGGAAACCCGCACGGTAGTCTGCTGCTGCTGGATGAGCCGATGAGCAGTCTGGACGTCGCCCAGCAGGCGGCGCTGGATAAGCAGCTCAGCCTGCTGTCTGGCAAGGGCATCGCCGTGGTGATGAGCAGCCATGACCTGAACCATACGCTGCGTCACGCCCATCGCGTTTGGCTTTTGGCGCGCGGAAAACTGCTCGCCAGCGGCCCGCGTGACACCGTGCTCACACCGCCCAATCTGGCGACGGCATACGGGATGCCTTTCCGGCGGCTGGACATCGAAGGGCACAGAATGCTGATTTCTACCGTCCAGGAATAAGCGTTTCTTGCAAGGTTGTGTAATCACAGGCTAAATTACGGAAAGGACAAAAAAAGCAGAGGATTCGTCTGGAAATGCGATTCTGGTTTCTGATCGTGGGCATGTTATTACTTGCAGGATGCAGTAGCCATCGTGCGCCACCCCCTAATCCACGGTTATCGGATTCAATAACCGTGATAGCCAACCTGAACGATCAGTTGCAAAACTGGCGCGGGACACCCTATCGCTATGGCGGCATGAGCCGGGGCGGGGTGGATTGCTCTGGCTTTGTGCTAATGACATTCCGCGATAAATTCGATCTGCAACTCCCGCGCGATACACGCACGCAGGCCAAAATTGGCACTGAAATAGACAAAGACGATCTGCTTCCCGGCGACCTGGTATTCTTTAAAACCGGTTCGGGAGAAAGTGGCTTACATGTTGGCATTTATGATACCGACAACCAGTTTATTCACGCCTCGACCAGTCGCGGTGTGATGAGGTCTTCCTTAGATAATGTTTACTGGCGGAAAAACTTCTGGCAGGCGCGCCGTATATAGCCGCACTCTCTTCTTTCTTAAGCGCGATTTTGGTTAAGTCGCGCTGTTTTCTGACTCATTGCTGTTTTGATACATTACGTAACATTAATTAATTCTGTAAGTCCCTGAATTCGTGAATACTGGATATTATTTGATATCCAGGATAAGATTATTTTTAGATTGAGGGAAAAATCTTAAAATATAAAAGGAAAGAATGAAATTAACTCTATTAAAATCAATAAAGTTGAATTGTTTTAGCCGTTGCTCCAGGATGCAAGATATCGTCGTTAACGCGGGGCAGGCTCTATGATTGTCACCCTGAATAATCCTTATCAATCTGAACTGTTATTACTCCCGGCGCGCAATATCGCAGGGGAGCTACAGGGTTTAGAGATCCTGGCTAACTTTGTTAGCGTGGGGTCTGACGTCCGCATCCCCACTGAGCTGGTGAAGCCTCATCTCACTGCAGAAGACGAGTTAACGCTGTTTAAAGAGAAACTCGACCTGCTGGATTCCTGCAAACTTTTTTTTGTGCAGCATCAGCTTATTGCATGGATAAATATTACGCCGGTCATTAGTGAGTATCTTTTAACGGACCGAAATGCCGGGGCAATATTAGATCGTTATCCTTTTCTTGAGTTCACGGTTAATGAGAATTATCCCGGTTTAAATAACGGCAAAGATGATCTTATGCTGGCAAGAATGGCGATCCATTTCCCGATGGTGCTGGCCGACTACGGCGCCGGTGCCGCGTCGAATAAAGCCATTTTTGACGGGCTGTTTACCCGTGTTGCGCTGGATAAAGGGTTTATCCAGCAGCGTGTCGCGGAGTTTTCCTTCGAGCCATTTATGCGCGCGATCCTTGCACAAATCTCGCCGTACTGCCTGTCGGTGATGATCGCGGGAGTGGATGATGAAGAGGTTCTGCGACGGGTGATGCCTTTCCGTTTTAGTGCCATGCAAGGGAATTTGTGGTCCGCAGTCCCCGCGAGTCAGGTCACCACGCTCGTTCAACGATAACCCTGCCATTCGCCCGTGTTTAAGCACGGGTAAACCCTCTACACTAGAGGCAGGAGGACTTATGACCCTGTCTTTTACTGCTCACTGGCACGATGAACTGCCAGATTTCTACACCGCACTTAATCCAACGCCGCTGACCAACGCCCGGCTCATCTGGCACAACGACAGCCTTGCCAGCGAGTTAGGCATTCCGCCGTCACTATTCCAGCCCGCGACTGGCGCTGGCGTCTGGGGCGGCGAGGCGCTGCTTCCGGGCATGCAGCCTTTGGCACAGGTCTACAGCGGTCATCAGTTTGGCGTCTGGGCCGGTCAGCTCGGCGACGGTCGCGGCATTCTGCTGGGTGAACAGCAGCTTGCGAACGGCCAGACCGTCGACTGGCACCTGAAAGGGGCCGGGCTGACGCCGTATTCCCGCATGGGCGACGGACGCGCGGTGCTGCGCTCGACGATCCGCGAAAGTCTCGCCTCAGAAGCGATGCATGCGCTTGGTATTCCTACCACGCGCGCCTTATCCATCGTGACCAGCGATACGCAGATTGCCCGCGAAACCTACGAGCCGGGCGCGATGCTGATGCGTATCGCGCAAAGCCACGTCCGTTTCGGCCATTTCGAGCACTTTTATTATCGTCGTGAGCCTGAAAAAGTCCGCCAGCTGGCAGATTTTGTCATTCGTCATTACTGGCCGCAGTGGCAGGATGACGCGGACAAATACATCCTGTGGTTCCGTGATGTCGTGGCGCGCACCGCGTCGCTGATGGCCTGCTGGCAAACCGTCGGCTTTGCCCACGGCGTGATGAACACCGATAACATGTCGATCCTGGGCCTGACCATGGATTACGGCCCGTACGGTTTCCTTGATGACTATCAGCCAGATTTTATCTGCAATCACTCAGACCATCAGGGGCGCTACAGCTTTGAAAATCAGCCTGCGGTGGGCCTGTGGAATTTGCAGCGCCTCGCCCAGTCTCTGTCGCCGTTTATTGATGTGGAAGCCCTGAACGATGCGCTGGATCTCTATCAGGAGGTTCTGATGCAGGAATACGGCAATCTGATGCGCCGCAAGCTGGGGCTGACGACGCAGGAGAAGGGCGATAACGATATTCTGAATGCGCTGTTTGCGCTGATGGCCCGAGAGGGCAGTGATTACACCCGTACTTTCCGTATGCTGAGTCAGACGGAACAGCAGAGTGCAGCCTCGCCGCTGCGCGATGAGTTTATCGACAGAGCGGCTTTTGACAGCTGGTTTGTCACATATCGTGAGCGCTTGCAGCGCGAGGAAATTCAGGACGACGCCCGTCAGGCGCAGATGAAAGCCGTTAATCCGGCGATGGTTTTGCGCAACTGGCTGGCGCAGCGGGCGATTGAACAGGCAGAGCAGGGGGATTACGCAGAGCTGCACCGTCTGCACGATGCCCTACGCACGCCGTTTGCGGATCGCAGCGATGATTATGTCAGCCGCCCACCGGACTGGGGCAAGCGGCTGGAAGTGAGCTGTTCAAGCTAAGGCGCGAGAAACACCTGCGGGGCCGCATTCACCGGATGCTGGCCCACGTGTACCTGCGCCCCGTACCAGCGCGCCAGATCCCCGGCGCGTAACACGCTTTCCGGCGACCCCTGCGACACAATCTCTCCTTCGTGCAATAACACAATCCGGTCGGCCCACAGGGCGGCCAGATTGAGATCGTGCAGCACCACGCACACGTGCAGATCGCCCTGCGCGGTTAAGGATTTCATCAGGCGCAGCAAATGCTGCTGGTGATAAAGGTCCAGCGCCGAGGTCGGTTCATCGAGAAACAGCCAGCCGCGCGGCGCGCCGTCGCACCATAACTGCGCCAGGGCGCGGGCAAGTTGCACCCGCTGCTGCTCACCGCCCGACAGGGAGGCGTAGCGCCTTCCCGCCAGCGGCAGGCAGCCGGTTATCTGCATCACCTGATGGATCACTGCGCCTTCCGGCTGCGGCGTCCAGGGCGCACGTCCCATGCCAATGACCGCTTCAACCGGCCAGTCGAAGCCCAGCTGGGTCTGCTGGCGCATCACCGCGCGATGGCGGGACAGCGTCTGCGTACTCCAGGCCTCCAGCGGTCTCCCGTTCAGCACGCACTCTCCCGACGCGGCTTTCAGAAAGCCGGTCAGCAAACGCAGCAGCGTCGATTTCCCTGCGCCATTAGGGCCGATCAGCGCCACCAGTTCACCCGGCTCCAGCGAGAGCGACACCTCACGTATCACGGTCTTGTCTGCTGTGCGGTAGGTCAGTGCCCGCGCGCTAAATTGTTCAGCCATGGTGTCCTCCGCGACGGAAAATGAGCCACAGGAACCAGGGAGCGCCAAGGAGACTGGTCAGCAGGCCGACCGGCATCTCCGCAGGGGCGACGGCCGTCCGGGCGAGAGTGTCGGCGATCAGCAGTAAAAATGCGCCCGCCAGCACCGAACCGGGGATCACCGCGCGATGATCCGATCCCAGCCACATGCGCATCAGATGCGGAACCACCAGACCGATAAAGCCGATCACGCCGCTGACGGCGACCGCAGAGGCGACCAGCAACGCGCTACACAGCAGCAAAATACGCTGCACCACGCGGACGTCCACCCCCAGGTAGTGCGCCTCTTCGTCGCCCAGCTGCAGCAAATTCAGCGCACCCGCTAACCGCCAGATAATCAGCACCGTCGGGATCATCAGCGAGGTGAC